>Ga0222645_100368_pt1 | contig 26100 bp, 22 predicted proteins | sample AntAcemetagen292_FD_179881 | JGI IMG/M metagenome (GOLD analysis project Ga0222645, IMG submission 179881) | Saline water microbial communities from Ace Lake, Antarctica - #292 | ecosystem: Environmental > Aquatic > Non-marine Saline and Alkaline > Saline | place: Antarctica: Ace Lake | collected...
AACATCTTGCTAACTACATATCTGTTTAGTCAGCGCCGCAAGGGTTGGCACAGAAACCTAGGATTGGTTTTTGAGGTGTTAACTAGATTTAGTTAGCACCACCCATATTGGGCTGGTGATAGGATATCTATACCAAAACGCCGCCGATTAATCGGGGCAACTTAATTTTTATATTGCTTAATTTACAAGGGTATACACCATGCGTAACATCGACTTATCGCCTCTTTACCGTTCTTTTATTGGTTTTGACCACTTAGCTTCAATGATCGACACGGCTTCCAAAAATGAAAAGCAAATCGCTTACCCTCCCTACAATATCGAATTGTTAGCTGAGGACAAGTATCGTATCACTATGGCAGTCGCTGGCTTTGCTAAAGATGAAATTAGCATAGAGGTGCAAGAAAACACCTTACAAGTGATAGGCACTAAAGTAGTCAAAGAAAGTCCTGAATCAGCTGATTCAAGCAACACGCAACAGCGAAAATTCTTGCACAAAGGCATATCAGAGCGAAGCTTTGAACGTAAGTTCCAGCTAGGTGACCACGTTAAGGTATTAGCTGCTGACTTAGAAAACGGTTTATTACATGTTGATCTAGAGCGTGTAGTGCCAGAATCAAAAAAGCCAAGAAAGATAGAGATCGGCAGCAAGTTCATCGGAAATAACGAATAAGCTATCCACGTCTCCCTGTTTTATGTGTAAAAATAACGGCGCCTAGTGAACGCCGTTTTTTATATCTGGATTTTGTATTTAACGGTACAAAATTAGTATATTCATCACTGACAACATCAGCAGTGATGCAAACGTCAGCAGTATCCCAGACGCTCTTTGCCAGCTTGAGCCTGAGTGGCGACGTAACCCAAAAGCATGTAAGAAACGCCCTGCTAGTAGCGCTGAGCCTGCTAGATGCAAGGCAATAGGCTGACTTAGGTTGACTTCAGCAATAAACAGCAGAATAAGCGCAATAGGCGTATATTCGCTGCAGTTACCGTGGGCACGGATCACCTGTTGAAAATGATGGTCACCTCCATCGCCAAGCAAAATATTTTTACTGAGCCGGCCTTTAACGACTAAAGCTGAAAGGTATAGAAATAAAATCCCTAATAATCCTGCGTAAAAAGCGGCAATGGGTGTGTGCATATAATGTCTCCTAGAATGAATAAAGCCACAAAAAAAGCCCGCTAATCGCAGGCTTAATTCAAACTAATACCAAACTAACAATAAAGTAATTATCCCAATAATGTCGCAAGCTGTTGATTCACAGCCTCTACTACTTGGGTACCATCAATTTTATGGTAGGCACAATCACCTGTGTCAGCTAGCTCAGTGTAATAATTAACTAAAGGTTTAGTTTGCTCATGGTAAATACCTAAACGTTTACGTACTGTCTGTTCTTGATCATCGGGGCGTATAGTAAGTTCTTCACCCGTTTCATCGTCTTTTCCTGCAACCTTGGGCGGGTTGTAGCGTAAATGATAAACTCGGCCTGAATTGGGATGAACTCTACGTCCACTCATTCGCTCAACAATGACCTCATCGTCCACATCAAACTCAATCACATGGTCAACTTTAACATCTGCGTCTTTCATCGCATCGGCTTGAGGAATAGTTCGAGGAAAACCATCGAGCAAAAAACCAGCAGCACAATCTGCTTGGGTAATACGCTCTTTAACTAAACCAATAATCAATTCATCAGAAACTAGTTTGCCCTCATCCATTACACGCTTTGCAGCCATACCAAGTGATGTACCAGCTTTGATTGCTGCACGTAACATGTCTCCAGTTGATATTTGTGGAATACCAAACTTGCCCATTAAAAATTGGGCTTGGGTACCCTTACCTGCACCGGGGGCACCAAGAAGAATAATGCGCATACTGTGTCCTCTGAATAATAAATTATGTTGGAAAGTTGAATAGCAACCTTACACATTCAACTTTAATGTTACAAGAATAATAAGCCCTGCATATACGACAAAGGTCTTAATAAGCTCACTTTTACCTAGTTAAAGCAAAAACGGGCATCTAAGCCCGTTTTTAGTTAGCAAACTACTGCTATTTACTGCTTATTTTGCCAAGCTTGCTAGTAGCTTGTTCAAATTCTGCACAAAGCTTGCTGGGTCTTTTAAACTACCCTGTTCAGATAGCGCCGCTTGATCAAACAATACGCCTGTCCACTGTGCGAAGACCTCTTCGTCTTGCACATCAGCTAATAACTTAACTAGTTGGTGTTCAGGGTTTAGCTCGAAAGAGTACTGCGCTTCAGGTACCGGTTGACCTGCTGACTGCATCAGCTTGATCATTTGGGTCGTCATGCCTTGCTCATCAGCTACAATACAAGCAGGTGAGTCAGTTAAACGATAAGTGAATTTAACGTCTTTGACTTTATCACCTAACGCAGCTTTTACTCGCTCAGCTAAACCTTCAACTTGCTTTTCTGCTTCTTCTAGGGCTTTCTTGCTTTCTTCGTCTTCTAAGTCGCCTAAGTCTAATGCTCCATGAGTAATGGATTGAAAAGATTTTTCATCGAACTCAGTCAAGTGAGACATTAACCACTCATCTACACGGTCTGCCATTAGCAACACTTCAATACCTTTCTTACGGAAGATTTCTAGGTGTGGGCTAGACTTAGCTGCTTTGTAACTATCGGCAGTGATGTAGTAAATTTTGTCCTGCTTTTCTTGCATACGACCAATGTAATCAGCAAGAGCAACAGTTTGAGCTTCTGAATCAGTGTGAGTAGAAGCAAAACGCATTAAACCAGAGATTTTTTCTTTATTAGCGAAGTCCTCAGCTGGGCCTTCTTTTAATGCGTTACCAAACTCTGACCAGAATGCGAGATACTTTTCAGCATCGTTTTTAGCAATTTTCTCAAGCATCTGTAATACACGTTTAGTACAACCTTGACGCATTGCTTGAGTGACTTTGTTATCTTGCAGTATTTCACGGGACACGTTTAGCGGCAAATCGTTTGAGTCCAACAAACCTTTCACAAAGCGAAGGTACGATGGCAACATTTGCTCCGCGTCATCCATGATAAAGACACGTTGTACATAAAGCTTAAGGCCGTGCTTGTGATCGCGATTCCACATATCAAACGGGGCTTTACTTGGAATGTATAATAAACTGGTATATTCAGTTTTTCCTTCAACTTTATTGTGTGACCACGTCATAGGATCACTGAAATCATGAGATATGTGCTTGTAGAATTCTTTATATTCGTCTTCGCTCACATCAGATTTGTCACGAGTCCAAAGTGCCGTTGCCTTGTTCACTGCTTCCCAAAATGCGGGTACTGCAGGAATTTTAGTGTCGTCAGGACCATCGCGCTCAGGCTCTTCATCTTTAAGCATTTTGACAGGAATATTGATGTGGTCTGAATATTTACTGACGATTGAACGTAAACGCCAATCATCTAAAAATTCTTTCTCGTCTTCTTTTAGATGAAGGGTGACTTCAGTACCACGACCCGCCTTTTCAACGTCGGCAATAGTGAACTCACCTTCGCCTGCTGATTCCCACTGCACACCTTGTGACTTATCGTCACCTGCAACGCGCGTATGCACGGTAACTTTATCAGCCACAATAAAGGCTGAGTAAAAGCCCACACCGAATTGACCAATAAGCTGTGAATCTTTGGCATCATCACCAGATAACTTGCCAAAAAATTCTTTAGTACCCGACTTAGCAATGGTTCCCAAATGTGCGATCACATCTGCTTTATTCATACCAATACCATTATCAGCGATCGTAATGGTACCAGCATCTTTATCAATACTGAGCTTGACGTGTAAGTCACCGTCACCTTCGTAAAGATTATCGTTAGACAAGGCTTTGAAACGTAGCTTGTCTGCAGCATCGGCCGCGTTGGATACTAGTTCACGTAAAAATATTTCTTTGTTCGAGTAAAGCGAATGGATCATTAGTTGAAGTAATTGTTTTACTTCAGTTTGAAATCCATGAGTTTCTTGTTTAGCTGCTTCAGCCATAACCAAGTATCTCCTGAGTTGTAGTTACCAAAATGATGGATTGTAAATGAGGTCGGTTAATTAGTTTTCAAGGATAATTACAAAATTTGTTTCGATTTGGCCACTAATCAGACCTCATTAATTCAAAAACAGGTATGTAAACTAAAACCTGAACTAGAATCTGAACTAGAACCTGAACTAGAACCTGAACTAGAACCTGAACTAAAATCTGAATTTAACTTTTCAGACTAACTAGCAGCAAGTGAGATGATATATTGAGCATGTTGAACAAGTTGTAAGCTAGCCCGCACTTACTTACACGTGCACACCTTCATACACTCATACACTCACACACTCACACACACAAAATTGTAATAGAGCAATCAACATTCGGGGTATCTCAAGTAACTACGGGGCCATACACTGCTCAGTTAGCCGTAATACTTGGTGATGCTTTAAGCTAGCTATACCTGTGTAACTTAGTTGAAGTGACTTGAGTGACTTGAGTACTCGAAGTGATTAAAACCCTCGAAATACTTAAAACACTCAAGGTGTTGAAAATGGTTAAAATCAGTCGCTGTTACGGGTGCAGCCTTGGTTAGGGGTTTTAGACAGCGGTTCTGGCCTGCCACTGCAAGCCAGAACCGCTGTTTAACTATCTGAATTTTTTATTAAAGGACAATTAAGTTATGCACTTACTGATTGAATCCAAGACAATTAAAACTCTCTACGCCCTGCAAAAGCATAGGTTAAGGTATTACCATCAATAAACTCTAATTCACCGCCAACAGGCACTCCATGAGCGATACGGGTGGCTGAAATACCTTGAGTCTTACACATCTGTGCGATGTAATGTGCAGTGGCCTCACCTTCTATAGTAGGATTGGTCGCCAAAATAACCTCTGTAATAACGTCAGTTTCAAATATTTGCGACAGCTGCTCCAAGCCAATATCTGCAGGCCCAATGCCGTCGATTGGCGATAAATGCCCCATCAACACAAAATAGCGTCCTTTAAATTCTAGCGTTTGTTCAACAGCCAACATATCTTGCGGAGATTCTACTACACATAATTGTTGATTATCTTGACGCTTGGGATTGGCACAAATTTCACACAACTTGTTTTCACAAAATGTTCGGCACTGTTCACAATGTTTGACGTGTTCCATTGCATCGTGCAACACATGGCTTAATTGCAATGCCCCTTGACGATTTCGTTCTAAAAGATGAAATGCCATACGTTGAGCACTTTTAGGCCCAACACCTGGCAGTATTTTAAAAGCATCGATCAATTCTTTAATCAGCGGGCTAAACTGCATGTATCACCTAAGGTTTATTTTATTCACCATCATAGCGCATCACGAACCGCCTAAAAAGTCTCTTAAAATCTAATTGAGCTCGACTATCATACTTTGTTAGTCAATTGTGTTGCCGCACATACCCCACGCTTACTCATTTAAAAAACCTAATTTTGATGTTTAGAAGATTAATAGTATCTGGGGTCAGAGTAAACTTATCGGGATCTGCTGATTTTTTAAGATATATCAATTACTTAGTTGCTTAGTTAGTTACTTATTAACAAAAAAATAAAGAAGGGCTTAAATTCTAAGGTTGATAGCTAAAGTTTACTCTGACCCTAGATACTTTACGGCTCTTAAAACGGCATCTTAAAGCCTGGGGGTAAAGGCATACCACCAGTAACATCTGCCATTTTTTCTTTGGTTGTTTCTTGTACGCGTCTGGCGCCGTCGTTAAACGCTGCAGCGACTAGATCCTCGATCATTTCCTTATCCTCTTCCATTAGACTTGGGTCGATATCAACACGGCGCACTGCATGACTACACGTCATTGTGACTTTAACCAAACCTGCACCAGATTGACCTATCACCTCTGTTTTAGCTAACTCTTCTTGATTTTTTTGCATGCGCTCTTGCATTTGCTGCGCCTGCTTCATCATGTTACCCATGCCACCTTTCATCATAATCTGTCTCTCTTCTTTTTCAGATAAATTTGTTTGGATACGATTTTCAAATAAATACTCATTATCAAGTAGTTATCTAGCTTGAATACTGTCTTCATCAACTTTAGCAGCAAACTGTTGCTGTAGTAATTGAATACCTGGATCACTCTTCACGACATCACGAGCGTACTTATCACGCACTTGATTCACTTTAAGTTGTAAGGCATACGGAGTGTTAATGGGTTGTCCTAATTCAAATTCAAGTTCAATAGGCTCATTAAGTGCTAAGCAAAGTGCATCTTTGAGCTGCTGTTGCGCAGTATCAGAAATCAGATGGGCTTTTGTTTCCAAAAGAATCAATTTTACTGTGCTACCTTGCTTATTAAATGCAGAGTGTAATGCTAATTGTTTGGTTAGAGCTGTGACTTGCATGTCTTCAATTAACCGACTCCAATCATCCACTTGTAATGCTTTTAATACTTTTTGTTTATTGGGCAAAAAAGCAGAAATTTGTAGGGTAACATCGCCAATATTTTCATCATCCAGATGCGCACTGGAATCAAAGAACTCTGCTTCCATCAAGTTTTTTTCTGCTGAAAAAGGACTGGTTATAGGTATCTGTACTGGTGTGGATAGCGTCGTAGCTTGAGCAGTTTCAGATGTCAATGTAGGTATAGGTGTTGTAGTAAATTCAGGTGCAACTTGCACTTTATCTTCAACTAACCATGGTGGTGCATTGTCCAAAATGTGTTCGGCACTTGGTGCTACGTTAACCTGTGGGTTTGGGTTTGAAACTGATGCTGTTGGCGTACTTTGACGTTGTTGTTCATCATTAGCAGCAGATTTATTTTCAGCTACTTGGTTTTGCTTACGGATCGTAGCTAAGTTAAATGGGGCCGAACTCTCAGACTTTTTTACCTGTTCTGCCCCTTCCCCCTTGTTATTCTGGCTCTGCTTAAGTTTGTTACGCAAGGCGATTAAGTCAGCAGTAGAAGTCTTAGGTTTGGTATCCGCTTGTTGATAAGGCGAAGTCTGTGAAGCTTGCGCTTGAGTCGTTATATTTTCATAATCAGCGGGCTGGTAATCAATAGAGAAGGCTTCAGATGATTGTTCATCGAATGTAACAGGTTGATATTGGTCGTAATCTATCGGTTGATGCCCAAAACTTTCTGCTTGGATCATTATATCTTGCTGTTGGGCAGATAAATCAGCGGTTGATTGTGACGACGCATCAATTTGAGATGCCGTAATTTCCTGTTGCTTTTCGGGTGAGCTCTCAGGTGAAGGCTCGGGTGAAAGCTCGGGTGAAAGCTCGGGTGAAAGCTCAGGCAAGTACTCGGAGGGTGTTGATGAAAAACCAGTGTTATCTGCTTCAGAAACAGCGCTGTTATGTTCAACTAAACCATCAACTGAGATGTTAACTGAGCCGTTAACTGAACCGTTAACTGAAGCATCAACTAAACCATCAGCTAAAGCATCAACTGAAAAATCTTGTTGCTCTACATGTTCATTAACAGGTTCAGTATAAGATGCTGTCTCATTGGGTAAAGTGGATACAGATGCTTCGTTGCGGCCATTAGCTAGGTGCTCTACTGCAGCTGGCTTTGTAACCTCATTATTATTTGACTGACTGCTTGATTGACTGCTTGATTGTTGTGATAGCGCCACCACTTGTGGCGTATTAACTACAACATCCAATGCATCTAGTTTTAGATTGTTTGGGCAAAAAGCCAGCATACGTAGCAAAGTCATTTCTAACCCCGTTCTAGCATCAGCAGCATGAGGTAAATCTTTTTTACCTGTTAGGGCAATTTGGTACAGCAGTTGAATTTGCTCAGCAGGCACTGATTGAGCTAATTGAAAAATAGCTCTGGCTGAAATAGTTTCTAACTTACATGCATCAGGCACAAACTGAGTTAAGGCAATTTGATGAAATAGACTCATGATTTCAGCTAAAACCAAAGCATAATCTGGTGCTTGGATGGACATCGCTTCGACTTGTTGCATCACTTTAGCGCTGTCTTTTTGAACTACAGCATGAACCAATTTTAAAACTTGGTTTTTATCCATCAGTCCCAGCATATCTGTGACTATTTGTAACCCAACAACTCCATTACCTTGAGCTATAGCTTGATCTGTCAAGCTCAATGCGTCACGCATACTACCTTGAGCTGCTCGAGCTAATTGGCTCAGTGCTTCTTTGTCAAACTGAATACCTTCTTCGCTTAGAACAAAGTCTAGCTGTTGGCTAATTTGGGTGCGAGACAAAGCTTTTAGATTGAACTGTAAACATCGAGATAATATCGTAACAGGTAGTTTTTGTGGATCAGTGGTCGCTAACAAAAACTTGACGTGAGGCGGTGGTTCTTCAAGGGTTTTTAGCAATGCATTAAAGCTATGCTTTGACAACATATGCACTTCATCAATTAGATACACTTTGTAGCGGCCACGGCTGGGTTTATATTGCACGTTATCAAGTAACTCACGTGTGTCTTCGACCTTGGTTCGTGATGCCGCGTCTATTTCAAGCAAATCGATGAAGTTACCATTTTCGATTTCTTTACAAGTGCTGCATTGACCACAAGGTTTAGCACTTAAACCTTGTTCACAATTTAAACTTTTTGAAAAAATTCGTGCGATAGTAGTTTTACCCACACCTCGCGTACCGCTAAATAAATAAGCGTGGTGCAGTCTATTGTTATCAAGTGCATTAGAAATGGCGCTGACAACATGCTCTTGCCCAACTAATTCGCCAAAACGATTAGGTCGCCATTTTCTTGCTAAAACTTGATAACTCATTTTACTTGGTTACTCGCCTTCGAATTCACAAATAGAAAAGCTGGTGACGCCACAGTCGGTCAGCTTTTGTTCGCCACCTAATGATGGTAAAGAAATAACAAAACCAGCATGCTCAACTATACCGCCTAAGCGCCTGATCAGATTAGCGGTAGCAATCATAGTACCGCCTGTTGCCAATAAATCGTCTAACATCAACACTTTTTCACCGGGCTTCACGGCATCTCTGTGAATTTCTAAGCAATCCGTGCCATATTCCAGTTCGTAACTCTCGCTTATCACTTCGCGAGGTAGTTTATTAGGCTTACGTACAGGAATAAATCCTATACCTAGTTCTATGGCCAAAGGCGCACCAAACAAGAAACCGCGGGCTTCGGTACCAGCCACCTTGTCAAAACCCATTGGTGCATAATGCTTCAATAGGATTTCAATAGAGGCTGAGTAGGCTTTGTGATCTTCTAAAACTGAGGTCACATCGCGAAACATGATCCCTGGTTTTGGATAATCAGGAACGGTTTTAATAACCGATTTTATATATGCGGCGGGCACAAATTTCCCCGTAATTTAATATTAAGGTTAGTAAAGTAGCTGTGGGTATTAAAGGTAAAAAACAAACCAACCCAGTATGACATGCATTAACGGCAATGCTAGCAACACACACAAGGCTGCAATCAGATAGCCCCAATTAAACGGGTCATGTGAACTGTCATCATCCTTCATTATTGCACTCCAGACTTGAAGGGTAAAAACCCTTATTAAACAACTAAAATGAGGGCGCAGATGTTAATCCAAAGTCTGATGGATTGATAGTCCTAAAAGGCTAGACTTGGTGATGTATATCCAAAGCCACACGGACAGCAAAGGCCTCTCAGTGATATATTGCTGTTGTTTGCTCTACACAAATCGATGTTTACCTGCTTGCTAAATAAACAGGATTGACATTAAAGCGCGCGGATGGCCTTCAGTACTTTAATCAAAGCGCTAAACTAGCAATTTATCTAAAAGCGTTTTCACGTCTATTATAAAGTCAGTCGCTGTGAGATTAAGCACTGTAAAGCTAATATTAGAAAATCTAAACCTACCTGCTGTGTAAAGATAAGAACGAGAACTTAGGTAAGCTGTGGATTTAAAAAGGATAAAAAATGGTGAATACGTTTATATTTTCCCATCATTCGCTTAAGGGCTTTTAGCTCTTAGCTTTTAGGTGCGTTATTCTTTTATCTATCACTCTTTCTAGTTCTTACTTCCTGAAAAAAACTGCATAAACAAAACTATATAAGCAAAAGTACTGAATAAAAGCCTGTCAAAAAGTTTTTAGCACCGCTTTGCACTTACTGATTGAATCCAAGGGGCCATTTACTATCAACTTTCTTATCCTAATTTTTTGCTCTTGGTTTTGCTCTTGGTTTTGCTCCTGATTTTTTTCAAAATAAAGGCCGATACAACCCGACCTTTATTATATTTCTCAATCTGCTCAGATATTAAACTTAGTAATTGTATTTTTGCTTTTACCGAGTTGACTTTATTTTGCAGTCTCGGCCGCTTTTTAAGATATTTTAGCGTTCTACAAGCCCATGTTAAGCCCGTGTTTTGACAATGGGCCGCTTGATAAATCGATAGAATAACTTTCACAAAAAAGAGGGTTATTTAATATCAAACAGCGTCTTCATTTTCTTCGCCAGTGCGTATACGAATGACTCGTTCTACTTCATACACAAATATTTTCCCATCCCCTATTTTTCCAGTTTGCGCCGTTTTCATAATAGCTTCAATGCAGCGTTCTACTTGCTCATCTGTGACTATTAACTCAACTTTAACCTTAGGTAAAAAATCTACATTGTACTCAGCACCACGATATAATTCTGTATGGCCTTTTTGGCGACCAAAACCTTTTACCTCGGTGACGGTCATGCCATTAACACCCACTTCTGACAGCGCCTCACGCACGTCGTCCATTTTAAATGGCTTAATTACTGCTTCAATTTTTTTCATTTCACGTCCCAGTTAGTGTGGCTTGTTAATTTAAATCATTAGTCGTATATGGTGGGTATAGGGATCCGTTTATGCTGTGTTTTTTCAAAAATAGCAACCAGCTTTTCAACAATATCGTCTGCTACAAGTTTACCTTCTAGGAAGTCATCTATTTGGTCGTAGCTCATTCCTAGTGACTGCTCATCAGATTTTTGCGGCGCTAATGTTTCTAAGTCGGCAGTTGGGGCTTTATGAATAATATTTTTTGGCGCTCCTAAAAACTCCGCAACTTGTCTTACTTGACGTTTATTTAGGCCAAATAAGGGAGCTAAGTCACATGCACCATCACCATACTTAGTGTAGAAACCGGTGATATTTTCTGCTGAGTGGTCTGTGCCTAAAACCAAGCCATCCAGTAAACCGGCAACTTGATACTGCGTCACCATGCGTGTCCGCGCTTTAACATTACCTTTGACAAAATCTTGTTTACTTTCACTATCAGGCAATAAATTAATGCTCTGCATAGCGAGACGCGTTTGTGAATCAATCGCGTCAACTCCGGGCTGCACGTTAACGGTTAAACTGTGGCTTGGCTGGATAAAGTCGATGGAAGCTTGAGCGTCAATCTCATCTGCTTGCACGTTATAAGGTAATCTAACAGCTATAAATTGATACTGTTCATCTTGCTCTTGGTTGAGTTGATTAACCGCAAGTTGCGCCAGTCTTCCCAATGTACACGAATCGACGCCACCACTGACACCCAAAACTAATACTTTCATACCGCTATTCATAAGCTGAGTTTTAATAAAATTGACTCGACGCTCAACTTCAAAGTTAACATCGATTTTAGGTAAAACCCGCATTTCTTCAATCACTGTACTCGTTTGCATTTTTACCTCGATGATATTATGCCAGTCAAAATTTTCGACTAGGTTGGTGATTACAGTTTAACATTGCTAGCGCATGTATGTTAATTCTAACCTTTGAACCCTATTTCATACCTTAAAAGTGCAAATATAGTTTATCTTAAGGTCGCAAATTGGCGCAAATAAATACAAATAGTAAAGTTACAGCCGTAAAACCCATAAAACGCGGTGGCATCGATTGAGTTAATATTCATGGTTAATATTATCAGCATAATATTGCTATTTATTAATCAAAATGTTCGAAATATTATGATAATAATACTCGACAGTAATCTCTGATAATAAAATTCGATAAGAAAGTTCGATAATAAAGCTCGATAATAAAGCTCGATAACAAAGCTCGATAATAAAAATAGCACTATGGCATGGATAGATAAAGTAAGCACCTCGCTTCAGCATGCCCATCAAAAAATCATGATGCATCTTCAAAAAATTGAAACGACCCTAAAATAGCTTTTCTTGAAAAACGTTTATTGATAAACATTATTTGTGGTCCGCAGTACCGTGGGCAGTGACACGCAACCATGCATTAACACGCAGCCGTCTATTAACAAGCAACCGTTTATAATAACGCAGCAGAATGATTAGTTACTATCGGCACAATATCCGCAAGCGATTTGATGAGCAGCTCAACCTACATTATAAAATTTGCCAAACAAGCTGAAGTAAATGATGACATACACATTTTTCATATAAGCAGATAGCAAGCAGGTTAAATCTGCTCTACAACATCCATAAAAAAATCCAGACTGTCATATTATGTTCCTATTCTTGTTCTACTATGCTCAGATCGAATATTAATGATGATGTAAAAATAAAAAGGCGCCAATATGCGATTACTACATACCATGCTGCGAGTCGGCAATCTTCAAACCTCCATTGACTTTTACACTAACCTTATGGGCATGAAACTGCTTAGGCAAAATGATAACGAAGAGTACCAATACACTTTGGCTTTTGTCGGTTATGGTGAGGAATCAAATGCGACTGTGTTAGAGCTAACGTACAACTGGGGTAAGACTGAGTATGAAATGGGTGAAGCTTATGGTCACATTGCTATCCAAGTAGATGATATTCATGCACTTTGCGCATCTATTGAGCAACAAGGTGGCAACGTATATCGTAAACCAGGCCCAGTTAAGGGCGGCAAAACGGTTATCGCTTTTGTGCGCGATCCAGACGGTTATGCTATCGAATTAATTGAAAGTAAATAAGCGAACATCAAATAAGCGAATACTATGAAACTATACCTTTTAGGATTGTTAATACTGACTTTTATTGCCGAAGCAACGGCCGCTAAACCTTTGGTGATTGCACACCGAGGCGCACCCGGTTATTTGCCTGAACATACCCTTGAGTCTGTCACTTTAGCTCATGCACAAGGTGCTGATTTTATAGAGCAAGATTTAATTGTGACTAAAGATTTAAAAATAATCGTGTTACATGACATTCATCTTGAAACTGTGACTAATGTTGAGCAAATATTTCCTAATAGGAAACGCCAGGATGGACGTTACTATGCCTTAGATTTCACTTTGGCTGAATTGAAAACCCTTAGTGTACATGAGCGACAAAATGCCCAAGGCAGACAAGTTTTCCCCAAGCGTTATCGAGGAAAAAGTTCGTTTCAAATTGCTACCTTTGAAGAACAAATTGAATTGATCCAGCAACTCAATCGCCAGTTAAATAAAGTAACTGGCTTCTACTCAGAAATTAAATCACCTGCTTGGCACAAAGAACAAGGTGTGGACATAAGCCAACTGGTTATGGCTATTTTACGCAAACATAATTTAGATGATGCAGATAAAGCGGTATACGTGCAGTGTTTTGATTTTTTTGAAACCCAGCGCTTACGAAATGAGCTAAAGGTAAAAGTAAAACTGGTACAGCTTATTGGTGAAAACAAGTGGCAAGAATCGCCTACTGATTTTGATTTCTTAAAAACACCACTTGGTTTAGAAGCTATCGCTAAAGTCGCTCAAGGTATTGGCCCCTGGATACCTCAATTGGTCGATTTAAAAACGATGCAGGCTACAGGCTTTGTTAAACAAGCACATATAGCTGGGCTTCAAGTTCATCCTTATACTTTTCGAAAGGATGAATTACCAGATGATGTCAGCCCAAAGCAGACGTTAAACATGCTGTTTGAAGGCTTAAAAGTAGATGGTATTTTTACAGATTTTACTGACACTGTAGTTGCTCATCTCGCTGAGTAGCCGACATTAACTGCTATTAATAGAAAAAAGTCTCTAACTTGTAGGGACTTTTTTAATTAAGTTACTTTAACGGGCGTCTTCAAGGTATTTCAATCTAGTTAAATCTAGTTAAATCAGATTAAGCTTAATGCCATGGTTTATTTACGTTTGAGTCGCTTTGCTAATTTATGGCTAGTTTGCGTCTAAGTCACGCCTAAGTTACGCCTAGGTCACGCCTGAATTAAGTTGTCTTAAAACTATCGTTCAATATTTAGACTGGCTATTGTAATGTGTTGCGCTTTTTAAGATATCAGCTGGCTCAGCTCTCAAAATATGACCCTTTTAGCTTTTGAGGTGTAGCTTTATTAGAAACAGGCTGCGAACTAGCTATAAAAAGTATTGCGAAGGTTGAGTAGCATATCTATGGTTTTTTAAAAGAATGTCGGGCTTGGTAATTTTTCTACATAGTGATTTAACTGAAGCGTGGCGGCTAATAAAGAACATATCTGCTAAAAATCTTCTACGATGAGTCCCTAAGTTGTGCTGCGCTAGTGCGCACGAGTAAAATATTTCTATGTTTAAAAGTAGCTGTGATTTATCTGGCTACTTTTTATCTCGCCGGTTTTATCTCACTATTTTTTATCTTACTTCCCTCATCTATCTCACTATTTTTTATCTTGTGTCTAAACAGTATCAAAGTAGAAAGATGTCGATTTTAGCGCCAACGCTTTAAATAACGATATTATTTATTTAATTACAATTTTTACTTTTACCTACTTTTACCTACTTTTACTTATGTTTATATTGTTCGAGATTGAACCCATGGATCAAATCTACGCATGTTCTTGCTTAATTAAATCTGCGCAGCGCTCTGCAATCATAATGGTAGGAGCATTGGTGTTTCCACCGACAAGTGTTGGCATAACTGAGGCATCCACAACTCTTAAGCCTTTTATACCTTTGACTTTTAGCTGTGAGTCTACAACTGTCATAACATCGTTGATATCACCCATTTTACAGGTACCAACTGGGTGATAAATAGTCTCAGAATTTTTACGAATAAACGCTAGTATTGCTGCATCACTTTGTACGTCGGGCCCTGGGCCTACTTCCCAAGATTGGTATTTTTGAAACGCAGCGGCGGCTAATATTTTTCTGGCGCGGCGCACTCCAGCAATCATTACTTTTTGGTCGTCGGGGTGTTCGAGGTAATGTGGATCGATCATGGCAGGAACGTTTGGTTTGTTTGAACGTAATCTTATTTCGCCTCGACTTTTTGGATATAGGCCACATACGTGCACTCCATACCCATAGCCAAATGCAGTGGTACGCCCATGATCAAGCAAAATTGCAGGTAAAAAATGATATTGAATGTCGGGGATGTCTGCTGCATGTTGTGTTTTATCAAAACCTCCCGCCTCAGCTACATTACTAGTAAAAATACCTCGTCGATTAAACAGATAGTTGAATGTGTTTTTGATATAACGAGGAATAAGAGTAGGTGAAATCGAATAACTATCGTGGCTTTTACAGTGATGTTGCACGATAGTGTCCAGATGGTCTTGTAAGTTTTGTCCCACGCCGGCTAGCTCCACTTTTACTTGAATACCTTTTTCAGCCAGATGTTCCTTTGGCCCTACACCTGACAACATTAACAGCTGTGGTGAATTGATAGCACCTGCGCATAACAACACTTCTTTATTGGCAGTCAGTTCGATGGATTGTCCATCGAGTTGCAACTTTACTCCTATCGCTACGCCATCAACAATTTGGATTTCTTCAACCAAAGCTTTAGTCAATACGCTTAGGTTAGAACGTGTTAATGCGGGTGTTAAGTAGCCTTTAGCTGTAGAGCAGCGCTGCCCATTTTCCTGAGTGACCTGATAAAAACCCAATCCCTCTCGCTCAGGGCCGTTAAAATCCGTGACGGTGGGCAATCCTATTTGTGCAGCTGCATCGACAAATGTGTTGGAAAGCGGATTAGTGTGGCGCAAATCACTGACGCTTAAATAGCCATCTGCGCCGTGCATTTCGCTTGCACCATGCTGTTGTTTTTCAGACTTTTTAAAATAAGGTAAAACCGTCTGCCAGTCCCATCCTTTAGCACCCATTTCACTCCAGCGGTCATAATCTTCAGGCACACCACGGATGTAACACATCGCATTGAGTGAGCTTGAACCACCTAATACTTTGCCCCGCGGCCAGAAGAGTGCACGATCATTTAATTGAGATTGAGGCTCAGTATCATACCCCCAACCTAAATTGGTCATACGTGATAAAAAAGCCAAACCAAATGGAATATGAATAAACGGGCTGGTATCTTTGCCCCCCGCTTCAATTAAGCACACGCTAAACTGACTATTTTCGGTTAAGCGTGACGCCAACGCGGCACCGGCTGAGCCAGCACCTATGATGATAAAATCGAATTGTGTTTGAGACAGTTTTTGCATGCAATAGGCTACTTGTTTAAGCTGAAGATACTAAGACAGGTTGCTCTCAAGTGTGCCGTTGTAGTGGGGCTTACATCGGTCATAATATGGATACAACTCATCTGATGTCATACCAGTCATTGTATCAAAAAAGCATCCTTAGTGTTACTTTCTTGTGAATTTTGGCAATACCCCGCAAAATAAATTAATACAATAAAATTCAATTAGTTATAAAATGTAATGGGATACAGCATTATCATAAATATCTATGGAGAAGCATTAGTTTGAGTTCACAATCTATCAAGCAGTCATGTCGCTTGCTTTTGGCGAAGTGTCTTATTCGTTTAAAACGACTTAAGCACGTGGATTACTCAGTGGATGACGTCAGTGGCTTAATTGAACCGCATTTACCCACTTCACTACCCATTTCTGTACCTAGAGGTGAAGGCCGTTTTACTCTTTCAAAAGCTAAGATTAGCATGCCTGTTAACTCAAACTATATTCAAGCTGAAGTACTCGGTAGCATCGAAGTGACTTATCTTGCTAATCCTATTTACCGTGCTCATGTTGTGTTGATTGTGCAAGCTACCCCACAATACGACCGCATCACAAAAAATATATTACTGACTGATATACGTATTACCAATATTCATATGTTAAACGATGAATATTCAATTTTAAAAGATACCTCTAGCCTGATTAATCTGTTTGTTCCTAGCCCTGTTTTATCGATGATGACGGGCACAATAAAAACAGCGTTTAACATGATGACGGGCACGACTACCTCCGAGGCTAGTCGTTATTTGCAGCTGTATTTAAGTGGCAGTAAACAAAAAGTGTTGGATTACCACAAACCACAAATAGAAAACATCATTGTGGCACTAGCTGCGGGTGAAGACATGCAATACAATTTGGATATCAATGACTTTGAAGAAGGTCTTTTTATCCAATATGGTAAAAAAGTTATAGTTGAACAAGGCTACTTACGTTTTAAATTTTAAGGTTATGTTGCACTGTTTCCCAACATCAAACGCACTTCGCTACTGTACGTAACTGCATGTACCTATATGTAACTATATGTTTGTAACAGGTGAAAATACATTGGAGCGGCGTTATCAGCCATCTTCACTCCATAGCTTCTGGTTCCCTTGAATACAAAAGTAGGTGTAAGGCTCCCAATAATGCGGGATGATTGGCTTACTATCTTCAAGGTCGTAGTTATGTGATAACTTTCTCATGATTTCGGCCAGCCGCTTTGAGTCAATTTTTACTAGTTTTTTTCTAACAAACTCAAAATGTAAATTTTGATTCTTTTTGATGATCTCTGTTTTACCATGAGGTAAAAACATCAAACTTCTGGTCACTAATCTACAGATCGCTTGCTCTGGTTTTGGAGGATTTAACTCCGTGACTATTGCGTATTCATAAGAATTTAAATCGTATCCGTTTTCATCTTGAGCGATATATGCAATACCAAAACCTAAAGGAAACTGACCTACTATGCTTATAAATATATCAGATACCTTAGGACTCAAAACTTTTTTGACTGCTAACTGGGATATCAGTTTTGATGCAACAGGTAAGTATCTGCGTTGATAATCGCGTTTAGTGGAAAGAATAATGGAGGCGTATATTTGTGGGATTTTTATAATCTCACTGGTGCCAAGCTTTGACGACTTGCTGTCAAGTACTAAACTTAACTGGAATTTGAGACGCTTTTGATCTGCTTCATCAAAATTGGCTATGTCGCTGCTTGCTTTAGCACCCGCTTGCTGACAACCCAAACCATTTTTAAAGTAATCCATCGTATGTTGATAATTCAGAGCTAAAATTTCTTCCCGTTCTGGGCTTTCTAACAACCGAAACCTATCTTTATCCCTATCCTTGCCTTCTAACAATTCTTCCAATTCAGGATTTTGTAGGCCTATATCTTGGAAAATCGCAGCCAACATAATCGGCATGATAACGGCTTGTGTATAACATTCATAATTAGTTTCACTATGTTCGTAACGCTTCTGAGCGTCATAGTTTTTCAAGATGTAGGCGTTTTTCATCACACCATCACTCACCAATTTATCTAGCAATCTTAAACCTAAAACCGCTTTGTACGCAGGCTTTAAGCAGTCATGTAACTCAGCAAGTTTTTTACCTTTTTCAGGAGAAAAAAGCACGAGTGTAGTAAGAAATTTTGCAGATTTTAGTTGTGTTTCCTCAAAGTTTTCACCTTCACTCAAAGATAATATCTCTAAACACACTTTAATTGCGGCGTTCAACCTGCGCGTTCTGGCAGATTCTTGACTTAGATGTTCTATTTTATAATCTTTATTTAAATACTCTAGCCGTTGCTCTAGTACCTGAATATTTTTTCCATCCTGCGTTTGTAGTGCTAGCGTCACGCCTCTTATTTCAGCGTTCAACTGCGCTAGCTTTTTTTTATTTGCCACTGCATTTTTAAAGTAGTCTGCAGCGTGCTGGTAAAGGGAGGATTGTTCTAATTTATCTCCAGATATGGCACTCACTAGTAACTCAACCGCAATGGTATAGCTAGAATGATTATGTTTATTGGGCATGGTTAGTTTTTATGTAGTCCTGGGTGTAGTTTAGTTCGATTTGCTCAGTTACTGAAAACTTTATCGTTAATGATAGGAGCAAATTCTTGATTCATCTTTTTACCAACATCTTCAATATTTAGACTGGGATCGTCGATACACTGTTCCAACATATCAAACGCTTCAAGACAATAAATTGCTAGTGGCTCCAAACTATCAATATTATTATTACAGCAAACCAGTCCAATATTGGCTTGGCCATTATAAGTCACCATTGTAATGTTCACACCTCCACCAGGCGTAATGGTTGAAATAGGGTAAAAAGCCAGTAACTGACTATCTTTGAAATACATAGTATCAGGCGGCCCGGGCATATTTGATACTAATATATTAGCAATGGGTTTGACCCAGCTCGACAACCCTAACATTTCAAACATAATGGCATAGGACTGGATCAATAGTGTGTAATAGCTAAATGATGCGGGATGTGAACCCTTTGCAGCCTTTTTAACTTTTCGATGGTTTTCAATAATTTCTCTGAGTCTGAGATAAGGATCTGTATGCCCATGGGCTAATTCCACCGGCACTATAGCAATTTTATTGCCATAAGTTGTCTCACCAGGTCTACGCAAATTAATCGGCATATTAGTGTACAACGCTTTTTCAAAGGTTTGCCCATAATCTGTTAGTTGTCTATGCACAGCAATATCAAACACGCATAGCATCACTTCATTAACTGACGCTCTTAAGCGCTTACTCAAAGCTTTAACTCGCTTAAAATCAATATCCAAGGTAGCCACTGCGCGGCCTTTTTTCACTTGTCCCGTAAGTACAGTTTTAGTGCCTGTAAAGGGCAATGGCATGTAATCTTTATTTATTCTAAGTAACTTCAGCAAAAGCCTAAACCAGATCCAAATTGAATCTTTAACCGCCATTAAAAACCCCCACAGGCTACCAAACATCGCTTTAAACCAAGGAGTTTTATGATACGTTTTTTGGGTTCTGCTCATAGCCCAAACAGGTACAAATCCGTTATCAATCGGGCTTTGGTTATACCCCGCCTGAAGCCAACGGATCAGCGTACTACCGTCACCACACATATGGTGAATTTTAATGTATAAAGCAAAGTGTTGGGTATTATTGTCTTTAATTAAGTGAAATTGCCATAGTGGTTTATCTCTATCTAGCCAAGTTTCATGCAAGCTAGCGACAAATATATTTAGGGCCGGCTTATTATTCAGATCATCGACGATATGCAGTTGAACATGATATTGCATATCTAACTGGGTAACAGGTACGAATTTGATGGGATAACCCATCACACTGCTCACTCGACAGTTAAAAGGAGTCGTTGCTTGGTCAAAAGCGCGCAGTTCTGCTAGTAACTTATCAACATAGTCACTTGGTGCATCATCTGGCATTTTTAATAGCTGCAAAGTTGCTACATGTTTAGGGTTATCCTCAGACTCGGTGATCCAAAAGGTCTTATCAAGAAACTTTAGCTTTTCACTCAAAATGTTATCCTTTTTAACTGAGATACAACATGTCTTAACTTATTATTGTTCATTGGAAAATTCACGATTCACTATAGCTTCTTGCAAACGATGCAGCTCAGCCGGTTCGATATTGATGTGTGGCAATAGCGCAAATAAAATAGCAGATAGACTCTTATACAGGTACTCGTCATTATTGATGTCATGACCTTTCAAAGCGTAGTAATTTCCCGCTTGGCTAAATACTAAGCCAATAATTTCCACCATTTGATGACACTGAGCAGCCGAAGCCTTCATACTGTTTTGAACTACAAAATGTGCTAAAAGTTGAGTCACACAGCGTTCTTGAGCGGCCATCAATTTGATAAAACCTTTGGCAACGCTTGGGTATTTATCGGTTAAGTCGGTGGGATTACGATATAAAAATCTAAATAAATGATTTTTATCAATAATCAGGTAAAGATAATAAAAGAAGTCCTCAATAGTCAGAAAAGTGTCGTCTTGGTTATTTGGAGCATCAAGAATAGCACGCAATTGCTCTTGATAAAGGTCAAACAAAGCTGCGACTATGACTTCCTTACCTTTAAAATGATAATACAAATTACCGGGACTGATGTCTAACTCCATAGCAATCTCGACACTGCTAACGTTGTTTTCACCCTGTTGATTAAAAATATCAAGGGAAGTTATCAATATACGTTGTGCCGTTTTCATTTATTATTACCAAAAAGTGATGCAACATGTCAATCCGGTGGATAGATTGACATACTGTTTACATCTAGTGCAAGTATTTGAAAATAAAGCTTTTGCCTACTTAATAGTATGCTGTAGCTAAAGTATTAACCGAGGTAGAAAATGATAAGAGTGTTGTTCAACAAAAAAGGCGGCGTTGGCAAGTCAAGCTTAGCGGTCAATCTTGCAGCTATTTCTGCAAGCCAAGGTTATCGAACGTTACTGATTGACCTAGACACTCAATGTAATAGTACGTCTTATCTTAATGTCACTGGTCTTCCTAAAGACAGCAGCATAGCGGATCTATTTGAACAAACGATCACTTTTCATCTGCAGCGACGACCTGCCAGTGACTTTTGTTGTGCAACGCAAGTCGAAAATCTGGATATCATTGCTGGCTCAGAACGGTTAACTGAGTTAGAAAGTGAGTTAGACAGTAGGCATAAAATTTATAAATTACGTGAAGCGTTAGATTCACTCAAAGAAACTTACCAGCATATATTTATTGATACCGCGCCAGCACTAAATTTTTATAGCATGTCAGCTCTCATTGCAGCGCAACGATGCTTGATACCTATTGATTGTGACGATTTTTCTCGGCAAGGGCTGTATAGCCTACAGCGAAAAATTGCAGAAATAAAAGAAGATCATAATAAAGACTTGGAAATAGAGGGGATCATTGCCAATCAATATATGACGAACGCAAATTTACCCAGACAGATTGTTAATGAATTAATTGCTGAAGGTTTTCCGGTATTATCAGAGTACATTGGTCAATCGGTTAAAATGCGCGAGTCACATCAAGCCAAAAAGCCGCTTATCGTACTTGCCCCTAAACATAAGCTGACCTTATCGCTTGTAGGCATTTTTAATCTATTAGATAAAGATTAGTAGCGGCTTTAAGGCTCTCAGTTTGGGACTGTTCCAGCGTACTGTTTGCTGCAGGCTAGTGGCTAGATACTACTCATTGATACTATTAGCTGATGTCACTGGCTGATGTTTTTTATCGCTAATTGAAATGAGCCAGGCTGTTTGTCAGCAAGCATAAAACCTATTTGCTTAACGTCAGCAAATGACAAAACTGGGGCATCTTTAACAATCCGTCCACGAAATTGGGCAACAAAGCTCTGCTCAGTAAAACTCAAGGTCTGCCATTGACTACGGTCGCTAGAAAACACCGCTACATAGGCTATGCCATCAAATCCTTGGTCAGTTCTAAGGCGCAATTGATAACTTCGGCCATCGCCGTTGATTTCTAATGAAATGGGTATATCACCGGTTTTTAGTGAAATTGGTCCGGTGCGCCTTACAGAAGCAAACCCACCATTATTTTCTAGGGATAATTCTCCCTCAAAATAAGCTACTTTATCCACTACTCGTAAGTTTGATTCAGACAGGCCCCCCATGACACTATCGTTGATTCGGAACCAGTAATTGACTTCTTCAGCAACAGAAAAATCGATTCTCCATTGCGCCGACACATTTGCACATTTCATGATAAGTAAAATAAATAGTATAAATTTCATGGGTTACATTACGTTGAAAGATAATAATTAGATTGATTTTTCAACGTTAACTTTATAATGACGCGGTTGTACTACATAAACACTAGGTACAATTGCATAAATCCAGCCCCCATACCCAGTAAAGCACCGGTCACAATCAACTTCCATTCATCAGCTTCATAAGCAGGTCGCAGCACCCCTTCAAATTCTTCAGGAGACAATGCTTCCATGCGCGCGCACAAATCATCAGCAATGCCTAGAGCCTTATTAGTGTACTCGTAGGCATAAGCCAGATACTTCTCTGAATCGTTAAAGACGCGCTGTATAGCGAGTTCTTTCATTTTATAATAAGAATCTGAACCGACTCCCAAGGCGAAATAGGGTTGAGCGATAGCAACATATCGTTCAATCGCATCGTTTACGTGTAATTCAATCAGCTCCAATAACTGTCCAGAGCCGGAGCCATGAACTGCGGTTTGCATGATATTTTTTGATGTCATTAACTTAGTCTCAATAATATCTGAATACACCCGCGACACTTCTTTTTGACGCTTTAAAAACATACCCTGAATGGTAAAACCCATAAACTTAATGGGATGTTTAGGCTCAAAAATTATTTTTAACGCAATCCAATTAGTAGCATAACCCACCATCAAACCACCCACAGGTAATACCCACCAAATAGGATAGAAGGTCCAAACAAGCATAGTGGGTAAGCCAAATAGAAAACCGAAATAGAAGCCTGATTTTTCTATAAATGGGAATTCCTTTTCACCAGATTTCAGAAAAATTTCATTGATAAGCTCGGGAGAATTGACTAACTGACCGACAACTAATTCTTTTATGTCGACTATCTCTTCAATATTGTGTTTGAAATCATTCACCATCTTTGCCACAACGTTGGGAATGTCAGCATCTACTCTTGCATATACCAAGTTTTTACCGTGTACTGGCAATGAGGCCCACAACTGCGGTGCAGACTGCTGCATTACGTCATTAACAATAGTCCGAATACTTTGCTTAAGACGTCTTTCAATCGCTTTGGTTAATGCAACAGGGTCGATACGGTCGGCTAATTCTTTTACGCTAAGTAACTTACCCAATACTAGTTCAACTTCAATTTCAGCCATTTCTCGGCGCTTAGCAGGTATTAAACCTTGCCAACCTAAAAAAGGTTTGATGCCTATAAATTCAATAGGATAAAACATCATTTTGACAGCTAAAAAATTAGTAGACCATCCTACTATTGCACTAATGATAGGAATAGATAGTAGCGGAAGGTTGTTGATGAGTTGCTCAATTAATTGCATAGAAAGCGGCTGCGCCTAGTCATTATTATTACTGGGAATATGTAAATACCCATACTAACTCATAGTAAGCTAACTATTGAAATTAGAATGATCAAACTAAAAATACCATAGCTTGAAAATTATCCATATAAAACGCTTTTATAATACAACTGGTTAATCTGTACCGTTAATATTCGTCAGTGACTGCAACTAACTATCTTAAATTTTAGTGGCATTTTTTAACTATTTACGGTTATATCTGGTCAGACTAGTAAATTGAGAAACTTGCATGCCAAATAAAAACCTTTCTGGACTACAAGACATCATGACTCGCGCTGCTTCTTATGAAGAATATCAAGCGGCCGCAGAAGCTCATGACGAATTGTCTGGCGCCCAAGAATGGAAAGCCAAAGACCCATGTAAGGACTATGACTACCGACTCATTCGGAAACGAGTGCAACGTATGAAACAAGCCAGAGTAAGCGGTGATGCTGCAGGTTTGATGTACATTCTACACGAAGGACTGCACGGCAACTTAGGTAACATTGCTTCGTCTGCACTGAATCAGCACGCAAAACTGGGTACTAAAAAATTGATTGAAGAATTTATTCGAGAAGTGTGCGGGGCTTTAGATTTTATTTACCAAGCAGATGAAGATGAAATAGATTTTTACGAAAAACTATCATTTTTCGAAGAAACAGCGCAGGCATTTGGTCGCAGCTGTTTGATGTTAAGTGGTGGTGCAGGTCTTGGGTTTTTTCATTGTGGCGTCATTAAATCATTAGTTGAACATGATTTATTGCCTAAAGTTATCTCAGGTGCTAGCGCAGGAGCCATCATTGCAGCGCTTGTTGGCACGCGCACTAACGAAGAGCTGCTGGAGGTTATGCAACCAGAAAATATTCAGCAGAAATTTAAAAAATGGCGACTATGGCAAGGTTTTGGCAAAGACAGTTTGCTCGATAGCAGCAACCTCGAAAATGCTTTAATTGAGTTATTTGACTTGACGACCTTTGAAGAAGCGTTCAAAAAGACCGGCCGTCATATGACAATTACAGTATCTCCAGCTGACTTACATCAACATTCACGCTTGTTAAATGCTAAAACTTCACCTAACGCTATCATTACTCAGGCAGTGCGAGCGTCAACAGCTATCCCAATATTGTTTAAGCCAGTACAGCTCAAAGCCAAAAACAGAGCAGGAGATATAGTGCCCTATATTCCTAACCGTCGTTTCGCAGATGGCTCTATTATGGCCGACTTACCCTTTGAACGTTTAGCCCGCTTATATGGTGTAAATCATAGTATTGTTAGTCAAACTAACTTGATTGCCGTTCCTTTTTTAGCTCGCGACAAAAGAGATACAACGGGTTTGGTAGGATTAACATGGCGTTATGCTGCAAAGATAGCCAAGGTAAATAGCATCTATGCTTTTGATATACTCGAAAACCTTATTAGTCATCGTGCTGCTAGGTTAGCAATACACAAGGTACGCTCTGTTATCGATCAACAGTACGTGGGTGACATCAATATATTGCCTAGTGCGACGCTTGCTAACCTTAAGCACATAGCTTCAAACCCCAGCTTAAAGAATATTCAGGAACTGATCCACGATGGCGAGCGTGCTACTTGGCCACAGTTAGATCTCATTAAGCGAAACACCCTAATAAGCAAGACACTTAGAGGTTATCTCACTCGATTAAAGCAAAGAGAAGCAAGCTTACTCAGTGAGCGCCATGGTTTACAAGTAGTAAGTAACCTGAATCCTGTTTAAGAAATTGAACTAAATGCCTGTTCCAAGATCTGATCTTTCGACCAAAAGAGACCCGTCTAAAAAGGAACAGGCATGAATAAATTAGTTGAGTTGTTTTGCGGTGTCGACGATTTTTGCAAAGTATTTATCCCCCAATGGCAAAAACAGCTGCTTGAAGACGGCACCAAAAAACGTCGACGTAGTGGCCGAATGACAACCAGTGAAATGATGACAATTGTTATCAGTTTCCATATGTCGCATTACAGAGATTTCAAAAACTACTATCTTATTTATGTCACTCATGTTTATAAAGATGAGTTTCCCAATTTACTCAGTTATACACGATTTCTTGAAGTGATGCCTAGAGTCATTGTTCCTATGTGCGCCTACTTTACTTCATTAAAGGGAAAGCCCACAGGCCTTGAATTCATTGATTCTACTAGCATAAAAGTATGTCACAATATTCGTATTCCAAGGCATAAAACCTTTGACGGTATAGCCCAACGAGGTAAAGGCACTATGGGCTGGTTTTACGGTTTCA
>Ga0222645_100377_pt1 | contig 25794 bp, 21 predicted proteins | sample AntAcemetagen292_FD_179881 | JGI IMG/M metagenome (GOLD analysis project Ga0222645, IMG submission 179881) | Saline water microbial communities from Ace Lake, Antarctica - #292 | ecosystem: Environmental > Aquatic > Non-marine Saline and Alkaline > Saline | place: Antarctica: Ace Lake | collected...
GTATGCAAATTTGTCCAGCTCATTGTCTACATGGTCCTCAGGAAGAAACCTAAAAGCACTGCTCCTCTCTTCGATTTCTTTCTTAAAAACCTCTAGACCAGCCCTGCTGTGCTCTTTATCGAAAAATTGAAGTATTAACTTATCTCTTTGTAAAGGTAGTGCTGTATTTTCGACTCTAACCTCGTATTCAGTACTTGATTGTGATTTAACAATTAAACCATTGAGATAAGCATTGATAAAAGATTCTATTTGATTTTGTTTTTCTATTTTTGGTTGTTTAAAAACCATTAAAATATCGTCTACATATCGACCATAATATTCAGGCCGGACTTTGTTCACCACCAAACTATCAAACTCTTCTAAATACCAATTAGCTGGTATTGCAGAAGAAGCTAATCCAATTGGAAGGCCCTGTTTATTTGAGCTTTTTGGATGGGTGATGTTTAGAAGAGGTTTTATCTTGGAATGATAGCTAGAGTAAATTTCTTCTAGTAAATCTGTTAATTTAACTGCGAAGTCGGACAACTCAGGTGTGGTAAAGCAAATGATAGATTTTTTGACTTTATCAAAGTTTATATCGATTTCGTAAAAATATGACTTTAGGTCTAATGAGAGAAAAGCTACATCCTCTCCATTTTTGGAAATTTCTGTCGCTTTATCTAGAGCTTGATCACGCCATAAACTATATTGGTCAAAGTACATCTTGAATATTTCAGACTTACCAGTCTCAACATCGCTATACAAGCTCTTGCCAAAAGAGTGTGCTCCCTCACTCATTCTGTTTCCGTAACAACTCTCGTTTAAATCATTTTCTAACGCTGGCCCGACGACAAGACACCATAACATCTCAATAATATGGAGTTCCGCAGGTGCAACGATAAAGTAATTTAATTTATTAACTTCGTATTCATAAGATTTAGTGACATTAGATAAAAACAACCCTTTTTCTTTATTGTGTTTATTGTGTTTATTGTGTTTATTTTGTTGTTCATCTTCTGCTCTCTTTGCTCCCTTGGGGAGAAGAGAAAAATTGATATCTTCTAACCATTTTGTAAATGTTGGATTGCTTGCAGTGTTTTCATCATTTAGTACATCAAGAAGATTTTTCATTCGCAGATCAAAATCACTGCATTCAAAGTCAGACACTGTTTGCTTTAAAAATAAATTCAGGTTTTCATAGTAGGCATAGCTTTTTAAATACGAGTAAACCTTTTCTAATGAGGGGGCATCCAATTCCATATTAATCTCCTTAAGACGCTTTTAAATTTGGCATAGTTAATTGCTGTGGGTCTAAGACATTTAAAAGTTCGAGATCTTTGTCAAAGTCTTCGTAACGTTCGTGCAATCTGTCCCTAAGCTTGAATAGACGCCTCTCGGCTGTATCAATGAGCGTTGTAAACGTAACAGCTTTGACTGTTCCAATGACGGTTTTGTCATTTTCAGAATCTTTTACTTCTTTTACTTTGGCAGTTTTAGGCTTTATCTGATGCCCAACAACAAAAGCATTGATTTTTGGAACCACATCCATTAAGCCACTAAACGCGATATCTTGGACATAACCATCAGCTTGATTTACTTCTTCGCGTCCAATCGGAAACCCACCTCGTTTTACTTCAATAAGCAAAACATTTTGAATTCGACATAACTCACCGTCATAGCTCTCTGTCGCTAATGATTGAACACTAGAATTCTTAAGCACAACTATATCTGGCCTTTTTCTGGCGTTAATAAATGCTGATTTATCTAATTTTTGACCGAATACTTGTTGGATAGTCTGTTGCAGGGTATTGTTTGAAGAGTATTCAGATGATTCATATTCAGGACCGAATAACCATCGAGCTTTGAAGATTAGGGGATGAATAGTATTTAATTCATCAGCTCCTTTATCCTGGCTAAAAATTTTCAATGTTTCGATTAATTTAAGCCTTTGGTCAATTTCGGATAATACTACCAGCGCATCATGAGCAGACCACTGGTCTAATATCTCGTCTAGTGAATCTACATTGTCACTGGACATAACTGCCAATTTGCTCAACAAATTCATACCTGATCTAGATTTCTCAAGATTGATTGCAGCTTTAACAGCTAAATGAAGAGTATCTAAATTAAAATCAGGATTATCTTGAATAATCTCATCAATAAAATTTGATATTTCTCTTCGAGCTAGAGCTGACATTACTTTTATGTCGTTACGATGGGCTAATAACAATCCTTTTTTGGTTGAAATGATTTCGTCACTCCGAAATTCTTGACGTTTTTTATCAATATATTTTTTAGCTTCAATAGCCACAGATTTTATTTTTGTAGCATCCGAGCGAAACTTCGACCAATCTTCAGAAATTTCATCCCTAAGATCTTCGGTTTTAATTACCAGCAAATATTGATTAGCAAATGAACGTCGGCTATCTAATATTGACTCACCAGCAAGCCTCCAACTTGGCTCGCCAACAAGTCTACCGCCAACCCAAATAGCGACTCCGCTGTATACTGAATCTTTCCTATTTTGCTTGGAGTCTATTAGAGTCAAGTCCAACAACATTCCTTCACACTTAATTATACAGGTGTCTACGATTCCAGGGTGATCCTCTAACTCTAACGTTTCACCGTTAACGCTTATCTTAAAATCAGGAGTAGCTATGAATCGAGCTGAAATAATCTGAGATATATAACTTGGAGAGGGTAAATTTCTATCAACAACAACTGATAGCTTAGTACCGCGCTTAATGGACTTGCAAGAATTCATATTGAGAACGGATAGAGGTTTCCCTTTTTTTCTAGTGGTTACGTCAAATTGATGTTGAACGCCACCCCGTGATGTTTCGATTTTATAGTCATCATTGAAGCATAATAAGCCATGCCTTCCGATTCCATTTCTTCCAAATGCTTTTCTTTTCGTATTTTTTCTTTCAGGTGGAAATTCAACGTCCATTCCTTGATGAATGGTTCTGTTATACCTCAACGTCATCCATCTTTGTTGGAAATGTTCTTTAGTCATACCAACACCATCATCAGTAATCGTCAATGTCTGCCCAATTTGGGTTGGTATTATTATATCTACCGAAGTTGCACCAGCATCGTAAGCATTGGCAACAAGTTCAGTTAAGGCTAAATCTGCTTTTTTAACTATGCTGCCTAAATCTCGTAGCAAAAAGTTCTCTTCATACTGAGGTTCGAACATGTCAGTAGTTTTTTTCACGTTAACTCCTTGTTCTAATTATTTTTAAGAGTCTCTCTAAACTTACTTAATAGATAGATTCAGACTAATTATTGTTTGTGGATTACATCCCACCATAAAATTTACTCACAAACGTTTTAACTCTATCAGTCAATCTAGGTATAACTTTTTTACGTTGCAGCACACTTGGGGCATTCGCCATGGTTGCCACAATATCTTCGCGCAGTGGCTCTTCGTTTGTGTAAATCATCTTATCGACTAGTGATTTGAAGTGATCTGAAACTAGTTCTTCTTGCTGGCAAATTTCAGCAGCCGCTTTCATTTTTTGATTTTCCCAGAAGGTATCAAATTCATCCATCACTTCTTCAGACGAACCTACATTATTCAGATTTTCTTTGATAAAAATATCAATCAGTTCTTTCTTGGATCTTAGCTCTGGTGTGCCGCCTAGTAGCTGCATGATTGATTTGTATTGGTATTCATAGTCTTTGTCGTTATCAGCGCCTTTAAGCTGTGTTAACAGCTGTAAGATATACCGAACATTCACTTCATCACGTTGAATCAGTTCTAGTTCAAAATCTACTTCTTCTAAAATCGAGACTTTTTCTTTGCTGTTGTTAGTTTTTACTTTGTCATATAAATCGAGGTATTTACTTTTATAGTCCTCAAACCCTTGCTCGCTGATACTGACATCATCAAATGTAAAGTCAGCAAAGGTGCTAAGCACATTTTTTAAGCGCATTAGTTCTCTAAACGCTTTTACAAATTCAAGTTCTGCATCTTCATCTTTTAGTTCATCGATACTGTCTAGATCGGGTGCTATCGCTAAAAGCTGCCCGTAAGCTTGATTAAACAGACGGACAAAATCTTTGTAAGGCGGCATTATTACTGTTTCTTTAGCATCTTTATTAGAAAACAGCGTTAATGCGGTATCAGTAGCCTTTTTAAGGTTACGGAAGCTAATGATGTTACCTTGTGACTTTTGCTCATTTAAAATGCGATTGGTGCGTGAATAGGCCTGTATTAAACCGTGGTGCTTAAGGTTTTTATCAACATATAGCGTGTTTAACGGTTTGCTATCAAACCCTGTTAAGAACATATTGACCACTAGCAGAATATCAATTTTCCGTTCACGCACCTTTTTCGAGATATCGTTGTAATAGTTATAAAATGATTCACTATCTTTGGTGGTATAGCTAGTTTCGAACATATCGTTATAGTCGCCAATAAACTGTTCTAGCTTGTCACGGCTGTGGCTGTACACCCCAGAATTATAGGCAGCTTTTTGCTCTGCTACTTTATCTAACTCAAACTCTTCGTCAGCTTCATCAAGAAAACCATTAGCATCAGGATCTTCTTCATTCGCAGCATAAGAAAAAATAGTGGCTACGCGCAGGTTATTAATGTCGTTTTCGACAAATGAAAAACTGTTACCACCCCGTTTTTATTGGTATTGAGTGCGGTAACAGTTTTTGAGGGATTTACTCTGAAATAAGCAGTAAATTTAGGTGAAATAATTGAATTTTGTTACTTAAAAATTAGCGCCCTTTGTTCGATTGAGATAATACAGAACCAGCTAATTCTTTAGTGTCTTTACTGTACTTGTCACTTTGTAGCACCTTTGATGCAAAATCCTCCATTTGAGATCCTGTTTGTTTATTTGTACTTTTTTGCGCCAATGCAGAACCAGCTAACTTTTTCGCAGCTTTAGACGCATTAGGATCTGTTAATGTTTTAGCTGCTTTTGAAGCAACTGCCTTTGATGTTTTCTTGGTGTTTTTACTCATAACTACCTCGTTTATTTATAGTGATTTCGATTCGTAAACCTATTTCATGTGCTTCAACCTTTCAGCAAAACCATTGCGCTCAGCTAACATCTCATCGTACATGTTGTACACTTGCTGAATGTGCTCCCACAGCGTTTCATTTTGATCTTTATAAGTCTTTACAAGACTTTGACTTTCAGCTTTTGATTCTTTCAATTCAGTAATTTCTTTTTTCAATTTTTCAACTTCTGTACCCAGAGTAATTGATTCAGCTTTAAATTTTTGCCGCTTCTTGGCAGTTTGAATGTCATTAATCTTGTCAGGGTTAAACTTGTAAATTGCAGAGTTAGATATGCCCAACCGCTTCGCAACTTGGCTAACATTTATTTTTTCCTTTTTCTCTGCCATCACTTTAAGAATGTTATCAATTTGTTCTTCCACAGAGATCTCTACTTCTTCTGTCATCTCACGCTTCCTTCACTTTAATGGTTAATTGATTGATGATGATATTTGCAGCTTCAAGGTTGTCATTTAGTGCTGTGCTAAATGCTTTAAACCTTTGCTTTAATTCTGAGGGAAACTTATCGAAACCAGCCAACTGAGCTTCACAGCGTTTTTTAATCACTATCCAGTGCGGTAAATGCCTTGGCGTTGCAATGTAACTGTCACACCAAACGCAATGACTAGGATCTGCTGCGTTGCGTACCTTACATTCCGCACCTTTGGTGCAATATCCATGTGACAAACCTCTAAAGTTGTTAGTATGTTTTGCCGCAAAGGTCAGCAACTCCTGCATGTTATTAAAATGTGGGGTACTTCCTGTTGTTAAGTCATCACTTAATATCTCTGTTAGTTTAGAAATAAAATTCTGCCCACCTTTCCCAGCTAACGCTCCATCTTGTGCGGCAGTAACCATATCTTCCATTGTTTGCGATAACATAAATTCAGAAAAACTCTCTGTCAGGCGAATTAACTCTTCCATTGATTCATACCCTCGTTGGCTATAAACCAAGCTCATCATATTTTCTAAATGTTTATATTGATATTTGATGTCGTCCAAATCACCAAGCCGATTTGCAACAAGAAACCATGCGAAGGTATGTCTAAATTAGTGTGCGGTAAAATTGAAATAGTCACCTTTTTTATATGGTTGTTTAAAATACTTATGCTTAGAGTTTACCGACTGATAATTGCACCCCATACGGTTCAACTCATCAATATCTTCTTCGGTTAAAGCAATAGAAAACATCTTATTGATATTATTAAAACCATTGCGAGTTGCTTTAGTATGAATAGAAAATTCACATGATTTTTTGTGAGGGGATACACCAAACAAAGTCCTCTGCTCTAAGCCATATTCTAAATTTAACTTTCTTTTGAAAGGTAATACCTCACCATGATGTTGGAGAAGAAAAACAGCTCTTTCCCTATATACCTGGTTAACTCGCTCCATCAACGTTACCGCTCTGTAAACTATCTCGTTGGTTATCCACTCTAAACTCTGAGTGTCGTCCGTTGTTTTAGACAAGAGCGACTTTAAATAATATTTCCCGTTTTTATCAATTGCCGAGTCATCTGTTAACGCCATTGCCTCGCTGTATCTCATTCCTGTATAGCTCAACACCAGTACAAACGTATAACAGCGAAGATTCTTGATTAACAAGTAATAACCATCAAGCTCAGTATTTTCCTCTTTGTTTAAGCCATCAATATAAGTCGTCTTTTTAAACTCTGAAGCGGGTAGATTGGGAATTGCTGCATTTAATTTATTTTGTAAAACGCACCAATCATCAATCACTCCCTCGGCAGCTTCGATGTGCTTTTCACAATTTTTGAGCACTTGCTTCATTATTTGAACAGGTATGATGGAATGCTTATTTCTGCGCTCACTTTTTAATAACGTAAAAGGTATGAAATATTCATTCATCAGCTCAAAAAACGAATTCGACTCTACGATTCCATAAAGCTTTAGCCAGTAAATTGCTGAGAGCAGAGACTGAGCAAATGAAGGATGTTTCTGTAAATTTGAGGCTTGTATCAACTCAACAATAATATTTCTAAGTTTCAGCTCTGGTAAGTTATTAATATCTGAAAAGCTATTGATGTTGTATCGCTTTAACCATTTGGCTAAACGCTTTAAAGTTGCGATATTTCTTCGAATAGTCACCCAAGATAACGGCTCCATACCCTCAGCAGAGCCTTGCGTGTACATACCAAGGGTCATGGCTTTCAGTTGATATTTAAACTCACCGTCAATGTCATTAAAAGTGATAGATAGTTTATTGCCTTGCGAGTACCAAGAATTATCATCAAATAACGTCTCTTGATGTTGATTAGAGCGTATATAGTCCCAGAGAATTAATGGAGCTAAACTTTTACAATCAATTTTTTCATAAGGTTTTAAGCGTATATAACCACTAATAATAAGGCATTCTTCAACTGCTTTAGCAATACCACTCATATAATGTCACCTACATTTTTGTTTACCGATGTTATTGCAAAGGCCCAAAATGGGTGCATTCCATTTTGAACCATTAGCTCTTGTCCTTTCTTAACTGCTGTTGGATTTTTTTGTGATACTTGCTTTAATATCTCATCAACTCTTAGATGTAATGCTTTAATAGCATCTTGCTGAAAATCATTATTATCTATGTCAGAAACACTCGCTGACATATCAGCAAGTACATAATCTCGATAACTCAGTAATTGCCATACATGTTCAGGGTCAGCTACAGTTCTGAAGTGCTTACACCAAACACAGGCTAAAAAATCACTGCACCACATATCGCTTTCTTTATCTGATAAATGACGATGTTCTTTTTGATATTGTTGTGCTTCGGCATCATTCCCATTTGAAGTACATTCACCTGTTGGTGTTTTTTGCGTAGTACCATCATCAACCATTAATATTCTGATTTCTGGGTCAATTTCTCTACCCGTAAAATAGCGCTGCATTACGTCTACCGCAGTGTGCAGAGTTTGTTGAGTTTGAGTTTCGCTGATTCGTTGATAGTGTTGAATAAAGGTGTCAAATGTATGCAATTTAACAGACTCATACGCACGCATTTGTTTTGCTACTTCTCGGTACAAATGATTAGCACCATTTTTTCTGATCCGCATAGAGTTATAGGCAACGGTGCAGCCCAGACGATTTAAGATGGTTTTAATATGAGCAATGATGTTCCCAGCATCAAGTCGGTATACATTTGTTTTATCTTTGAAAATAAAAAGGTATTTTTTCACATCATCATTACCGAGATCTCGATATGCATTCGTTAAGTTGTCACGAACAAATACAATATCTCGCATAACACTATTTACAGTTCGCCCATCTAATGAGTAGGTGTCAATGTCATAACCTTTACGTGGCTTTTGTATCAATAACGTGATGCTTTTTCTAGATGTAGGTAACGCTACATCGCTAATATCAGACAGCTCAATATCCGACATAGGTGAGGTGTTCCAACAACTTTTAACTTGAATTCGAGCAAAATATAAGGCTAGTAGCTGCTGTTCTGAGTCCGATTCACGGATTCCTTTTTCTATATAAAACACCAATTCTTTAAGCTCATCGTCAGAATATAGGTCTTCTATTTTTAACCTGCGAGCGTGCCGCTGATAACGTTTGAATGAGATTTTATATGCCTCGACAACAGATTGGCCTGTTATCGCCATTAACCACCTTACCGTTTCCGTATAAGATGTTCCTGTTCTCAAACTTATTACTTTGCTTTTAACGTTAGATTGAAGTTGCTGAAAAATAGATTTTTGAATACGGTTGTCATTCATACTCAAGCAACTAAAGCCGTATTGAACAAGTTCACTTTTATAGTTAGGCAATACAAATTTAATTAATAGTCGATTTAGCTTTATGAATCGTGTGTGTAGCGTTGCCATTGCATAATTTTTTTCTGGCAGGAGTTCCGTCTCTGATTGATGAATATCCAGTAGTTCCTTAGTGATTTCAGGACATTTATTTGCAAGTTTCGAGTAATCAACATGCCGTAGTTTCATTTTTTTTCAAAATAAAACGGCAATAAATTAGCTATATAATCATGGCGATGAATTTCTTGCTCAAAATGTTCTTCTAGAAACAACAGTAATTCAGAAAATTGGTCCTTTCTCAGTAAGTTACGAGCCTTTTTTACCAAATAGAATTTATCTGCCTTAAAACCATCTAATCCCACGTCAATTATGGCGCTTTTGTACTTTTCCGTTACCATACGAATACAGGTGACAGTTGCAATAAAGCGCCTAGTCATCGCTACGACATCGTGCTCTAAGTCACCTTTATATTTTGCTGAATTGGCAAGCACTTGAAGTTCTTCAACCAAGAGAGGTTCAATATCAGCCAAGTCTGTAACATCAATTGATTTTTGGTTGATGGTAATTTTTACGATTGAAAATCGTTCGGGGCTGAAAGCGTGCAACACTGAAAATAACGCAGACTGAAATACGCTATGTTTATCTTTAATCGGATGTTCGCTTAATACCTGCCTAAAATGCATGGTTGATTTAAACCAGAATAAGCCATGCTCACAGAGCTGTTCTGAAATTAAAGGTGCGCTGTCATGCAGCAGTTGCAAACATTTTTGAGCCTTTTGAGCTTCAGAGCGTGTTGTGCTTCTGGCAAGTGTTGAATGCTTATCCCATTGCAGGATGGCATCGTTCAGATCTTGTCCGAGTCGAAAGCTTTTTCGATACCAATGTAATAAATCAATATTTGTATCAAAAACCGTTACAGCACTGGGTCTTATTACAGAAGGCTCCATACATTTAGCAAAGTGAAACAAACAACGTCTAAATAATACATCGTCACTTTTATTTAATTGCTCAGCCAATACTTCCAATTTCAACCACTTATCATCAGTCAGCAAAACATGAATATCATCCAGTATTTCCTTGGTTTCTGAGCGTAAAATGGCGTATTTCAATAATAATTTTTTAAATAGCCTTGAATGTAACTGCACTCGTTTAGCATTTTCTTCTGTCATAAAAACAGTAAGTTTGGTTGTGAGGTTCGACAAATCAACAGTTTGATCAAGCATTAGCGTCTGCCTCGTTCTCTGCTTTAAAAGCATCCTCTTGCAATGGTGCAACAAACTCACCAAACAACTTATCTACCCAGCTCGCCATTTGTTCATCAAAAGTTAGAGAACGAGCAAAGTTGATATATTTTTGTGTTGTCGAAAAGTCAGCATGACCCATTAACTGCATTAATTTGAATTGCACAAAACCAATAGGCAGGTTTTTATGAATTAAAAATCCAGCAAGGTTTGTGGCAAATGTTGAACGCAAGTCGTGGAAATCACGTTTCAATACCTTTCCAACAAGCTTAAGCTCTTTGCGTACCTTAGAGATCACATTGCCAACTGATTTAGGAGACATAAAGCTGCCAGAGCGATTTAAGAACAAAGGCGCATCATCACAACTACCTTTGGCTAATTGCCACTTAGAAAGTCGGTGCTGGTGCTCTTCACCATTACGATAAAGCCATAATGATGTCATTAACCCCTTTGAAACCATGATGGTGCGTTCTTTATCATACTTACCAACAATAGTGACGTAATAAATAGACTGATCACTTAGAGCGGGATCAACAACATGATTAGCTTCAAAAGTGGCAACCTCATCTGCTCTAAGTCCACATTGCACCGCTAAATCTACTCTTAATCTTGGCCCAAGTTTACTTAGTGCATTACTTGAATAAAGTAACTGCAATTCATCTTGATCGTATGGTGATAAACTCGCATCCGTAGATTTTTTCTGTTTGTATTTCTTGGGGATCAATAAATCTGTCGTGGTGATCGTAAAGCCTTTTTCTTCAGCACCATATTGAGTAAACAATAAATCTATGTTGCCGTCTTTACGCTTTTTCTTAATCACTTTTGTTTTATACTTGAAAGGAAGCTTTTCAATGCGGTGTTGCTTTCTAGCCCATTCGTAAAATTGACGCACATGATTTATATACAAGTTTGCCGTATCTCTATCAATTTTTTTAGCAATAACCTGATCAATAAGGTACTTACGATAACGATAAACAGGTAGCCAATATTTGGCTTTATCACTGTCACTTACCGCATACATTTCATGCCAATCAACATCATGCGCTTCTATCCATTGCAGAAATAAAGACATCGAATTTGCCAACGAATTCATGGTAACAAGTGATACCCCACCCAAAGGGTTCTTTTTACCGCCTCGCTTGGGTGGCATAAATAAACCTTTGTATCTGTGTTCCAAAAATAAGTTAATTTCTAGTGCATCTAAAACACGCGTTAGTGATAACACCCTTGGAAATCGCTCAACAATACTATCTTGATGAAACATCACCATTCGCTTTCCACTGTCATCAACATCAGAAAAATAAGGCAGATTGCCTAAATTAACGGTTTACTTTACAACTTTTGGTGAATTATCGCTCAAATCATCATGCTCCATTTGAATACTGCATAAAATATAAGCTCAAAACAATCAATTGTCAACATAAAATGCTATATTCAAATACTGCATAAACAATTGACCTTTACTTATATCTACGGCAATATAATTAACGTTAAATTAAATCAGGATCATAAGTGCCTTCAAAAGCACTTGTGCGCTAAATGCGTTTGTCCATAGGCCAATAAAAAAGCCAAACAAGGTTGTAAAATCTAATGAATACCAGTATTTATGACGCTACTCATGACACTAGGCTTAGTGATATTGCAGATATCCGTTCAGGCCACCCATTTAGGGGCAGCATAGAGCCAGATATAAAGGGTGATGTGCATGTTGTGCAGGTGCGAAACACAAAAGCCACTGGTGAGATAGTTCAGGATGAAGTGATCACAACCACGCTAACAAGTAAAAAACAGCCCGACTGGTTAAAGACGGGAGATATACTCTTTGTGGCAAAAGGAGCCAAACATTATTCAGCATTGGTCGAAGATTTACCAAAGCAAACGGTGTGCTCGCCACATTTCTTTTTAGTACGAATAAAACCAGCATTTAAAGAGTTAGTAACGCCAGAGTTTGTATGTTGGCAGTTAAACCAACTCCCTGCACAGCGCTATTTTCAAACAACGGCAGAAGGCTCGCTTTATTTGAGTGTGCGTAGGCAAATATTAGAATATGTGCCCATTACAATGCTGCCGATAGAAAAACAGAGTCAGTTAACAGCTATGCACCGCTGCGCAGTAAAAGAGCAAAAAGTATTACAGCAACTAATTAATAACAGACAACAACAACTTGATGCGATTGCAAACAAAGCATTAACAGTGCAATGAGCCAACAAGTTGTATAAAAACCAATCGACTAAACAAACGAATTAACAGATAAACAAGGAATAAAACAAATGCCAAATAGCCAAGTCAATCAGGACGATATCAATAAAGCAGTATGGGCGGCTTGCGACACTTTTAGAGGCGTTATCAACGCGGATACATACAAAGATTTCGTGTTAACCATGCTGTTCTTAAAATACATTTCAGATATTTATAAAGACGATCACAACAAGCTAGTTGAGCAATATGGCGATAATCCGAAATTAATAACCGCGATGATGTCAAAGCAACGTTTTGTATTACCTGAAGGCGCTAGCTTTTGGGATTTATACGAACAACGTCACCAAGCAGGTAACGGTCAACGTATTGACCAAGCACTCCATGCGCTAGAAGAAGCCAACGGCACAAAGCTAAAAAATGTATTCCAAGACATCAGTTTTAATACCGACAAACTAGGCCAGGAAAAGCAAAAAAACGATTTACTCCGTCACTTGTTAGAAGACTTCGGTAAAGACATTTTAAACCTAAGCTCAGAGCGTGTGGGTAGTCTAGATATTATTGGTAACGCCTACGAATTCCTCATTAAACACTTTGCCGCAGGTAGTGGTGCCACCGCAGGAGAATACTATACTCCGCCAGAAGTTTCAGATTTACTAGCCACCATTTTAGAGCCAGTTGAAGGCGATCAAATATGTGATCCCTGTGTTGGCAGTGGATCATTATTATTAAAATGTGGCGCAATGGTACGTAAAAATTCAGGTTCAAAAAAATATGCATTATTCGGTCAGGAAGCCATTGGTGCAACTTGGGCATTAGCCAAAATGAACATGTTCCTACACGGTGAAGACAACCACCGTATTGAATGGGGCGACACTATTCGTAATCCTCAGTTATTAGACAAAGAAGGAACAGGCTTATTACACTTTGACATCGTGACAGCCAACCCACCGTTCAGTCTTGATAAATGGGGACATGAAGATGCCACTAACGACCCTTATGGTCGGTTTAGACGAGGTGTGCCACCTAAAACCAAAGGAGATTATGCGTTTATCAGCCACATGATTGAAACCCTTAAGCCAGAAACTGGTCGTGTGGGTGTGGTTGTGCCGCACGGTGTGTTATTTAGAGCATCTTCGGAGGGCAAGATTCGCCAACAACTGATTGAAGAAAATCTGCTTGATACCGTAATTGGCCTACCAGAAAAATTGTTCTTTGGTACGAGTATCCCTGCCGCGATTTTGCTTTATAAAAAGCAAAAACCCGATAAAAACGTGTTATTTATTGACGCTAGTCGTGAATTTAAATCAGGTAAAAACCAAAACCAGTTAACACAAGATAATATTAAAAAAATTATCGACACTTACAAAGCTCGTGAAAGCGTTGATAAGTATGCTTACCTAGCAAGCTTTGATGATATTGCAGAAAATGAATTTAATCTTAATATCTCACGTTATGTTGATACCTTTGAAGAAGAAGCGGAGATAGATTTAGTCGCAGTTCGCACTGAGCGTGTTGCGCTGAAAAGTGAACTCAATATGCTTGAAGCAGAAATGGAAGGCTATTTAAAGGAGTTGGGTTATGGTGCCTAATGGATGGGAACATAAATCGTTTAAACAAATTCTTAAATTAGATAGAGGAAGTTCACCACGGCCCATTGTTAATTTTGTGACTGATAGTGATGATGGTGTTAATTGGATAAAAATTGGAGATACTAAAGGCGAAGCTGCATTTATCAATTCTACTAAACAAAAAATAACGAAAGAAGGAGCTAAAAAATCAAGGAAGGTAACTAAAGGAGAAATAATACTCTCAAACTCTATGAGTTATGGTAAACCGTATATTTTAAACATAGATGGTTATATTCATGATGGGTGGTTTGTAATTAGAAATTATGCGGAAAATCTAAATAGGGATTATTTAATTCAATTACTCGGTGGTGAGTTAGTACAAAGACAATATAAAAGATTGGCGGCAGGAGGGGTAGTTTCAAATATTAATAGTGAGTTAGTTTACTCTGTTAAAGTGGATATTCCACCGATGCAAGAACAACGCAAAATCGCCAATATCCTTGCAACCTGGGATAAAGCGATTAGCGCTACCAAGCTCTTAATCGATAATAGCAAACAGCAGAAAAAAGCTCTAATGCAACAACTGCTTAATAGCGCTCTTACAAATAATCGCCTTCTTGATGATTCAGGTAAACCTTTTGAGGGTGCGTGGAAAGAAATATTGCTGGAAGAGCACATCGCTTTTCTAAGTGGTCATGCTTTTAAAAGCTCAGAATTCAAAAAAAACGAGAAATATAAGTTATTAAGAGGCATTAATATTACTAAAGGATCATTACGTTGGGGGGAAGAACAAACATTCTCATGGCCTGAGGATTTACAATTAAAAAAATATTCTTTAGAAGTTAACGATATCGTTATAAGTATGGATGGATCTCTAGTAGGAAGAAACTATGCACTCATTTCTGATGCCAAAATGGAACCTATGTTATTAGTACAACGAGTTGCTCGGTTAAGATGTAAAAATACGTTGTTCTATGGGTATCTATTTCAGCATATTGCTTCTGCGAACTTTAAATCCTATGTTGACGCAGTCAAAACAGTAACAGCTATACCTCATATAAGTGCAAAAGATATTAAGCACTTTAAAATCCCTTTACCAACGGTTAAAGAACAAGAAAAAATAGCAGCAGTATTAACTAATGCAGACAAGGAAATTGTGGTACTTGAGCGTCAACTTGCGGACTTAAAACAAGAGAAAAAAGCACTGATGCAGCAGTTATTAACAGGTAAGCGCAGAGTGAAACTTGACGAAGCGGAGGTTGCTTAATGAGTAGCAAACGACCTCGTACCATACAGATATTTTTACCAAGCGGTGACCCCTCAAGCATTCGAATTGCGGAGCAAACCACCTCGATTATTCGGCTAATTGAAGTGCCGCGTAGTGATATGGCTGATTTTCTCAAGATGCCAGAAGCAAAACAAGTCGGTTTGTATTTTTTGGTGTCGGGCGACAGTAAAGATGAGTTATATATTGGGCAATCAGGCGATGTGGGCACTCGCCTAATGCAACATCATAAAAATGAAAAAAAGGACTGGGAACGAGCATTAGTATTGGTGTCGCTCACTAATAACTTAACCCAAACCCATGTACTTTATATGGAATCTCTTTCCATTGAAAAAGCCCGTCATTGCCAACGTTATGATCTATTAAATGGCAACGGTGGTCAAAAGCCCCATACACCTATTCCGCTAAAAGCTGATTGTGACGAAATTCATGAAATTGGCAGCTTACTGTTAGCCACCTTGGGTTATCCCCTTTTTGAACCGCTAACTGAGCAAACAGCATCAACAACAAAGCAAGCGTTTGTGTGTAATCGTTCAGGTGTACAGGCCAGTGGCATATATACCAATGAGGGTATGGTGGTTCTAAAAGGTTCTTCTGCCCCGATGACTACAGGAAGAAAAACTAAACAACGCTTTTTTGATAAGCGAGATAAGTTGTTGGATAAAGGAATAATTGCTATCGAAAAAGATCGCTTTGTATTTCAACGTGATTATTTGTTCCAAACCCCCAGTGGAGCTTCAATGTTTTTATTGCTAGCTACTTCAAACGGTTGGAAAGATTGGAAAACAGAGCAAGGCGTTACCTTACACGACTACCAAGGTAGAACAATTGACACGGCTGCTGAGCAATCAAGCAGCGTTGAATAAGCAACGGAAAGCATCATGACACCAACTACGGTTAATTTTAGAGAAGAATTTAGCGCTAAGATCCCAGCATTAACTTTGCTGACTAATTTAGGTTACCTGTTCATTACGCCTAGTGAGTGTGAAGCCTTACGTGGCAATACATCCCTTACAAAAAAAAGCGCAGCAGATAAAAAAAGCACCCACCAAGTGGTGTTAATGCCTGTTATGCGAGCGTTTTTAGCCAAGCAAACCTTTCCCTTTGCTGGTAAGCAACACAAGCTCACTGATGCCGCTATTGATAAAGTGATGCACGAGTTAAACCCTGCAATGAATTTAGGGCTTAAAGCGGCTAATGAGAAGCTTTATAACGCTATGATGTATGGTGTGAGTGTAACTGAGTTTGTTGATGGTAAAAAAGCCTCTCCGACTATTCAGCTCATTGATTGGCATAATATTGATAATAACCAGTTCCACCTTACTGAAGAATTGGTTGTACAAAATGCTGAAGGAACAGGTAATCGTATTCCTGATATCGTTTGTTTTGTAAATGGCTTACCTTTAGTGGTGATTGAGGCAAAACGCCCTGATTCGAATAAAGAAGGTAAATCGACCAATGCGGAGGCAATTTCTCAGCAAATTCGCAATCAAGGGCAACAAGAAATCCCTCACTTATTTGCTTATAGCCAGTTACTGTTATCGGTTAATGGGCACGAAGGTTTATATGCTACCTGTGGCACACCTGAAAAATTCTGGGCAAAGTGGAAAGAAGAGTTAATACCTGAAGCTGAGTTTGTTCGCCTAAAAAATCGTAACCTTAATGATAAACAGATTAATAGTTTGTTCAATCATCGCCCCGCTTACGCTAAAGATGACTACTTATCGTTAATTTCCGCAGGTGATTTAACAGTTACCGACCAAGATAGACTGGTCATCAGTTTATTACGCCCTGAGCGTTTACTTGAGATGACCCGCTTGTTTACTTTGTTCGATAAAAAGGCAGGCAAGATTGTCGCTCGTTATCAGCAAGTATTTGGCATTAAAGCTTTAGTTGAACGCATTAATACCTTTGATGCAGCAGGTGCTCGTGAAGGCGGTGTTATTTGGCATACTACGGGTAGTGGTAAGTCTTTTACTATGGTGTTTTTATCCAAAGCCCTTGTTTGGTTAAAAGAACTATCACAAGTTCGTGTGATCATTGTAACTGACCGAGTTGACTTAGAAGATCAGCTTAGCCGTACTTTTGCCTCTGGTGGTGTACTAACTGACAGAGATAAAAAAGACGCTATGGCAACATCTGGCAAGCGTTTAGCAGAACAAATTGGTAAAGGTAATGAACGTGTTATTTTTTCAATCATTAATAAGTTTGGCTCTGCCATTAAGCAAAAAGAATGTTTTAACGACAGCCCCAATATTATTGTATTAGTGGATGAAGGCCATCGTAGCCAAAACGGTGAAAACAATATTCGAATGCAGCAAACACTGCCCAAAGCAGCCTTTATTGCATTCACAGGTACGCCACTATTAAAAGATGATAAGACCGAAAATAAGTTCGGTAAAATTATCCACTCTTACACCATGCAACAAGCTGTTGAAGATAAAACCGTAACGCCCTTGTTATACGAAGAGCGCATTCCTGAGCTAAACGTAAATGACAAAGCCATTGATGCATGGTTTGAACGCAGCACCAGTAAATTAAGTGAGAAACAACGAACTGATTTAAAGAAAAAGTTTTCGCAAAAAGGTCAAATTTACCAAGCTGAAGGTCGAATTGATTTGATTGCTTATGATATTTCTGATCATTTCCAAAATTTCAAACAGCAAGGTTTAAAAGGCCAATTAGCCTGTGACTCAAAAGCCTCTGCCATTCGCTATAAGAATGCATTAGATAAAATAGGCTCTGTGACTTCTGTTGTTGCAATGTCACCGCCTGATACGCGTGAAGGCCATGACGTTGTTGATCAAGACAGCAAAGACATCGTACAAAACTGGTGGAAAGGTAACGTTGCGCAAACCTACGGAGGCGATGAAAAAGCTTACACAAAAGCGATTATAGAAGACTTTAGCCGTGATGATGGCCCAGACATCATGATAGTGGTCGATAAGCTATTAACAGGCTTTGACGAACCTAAAAACACGGTACTTTATATCGACAAGCCACTTAAAGAGCACAATCTGATACAAGCCATTGCTCGCGTAAACCGTTTACATAGTAAAAAGCAGTTTGGTTACTTAATTGATTACCGTGGCATCTTGAAAGAACTCGATACTACAATCGAAAAATACCAAGACTTGGCTGAACGTACCCAAGGTGGCTTTGATATAGACGATCTTAAAGGTTTATATAACCGCATGGATACGGAATACAAAAAGTTACCAGGCTTACATAATGAGCTATGGAATATTTTTGCCAATGTTAAAAATAAGCAAGATGGCCCTGCACTAAGACAAGCATTAGCCCCTAAAGTACAGGATGTAGATGGCAAACTGGTTGATACTAATCTTAAAAAACGTGATGACTTTTACTCCGCTCTTACTGTTTTTTCTAACTGTATTAAGGTCGCTTTACAGTCTGCTAGCTACTTTGAAGATAAGTCTTTCGATAGCAAACGTGACTTGTATAAACGTGACTTAAAAGCCTTTGTAGATCTGCGCAAACAAGTTCGTGAAGATGCCAACGAAACCGTCAACTACGATGAGTATGCGGAAGATATCCGTAGCTTATTAGATAAACATATTGCGGGTATTGAGGTAAAAGAACCTGATGGAGCTTACTTAGTTGGTAATTTAGGTAAAAATGTTAAGCCGCAAGATCTGAGTGATGATGAAGCTAGAAACCAAACAGACAAGATCACGGGTCGCATCACAAAGATGATTGAAGAAGATCTTGCTGATGATCCTTATGCACAAGAGTATTTTTCTAATCTGTTAAAGAAAGCGATTGAGAAAACTAAAGAAATGTTTGATGCGCCAGTTAAGCAATACATCTTGTTTGCTGATTTTGAACAAGAAGTAAAAGATCGCAAAGTTACCGATATACCAAACGACTTTACCGATGATTCAGGCAAGTTAAATAAACATGCTCAAGCCTACTTTGGCTTGTTTAAACATGTGTTTGGTGCAGACTACTTAATCGAACAATCATTAGATAATGAGAAGTTAGTAACGCTAGCCTTTAATATTGATGAAGTGGTTAACAATGCTGTAGCTGAATACTCTATCAACCCTGCCGAAATTGAAAATGCCATCAGTATGAAGTTATTGCCAATGCTATTTGGCGATATCGGTATTGATAATGCTGAAAAGCTCATTGAGGCAGTGCTTAAAATTACCCGCCTTGGTTTATCAAGAGGTTAATGTTGATGGCGAATTCATTAACAGGGGCTAGTTCTTCAATTGCTGCTGAAATTAACATTAAAACGGCTGAGCGTGGTGCTTTTTATTACGGTAATGACATGATTCATTATGATGTGATCCGTAAATCACAAAGCAGCAAGGTTAGCTCTAGTAAAGCTGTTGCTCGTAAGGTTGTGATAAAGGTGCATCCCGATCAACGTGTGGTTGCAACAGTGCCACATGATGCTACCGATGATTCTATTCAACAGGCTATGCTCAAACGAGCCAGATGGATTTGGCAAAATATAGAAGAGTTTGCGAAGCAAAAAGATTACGTTTTAATCAAACGTTATGTTAGCGGTGAAACCCAATTTTACTTAGGCAGACGTTATGTTTTAAAAGTGCTAATTGATTCTGAACAAGTGTCTAACGTTAAGCTTAGTCGTGGTAAATTGAACGTAACTTTACGTAAAGATTTTGATGATCGGGTAGTTAAAGTTAAGCCATTAATAGACAAATGGTATCAACATAAAGCTAAAACAGTTTTTCAGGAACGCTTAAATAAAATGTTACCTAAAGCGACATGGGTAACAGACATTCCATCATTTAGAGTGATGGCTATGAAGAAGCAATGGGGAAGCTGCTCAACTAAAGGCAACTTAATGCTCAACCCCCACCTAATTAAAGCCCCTAAAGAATGTATTGATTACGTGATATTACATGAGCTATGCCATATTGCAGAACACAACCACAGCGAAAAGTTTTGGCGATTACTAACCCAAGTTATGCCTAATTGGAAAGAAGTTAAAGCCAAGTTAGATGATATGGCGGAGATGTATTTGAATGAATAAAGATGAATTGGAAAAATTGATAAATCCCAGTTGGTTGAAAGCCTCACAAAGAATACAAGAGCAGTTGAAATTAGCAAATAGCCTTAATCATCAACCTATTGCTATTTCAAATATGCAAAAACAACTGGAAGCATACAATAGTTCCATTGCGTTACAACAACCCAAATGGCTAGAAACAGCAAAAAATATTGCAGAGCAAAGCAATCGAATACTTAAAAGTGTAGAGCAATCTGAATTGATAAAATCAATAAAAAGATTTGATGACATGAGTCATCAGGCTGCTCTAGCTTTAAGAAGCAATGATAGCCATAGTCGCTTGATGGAAAGTGTTAAATCAGCTTCTGCACACATGAAATCAATACAGAAGTCTGGGTTGTTTGATCAATTTAATAAATTATCAACGATCTCAAAAGCTTTTGAATTCTCAGCACAACAAAGAACTTCTCTAGATTTAGCATCTAAGCTTTATGGTCTTCAGTCAATAGACACAATTGCTAATCTCAAAAACTCTCCATTGAGTCAATATTTTCAATATTACGAAAATACCACCAACAATAAACCTGTAGCCTTTCAAGAAGAAAGCATCTATGAAATTGATGAAGAAATTATTGCTGAATTAAGCGGAACAGATGATTTTGAGCTACTCCCTTTACCTCTCCAGAGCAAAATATTTAATTTTCTGAAGTTTGCATTATTGACAATATTTTTAAACCTCATGTCAAATTACATCTATGACCAAAGACAAGAGTTGGCCCAATCATTAAATGAATTAACTCAAATTTCGGAAGTTAAAAGTTATGTACGTAATAGCTCTTCAAAATTTGAAAAAGATATTCTAGACGCGTTTAGAGTTGTCGTAGGCAATAATGTAAATTTACGTACCAATCCATTCATGAAATCTGATGTTATTTTACGCCTTAATACAGGAACCCTTCTAGAGGTATTGGACAAATCAAATAGGACTTGGATCTTAGTTGAAATAGAACATGGAGACGATGTAGTACAAGGGTGGATTTCTAGAAAATATACGGTTTACTTTAAATAGATAGGTAACAATTTAAGCTACTTTATGAAGGTGGCATTCGTTAGATAATAATGAAGATGACATTATATAAAACTCCCCAGCCTTTTTACCTGCACCACTAGCAAACTGTCCAATAAGATATTCGTAAGCATCTCCAAGCACATCAATTTCAGAATCATCAAGGCAAAAGTCGATCTCGTCTAAGTGACCTAGAACCTTACTTATTAACTCGTTTTTCCCTTTTTCACTTTTACCTAGTTTATTTGAAGTTAAATCAATATCATCGAACAAGCCGTTAAAGTCGTCTTCACTGGCTGTACCCATTGTGCTTTGTTCAATATGGTTAAGAACTTCTGTTAATGCTTCAACAATAAACTCACCGTTTTTACCTTTTTCGGCAATGACATGAAACAACTCACTTGGCTTTAGGAAGTAACCTAAGTGGTCAATCGATTCTTCTTTTATAGCTTCTAAGTATTCTTTACCTTGGTCGGTAGTTTCATCAATTGAATCAAACTTGATACCGTCTTCTGCCAGAATGCTATCTGCATATTGATGCATACGCTCCGATAAATATTTATAGAAAATGAAACCCAAAATATAGTCACGGAATTCATCAGCACTCATGTTGCCACGCAGTGCGTTGGCAATATTCCAAAGTTGCTTTTCGAGTTCTTTTTTGTGTTGCTCTGCTGTTTGATTAGCCATTTAAATTAACGTCCTTTAATTCTTTAATTCTTTAATTCTTTAATTCTTTAATTCTTTAATTCTTTAATTCTTTAATTCTTTTTAATTAGTTGTACCAACTAATTAAAAAGCAATTATATTTCCTACTAATGCTGCACTTGCAATCCATATTGAATAGGTTGCCAGCTTGTTTGATTTCTCTGAATTTTGCACAGAAATGTAAGATAGATAACTAAAGTAGGTGTTTGCATTAAGTTGCCACTTTCCTGGAGTAAAGTGCTGTTTAGTTATATCGTTGATTGTTGTTAAAAATTCAATAGAATCAGGACCATTGGGTTGATAACAGATTACTCTAAGTATTTCACAAATTCGATAATCGCTGATAGCATTAAGCTCAGATGTCTTTGCAGCTTCACCTACACTGAATTCTTTACCCGCTTTACCCAATACAAATTCAGTTACTCTGAGAATGTCAAGCTTTGTCTTGTCTATTTTTTTCATTAACTTTCCTTGTATCCGGGTGCAATGTGCATACTTGATATGCCTTGAAGATCTTTAATATTACTAAGCCACAGGTGATATTCATCGCCTTTCAGTGAGGCATGTTCACTGCAATCAACATTCCACTGCCTCATTAAGTAGCCCACAAGCGCCTCTCTGATGTTTAATGTTAATTTGCCAGCACTCATTGCGTAATCCAGTTCGATGGCCTTAGGATGCGTTACAGATGGGTGAGGTGTAATTGCGAGTGTGAGTATTTTATTCCACTGATTGTCAGACTCACATAACTCAGGTTTGGGAATAAGTTTATCGATTTCTTGTATCTCAATTAAACGAGTAAATACAAAATCTCGGAAGTCTTTATGTTTTCTATCGAAGGCACGAACGTGCCAGCGTTGCCCATTGTTGGCAATCGTATGAGGCACTATTACCCGTTCAGTTTCTCCAGAAGTGAGAGATACGTATTTGCATTTTATTGCGAGTGAGTTATTTATCGCTCTCGTCATAACAGCAATCACTTCAGATTCAGGATTGATTAGATTGACGGCATCAATACAAAAATCACTTGGCTTTTGAGGGCTGGAAATTCCATCACCAAATCCGGAAGATAGATTAAATAAGATAGCTTTCGCTTCATGTTCAAACAAGGGCGTGAATTGCTTTGTGCGGTGATAATATTTATCGCTATGTTTTAAAAGCAGGTTGTTTGGAGCGAGTTTTCTGTAAATCGTTAGATCACGAGAGCAACTTGCGACACCGACATTGAAATGTTCCACAATACTATTTCGGCTCACTTTTCCTAAATACTGCAAGCAGTAGTCAATAAACGCCAACCGCTCTCGCTGGGCGTAATGCAAGTCTTGTAATTCTATTGATTCGGCCAATTGAAATTTAACATTTTGTTGTGATTAAGTCCCACTCTAAACCAATCAGAAAATGAGGACTATTAAATTGATAAGATTTTTTTGATATTATCAATTTAGTGCTATCATTTTGGTAGTATCTTTTAGTGTCTACCGATACTGATTTCAATATAGCAATTCAAAGGGGCATTGAATGTTACTGGTCAGACCGAATCCAAAACCTGAAGAACATCTTCTTACCTTCATGTTGCGAGTCAGTTGGGCAAATCATATGCGGTGCGTGCAAGACTTGGTACAAATGTGTCAATTAAACACATTGAGTAATAGGGTTGCTTACCGCAAGTTGGTATATGGTGACTTTGATATTGATAAGCTTGCAAAATCACTCAATATTAGTAATGCGTTGCTTAATGAGTATTTAATTAAATTCAATAAGCGATTTTTTACTATAGAAAATCGTGTGATTCCGGTATCAACAATTAGCTTTAGAAGGCCTAAGTTTTGCCCTAGATGTTTGCTAGATAAAGGTTATATCCCCAATTTAAATTTCATATCACCTGTGACTTACTGTTTCGGTCATCAATGCACTTTTTGCACCGAATGGGAAGATGGCAAACCTTTTGAATGGTCGTCTCATTGGATGTTAGACAGGATCCGTGAAGGTAGTTATCTTGTTGGCCAGCCCAAAAGGGGCGAAATTGGGTTAAATCGTATTATAACCGATTTATGGCAGCATCAAAAAAGCACAGAACTTTCTGCTCCCCTAAAGGATTTATCACTCAACGATTTTTTATTAGTGTTGAAGTTTACATCTCGTTTCAATCACAAAAGAAATCGGAGCTTGGCGAGTAAGAATCATACAAGAAGTGAGTGGGGGGCAGCATTTATGCTCCTCGAAAAATGGCCTTATGGTATTCATTCTATGTTTGCCCGCTTTGAAAAGTATCCCTTAGCTCTGAATCGAGGTAATGGCATTCGTGCCACCTATCGAGACTTATATAACGAGCTATACAGCGGACCATACAGAAAGACTCAGGCGTATCTTCTCATCCAACGAGAGTTTGAACGATTTGTTAGTCGCCCTGCATCCAATACGCCTTTGTGGAGCGCAAATCACACACTGTTGCCAGACAACACTATCGAATATATAACGGTTTCTAATGCCCAAAAAATAATAGGTTGTCGTGAAAAGGGCATGCAAAGGTATATCGAGCTAGGGCTATTAAAACCAGCAAGGAAAACTGGTTCAGGAATGACATTACTGAGGCGTTCTGATGTATTCAATTTCAATAAGCGAAAAGAGTTATTATTGAGCCTCACAAAAGTATCTGAAATGCTTGAAGTTAGTGATCAAACCGTCAAGAAACTTGCTGAAACTGGTGCCCTTGAATATTTAGGTAAACCTGAAGAAAAATTCCGCGATTGGATATTTGAATACTGTTCGGTCGCAAGCTTGATCGAGAAATTACGAAAGAGCGCCAAAACCTATGAAATTGAATCGGTGAACAAGTGTTCTTCACTTAAACGATTGAACTTCTTAAAAAGCAGCATTGTAGATATTGTAAATAAAATGCTGGACGGTTCAATTTCTTATACCGTTGATAAAAATCCAAAAAATAAGTTATCACTTCATCAGTTCCACCCAATCACGAAATTCAACCAAGCACATTCTGGATATTTGTCACCCAAGCAGTGCGCTCATGCCATTAACGCAAACATAAATGCGGTGTATTATTGTGTGAAAATAGGCTTGTTGAAATCTGAAAAAATAAGTGTTGATAGCTATTCAAGGCCAATATTGTTGATCCCTAACTTAGCGATTAAGCAATTCAAGCAAAAGTATGTCATCAAGCCGACATCAACTGAAAATCTACATCATATCAGCGGACCCAAAATTGATGGTGGTATAGTCAACATTTACAAAAAACAGAAATAGAAAGTGAAAAACACGATGAATGAACTAAGCCCATTAGTAAATTCAATGCATCTATGGCTGGGTAACCCGCTGTCTGAAAGACAGGTTCAAGAAGCTAATGCACTGTGCTCTAAAACATTCCGTAAAACTCTTACTCACCCGAGATTTGGCTAGTTTCATGCGCAGACTTGCAGCCTCTAAAAACATCAGAGCAGCAAGCTTTCTGTCAGATATTGTCCAATAGTGGCTGTATACCATCCGCTCTTTTGCTCGGCCTTAGCCTTACTGATATTTATCCAAAAAACAGTACTGTGCGCTCTGATATAAATGCATGTTGGTATTATGGCAATGTTGGACCACCATCATGAAGAGGGCTTTGTTGATGCTTCTGAGTGCATTGTAGGTTCAAAACTGATGGAAAATGTATGTAAGTCTATTATCCAATACTCTAACAATTTAGGTTTTGATAATGAGGATTCTGACGTAATACATTTTGTTCGATTATACCTTGGGGGTTTTTGTTAATGTGCCTTTTGTAAATATACACCCATGACAGTTACTCCAGAAGACGAGCAGGTTTAGCAAACGGATCATGTAAAAATCCCCCAACTTTATTGCTGCATATTAGGCGACAATTAGCTTGGCCGGGTCGCGACAATTAGGTTGACCGGTTTTGGTACACTTCAGATATATCAAATTTAATAGAGAAAGATATG
>Ga0222645_100380_pt1 | contig 25721 bp, 25 predicted proteins | sample AntAcemetagen292_FD_179881 | JGI IMG/M metagenome (GOLD analysis project Ga0222645, IMG submission 179881) | Saline water microbial communities from Ace Lake, Antarctica - #292 | ecosystem: Environmental > Aquatic > Non-marine Saline and Alkaline > Saline | place: Antarctica: Ace Lake | collected...
ATGATGAAAGTGATCATTGCCAAAAGACGAGTCGCTTAAAAAAGACGTCCTTTTTTGAAACGTTAAAGGCGGTCCAAACGCCCACATCATTTTTTAAAAACTTGGGCTATCCCTAAAATAATCATTCAAAAAACTGTTACATATAAAAGTGTTCATATATAAATTTTTTACTTACCTTTTTTACTTGCCTTTTTTACTAGTCAAATTTCTTAGATTGATTCCTTTGGGAGCAACAACGTTTATTTTAGCTATTTAGACAAGTACAGTGCATAACTTGATATTGATAAGGGGTCTTACTCATTGGGATGAAGTCGGCCACTATAGTGAAGATTTAGATTATCTACTATTGCATTCATATTGTTGAATGTTCTTCTTTGGGTCATCTGAAAAAAATAAGTTGTTGTGAATAGACATCACATCACCAATATTACAAACAAAGCTAACAATAATGCGTCAAACATTAATTAGTGAAGAGTTACTCAGCCGTCATTTTAAACTCTTATAATAGTGACAGGCTATGTGCTTAACTAAAAACGGTTCAGACTTTCAAAGTAAGAATCTTATCAATAAACTAACTATTTGAGAATGGGATGCCAAAAGTAGGAATAGAGTCATTGCGTCGTCAGCAATTAATTGATGCAACAATCGATGTTGTTGCTGCAGTCGGTCTGAAAGGAGCAACTATTAGCCTTATCTCCAAACGTGCAGGAATGTCTTCTGGCATCATCAGCCACTATTTTGGTAGTAAGCAGGCGTTGATTGAAGCTTCTGTTTTATATTTACTTTCCCAGCTTAAAATAGAGCGTTCATCAAATACACCTTATGAACGCTTAATGAAGATTGTTGACCTAAATTTTTCTGGTATACAACAGGCGGACGCGAGCACCAAGACATGGTTGAGTTTTTGGGGACAGTCCATGCACGATCCAAATTTGTACCGCTTACAGGAAATCAATAAACGCCGTCTTGTCAGCAATTTACGCTATAGCTTTAAACAGTTACTCGATATTAAAACGGCCTACGACGCCGCTGAAGTTACCGCTGCATTAATTGATGGCTTCTGGTTACGCTGCGTATTAAGTCGTGCTGATCAAGAAAAATTTAATCAAGCTAAAAAGTACTGTAAAAAATATATTAATGATGTTCTCGAACAACAGCACGCCGTCATTTAAATCATGAGTACCCAAAATTAGAGTTGTTATCGACGCTTATATTGCTTAATAACTTTATCCATGGCTACTATGTTCGAATAGTGATGCCGGTTGTTTTGACATCGTTAAACCCAAATATAAAACACATATTGCAGGCTATCAACATTAACAAGTTTTATCAGATAGAAATCTTGGCGATTTGGCGCAAGCAGATGTCAAACAAAATCAAACAATACAATCGGGTAAGCGCTATATTTTGAGCATCATTTCCTACTCGCCAAATAGATTCTTATGGTGTTATATTTTCAGTCAAACAACTAGATTAAATAAATGTACTGCTCGAGCAACTTGCGCTAAAACATTTTCGCTAGAAGCGAATTACCCGGGTAAAAATTCTAAATAATGCTAGGCAATGGTAAGTATTTAATGCGACTACAGTGGTGTTTTGATGATTTTTACTGCCTGCTGACAAATTACGTTGCTATGTGGCGTTAATAAAAAAGGTCATCGCATACGCTAACATGTAGCCTTTTAAAATTTTCAATCAGTACACTAGGCGGTGCTACTAAAATTCATAGCTCACGCTTTTAAGCTGTTTATAATTAAGAATGGTTGAATGAGGCTATTTATTTAGTTTTGACACTGAGTAAGAAATCGTCCCGATAATCTGAATATGAGTTGATGTTTAACACGCTTACTATTAATTTCTAGGCTTGCTTAAATTTAGATTGTTCACATAGTCACTGCTTACTCTACAGGCTTACCTTTAAGGCGTCTGGCGTAATTATCAATATACCGTGAATACTGGTTTTACTCTTATAAAATGCTTCAAAATTTCAGTGTGTTACCGCCCTCTTTGCCTCAAAATAACATCACTTTGATGCTCTCACGCTCTCTTTTATTACCGGTTTTTAACGCCGTGTTTCCAATACAGTTTTTTATCGAGTGTTAACTTTATATGCATTAAGTATAGAGCCTGATCCTCGGACCAGACAAAATCGAATATACTCATTGATAACGCAGCTATATCTGCGGATTAATAAAAGACACTCAATTCAACTCAATTCAACTAAGTTCAACTAAGCATTTATTTAGGAATAGCTAATCCTAAATGCCCACGTAATGTATCACTTGTATAGTCGTGACGGAACAGTCCGCGCTGCTGTAGAATAGGTACTACTAGGTCAACAAAATCATTAATGCTGTCAGGCTGCGATGGCGGCATGAGATTAAAACCGTCTGCACCATCATTTCGAAACCAAAGCTCCATTTTGTCAGCTATTTGCTCTGGTGTACCCACCATGGTGCAATGGCCACCTCCTGCGGCTAATCGGCCTAATAACTGTCTTACACTAGGTTGTTCGGTTTCAATAATGCGTAAAATGGTACCGTAGCGGCCTTTTGGTCCGGTAAATTTGTCTAAAGAAGGTAACGTGGGAACTGCAGCATCTAAGTCCCAGTGCATGCAATCTTGTTCAATAAAAAGACCGAGTTGGCGTAAAGATGCCTCTGTTGGCAACAACTCGTCAAGCTCGCGTTGTTTAGCCTTAGCTTCTTGCTCCGTTGCGGCCACATAAGTCACTAATCCAGGCATTATCGGCACATCAACATCACGACCGTTAGCCATTACACGTTGTTTTATATCACGATAATAAGCTTGTGCAGCAGGCAAATCATACGCCACAGCATAGATGGCTTCGGCTCGATTAGCAGCTAGTGTCCTGCCTTGCTCAGATGAACCTGCTTGAAACAATACGGGGTGTCCTTGTCGAGGCCGCGGCACATTCAATGGGCCTTGCACTGAAAAAAACTCACCTTTATGATGAATAGGTTGCACTTTATCAGGATCAGCGTAATGCCCTGCTCTATCAAAACTTAACGCATCAACGTGCCAAGAATCCCATAGCTTTAGCACCGTATCGGCAAATTCATCGGCGCGGCGATAACGCTCGGCGTGCGCTGGCATAGCTGTATAGTTGTGATTACGTGCTTCATCATCAAACATAGACGTAACTAAGTTCCAACCAATGCGTCCACCGGATATATGGTCAAGAGAAGCTAACATTCTGGCAGCATGAAATGGAGTATAAAACGTACTAGAAACAGTACTTATTAATCCAATCTTACTTGTCGCTCGGCTTATAGCTGCCAAGGCGGTAAGTGGCTCAAGAAACCACCAGCTGCCATCAGATACATTACCTGCTGATTGGCCATCTGCAAAAAATACAGCATCAAATTTTCCACGCTCAGCAGTTTGAGCTAATTGTTCGTAGTAACGAATATCACCAAGGCGCTCTACCGATGAATTGGGATGTCGCCATGCAGCTTTATGGTGACCACAGCCAAACATAAACAAGTTAAGGTGCATCATGCGTGTGTTCTTATTGGATTTTACCATTAGTTTTTCACCAAACCACCGTCAACGACTAGATTTTGCCCAGTAACCGAACGAGACCATGTAGAGGCAAAAAATAAAGTCGCATCAGCAAACTCAGCAGGGGTAGTGACACGTCGAAGTGGAGTATTCTCAGCAATATAATCAAACACCTCTTCAGGTGTTGCTGCTGACGCATCGGTGGTGCGTAATAGACCACCCGAGATCATGTTGACGGTAATTTGATCTGGACCTAAATCTTGCGATAACGTTCTAGTAAGCGATAGCAAGGCAGCTTTTGCGGCCGTGTAGTCGTGATAAGGTACCACTGGGTTTTGAAACAAATTAGTCCCCACATTAATAATGCGACCAAAGCCGGCTTTGCGCATATCGGGTAATGCTGCCTGCGTTGTATTAAGTGCGCCTTTCACCACACCCTCAAGCTGAAAGTTGATACTGTCCCAACTAATTTCGCCTGCATGTTGACGTGCATCCCCATTAAAAGAAAAGGATGGAAGCGCATTATTAACTACCGTGGTGATAGCTTGTTTAAAATGCGCTTTTGCCTTAGCAAATAATGTCTGCACTGCCACTGCATCAGTTACATCAGCCTGCAGCGCCAGTGCATGTTCAGGGTACTCTTCAACCAACAAATGAGCTGCCTGAGTACTATTGTTATAGTTGATCACAACTTTTGCGCCTTGGCTTAAAAAAGCTCGTGTTATGTGTTCACCAAGACCGCGAGCACCACCAGTGACTAAGACCAGTTGATCTTTGATTAACATTGAAGATTGTTGCATAAGTACCTCTATAATATTTTTAGTGTGATTTTTAGCGTTGTACATAAAAAACAAGGACATGGACCTACCAATAAGGGTCATAAATCACCAAACAATCTTTCGCCAATATAAGATGGATTGGATTGAATTCAAGCAGTGTTACTTACCTCTAAAGAAAGTGCGTCTCACGTTCGATTTTAATTAGTCTTCCAGTTAGCCTCCCAGTCTTTGAAAACTGGGGTGTAACCTTGTGCCCGTATCGCTAGAGTGACCTCTTCGACCGAACGTTTATCACTAATTTCAAATTGATCTAACTGAGTGTCTGGATTGGCATACCCACCTGGTTGTGTCGAGCTGGCTGCACTCATATGAGTAATACCCAAGGGCAAAATATTATTACGAAATTGACTACTCTCACGAGTGGATAAGCTTATTTCTAGCTGTTCACTAAATAATCTAAATGCGCAAATGAGCTGTACCAACCCTTTATCAGTGATGGCTGATTTAGGCTCTATTCCACCTGTACACGGACGCAGGCGCGGCAGTGAAACACTAAATTTACTCCGCCAGTAACGATTTTCTAAATAGGCCAAATGGTGACCCATCAGCAAAGCATCTAGTCGCCATTCATCTAAACCTAAAAGAACGCCTAGACCAATTTTATCAACACCTGCCTGTCCCAAACGGTCAGGACTATTTAACCGATGAGTAAAGTCTTTTTTCTTACCTCGGGTATGGTGTTTAGCGTAAGTACTAGGCTGGTACGTTTCTTGGTATAACATCACGGCATCTAATCCTAGATTAACCAGTCGTTTGTATTCATCAGTTTGCAGTGGCTGCACTTCCAAAGAAACGTGGCTGAAGTATTGCTTCATATGTGGCAACACTTCAGCAAAATAATCCACACCTACTTTTGTCTCATGTTCGCCGGTCACCAGTAATATGGCATCAAGTCCAAAGCTTTTTACAATATCTATTTCTTGCTGTATTTCTTGTTTATTAAGTATTTTACGTTTTATTTTATTGCTCATTGTAAAACCGCAATAATCGCACTCGTTAGCACACAGATTTGACAAGTACATAGGAATAAATAAGCTAATGTTGTGGCCAAATCGTTGCTTGGTTAGATTGCTGGCTTGTTGCGCCATTTGTTCAAGATAAGGCTCTGCTGCAGGTGATAACATTGCCATCAAAGCATTCACATCACCTCTTGTTTGTTCGTTTGGTTGATGCAAAATACGTTCTACATCGGCACTCGTTGTGCTGTACAAGGACATGAGCAAGTGGTCACGATCCAGATCAGCAAAGATATCAACAAAGCTCATGTAAAAACCCCGTAAGTGGACTGGTATTGTTTGCCTTTTTTGTGACATTACCTAAGCCGGCTTGATACGCCTGACGACCAGTAATAACGGCCTGACGAAAGCATTCAGCCATCGCCAAAGGTCTTTGACTTGATGCAATAGCGGTATTGACAAGCACTGCATCAGCACCCAGTTCCATGACCAACGTTGCATCTGATGGGCAGCCAATTCCAGCATCAATCACTACAGGCACGGTCGCCTGTTCTATAATGATCTGTAAGAATTCTTTTGTGAGCAGGCCTTGATTGCTGCCGATAGGGCTTGCTAATGGCATGACTGCTGCGCAACCTACCTCTTCTAATCGACGGCACAATACTGGGTCAGCATGCACATAAGGTAATACTACAAAACCTAGTTTTACTAAAGCTTCTGCTGCTGCAAGAGTCTCAATAGGATCAGGCATCAAATATTTGGGATCTGGATGAATTTCTAATTTTATCCAATGGGTATTAAACATTTCTTTAGCTAATTGAGCAGCAAAAATAGCTTCTTGCGCAGTGCGCGCACCAGAAGTATTGGGTAATAATTTAACACCCAAATTACTCAGCGGTGCCATTAAGTTATCGGTGCCTTGTTTAATATCAATACGTTTAATGGCTAAAGTTACTAGTTCAGTGCCCGATGCCTTTATAGCGTCTAACATTGTCTGGCTATTAGAAAACTTGCCTGTACCACTAAATAAACGTGATGAAAAATTATGTCCTGCAATGTTTAACATGTATCAGCCCCCTGCTACCGCGTTGTACAATTCAATCTGATCATTTTCGTTACAGGTAAGCTGTGCCCACTGACTTTTGGGCACAATATGTTGATTATGAGCAACCGCAATGGCACTTAAATCAAATTGATGTTGCGAGTTGTTTGACGAATGCATATGTTCCAGAGGCTGTTCCAAAGTTTGTTCCAAAGGCTGTTGCGAACTTTTTTGTGTAACCAGTAGCAAAATATCCTGCAAGGTATGCTCTAGCTTGACTTGAGTGGCGTGACCGTTAATAAAAACAGTGATCATAAAATAGCCTCGTTTGAAATGTGATTAGAAGATTTTTTGGTGTCCTGTTTGTCCCAGTGACGACAAGCAGGACATTGAGGATCGCGATGTCGAAAAATGCTTTGCCAACTAAGTGTCATCGCATTAAAAATATGTAACTGGTCGTCAGGTGGGCTTATACCTAGTATTTGTTTGATTATGGTAAGAGCTTGCATGCTTGCCATAACCGCAACCGTGGGTCCTAATACGCCAGCGCTAGCACAATTTTGGACAACATTTTTGTTTGGGAAAACACAACGATAACATCCAGCTTGAATATTATTTTGACCGTTTATGACTATCAGTTGACCACTAAAAGCAGTGACCGATGCCGCTACTAACCCTATGTATTTTTGCGCACACCAAGCATTAATAGTTTGCCGTGAAGACATGTTGTCAGTGCAATCAAGTACCCAGAGTCTATTGTCTAAGTATGCCTGCTGTAATCCATCATTCTTACGTAAAAGTTCATCTGCAAATTCAAACGTAAACCTTTCACAATAGTTTGTTACGCTAAGATCTAGATTACTGGCACCAATACGTTTGGCAACACACAAAACTTTAGATTGTCCTATCGAAGTTTCATCAAACAATATTTGTCGAGGTAAATTAGAGCGCTCTACGCTATCGTCATCAACTAAATATAAATGCCCTATCCCAGCAGCGCCTAACTGTTGCGCTACGTGGCTTCCCAAGCCGCCTGTCCCTACAATCATAATATGCTGTTCAAGCAAAGCTTGTTGGCCTTGTTCACCGACTTCAGTTAGTAATATTTGTCGATAATAGCGTTCAAACTGTTCGTTACTCAAACTCTGTGCTTTATTAGATTGTTGCGTCATACAAGTGCCTGCCATTTTTGTTGAAAAGCTAACCAACTTTGACCAGGATTTTCAGCCAATTCGATACCTCTCACTACAGCAACATCATTGACTAAAGTGGACTTGAGCTGAGGCAGGTTGTGCATAGTGATTCCACCTATGGCCACCAGAGGAATTTTTCCACTTAACAATTGACAATATCGAGACAACTTGAGTAAGCCTTGCGGCAGAGAAGGCATTTGCTTAGTAGGTGTCGGAAATATGTGTCCTATGGCTAAGTAGCTAGGAGAAAGCTGTTGTACTAACAACATCTCAAAATAACCATGAGAAGATAAACCGAGGGCTAGACCTGCTTCGGCTATTTGTGATAAATCAGCGCGTAATAAGTCTTCCTGTCCTAAATGCACACCAAAAGCAGAATGCTTAAGGGCAAGCTGCCAGTGGTCATTAATAAAGACTTGCGCTTTGTATTGACGTCCAAGCGCAATGGCATGGATGATGTCGTTTTCAATTTTATCATGATGAACTTGAGCTTTACCTTGACTATCAATATCAGAATCAGCATCAGCATCAGCATCAGCATCGAATTTTATGCGTAACTGCACCGTACGTGCACCTGCTTTTAGTACCTGTTCTAAAACATGCAACGATTGCGTCACCGTATAGACCTGTAAAGGCTCAGTTACATTAGCGAATTTAAGTAAAGGTATTACGCTGACACATGGATATTTTGGTAGTAAAATTTCTGGAAAATATGAAAGTTCACTTGGCCAACCTTTTCGTACTAATGCATCTGCGGATTCATCAAAGCCGTGAGCGTTTAATAATCCTTGCCGCACATAGGCCTTGGCAATAACAATTGCATCTAACAAGGGGTGGCCTAATGCCATTGCGGTGGCGATCGCAGACGATAATGTACAGCCGCTGTCGAAGTTATGGCTGATATTGACTCTGCTAGATTTAAAACCTATACGCTGATGCTCATGATACGCCGACGTATGTGCAATACTTTTTGCTGCTAACCAATCAGTTGTATGTTCACCACTCTTATCTTCCTCGGTGACTAAGATATTGGTTGGTAATTCGTTAGCCACGTGATCCAAGGCACACTGGCTAGAAACGCTCTCACTTGTGAACATATCAGCAAACTGTTTGAGCTCACATTCATTAGGTGTAATTAACGTAACCTGTTTTGCTAGACATAAATAATCGTGTGCAGTAGGTTTATTATTAACCAACGTTAACAAATGCCCATCATTAGGTACTATAACGGGGTCCCAAATAATCGGAATGTCCAACTTATGCTGTTGTTGATAATCAGCTAGAACAGTTTCTAGCCATCTGCTGACTACTTGGAACTGCTGCGTGTTAACTAATAAGCCTATTTTAATAACACTTGGCATTAAATCGCTGAGTAAATCATTAAGTTGATTGAGCATCAACTTAGACGATGTAGGTGATATAACAGAAGTATTTTCAGAATTTTGTGTGGTAATAGCGGTAACCACTTCACCAACATGACCGCCTAAATCTTGAATAGTTAATCTGTCGGTGTGGATACCAGCACCTATAACACTTTCTGAGCCTGTAATAGACCAAACAATAGGTTTGACTGTTTCCGGTTTATTGGGGCCATGATGGTTTGATAAAGCATGCATACCTAGCAACACTTTAAATCTTTTATGCTATTAATGCTTGAAACAAAAGCGGTAATAAGTTCTCTACAGCGCGTCTGCAGACGAAAAGTAAACACATTGAAATAGCAACGGTTTATGTTGCCATAAAATATAAATGCATGAATGAAGTATTGCGTATTTGCAAATTTTTGGTGCTGGTTTGACATAAGCAATCTCTCATATTTTTTAAAATGAAGTTGCTTGCCTGAAGAGTTTTTATGTTGAAAAGTCCCCCAATGATATTTTTGAATAGTTTGAAGCACTATTAAAAAATGAGGGCAGAATAATTTTTAAAAGAAAGTAATGATGACTGGCTTTACAAAAAATTACGCTTGTTTCCTTCGCGGGTATTAACCAGATCAGGTTCAACGGATCCCGAATAAACGGTCTCAGCTAAAACAATTTTATTAAATAAAATGTGTCAGCACTCCGACAAGATGTTCCTAATATAAAGAGATTGTAAATTATATCAATGATTGATTTGATAACATGCGCTCAGATTAATACTAGAGATTAAAATAATGACTAGCCAGGTTGCTACGCCTGGTAGGAAAAAGTAAACACTACCCCAGGTCTAATTAATGAATGGCAGAGCTTGTTTAAAATGCGATATCTAAGGCCTCACAACGATGGTAAATATTACAATTATAAGGAAAGAACTTCACCAGTAATGACTAAGTTAACCCTAGTAGAAAATAGCATAATATATGAAGTATAGAGGTATATAAGAAGACGTTACTAGACATTTACTCTAGGTAAAAAGATGGATAAACGGTTACTACAAACCTATCCTATTTGTTATAAGATGATTTTAACATCATTATAAAAATACAAAGAGTAAACAAATTGATATCAAAAAAAATACGTGAACTATTTGTATCTCTTATGGAAGCAAATAGTGGAAACAGTGCTTCGTTGGTAACATTTAACCCTGAAAATGAGATTTATAGTGGCTCGTTCAACGAAGTTGTACTAAATAAATTTGTTCATGAAGGTGTGTTTGAAATTGTTGATGCTGAGGGTGATTTTACAAATTTATTGATGAATCATAGGGATGATTTCTTAAGTGGCTTTGCATCTGGCGTTAACGAAGCGAAGTTGGGTCGGGATCAATATTATGCCGACTATAATGCCAATCCTTTTGCTTTTTCGATAGGTTATGAGCACTTTTTACATATGAATAAAAAGCCTAAAAAACTTGAAGGGTATGATTGTCATGGGTTTTATTAAAGATAAGTTAGAACCGGTCTAGCAGACACTTTTCAACTTGGTGAACTGGAATAAATAATTTCCTAATATCAATAAATGACATAACTATTTGGTTTGATTGGGTAGTCTAATTAATGAAGACTGGAGTTGCTTGGTATCTATAGGCATATTCCCCATTGCATCAATTGTGACATTATGGAGTGCATCGGAAATCAAACGATTAACAATATTCCAATTTTCTTTTAATTCACACGTGTTTGCAATTTGACAGTCACCCCCATTCGACTTGGCGCATTCCGTTAGTGCTATGGGTCCGTCAATAGCTTCAATGACTTCTGCGATAGATGTTTGATCGGGTTGACTACTCAGTTTATAACCACCGCGAGAGCCTCTAACTGATTTGACTACGTTACTTTGGGTCAATGCACGCATCAATTTACGTATGGTCGGTAGAGATAAGTTAGTTAACTCACACAGGCGGCTTAGCGTAATTAGCTCATCAAAACTACGCATTTTAAATACCACTAAAAGCGCATAATCTGCCATGCGACTAATTCTTATCATCCATTACTCCTCGAAAAAACAACATAATTCAACTATCAATACGACAAATAGTATACCTCAATGGTATGACTTATTTATCCCAATTCTCACTCAATGGTGAGCAATTTGTAAAAATATCAAACCATAAAGCTATAAAATAAGGCAAAACTTAATTGACTCCTACCTTGTTGATAAACCATTACGGACTGCAACTTTAACAATGAGCAAATCTAGTTCTGGAAGAATCCCTTTAGGCCAATTGTATACTAATTTAGTCTCGTATTGATTATCAACGCAATAAAGGCTAACATACATTACTAAATTAGTATCCTTTATGGTGTTTGAGTCCCACATAATACAAGCGAAATCATGAATGTGGCTAAGTGACTCCGCGCTATCTACTTTGCAAATCTATAAAAAGAGAGTTAATCATTATGAGCGAAAGCAATGTTATTGATGAGAGTATTAATTCCAACTATGACGCGGGTTTTATCACCGATGTTGAAATGCAAACATTTGATCCTGGGTTAAATGAAAACGTTATACGAAAAATCTCAGCAAAAAAGAATGAACCAGAGTACATGCTGAAATGGCGTTTAAAAGCTTACCAAAAGTGGCTGGAGATGGACCGTCCTGAATGGGCACAAGTCAATTACCCAGAAATTGACTTTGATGCCATCGCCTACTACTCAAGCCCCAAAAGTCAGGATGATGCACCTAAAAGTTTAGCCGAGGTCGACCCAGAACTACTGCGCACCTACGAAAAACTAGGAATTCCATTGCATGAGCAAGAAATGCTGGCTGGTGTGGCCGTTGATATAGTGTTTGATAGTGTTTCTATTATCACCACCTTCAAGGAAAAGCTTGCCGAGTCAGGCGTAATTTTCTGTTCACTTTCAGAAGCGATAATTGAACATCCTGAATTAATTAAGAAGTACTTGGGCTCAGTGGTCCCCGTAAGAGATAACTATTATGCTGCTTTAAACTGTGCAGTATTTAGTGACGGTTCGTTTGTTTATATACCTAAAGGGGTTAGGTGTCCGATGGAGTTGTCGACCTACTTTAGGATCAATGAGATGAACACGGGGCAGTTTGAACGCACCTTGATTATTGCTGATGAAGGTAGCTATGTAAGCTATCTTGAAGGTTGCACCGCCCCATCGCGAGACGAAAATCAATTGCATGGAGCAGTGGTTGAACTAGTTGCGCTCGAAGGTGCACAAATTAAATATTCTACCGTTCAAAACTGGTACCCAGGTGATGAAAACGGTAAAGGGGGTATCTATAATTTTGTCACTAAACGCGGTATCTGCCATAAGAATGCAAAAATATCATGGACTCAAGTAGAAACAGGCTCCGCCATCACGTGGAAGTACCCAAGCGTAGTATTAATGGGTGACAACAGCGTGGGTGAATTTTATTCAGTTGCCTTAACTCGAAACGCGCAACAAGCGGATACTGGGACCAAGATGATCCATCTGGGTCGTAATACTCGCAGTACCATTATTTCAAAAGGTATTTCAGCTGGCAAAGGTTCGAATACCTATCGAGGACTGGTTAATATGTCACCAAGAGCACAAGGTGCACGTAATTTCACACAATGCGATTCGCTCTTAATTGGTGATAAATGTGCTGCCCATACCTTCCCTTACATTGTCAGCAAAAATCCAAGTGCAGTTATCGAACATGAAGCGACAACATCGAAAGTCAGTGATGATCAGCTATTCCTATGCCAACAGCGCGGTATTGATCCTGAAAAAGCGGTATCCATGATCGTTAATGGCTTTTGTAAATCTGTTTTTAAAGAGCTGCCAATGGAGTTTGCGGTTGAAGCCGGAAAATTATTAGAGATCAGTTTAGAAGGTGCGGTTGGATAATACGTTGTAAAAATTGATGAAATTTCATGCTACAAACATTAGCTGCATCACCACACTAATAAGATTTGATTAAAAGATAATAAGGTTAATAAATGCTTAAAGTTACAAATTTAAAAGCCAAAATTGATGACAAAGAGATCCTCAAAGGACTAAATATTGAGGTTAAAGCTGGCGAAGTACATGCCATCATGGGCCCTAATGGCAGCGGTAAAAGCACATTATCCAACGTACTAGCAGGTCGTGATAACTACGAAGCGACCGATGGAACTGTGATGTTTGAAGACAAAGACTTATTGACACTTGTGCCTGAAGACCGGGCGCGAGAAGGAATTTTCCTTGCTTTTCAGTACCCAGTTGAAATCCCAGGAGTCAGTAATCTTGAATTTTTAAAAACATCCCTTGAGTGTCTCTATACCCATCAAAATAGACCTCTTTTGAGTGCAGTTGAGTTTATGAAGTTGGCCCGTGAAAAATGTCGTCTGGTCGATTTAGATACTGACTTCCTAAAGCGTGGCGTGAATGAAGGTTTTTCAGGTGGTGAGAAAAAGCGTAATGAAATTATGCAAATGCTGATGTTGGAGCCAAAGTTATGCCTACTTGACGAAACTGACTCGGGCTTAGATATCGACGCACTTAAAGTAGTAGCTGATGGTATCAACGAATTACGCAGCCCCGATCGTTCCTTTATTTTGATCACTCATTACCAACGGTTGCTAGATTACGTACAGCCTGATTTTGTGCATGTATTGGCCGACGGGAAAATTGTTAAATCTGGTGGAAGTGAACTGGCGTTAGAGCTTGAAGCGAAAGGCTATAGTTGGTTAGAAAGTGGATCTGAGCAATCAGCAAATCCACTTAAGGTTTAATCATGACTAATCTACAGCCAGTAATAACTGACTTTGACAACACTCAACTATCTCAAAAAAATCCATGGTTACAAGGTATACGTGATGCAGCAAGCGAGCGCTTGAAAATGCTGCAATTACCCACTCAAAAAACCGAAGATTGGAAATATCTGAAGCTTGAAAAGTTATTGGCTGACGATCAGCTTGATGCACAAAGTATGCAACTACTTGATTCAAAAAGTGCGGATGATATCGGTGAGTTACTTACACAGTCCTTAATAAGCGACTTTGACGCATATCGTTTAGTTTTTGTTAATGGCGTATTTGTCAGTGAACTATCCCACCTGGAGCGTAACCCTTATAGCATTTTGTTCTCTGAGGCCAACACCGCTCAGCAACAGCTTATTGTTGATCACCTAGATACTAGTCATAACTATTATCATGACTATTTTTCTAGCTTGAATAGCGCACAACTTGAAGATGGCTTGCTGATCCATATTCCGATGCATTGTGAGGTCGACAAGCCCTTTTACATCGTCAATTTGACGCAAGGTGAACAGCCAGAGACCAATATGATGCGGTTATTAATTATTGCTGAAACTGGCAGTAAAGCGACAATAATCGAACATGAAGACGCCCCGCTCAAACACACATCAATGGTTAATACTGTGATTGAGTGCTTTGTACATGACAGCGCACATATCACTCACAGTCGGCTACAATTTGATGAAAATATTACAAGCATATGTAGTCATCGTGTAGAGCAAAGTTGCCATAGTACTTATCAACAACATCAAATTAGCTTAGCGTCTAAACTAAAACGTAATGACCTTACGGTGTCCTTGCGGGGCGAATATGCGAACACAGATATTCGAGGCAGCTTCTATGGTCGCCACCAACAAACAATTGATAATCACACGTGTATGCAGCATATCGCGGCAAATTGCAGCAGTAATGAAGTCTTCCGAGGTTTAGTCGACGACCAAGCTAATGCTGTGTTCAATGGCCGTATTCATATTCACCCAGACGCACAAAAGACATTGGCTGAACTCAGTAATAAAAATTTATTACTGTCAGGTTCCGCCACTATTAACACCAAACCAGAACTAGAAATTTATGCTGACGATGTGAGATGTTCGCATGGTGCCACAGTAGGTCAAATCGATAGTGAAGCGTTGTTTTATTTACAATCAAGAGGCATTCCAAGGGTCGAAGCGAAACGACTATTGAGCCTAGCTTTTATTGCCGAAATAGTTGAGCAACTAACAGACAACAACGTGCGAGAGTTTGTTGCGCAGCGTTCATCCAGCTTACTTTCCCCATTACACCACGAAGGAGAAAAACAATAATGTCCTTTATAGCCGCAGTTAAGCAAGACAATACGTTTGATATTACAAAAATTCGGCAGGACTTTCCCATACTAGATCAGAAGATTAAAGGTAAGCCTTTAGTTTATCTGGATAATGCAGCCACTACTCAAAAACCACAGGCTGTAATTGATGCTATTAGTCAATTTTATAGTACAAGCAACGCTAATGTACATCGAGGTGCTCACACTTTAAGTGATGATGCCACTGAGTTGTTTGAGCATGCGCGTAGTAGCGTGCAAAATTTTATTCATGCAAAACATAATCATGAAATAATTTGGACCAAAGGAACAACTGACACGATCAACATAATTGCTAGCGGATTGGCACAAAGTCTCTTAAAACCAGGTGATGAAATTATTATTTCGGCAATGGAACACCATGCCAATATCGTACCTTGGCAAATGGCAGCACAGCGAAGCGGTGCCAAACTTGTGGTGGCACCAATAAATGAAAAAGGCGAGCTGAACTTTTCAATTTATAAAACGTTACTCAATAAAAATACTGCCGTTGTTGCAATGACACATGTGTCCAACACACTCGGCACTATAAATCAGATCAAAGAAATCGTGCAATCTGCGCAGAGTGTCAATGCAGTAACAGTGATTGATGGTGCGCAAGCCATCGGTCATGGTTTTGTTGACGTCCAAGACTTGGATTGTGATTTTTATGCCTTTTCAGGACATAAGTTATTTGGCCCAACCGGCATCGGTGTATTGTATGGCAAAGAAGCTCGCTTAGAACAATTACCTCCGTTTCAAACGGGTGGCGAGATGATTAAAACAGTAACTTTCCAAGAAGCTACATGGAATGAATTACCCTATAAATTTGAAGCAGGCACACCAAATATTGCTGGTGCAGTAGGACTCGCGGCAGCCATTGATTATGTAAATAGTATTGACCGAATTGGGGCGATAGCACATGAACAACGATTAACGGATTATTGTTCAGAGCTAGCTCAGAGTATGGATGATGTTCGTACTTATGGCACAGCAAAAAATAAGACAGCAATTTTCTCTTTTCTTATGGGTGATGCACATCCAAGTGATGTGGGTACTCTGCTCAATCAACAAGGCATTGCAGTGCGAACAGGTCATCATTGCACAATGCCGTTAATGAATGAGCTAGGAATTCCAGGCACAGTACGCGCATCGTTTTCTTTCTATAACACGGAAGAAGAAGTAGCGATGCTATTCGCGGCCTTGACTAAAGTAAGAACATTTCTGTAGCTGAGCGATAACAATAACAAGGGTAATATTATTATGACGGTGATGACTTTTGAACCAGATAAGCCAAATGTGTCTTTAAGCAAAAGTGCACGTATTTTTTTATCTCAAAAAATTGAAACTAAACAGGCGATTGGATTGTGTTTTTCAGTAAAAAAAAGTGGCTGTAACGGTCTCAGGTACGTGTTGGATTTTATTGACAAAACGAGCTCAAAAGAAAATTTAATTATTATTAATGATGATGATGAATTAAAACTCTACATCACTCAAGAAGCCTTACCCTATGTAAATGGTACTGAGATTGATTGTGTTACTGAGGGATTGAACAAAGTGATTAAGTTTATCAATCCCAATAGCTCAGCTGAATGCGGTTGCGGTGAAAGCTTTTCAGTCTAACGATCCAACTCAATAAACTGGAAATGTGATGAAAAAACAAATAATTGTTGTAAGTAAAGATTGTCCAGCACTACTCGTGCCTGACGGTATTCCGATAACTATTAAAAAAGATACTTTTGTCACCCTAACTCAATCATTAGGTGGCGCATATACCGTTCTTGTTAACGGTAATATGGCACGTGTTGACGGTACTGATGCCGATGCACTTGGGTTTGAACCTATCGTGTTAGAGTTTGAGGACGCAGGCGATAAAACGGTCCTTAAAAGTAATGTATGGAAGGCGATATCTGCTGTTTACGATCCAGAAATGCCAGTCAGCATTGTTGATTTAGGCTTAATATATGGCTGTAAAATTGATGGCAATACGGTGTTGATTTCCATGACGCTAACAGCTCCTGCTTGTGGCATGGGCCCAGTATTGGTTGACGATGTTAAATATAAAGTAGGACTAGTCCCTAATGTAGATATCGTGAAGGTCGACCTTGTACTTGATCCGCCGTGGAGTCGAGAAATGATGACCGAAGAAGCACAATTAGAGATGGGGTTATTCTGATGAGTAACTTACTTAACAGTCACTTATCAGACAATCCTTTTGGTACTAAAATCAAGACTGAAGATATTGCGGATACGCTGAGTTTTTTTGATGATTGGGAAGATCGTTACCGTTATATAATAGACCTTGGCAAAGAACTTCCTATATTACCCACAGCGTTTAAAACTGAAAGAAATCTTATAGTCGGTTGTCAAAGTCAAGTATGGCTGGTGTGCGAATACGATGAAACAAACAATTTTCTTTTATTGGCAGTCGACAGTGAAGCTCAAATTGTCAAAGGTTTAGCAGGTATTGTCCTCAGTGCATTTAATAAAAAAACACCTCAAGAAGTGACTGACTTTGATATTGAATTATTCTTTACCGATATTGATTTATTTAGTCATTTAAGTTCGATGCGGGGTAATGGTTTACGGGCCATGGTTAAAAAAATCTTATACCTGGCAGAGCAATACAGCTAAGACATATTTCAATAATACTGTTGTCATATTCATAAAAGGTAATGTGAAACGACCTCGATACAGGTTCTATTTTATCGCGGTGAAGGCCTAGCCACACAGGGTGAAATTTTTTTCGTTGATTATTTGGCTGATTCAGGGTGTTTGGTGTTTTGGGTTTGTAAGGACTGGTCAAGTTTGAGCAAATAGTAGGTCGATTAAAGGTTGTGTCATTATCAGAGAACAGGCCTGAAGTAGTCCGAAATAATTTGAAATAGTTCGAAATAGTTCGACATAAAGAATTTTTTCAACTGCAGTCAAACGACTAAAAAAATGATGCCTATTCCTGTGCAGACAAATCAATAACACGCCCATGCAGTTATTAGATAAATCGCACGCATCCAACTAGGAATAACAACATAAACATCAATGAGACAATTCAAGACACGACTATCAATAAAATTTCTGATGTACAGGTCATAACTAATGACACGCAGCTACGTTTTGTTAGCTTTAAATGATGTCAAATTGGCCAAAATTTAATAGTAATGCGTGAAGCGTCAATAGGGGTCATACACACCATGAATACCATAAAACAATCAAAATATGTCGCCGGAGAGAAACTGCGAAACGCTGACAAGTTAGCTTTTATTCCAGTGAAAGTAATCACCAGTGAAAAAGAAGCCGTATTAAAAAAGCCTAGCTGGTTAAAAATAAAACTACCAAGTAATACAGCTAGAGTAGATCAAATTAAACAAGCCATGCGTAAGCATAACCTGAACTCAGTATGTGAAGAAGCTTCATGCCCTAATTTGCATGAATGTTTTAACCACGGAACCGCTACGTTTATGATCCTCGGAGCGATTTGTACTCGCCGCTGTCCGTTTTGCGATGTAGCACATGGTAGACCTTTGCCAGTTAGTGCTGAAGAACCACAGAAGCTGGCGGCTACAATACGTGATATGAAATTAAAGTATGTGGTGATTACATCAGTTGACAGAGATGATCTTCGTGATGGTGGGGCTCAGCACTTTGTGGATTGTATTAACGCGATACGTAAAGAGGCGCCCAATATAAAAATAGAAATTTTAGTCCCCGATTTTAAAGGACGAATTGACAAAGCACTTGATATTTTAAGCGCATCACCACCCGATGTGTTTAATCATAATCTTGAGACTGCTCCGCATATGTATCGCGAAGTGCGACCCGGGGCTAACTATAAAAATTCATTGGAATTGCTACGTCGCTTTAAGATTAATCACCCACAGGTAGCTACAAAATCAGGCCTGATGTTGGGTCTTGGCGAGACAATTGAAGAAATTACCGAGGTATTACAGGACTTACGTGAGAATGATGTAGAGATGCTCACCTTAGGCCAATATTTGCAACCCAGTAAGCATCATCTGGCAGTGAAACGTTATGTTCCACCAGCAGAATTTGAACAGCTGGGTATTGTCGCAAAAAAACTTGGCTTTACCCATGCCGCATCTGGCCCATTGGTTCGTTCAAGCTATCATGCAGACTTGCAAGCCGCTGGTAAAGAAATAAAATAAACACATTACAGGATAAACTATGCAAAGAAAATTTAACCCCGAAAAAGTCATTGATGTTGTTCATTGGAATGACACACTTTTTTCATTTAAAACCACGCGTAGTCAAAGCCTTCGCTTTAGAAATGGTGAATATATTATCATTGGCCTAGAGCAAGAAGAAAAGAGACCGATTTTACGTGCCTATAGTATTGTTAGCGCAAACCACGAAGATTATTTAGAGTTCTTCAGCATTAAAGTGGAAGGTGGAGCTTTCACATCTAAGTTGCAACACTTAACGATTGGTGACGAGGTCATTATCGGCAGTAAACCAACAGGAACGTTGGTTATTGACGATTTACGCGATGGTAGAAATTTACTATTGATCGGTACCGGAACAGGGTTGGCTCCTTTTTTGAGCATCATCAAAGATCCTGAAACTTACGAACGCTTCGAAAAAGTTATTTTGTTTCATGGTGTTAGGTTTGTCGATGAACTGTCGTACAACAAAAGCATAACCGAAGACCTACCTAAGCACGAATATCTAGGTGAGATGATCACTGAGCAGTTAGTTTACTACCCGAGTGTTACCCGGGAAGAATACAAAAATCAGGGACGTATCACTGACCTGATCACAACAGGAAAGTTGTATAGCGATATCGGTATACCTCCACTCGACCCAGAATTTGACCGCGTCATGCTGTGCGGTAGCCCATCTATGTTGAAAGAAACCTGCGAAATTATTGATGAATTAGGTTTTAAGGAAAGTCCCAAAAAAGGGGTGCAGGGAGACTATGTGGTCGAAAGAGCTTTTGTAGAGAAATAGAAAAAACGCCATGGATGGCATGCAACACAATTTATCAGGGTATTTATGCTTTAAATCAGCTTTTTAAGTAGCGCTTTGTCCTAATATCAAAATCAATATTCTTTGAACGGCAGTACGTTTTGGTAACCTGTTTTCTTTGTTCAACCGATAAATAATAAATATCAACCCAGCATTGTTAAACCAAAGCGGTAAAGGTAAAATCAAATCCAAAAATAGGAGCTAATTTTTAGTTGAACTATACGCATCAGGATTATTTTACGTTTTATGGATCATTTTGAACTTTTAGGTGTCACCAGAACTTCGACTACGACCGAAATCAAAAAAGCGTATCGAAAGCTGGCCAATCAATACCATCCCGACAGAAACGATGCGGCAGAGGCAAAAGAAAAATTTCAATTTATTCAAAAAGCCTACGATATAATTAGTGACCCCAAAAAGCGCTCAGCTTATATCAAGAGTAATTACACTATTATCACTGACCCAAGAGAAGTAGCTGATTCTTTTTGGCACAATGCCTTATTATAGGGAATAATTAAATGCAATCTGAAATACTTATACCTTCTTATTTATCTGACGACTTTTCTATGTACTTAGAAAATATGGAGTCATTAACTGATCCTGAAAATCCTGATTTACTGGCTAATTACCTCAAGGTTTTGTCAGCTCAATTAGCATTAAATAGCGCAACCTTTAATGGGTTAGTTGATCAACTAGCGATGGCCATTACTCGCAGCATAAGAATTGATTCAAAAAATCTAGCCATGTTAGATATTGCTGAGCAACCAGCATGGGCTGACATTAAACCATTTGTTGCTGTTCACGCTGATGCCAGAACAACAATTACACAGTTAATGGAACACTCAGAGCATGATTTAAAAACAGCAGTGTTAATCATCCATTTTTATAATACTTATGATGCAACCCCTTTGCCGTCCTTGCCTGAGGAAGTTGAGTCTGACGAAGACCCAAGCGGCCCTTATGAGACCTATGGCTATGATGAATAATATCGAACTATTTTTGAGGAATGCCCATTGACTAGCAAAGCACTAATTCTCGCCTCCGACATTACGGAGCAAGCCCAGCACAGCGGCAGACGTGCCGGTAATTCACTAGAAAAGATTGCTGCAGAACAAGGTGACAGTGCCATGTTGGCGGTGTTTTCTGAAATGGATATCTTAACAGTCGCTAAAATTGTGCGAGAGCATGATGCTACTATACCTTCTATCGCTACCTGGTTAATGGATGCAGATTCCATTAAAAAATTATTAAATGTCGAACCTTCGTATTGGCAAAATATGGACGAAGAGTTGGTATTTTGTGCGCAAACCGAAGCGCATAGCTTACTCGCACAAATATTTCTTTCCCATGAAGATGATGAAAAACAGCGTGAAGTGCTCAAGGCCATCGTCCAAGATGATTTTGGCTTGTTGTACTTGTCGTTCCCTTTTATAGGCCATGACTTTTCTGAACTCGAGTATGAGGAAGAACAAGTTTCCGGCAGTATTGAAGAATTACTCCTCAAAATAAAAAGCCTCGATGAAGAAGCGTATAACGAAGTAATGACTATTAGCACAAATGGCACTTTAGATAACATGGAAACAGCCTTAAGAAATAATGCTAACAAACAAAGAGTGACAGCAGTGGAAATGGATACAGACGATATGTTTGCTCCTTTATAAGATGATAAGGACAACATCATGAAAATAGCAGAGTTGAGGAACAAACCCTTTGTTCTTTTAGTGTTAAAAGATGGCCTAGCTGACGGATATTTTTCTGAAGAATTTGTGCATAAAACTAAACAACAGCTGTCAGATATGTCGCTGCGGATTGCATCTGATAATTTGTCAGTTGTATATGCAGACCACATTAAGAAGGCTTGTGAAATAGTTCTAGGAATAATTAACCTAGGGCTGTTGAGCCACTGCGACAATAGTACCGAAAAAGCCAAGGACATCATCAAGACACAAGGTATTGTGTATTGTTTCAGAGCAGGTTGGGCAAAGTATTCTGGATTAAAGGAAATATCAGCAGACTATTTTAAACAAATTAAGCTGTCTACTTATGCATTAGCCGCTAACAGTACTTCAGATATAACACTAGTACACGCTGAATTAGTCGAGAAAGGCCTTGAAAGAAAAAAGCTGTTTGACGTGTACAGAAAAATATCTGCACAATACGCTGCGAATGTGGTGATACCTGAAACAGATGAAGACTACCTAAAGTTTGAGCTACAAAAGCTGCTTAATTCAGCCATTGCCCTTCTGCTAATCGATTCTCAACAGAAAATTTTTAATAATGAGCGGTACACTCAACTGATCACTTATTTAAGCACCACAGACTTACACGTTGTGCTCGAAAAGTTTGCGAAATGTGTTGCAGTTTTTGCTGAAAATCAACAAGTGACCATAAGAAACTTTTTACTCGATACGTCTTTACTGCAATTTAGTGAGTTCAAAACAATTATTAAGGCACAAAAAAATCTGCCTATGTATATTCCAGAAATTTTAGAGCTTTCAGTCAATGTTACTAATGAATTAAATGACGATTTTGAAGGAGGCTATGATTTCGGCCTCGATGATCAGGACGATATTGCTTATTTAAAACCTGATTAAGTCTGTTTTATGGTTATTAAGCGTTTATCATACGCGGTGCTATCAGTATAATTAGCATGATAAACGCTAAGAATAACTGTTGTTCTTAGCTTTAATATTCAGAATTTTTTTAATTTGTTCATACATCGCCAAATTTTACAGATTGGCTGAAAAAGCAGTAGATGTGAAGTTCTACTACTTTCAATTGCTATTTTTTGAAAGTGACCGCTAATCTGGACGGGTATCAAAAGCAGCGCTGTCGCTACGGGCTTGTCTAAGGCATAACCATGCAATGGTGCTGTGCCCAAACATATTGTGACAATTCACAGAGTTAGAAAATAAAAAATAAAAGTTTTGTGACTCAAGTGAGGTCAGTAATAACAACGGTAAGCTGATTATATTACTTCATGTTTCAACATCTAAGTTTGTATTCACATAAGTGACTTCGCATGAGTGACTATGTCTGCAACTATTTTCGGTATCAGTTCAATAGGAAAATCATGCCCCATACCCGGGTAAATCTTAAGTTTAGCATTAGGTATTGCATCTGCAGTGGCTTTGCCGCCTGCAACATCAACCAGTCCATCGCTGTCACCATGGATCACTAAACTAGGGACCATTAATGTTGCTAGTGCACTTTGTCTGTTTTTTGCTGCCATTATGGCCAACATTTGACGCAGTGTGCCTTTTGAGGTGATACCGCGCCGTAACATACCTTCAACATATTCATGTAAATAAGCATCTGAAGAGGGGTAATCTGGGCTACCAATAACCTGCCATTTCTTGATGTGGTAATCCATGAGGTCTTTGTGCTGTTTTGAAGCAGGTTTGCGCGCTAAAGCTTTACGAATGTTTTTTGCTATGGGGGGAAGCTTTTTGTATCCAGTCGTAGACATGATAGAAGTTAATGTTTTTACTTTTTGTGGGTAATGAATGGCCATCAGTTGCGCTATCATTCCACCCATCGATGCGCCAACCACATGTACTTCAGATAACTGAAGTGCGTCAAGTAACCCAACCACATCTTGCATCATATCTTCGAGCTGATAAGGCGCTTTTATTGCAAGCCCCAACTTAAATTGCAGCACTACCCAGCCCAACTTAGGAATACGCAAGTAGTCTAACTGCGAAGAGCGCCCAGCATCGCGATTATCCAACAGTAAAACCTGAAAACCTTGCGCAACAAATAACTCAACCATAGCGCTAGGCCATCCATTTAACGGAGTACTTAAGCCGTGAATAAGTAGCAAGGTGGGATGCGAAGTATCGCCATGAAGTTGATAGGCAATATCAACACCATTTACATTGATCCTGTTTTCAAATTCCGAATAGTCATTCATTCAAACAATGCCTCGATGTGCTTGATGATAAATGTGTTTAACGTCTTCTAAGGTCACAGATTTTGGGTTATTAACCAGTAAGCGAGTTTGCAATATGGCATCATTTGCTAGCGTGTTAATATCACTTTCGGCAATGCCCATTTCAGCTAGAGTCACTGGTAATTTAAGCTGTTTGATTAAGCTTGCTATAAAATCAATCAGCGCTTGCGCAACCTGTTTATTATCACTATCTAGATCAATAGCTTTACTGATACTGGATGCCAGTTCAGCATACAAGTCAGCGCAGTGACTGAGGTTAAAGTTCATCACTTGCACAAGCACAAGTGCATTACTCAATCCGTGTGGAATATGAAAATGCCCTCCTAATGGATAAGCTAGGGCATGGACTGCTGCAACAGGTGCATTTGCAAAAGCTTGTCCAGCTAAACAGGCACCAAATAACATGGCTTGACGCGCTGCAACGTTAGTCCCATTAAACGTTGCTTCAAGGATATTGTTTGATAATAAAGTCAGCGCTTGTTTAGCTAACATATCAGAGTATGGGTTTTTCTTAATAGCACTGGTATACGCTTCAATGGCGTGCACCATTGCATCAATTCCAGTTGCTGCAGTTACATGAGACGGCAAACCCAAAGTTAAGTTGGCATCTAATAAGGCAATATCTGGTAACAGTGTCGCTGAAACAACACCCGCTTTGGTGGTATCACCGGTGGTTACAATAGCAATTGGCGTCACTTCAGAGCCTGTTCCGGCGGTTGTGGGTATTAATATAAGTGGTAAACGTTTTCCTCGAATTGCATCAACACCATAAATATCAGCAAGTTGTTCATCTGAGTTGGCCAATAGTGCCACTAGTTTTGCTGTATCCAGTGAGCTGCCACCGCCAAATCCAATGATACCGTCAGCTTTAATGGCTGTTGCATAAGCAACAGCAGACAAAACAATATGTTCAGGTGGATCTGCCACTACTTGATCAAAACAAAAGTACTCTTTACCTGCTTTTTTGAAGGCAAAATCTAAAGGCTGGATTAAACCAACACTCACGATACCTTGATCAGTAATGATCAAAGGCTTCAAAATATCAAGAGTCGCACAGATATCGGCAATGCGTTCAATCGCACCTATTTCACTAATGATTGATTGGGTGGTCGAAAAAATAAACGGTTTCATTGGTACCTACCTATACGCAAAAAGTATGTTGTCTGAATTGACTGTAAACAGTCATAAATAGTCGTAAATAGTGTGTTCTCTTCTACTTAATAATCTTAAATATGTTGCTAATCTATCTATCACTACGCTTTGGCGTTATTTATAGCAAGCCTAACGTGTAATCGAAATGGGATTAACACAAAGTATGAAATATAACCTGTTGGATGTATAAACTATATATCTGACAAATATTCAAACTAGTAAACTAACGCCGTGCGCGACTTTTAAAGTCAGTAATATATTGAAAAAGGCATGATCTAGCCTTATTTAGTTCTCGCCGAACGCCAAAAAAATAAAAAAGCTATTATGATTATGCCTTTAGAAGAGTTTATCATTTGAGTCTATTGTTGGACAGAGGAAAATATGAGTGAAGTCTTAGGAAATACCACGTTGAGAAGTCGAGGATTTAAACCTGCTCTAAGTGATGTAGAGGTCATTACGATGGAAATTGTGGGGGAATTTCTTTCATATGACTGTGATAAAAGAATTTGGGCATACTTTAAAACGCATTGGCTACCGTGGTTTCCTAAGCTGACTTCACATTCAAGTTTTGCAAAACAAGCATCCAATTTATGGCACATAAAGCA
>Ga0222645_100386_pt1 | contig 25490 bp, 23 predicted proteins | sample AntAcemetagen292_FD_179881 | JGI IMG/M metagenome (GOLD analysis project Ga0222645, IMG submission 179881) | Saline water microbial communities from Ace Lake, Antarctica - #292 | ecosystem: Environmental > Aquatic > Non-marine Saline and Alkaline > Saline | place: Antarctica: Ace Lake | collected...
CCCTCCGAACTGAACAAGTTTTTCTTTGTACCTGTTTTTATCAGTCAATCTTTTAATCAACCAAACTCGACAATCCTTATAGAGAATAACTTTAATGAGAATATTTAATCTATCCTTTATAAATAGATAGTTTTTAATTATTTTATGGTGTCTTTTTGTTTTTCTACTATTGATAAACTGATTATTAAAAACACTTAAATAAGACGCTGTTTTTGTTGTTTTATTGTACTCTAAACTATCTACCTTATTAAAAACTTCATAACAAGCTGCTAAAAAACAATTTAAGGGATGGCTTAGTTTGTCTAATTTATTCACCGCTTCTTTTGCATTCGTTTTTTTAGAAAGTAAAAAAACATCATATGCATTTCTTAAAGCCATCGTTTTATAATAAGAACCACTGTCGTTTATTTGATTTGCAATGATGGATAAGTTTAATTTGTTTGCATAACTCAAAACAGTAACTCCGTTTACAACCTGACTGTCCTTTTTTACAAAGCTGTAATTAAATTCATTTACATATTTTTCTAACAAAAGCTCTGAGTGAATCTCTACAGCTGCAATATTATTCTCTTTTTGAAGTCTTCTATAATGTTTTTGCGCAGGAAAATAATATTCATACTTTCCTACATCAGAATACCCAAACTCTCTTAAAACTGTAATCGCTTTTGAATAGTCTTCTTTTGAAAAAATAAAATCAATATCTCCAACCATTCGTTCAGCAATATCTTCATACAAATCGGCTAATAGATTTCCAGTTCCTTTTAAAAATATAGGCGTGATGTTATTCCCTAACAACAGGGTATTTAATTCTTCTGCTTGTGTAATTATTTGTTGGTTCCGCTCCCGGTTTAAATTGGTAATATGCTCCATATAGCTAACCAACTCTTGAGGTAAATATTGCAAGAAATCTGCACGCTTTAAATTACAATACAATGCAGGAAACACATAATGACTGGTACTCACTTTTACAACAGCATCCCAATCTATCGTGTCTGATTGCAACCGATTTTCTAGTGCTTGTCTATTCTTGTCTTCCAAAGAGATGGTCAAACAGGTTGCAATAAAATAAAGTGTTTCTTTATAACTCATTAAGAAGTTTAAAAAATTTGAAGTTATTTGGTAGGATCCCTTTCTCTGTCAAATATGCCTTGACCATCAATTTACTTTTTCAATAACCAACTACTTGACTGAATTCCCTCTCCTAAAGCAGCAATAAATGAGACTTCTTTTTATCAAAAAAGTAGTTACTAGGAACTTTATTAAAATTCACGCTTAGGTAAATCTTTAAACCATTTTTCATAAAGTCTCGTTGCTGGGACTAATATTACAAAAGCAGTCATAAAGATTAATTGAAAATCTAAATATAAAGACCTATTTTCTTGATACCACATTTCAAGTTCTCCTTTATAAGGAGCAATAACACGTTTATAGAAATCATGTGGATCTTCATCTGTAACTGATGAAATAATAGTTTCTTCATCTCTAAATATAATAGATCCAATTCCAGTAAGTCCAGGTTTTACATTATAAATTTTTGACTGCACATCTAGACTATACGCAGAAAAAGTTTTAGTTACTAAGGGCCTTGGACCAACCAAACTAATATCTCCTTTTAAAATATTGATTATTTGTGGAAGCTCATTAATTTTAGTTTTTCGTAAGAATTTACCGGGTTTGGTAACTCTCCAATCTCCAGAAAGTGTAATGGAACCTGATGCAAGATTAGGTGAATCTTTAAGCATTGTAGCAAATTTAATAATCTTAAAATTCTTTTTATTTTTCCCAATTCTATCCTGTAAGTAAAAGACATAACCCTCGGAACTAAATCTAAGAATAATAATTATCGGGAGCAAAAGCGGAGTTAAAATTAAAATTGCTAAAAAACTAACTACAATATCTAATAAACGTTTGAAAAATTTATACATAACTTACATTTTTTGATCTAAATGTTTACCAGTTTCAATATGCATAAAATCTGGAACATATTTATTAATAATTTTAATGATATCAGCCTTGTCTGAATTAGGATTGGCAAAAACGCTTTCGAAGTCAGTTTTTACTTGCTCGAAAGATATTTCAACATCTGGTGAATTAACAAATCCAAGTGAATCGTAGGTGTTTAATTCATATTCTTCATCATCAGTAAAAAACTCCTCATAAGTTTTTTCACCGGACGTATCTGTTTTGAAAAAATAAATTGGGTATTTATCAGGGTTCTTCTGAAAATCAAACTCTTTCGCTTCTTTTTCTGATTCAACTAACTCAGGTTTAAATCCCATTTCATTCAAAAAGCTCAAAGCAATCTCTTTAAAGAATATCTGATCTTTATGAAAGTCTAATTTTGGAAAAAAAATATTTCCAGTATTACCAAGAAATGTAGCAAGTAGACATATTTGTCCAGATTGCTCAGGAGTAACAAAAAAACGTTTTATATCAGAGGGACAAGACAGTGGTTGTTTTTTTTGGAGTCTGTAAATAAAACCATCTAATAAACTTCCATTTGAAAAAGCTACATTCGCAAATCTAGCAGTAGAAACTCTAAACTCCTTCTTTTTTGAAAGTATTAATTTTTCCATTAAACTTTTCGAAGCACCCATAACATTGACAGGGTTAGCAGCTTTATCTGTAGAAACACTGAAAAAATATCTTGGAGGCGTCTTTGAACATAAGTCTAATAATTTTATTGCGCCATAAACATTATTTTTAATTAATGCTTCTACAGAAATTTTGTCTTTTTCAGAACGAACATGTTTATGAGCCGAAAAATTAGCAACAATATCCCAACTCTCTAAATTAAATATTTTATCAAACGTATCACTCAATAAATTAACTGGATATGTAATATATTCGGGTCCGTAGTCTAATAAATTTGAACTTCTAAGGTCTCTAGTTAACTCAGTTAAGCCATTTTCATTAATATCTACTACAACGATTCTTTTAGGCTTAAATTTTATAAGTTGTTTTATGTAATTAGATCCAATTGATCCGGCACCTCCTATTACAAGCACACTATTGAGGCTTACTTTAATTTTTGGAAAATCTAAATTAAAATTAAGGTTATTGTAATTTAATGTTTTTAATTTCATTTTTTTTATTTTTTAATTGAGCTGAAAGCTAAGTCTGTTTTTAGAAATTTTCGGTGTTAAATATTGATTAATTATTGAAAAGCCTTAAATGTTTTTAATAAACCTTGCTTGCATTTTATTGGAAACGGCTTTCCAATTGCATCCTTTATTTTTAAATTACTTACTAAATAAGATTCAGTTAGTTTATGAAGACGCTCAGAATTTAAAGGTAAGTTTAGTTTGTCTCCTAATTTTGAAAATAAAAAAATAATCTTTTTGGATACATTTAAAATCCTAGTTTTTTTGTTTTGAAATTGAGCAATTAACTTAATAATTTCATTTGTAGAAATTGCATCATCGTCACTTACATTATAAACTCCCGAACTAATATCATCACGTTCAATTAATTCGTTAATCACAAATAAAAGATTATCAATACTACAAAATGAGCGTTTATTATTAAAAGAGCCTAATGGCCAAAAAACACCCTTAGAAACTAATTTATACAAAATATTCAAGTTACCCTTATTCCCTGGTCCGTGAATCATACATGGTCTAAGTATAAAAACTCTTTTCCCTGGAGGTATTTGTTGAGATAATATATATTTTTCAGCTAGTAATTTACTCTTCCCATAATGTGTTTTCGGGTCAGGGACATGCTTTTCAGTCAACAACTCATCAACGGAGTCAGCAACCGCCTTTACAGAACTAAGTGTAATAAAAACTTTTGCATCAGAAATTAAAAATGAATCAAAAATATTTTTTGTTAGTTCAGTATTAATTTTATAATATTCATCTGAATTAGCTGTTTTTTTTAAATCATGTGCCTTACCTGCAAGATGAATTACTATTTTTTCATTGATAAAAAAATCAGAGCCCCTAACATGACTTTGGACTGGCAGCTTATTATCAATAAATGAAATCAAATTTTTACCTACAAAGCCAGATGCACCACTTAAGTATATGCTCATAAATAATTTAATATGTTCGCCGCTAATTCTTCATTAATACGACTACGTTTATATTTTTCTATAAATTCTATTCTTTCAATAACATTTAATTCTTTCTCTTTTGCAAGATAATTCACTAGTGAATTCACATCACATGGTTCAAAAACAAAACTATGTGATATCTTATCCCTTATGAATTTTGCTGAATACCCACTGACTCCTGCTATTATTGGCTTGGAAAATGTTGCTAATTCAAAGATCTTTGAAGGTAACACTTTTCTAAATGCCAGGTAATCATTTAAATGTAAGAAAAGATAATCTGCTGACAAATAAATCTCATGTAACTCTTTTCTATTTACTGGGTTTTTAAGAACTACATTTTCAACTTCTAGTTTGTCAATTTCTAGCTGCAATAAATTTTTCGCACCACCATCTCCTACAATTAAAAAAGTAAAGTTGTCACCAAGTAATTTTGCAGCTTGTGGTATTATTTTATGCAAACCTTGACCTTGTCCTATATTTCCTGCATATACAATTAACTTTTTATCTCTAATTTGGTCATACTGATTATTTCGAACAGTATTAAATAAAAACTCATCATCTATACCATTAGAAAAGTATGAAAATCTCGCTTTTTCAAATATTCTAAAATATTCTTTGAACCCTTCAGAGATTAAATTTATATGACTAGCATAAGTGAAAGTTTTAATTTCGATATACTTAAGTACTGGCAAAATACAAACCTTTAATATTTTAGAATTCAAAACATCATTCATCGTATCAACAAAAATATCTCTAATATCCAAGTATAAAAAAGCTTTAGATTTTCTCGCTATTATATAGCCTAAATATGCAGTAAATAATCGACTCGAAGATGCGAAAACAACATCTGCTTTTTTACCCACGTTCATTTTTTTTACTTCGAAATAAAATCTCCAAAAAGAAAAAATTTGATCAATCATTCCACTTTTATGTGAAGGCAATTGTATTCGGTGAATTCGTAGGTTATCATATTCTTCATACTCCAGAGCTTTTTCTTCAAAGGTATTATATCTATTTGGAGACGTTGTATATAGATCAATAAATGTATTCTTTAATTTAGCTTGATTTGACAACTCAACTGCAAGTGAAGAATTACGAAAAGAACCTGCACATAAATCTGGTTTAAAATAAAATGTTAAGTAAACTAATCGCTTCATATATTGATAATTGTCTCTAAATTTGATTCAAATAAAACTTTCAATTTTATTGCTTTTTCAGTTTTATTAAATCCTACTGCAAAGTTATAATACTCTTTTTGAATGGAAATATTTATTCCTTTAAAAAAAATTTCTATTTCCTTATTTTGGATAAAAACCTTTGAATTATCAATACTAAGTTCTGTAATTGAAGGATGAAAATGAAAATTTGCTATTTGTTTATAAGTTGCCTGCTTCGTTATATCATCTTTAATTATTATTGAATCTTTCTCAGTCAGAAAACTTCTTGTATGGCTTACACCCATACTTCTATAACCATCGTGTGTTGATTTCAATGTATTGTTAGTTTCGATCAAAGAAATAATCTTAGCTCTTTTTGCTACTCTAAAACCTCCCCAAACCTGAGTTTGTTCCTGATTGTTAATTATAACCGTATTGTGAGATGAAGTTCCTCTTTCTAATTGTCTCACTTTATTTTTCTCATAAGTTGAAGTTCCTGTATCAACTATAAAAGGCTGATTTTTTATATACAACACAAAGTTAAAAGTATCTGAATGAACATGACCTGGTTGATAAGGAGCTCCAACTCCGCCAACATCCATAAATAATTCATACTTTTTATTTCTTACTATTCTGTACCCTGAATCAGATAACTTAATTTTATTTATTTTCAGACCTAATTGATTTCCATAATTTAATAGCTGTTCAGTTGTTGGTGAAATTCCAAACGCACTATCATTTACCATTGGGATATCACCATTATTAAACGTGACTTCTTTTAACCATGATAGCATTTTTGATGCTATGTTTTCCAAAAACAGTAATAAATCATCGTCTTTCCAATTATTTAATCTAATTAGTTGAATACTATCTAAAACTCTAAAAAGCATTATCTGATGATACATTGGTGATAACTCAAAATGTGCTCCATCATTTAAAATTTGTTCCTCTAACTCTGAGTTTAATACTTTGATTGCATATTTATATATGTTATCATCCTTGAAGTAATAAGCTCCAAAAAGTAATGAAAATCCATTTTCTAACAGGTGATTACCCAATAAATGATACTCTCTGTTATCTATTAATCTTAAAAAGTCATTATATAAATATGTATTTACTTCTTCATTTATAATTTTATGGGTAGATAAAAATTTAACCCAGTTAATCCCTCTTAAAGATGTAGGATATGGTTCTTTACCATCAAGTAAATTTTTATTGTTTTTCACATAATTCTTAATCAAGCTAAAACCCTCATTCTTACTAAGAATCTTTTGATTTAAAAAATCAAAATAATTTAAATTATAAGTCCATAATTTTCCAAATTTATTATAATTCCAATCAATAACGTCAGAAAAACTGGTTTCAAGATTTAAAAAATTAAATTTAGATGTCTTTGAGTAGGATTTATTATTGTCGTGAATATTATTCCATATAAGCGGGAGAACCTTTCTTTCTAATTTAGATCTATATCTCTTGTAAGAAAATTTATTTCTAATAAAATAAAAAATACGGTAAAAAATTTGATTAAGCTTTAAATAGCGCAAAGTATTAAATATCAATTTCAGAAAATTTAACATCTAGTTTAGGATTTTCTCTTTTATATTTTGATTCGCAACTAAAAACTCTTCTTGAAAAGGATGATTATAAAAATCATCTATAATTAGTTCCAATTTATTTTTAAGTTGATCAATTGTAATGTTTTCCTTGATCTTACCTAAATAATCGTTTGGTATATAAGAGACACTGTCGCCTTCTAAAGTTCCATTGACAAAAAATAATATTGGAACATTCATAAACCAACTATCTAACCCAATGGCCGAAGTTCTAGTAATAACTAAGTCCGAATTCCTTATAGCATCTTGCGAAGAAATAATGCCATCTAAAACATTAATATTGTTAAAATCAAATAGGGACCTAGAAGATCTTGGATGTAATTTAATTTGTAATTTAATATTAAATTTAGAACTATAACTAATTAAATATTTAATTAATTTATATTCGTCATCAGCGTATATCGGTTGGCAGAAGTATGTCATTACTTTAATGTGATAGTTTCTATTTTTCTTCTTTAAACCAAAATATTTAATGTTTTGTAAGACATTAAATTTACCTTTCATACTTGGGTTAACCAATGATTGCTCCCGTAAAGAAGCACTATTAGAAAAATAAAATTGATCGGAATAAACATAATTAGGAAGTATCAAATTTGGTATTGCTGCAGTTTGAACCTGAACTACACTTTCTTTTAAACTAGAGTTTAAAAAAAACGTAAATGGACTTAGCATTTCAAAACTTAAATGTTTTAAATAAGTTAATCCATAATTTCGCTTTAAAAACTTAATAGATCTTTCAACTGAATGAACGTAAGTTTTTAAGTGAAATTGCTTTATTGCCAACTCTGGTATTAAATTCTTTATTTCAATATTTACATTATAAAAATTTGAATTTACTTTAGTTGAATTAAAATAAAGCTTAATCACATTGATATATTCTCTAAGTAATGTAAAAAAACCAATATAACCTTCTGCATAAAAAAAAGAGTTGAAAATTTTTTTAGATGATTTTAGGTTTCTAAAAGGACTAATTGAAGATTCATTAATAATTACCGAAAAATTTGCATTAGATTCTTTATAAAAACTTTCAATAAACTGACTTTGAATAATACCGCGACTAAGTAAACCAATATATCTTTCTTTTGACGGTGTTTTTTGTATATTATACACTCTTTTTCTTATAAAAAATTTGTACAATAATAATTGTGAAAACTTAGTGTGTAAAATAATTACCCCTCTTAAATAAAATAAAAATATAGAATAGAATGTACATGTTTTATTATATCTAAATTTTTTAAAACCAATAGATTGTAAATATTTTTTAATATAATAACTTAAAAAATATGATTTCTTATATAGAAACTGTCCATTAGTCTCACCCTCTGCTTCAATCATAAATGCTTTAGAATTATTTGAGAATGAAGAAAAAACAACCTCAAAACCCTTATTTATGGTGCCATTCTCAACCAAACGATCAATTACATTAATCCACTGACCTAAAGGATAAAAAAAAGAATTAAAAAGGTACATTTTATGTGTAATAATATTGAAATTTAATCCAATATTTATAGAAACATCAATACAATATTTCTCAAATCTGCTATAAATTTGAGCCCTACTATTTACCTCCTTATTAATATTAATAACCCAATCAGCATTATATTTATTAGTTAGTATTACTAAATTATTTTTTGGAGGGTGTGTCGAATACACACCGTCAAAATCAATAAAAATTTTTTTCATAAAATTTTACTATTTTTTTGCTCATTTAATATGTACCCAAATACAACAACAAAAATTGGAGTTACAAATAAAGCATATGCAAAAAATGATTCTAAAAAGACAAAGAGACAGGTGATATTAGCAATAGTATATAATGATGAATATTTCTTCTTTCTTTTAAAAAGGACCGATAACAAAAATGAATAAATAAATATTGTGAAAAATATACCGTATTTAGAAAGGAAAGAAATTGGAGAAAAATGAGCGTTAGCCCTTTCATAATTTCCAGTATTTTCAAAATAATATGTAAAACCAAGACCTTTTCCAAAAATAAAATCAAATACTGAATTCATTTCTCGAAGAATCGAATCAACTTCAAGTTTTCTAACGCTAGCCACATTAGAAACCCTGGACATATTATCATCTGCACTAGTAAATTGTTCAAGAGTATATAGAATTCGGTGAACTGCAAGATTATCTGAAAAAATAGTTAATCCATAAAAAAGACCTACAGAGCAAACAATTATTAATAAAAGGTAAGTTCCGTGATTTTTTTTATTAAAATAAAAAACAAACAACAAAAAAGTAACTATAGCTCCCAGTAACTGGGCTCTCTTGCCATACAAAAGGATAATTATAAAGGAAATCATAAAAAATATCAAGTTGTTTTTCATAAAATATGAAAAAGGCAACTCCATTGGTGGAAATATAGATAAACGGGTTGCTCCAGCTAATGCAAAAAGGAAATATGTAATTGGTAATAACACAATACTACCCAGAAAAGAAACCTTCGTATAATAAACTATAAACTTTTTAAAATCATTTTTTTTCCAGTAAGCCGAAAATATATATATTTTAGAAAAGAAGAAAAATGGGTTTGTAAAATCTGTAATATATCTCCGTGAAATTTCATTTTCTTGCATAAGCCCCACGAGTAAACTTACTATTAATAAAAAAAGAACAAATAAAACCACTCTATTAGCTAAATGTTTTCTACCAAAAAAAACAATCAACATATCAATAATTGCACCTATTAAGATGAACGCTTGTAAATAACTATCTGAAAACGCTACTCTAGATATGCTCAATAAAATTCCTAATAATGAAAAAAAAGGAAGAAAATATAAATAAAATTTTATAAATTTTTGCATAATTTTAATGTAGCAAATTGGCTTTTATGTACCTCATTTTTCTAATAAATTCAACAACCAATAAAAAGGATAAAACCAGAGGAATAATATAAATTTTAACCTGAATAACAAACAAAAATAAAAGAATACTAATAACATATAAGACTACTATAGGAACCATTGATTTTATGAAATCAATCTCCTTGTCTAATCCCATAAAAATTATAGAAGATAATGAAATAAATGAAACTAATATTTTTAGTATAGACGATAATACTATAAAAATTATTAAATTATCGTATTCAGGAAAAAAAAGATCTACAAATATTCTACTAAATAAATAAATAACCCCAATTAGTGCGGGAAAAAACAAAAGAGACATACTAAATCTCTTATAGAATAATTTCCTAAAACTTGCACTAACTCTTATTTTACTGATCCATACGGGAGTATAATAAAAAGAAATCGTAGTAATTAGCATGAAAAATCCCATAGAAACATAATCAGCCAATTGATAACTACCTTTTAATTCTAAAGAAACATCAAGTTTATTTACTATTATTCTATCGGATGTTAAAAGAATTGTAGAAATAACACCAAAAGTTGCTAATTTCAAGCCTTGTTTAAGGTTAAAAAGAATATTTATTTTGGCAGGAATTGACTTAATATTTTTAATAATAATTAGGAAAAAAACTTTTGAGTCTAAGAAATAAATGAAATTACTAATCCATAAACATATTGCCCAGCAAATAATATAATCATACCAATTTTTTACAAATATGAGAACAGACAACAAGAACAATAAAGAAAATATAATATTGTTCTTATTCAAAACAAATATTCTATTTATTGATCTAAAATAAGCCATGAAAAAACCTTTAAATAATACACCTGCAGAAATTAAAGCCGAAAAGAAAAAATATTTCTGAATTAACAAAAAATAAGCACTAACAAAAGTTAGCACACAAATTAAAAGTAAATACTGAAAATTTATAGTTATAAAGTTTAAAACTTCTAACCTATTTTTCATTCTACTATAGTTCTTAACTAGAGCCTGATTAACGCCTAATGCCAAATAATTAGAGTACGTAACGAATAATAAAACAGGAATAGCCTTTCCCATTTCCAATGGGCCAATTTCTTTAGCCACTATTAATGTAATTAAAGAAGTAATTGCAATTTCTATATATTTTAAAAATGTAAATTTAAAAACATCTAAATTAATTTTAAGATTCTTAAAAAAGTTTAATTTCATTACTAATAAATTTATGTCCAATTTCGTTTAAATGATAGCCATCGTTTAATGTGAAATCATCAACTTTATCATTTGGAACTTCGACTAATTGGATGTTAGAATATAAATTATTGAGTTTATCTAGAACTAGATTATAATTGTTTATTGAAGAACTAGCCATTGGATTTATAGTATTGAATTTAATACCTGGTTTTAAAATTTTAATAATGATTATTTTTTTATTAAATTTATTTATAAACGAAATAAAATTCTCTTCATATTGTCCGACAGAAACATAACTTCTAGAAGATGTTCTTTTTCTGTACCTTTTAAATATTTTCAAAATAAATTCTCTAAATATTTTTGGAATTCTAGCAATAATTTGAGTTTCGATTTTAGAAAAAACCCTAGGGACACAATCTACAATACCAAGTTGAATTATCACTAAATCAATATTTTTATATGTTTCTATCTTTATTTTTCTCAACCGATTGCTAGTAGAGAATCCTTTGGATAGATTTATACAATTACCCCTAATATTTATTTTTTGCAATAACCAAGGCCAGCGATTCTCTTTTGAGATGCCATCAGGCCTTTCTCCTGCTAGAGAGTCTCCAATAATTAAAATGTTCATTTTTTAAAATACTATTTATAATTTGCAATTTTATTATAAATTTCAACATTATTATTTTGCTCTTTTATTGAACACATATTGTCAAAATTGTTTTTTAAAAAATTTTTAGTTTGCAAATATAACCCTGGTTTAAAATTATCATCTAAACTATAATCAATATCAGTAACAAAGGTTTCTAATATTGTTCCTCTTTTCTGTATTTGCAATTTCTCCATAGGTCTTAAGATAAGTTTATTGTTTTTAGTTAAAATCTCAACACCCCATCTACCTGCACTTTCCCAATTCGCAGTATAATTAAATAATGCTCCATTCTCACTAATACCCGCACCACAAAAAACCGATGCGGATGGATGCCAATCTAAACTTCCGTTTGTGAAAGAAGAGAACTCTTTTGGTATGCCTCCAATGTTAAAAGCAAGGTCTACTACATGCGTAGAATTACTTAAAAACCATTTTTCTTTTACATCATTACCTTTTTTCAAGGGTGCTATGACATGAGCCCATTCTGTAAACTCAAAATTAAATGAAACAACACCACCGTCCTGTTCAATAATTTCTTTTGCCTTAATAACAGAAGCGAAATATCTTCTATTATAAGCTATGTAAATATTTGCTTTCTTAATCTCTGATAAATTAACTAGCTCCTCAAACTCATTCTCAAACAAAGCGCCTGGCTTTTCTATTAAAATATTTTTAATATTGTGATTTAATAGTTGTTTTGTTGTTTCAAATAATTTTTCAACTCCAACAGCAACGATTGCATGACTACAAATATCTTGATCTTTCGACAAGAATCTTTGTAAACCTCCTAACTCAACCTCTCTCCCTGTAAATTGTTTGAATTTTTTAGCCGAGTCTTCACCTCTACCGATAATAGTAGTTGTGACTTTTAAATCGTCTAATACTTTAATATAATCTTGCGCCATTCCTCCAGCACCTATTAACCAAACTTTTTTCATGCTTATTTCTATGTTATTGGACAAGTTAATTTTTTAACTCCAGTAATTTTATTGTGTTTTTTTAATGCCTCATTAAGAAATGGAATATGAGAGCTACAAGCTTCATCGAAACTTGGTAAGGTTGTTTTTGCAGTTACTAAAAGATCTTTCGCAATTCGAGTAGTTAAAGTACTCTGAAATTCTGTTTTAAAAGTAATTGATTCTTCAACAAAATCATTCTGTTTTCCAAAGTAAATTATTTTCTGAGCAGAACCCTCTTGAATTATCCAACGATTTGTATTTGTAAAAACACAAACCGTAATATCTCCAATATCTCCATCTAAAGATGTTATATTAAAATTATTTCCATTTTTAAAAACACCTTTTACTGTTCCTGTAAATTCTATACAATTGGATCTTTTACTGTTTATAACTTTATCATCTATCCAATCAAAATCTAAAAATTCTACTTCAGAGTTAGATAAAAAAGCAAATAAATCAATAAAATGGAGTGAATTGCAGGCTAATCCCCAATTCCCTCCGAAAACTTGAAAAGTGACATTTTCACTACTTTCCCTAATAATCTTTTTTATTTCTTGATAATGATTTGCCATTCTTCTCGGGTGATTAACCCAAGTTGACGTATTTGTCTTCCTTATTAATTTTCTAATATGAGAATAAGACTCTATATCTTGGAAAAGAATTTTTTCTAATACTAAGTTATGGACATTACAAGTTGTTAATAATTTAGAAACTACTTTTGAGCGAACATTTGCTCCAGTTGCAACTATCACTAAATCAAATTCTTCAGGAATCTTATCCCAGTCATTTATATAATTTACTTCATGATTAAACTCTATCTCATTAGATCTATCTTTTGCTATTTTCAAAGAACTTTCAGAAGGGTCTAAAACATAAATAACTTGTTCTTCCTCAAAACTCAATAACCCTTGTAAATGTCTACTCCCAAGCTGTCCTGCACCAATAATTAAATTTATTTTCATTTTTTTTAAATTTTAGACAATAGTCCATCCACCATCCACAATTAAATTTTGCCCTGTAATATATTTAGCTTCGTCCGATATTAAGAAAGATACCACAGGAGCTATATCGCTCGGGGTTCCCATTCTTCCCATGGGTACTTTTTTTTCATAATTCTCTACAAAAACCTCATGCTGATTATCAAATATTCCTCCGGGTGAAACGCAGTTTACCCTAACACCTTGTCTACCGTAATAAGAAGCTAAGTATCTTGTAAAATTTATTACCCCTCCTTTAATTGCTGAATATGGGGCTGCTGTATTAATATTAGTATTCTCATATAAAGTCAAATCATTTCCCAAAACGCCATAAATTGAGGTCATATTTACAATTGAGCCTTTAGATTTTATCAGTTCCGGCATTATATTTTGAATAACTAAAAAAATTGTATTCATTTGCATATCAACATTTTTCTGCCAAGAGACATAACTTATATCTTCAAATTTTGTACCCCAATCTTTTGTTCTTGGGTATGCATTATTAACTAATCCATCAATTTTCCCGTAAACATCAATAACTTTCTTTAATCCTTTAAGGATTGATTCTCTTGATGTAATATCAAAATTCAATGTAAACTCATCTATATTTGTTTCAACATTTATATCTGCATTAATAGCTGTAGCTCCTTTTTTTTGAAGATTTTTCATAATCTCTTCACCCAATAATCCTGAGCCACCTGTGACAATTATAATTTTACTTTTTAAGTTATCCATTATTTAAACATATTTTTAAATTTTTTAAAGATTCTTCAAAAGAATTCATAGGAGTTGTATTAGCTTTTAAACAGTTAATGAAATATTCGAGTTGAAGTGAATAGCTATCTTTAATATTGAAATTTTTTGCTTCAAATAAATATTTTCCGACGTCATTTTGTATTTTATTTTTAATTAAATCGACTGTATATGTTTCATTTTCTAGAACAATTTCTATTTCTCGCTTAGCCTTTCTTCTGTAATAATTTAAAATAACACTTGCTGTAAATGACTTGTATTCTAAGATATAATTTGCATAATCAATAGCATCAATTTGCAAACTTGAATTTTTCCGCAAAAATGAAGTGCTTTTTTCAGGAAAACCAAACACCCATGTAATATAGTCTATTTCATGAATTAAATCTAAATGAACACCACCACCCATTGCCGCGTTAGAACTATATACAGTTCTAAAGTCTTGACCTGGTCTCCAGTCGGGTAAATAAGAACCACAATAAACATTCAATTCATTTATTCTCAGATTTTCTTCTTCTATTTTCTTTTTTAAAAATAAGATACATGGGTGAAATCGCAAATTACAGGCGACATAAGTAAGTGTTTTTTTTCTATTAATTATGGTAATGAGTTTATCTGAATTCTCTAAAGAATTAAGACACGGTTTTTCAATAAATAGAGGAACCCCTTTTTTAGCTAAAATCTCTATAAATTTATAATGAAGATTTGATGGATTAGAAATAATTGCAAAGTCAACAGAAACATCAAATTCATCTAAATTATATATATTTTCAATTCCATCTTCAATATGAGAATTTAAATTAGATCGTAAAGCATAGATTTTAGCACCAATATTTAGTGATTGGAGAGATTCAATGTGTTTTCTAGCAATGGAACCTAATCCAACTATTAATACTTTCATAGTTCAAAATCTAGTTTATTGTTTTTTAATAAATATTCCATGAATAAGAAATCTATTGGATGATCTAAATCAAAACAAACGTGATCCATTATGTAAACTAATGACTTATTTGTTATTGCACTATTAAAATTTTCATCGAAATAAGTTTTTTTATACCAATAGAAGGATGCATTTAATTCTAAAACTAGTGGAGCTGTTTGACGAGTTAGAGAGACACTATCTTTACAAAGATCATAAAAACCATCTTTATTTTTTTCAACCATATTAAAATATGGATTACGATTGGCTGGACTAACAGAAAAAAGATTGTATGCCTCTTTATTCTCTTGAATTAGTTCTAATGCATTTTCTAGATCTTTCACTGATCTTAATGGTGATGTTACATCTAAATCTAAAACATAATCATATGTTTTATTATGTTTTTTCTCCATATAGTTTTTAACATCTTTTATAGCTCCAATTTTACCTGCGGAGTCTGTTGCTAAAATAGCAGGTCTGATATAATTAAGATCAAGTTGAAAGTCTAGTGATGATGCAACAGACTTAATTTCGTTTGAATCAGTAGAAATAACAATATCAATTGGAGAATCTAATTTGTCTTTAAAAAGATTAGCTGTCTTTAAAGTATAATAAATTAAAGGTTTGCCGTTAATCATTTTTATATTTTTACCAAGAATTCCCTTTGATCCCCCTCTAGCACAAATCGTAATTAAAATTTCCATTAAAATTTAATTTTATTAATATCAATTTGAGCTTTTTTGTAATCATCATGTTTACCAACATCTAACCAATAACCCTCCAAAGAGAATGACACAACTTTTTTGTTTATAGACAACAACTTTTCAATTAAGTCAGTGGCATTATAAAATGAATTTTTGGGTATTAAACTTAATACCGATTTTTTCATTAAATATATACCGCCATTTGAATAATATGTATAAGTTGGTTTTTCTTTAAACCCTCTTATAGAACCATCTTCGTCTTTTTCAAGAACTGCATAAGGTATATTAACATTATAAGGTATGGAAGCAATAGAGAGATCCGCATTACTGTGTTTAAAATCTAAATAAAATTGTTCATAATCTAGATTAGTTAGAATATCTGAATTTGTCACCAAAACATCCTCATGTTTTAAATTATCTATTTTAGAGATAGCTCCTATAGTTCCTAATGGTGTATCTTCCCAAACATAATTAATGGATAAATTCTTTTCTTTTCCAGAACCAAAAAAATCTTCAATTTTATTCCCTAAATAATTTACTGAAAACCAAAAATCATCTATTCCAAATTGAATTAATCTATCAACATTATGTTCCATAATAGTTTTGTCGCCTACTGGAAGTAATGGTTTAGGAACATCATTAGTCAGTGGTCGTAATCTAGTTCCTTTTCCACCAGCCATTATAACTGCATCTAGAGGTAAATACGATTTTATTAATCTAAAATTAACAACATTAATAATTATTCCATCATCATCAAGCACAGGGAATACCCTATAATTTTCACTTCTTAAATCTATTATTTCTTGAAGGTCATAATTAGATTTTAAGATAAATTTCGGGTTAGTTTGTAATATCTTTGTAACGACCTCATTAATTCTCACTCCATTAAGTAATCCTCTTCTAACATCTCCATCAGTTAAAGACCCTTGTAATTTACCTAAATCATCAATAATAAATAAGATTGCATCTTTAGCTAAAGCATCTAACTTTATTAATGCATCTTTAATTGATGAAGTCTTTTTAAGAAGATGCTGAGTATAGTTTACCATTAAATTATTATTTATTATTAAAATGTGAATGCTCTTGAAATTATCAAAAACATTATTTATATTTTTTGTTAAATACCGGATTCTGATTTATCACTTCACATGCACCACAATTAGGATCATTCTTGTAATGAATAGAATTAATATAGACATTTGTAAAATGATACCAAAAATCTGATTCGTATTCATTTGGAAATCTGGTTACTCTCATTTGAAATCCAATAGAAAAATCTTCCCATGGTAATTTTTCTTGAACAAGAGCAGCAAATATCTCTTCCCTAACATATAGTTGCATAGTTCTGAAATCTTTTAACTCTTCAATAATATCTTCTTTTTTTACAATAAGAAATTTATGATCTTTAAAATTACAAAATATTATATCATTAACTATATCAGAAAAACCATCATTTGTTGGAATAATATATACAATCTGATTGGCTATATATCGTGATTTTTTAAGGTAATTTATAATTTCCGTTGAATCGTATTTATACAATGCTTTGAAGTTCGCTATAATATCTTCAGTTTTATCTGAGGGTAAATAGTTAATGTCTATTTTTTTTTCAAGAAACTGCCCATCAATAAAATTATAAATTATATTATTTTTTGGAGCGAGGTAGTTAATTCCTTTTTCCTCAACAATTTCTCTATATACTTCTGTATTATTTTTGCCATTATTGTCTTTGATGAAAGAATCTCTCTTAGCTTTTTCCTTAAACATACCTGCATATGGCATGTAGTTTTTTGGTAAGGTTGAATTTAAATAACCCAGAACGGATGCTCTAATAGCAAGTTTACTTCTTTTATTTATTTTATTTTTCTCCTCTAAGCTATAATTATTATAACACAGCGGAAAACCAGAAGCTCCCCCTGCAAATGAAGTTAAAAGAAGGTCAATGTTTTTTGGTAAAATGTATGAATTTAAAAAATTAGAATCTACCGTCAATAGTGTTTCAACACCTCCAATGTTCAAGTATAAACCTGAATCGTCTCGGAAATCACCTGATTTAAGTACAGATACCTGAAAATCTTCGCCTATTTCATAAATTTCATTAAACTCTAAGGAATAGATATTTTTAAACCCTAAGGATTTTAAGTATTTTTCAGTGGAATTTGATGAAAATTTTCCGACAATAATTTTTTTATTTTTGTCAACTAAACTTAATGTCTCAGGATGTAAATGATCGGGATGATTATGAGATATATATATATATAATCTGCATTTTGAACTAATTCAATTGAATCAGATGGAGAAGGTTTATCTAACCACCAACCTGTTAGAAAAGCTGGTCCTTTTAACCAAGGATCAGTTACTATACTTAGGTTTTCATTTGACATCAATGTACAAGCATGATTGAGCCATCGGAGTTTAAAGTTGTTTTTATTCTTTAATACTTTATAAGGATTAACCAAATAACTCTCATTGTCATTAAATTTTAAAATATTATTAGAAACAGTAAAATCAATACTAGTTTTTTCAATGTGACTGTCTTGGTATTTTAATGTTTTAAAGTTTAACTTCCATCCGTGCATTGGACAAATTGCTGATAATCCTTTTTTTATTAATTTACCTCCAGCATGATCACAGATTTTATCAATAACATTCTCAACTTTATAATTATTATCAACTATTACAAAATGGTTTTTAATTGAATTAACTCCTATCTTTAAATCTTTAAGATTAATTTCAGTAAGATACTTTTTAGTTTTTATTTCAAATTGACCTATTTTTTTCATATTTTTTTTAATATTGTAATAATGTTTCTTGCTGTGTTTTTTTTGAAATATATATTATCCATTTTTAAATCTTTTTCATTTATTAAAATATTAAATATTTCAATGATTTTCACTGAATCAAAACCAATATTAAAAACGTTAGTTCCATGTGTTCGCCCTTTTTGTCTATCACCAACATTAATTACATATTTATTAAATGAAGCTGCCTCTATTATGCCACTTGATGTGTTACCAATTAATAATGTAGAGTAAAACATCGCATTAAAATAATTTACTTTTCCGAAATTTTCTACCAATAAAACTTTTTCAGGGTTACTATCTTTTAACTTATTTAGTTCTTTTCGATAAACACTACCTAAAGTGTCAGCATTAGGCATTGTAATGATTACATTAATTTTGTTACACAAAATAGTCAAAGCATCTTTCATTATTTTTGCAAATGCTAAATTATTTTCCGCTGAGACTGTTTCCGGGTGGAATGTCACTAAAATATAAGGTGCATCATTTATATCGTAACTTTTAAAAAAAACAGATCGATCATCTGGCTTAAAAGTTTCTATGTTACTTAAACTTAAAGAACCCACATCATAAATAAAATTTGAACTTCCTGTAAGTTCCTTTACCTTTTGCTTATTAATATTTGTAGAAACGAAATGATATTTAGAAGTAAGAGTAATTTGATGTCTATATATATTATCTATTGCACCTAGGGTTGTTTCTCCTCCATGTAGATGTGCTAATTTAACTCCAAATGGAATACTTGCTTGAACAGCTGCGCTCATTTCAAAACGATCTCCCAAACAAAATACTAAATCAAATTTTTGAGATGACCAAAAATTAGAAAACTCAAGAACCGTACTTCCATAAGAAATAGCAATACCTTTTTCACTATCATCATCTACTAAAGAAGTAATTTTATGAATAGTATCATACTCATCTTTAATAATATCCCTAAGTGTAAAACCATGTGAATCTGAAAGATGAGTTCCAAAAGTTATTATCTCTAAATCAAAAAAGACATCTTTTTTTAACTCATTTAGTAAAGGTAAATAAATTCCATAATCAGCTCTAGAACTCGTTAAAACACCTATTTTCATGATAGATCTTTTAAAGTCAACTTGGTGAATTTTTTAAGATCTTTATTAACTTGCTTTCCAATAATATTCTCCCAATTCATAGTGCATATTCCATCACCTGGCCGAAGTGAAATTATATCTTGCTCGTTGATTATGGAACCAGATGTTAAATTTTTAGATAAATGTATACTCTTACGTGCAATATATATATTTTTTTTCTCACTCAATGATGCTTCTTTTAGTCCATTTCCAGAAATCGCCATTTCGATATTACGAATTGCAATAACCATTTCTTTGAGTTCATTTGGCTCTAATGAAGCTTTATGGTCTGGTCCTTTTAAGCTCCTATCAAGAGTAAAATGCTTTTCAATAATTTTAGCTCCTAAAGCAACAGCGGCAATTGGAACTTCAAGTCCAAGAGTATGATCTGAATAACCTATTGAAACACCAAGTTTTTCTTTAATCGTTAACATAGCTTTTAAGTTAACATCTATCATTGGAGTTGGATACTCTGTATTACAATGTAAAACTGTGATCTCACTTTTTTTTGTCCCATAAGAAACTAAAACATTTATAGATTTTTCAATCTCATCTAAATTAGCCATCCCTGTTGATAAAATAACAGGAAGTTTTGTTTTGGCAATTGCTTTTAAATATGGGTAATTTGTTAATTCTCCACTTGGGATTTTAAACATATCAAAATTTAATGAAGACAAATAAGAAATGCCTTCATCATCAAATGCAGTAGAGAAAAAATTGATGTTTTTCGATTTACAATATGAAATTAATTCCTTGTGATCAGCATCACTAAGTTCTAATTTCTTTAGCATGTTTAGTTGTGAATCATCACCATTTTTATCATTTTTAATTTGATATTTGGCTTTTTGTGCCGATGGACTTACTAATCTTTCCGCTTTGAATGTCTGGAACTTAACATAGTCTACACCAGCATCTGATGCTACGTCAATTAATTTTTTGGCTGTTTCAATATCTCCGTTATGATTAACTCCTGCTTCTGCTATTATGATTGTTTTATTCATTATTTAATAAATTTCCCTGCACTAATGATACTATTCTCTTTAATTGAAATTCCATTTGAAATAGTTGCATTACTTCCAATGAAAGATCCTTTTCCAACTACACTATCTCCATTTATAACAGCACAAGTAGATATGTGACAAAAATCTCCAATTGAAACGCCATGCTCTATATTCGACATAGTATTTATTATACAATTCTTGCCGATTTTAGATTTAGCATTTACAACTGCGTGATTCATTACAACTGAACCTTGTTCAATATATGCATGTTTTGAGACATAAGCTAAAGAAGATATGACAGTAGCTAATTTGGCATTATTTTCTATTAAAGTTTTAGCTATATTTTTTCTTATGGAGTAATTCTTTATTTGACCTACTGTAATTAAAAAATAGGTATTTTCATTGACTAATTCAGGAATTAAATTATCACCTCCTAATATTTTATAACCCAAAAGATTATTTTCTTTACTCTTTGAGTCCAGAATACCTAAAATATTAAATTCATTTCCATTTTCGATAATATCGATTACAGAAATACAATGACCTCCACCTCCAACTAAAACTATATTCTTCTTAAGTTCTACCATTATCTTACACCACTTGGTATATTAATTATTCTATCTTTAAGTTTTACGGCATTTTTTTGACTATCTCTTTGGCAATGAGAATACATAGGTAACTTAGACATTAGTTCCCAAACTGGTCTAGTCATAACATCTGATTCATTAGTATCTTTTAGGAAGTTGTTATAATCCGTTTTATTTTCTAATTCTATACACATTAGCCAATAATTTGCTTTAGTTCCTTGAGTCTCAGTTCTAAATTTAATACCTTTTTCTTTAAAGAATATTTCATAATCTTTAGCTAAATTTCTTTTATTTTCTAAAAAGGATGGTAGTTGCTCTAATTGTGCACAACCAAGAGCTGCATTAATGTTAGGCATTCTAAAATTATAGCCTATTTCATTATGAATGAATTCGTATTTATGCGGTTCTTTTGCAGTTGTAGTTAAAAACTTTGCTCTATCTCCTAATACAGTATTTTTTGTAGTGATAGCTCCTCCAGCACCTGCAGTGACAATTTTATTCCCATTGAAAGAAAATACCCCAACTTCTCCAAAACTACCGGTAGGCATACCCTTGTACTGACTCCCGAGAGACTCAGCAGCATCCTCAACAATAGGTATTTTCCAAAAATTACAGACTTTAATTAATTCATCCAAATGAACTGGAAACCCGAAAGTATGCATTGGCATACAGGCTGAAATTTTCCTACCTGTACTTTTATTATAGCAACCATCTTCTCTTAATTCACCAAATTCATCTAAGAAATCACTTACAGCTTTAGGAGACAAACCCATTGTATCGAAATCAACATCTAAGAATATTGGATGAGCATTATTATAGGCTATTGCATTTGCTGTGGCAACAAAAGTTAAAGCTTGAGTTATTACTTCATCGTTTTTCTTTACTCCAACCAACCTGAGTCCTACTTGAAGTGCTGCTGTACCGTTAACCACTGCAGTTGTTCTATTTGTTTGTGTAATATCATTCATTAAGTTTTCAAACTTATCGACAAAAGCCCCTACACTAGATACATAAGTAGAATCAATACACTCTTCTAAGTATTTCTTTTCATTTCCTCGAAATACTGGCTCATGTAAACAAATATAATTGTCTGAATTATATTTTGTCTTAATTAGTTCAATAATATCTTTAAACATAAACAGCGTTATTCTTTAAATTATTTTTTGACACCACAAAAATCCAATAATATTTTTTCATCAGGGATATCTAGATTTAAAAATTCTTTGTGTGCTACTAAAAACACAACAATATCAGCTTTGTTGATTGCTTCTTTGTAATCTGTTAGTTTGTAAACAGAATGGGATTCAATATTTGGCTCAACAATAAAGTGTTCTTCATTGTTTGAATTTTGTAAAACTTTTTGAGCTATATATTTAGCTGGTGATTCTCTCAAATCATCAATATTTGGTTTAAAAGCCAATCCCAATAAAGCTGTTTTTGGCTTTCTTCCATTTTTTAATTCAAATTGAAGTTTCTCATTTTGAATCTTCTCAGCACACCAAAAAGATTTATAATTATTTACTTCTCTAGCTGTACCAATAATTTTTGACTCCATTGGATAATCTGAAACAATAAAATAAGGATCCACAGCGATACAATGTCCACCTACTCCACAACCTGGTTGCAAAATATTTACTCTTGGATGTTTATTAGCAAGATTGATTAGTTCCCATACATTAATATCTGCCTTATCGCATATTAAAGATAGTTCATTAGCAAAAGCTATTTGAACATCTCGAGAAGAGTTTTCTACTAATTTGCACATCTCAGCAGTACGAGCATTCGTTCCGTGCAACTCACCTTTTACATACTTGCTGTAAAATAATATTGCTTTTTGGGTAGAGACTTCATCAACACCGCCAATAACACGGTCATTTTCAACAAGTTCATGCATAACATTACCTGGTAATACTCTTTCCGGGCAATAGGCGATATGAATAGCTCCTTCCAACTCAGGTCTAGATGCAAATATTAATTTTTGCATTTTATCAGTTGTTCCGATAGGAGAGGTTGATTCAATAATGTATAAATCACCTTTTTTTAGTAGTGGAATAATTCCTTTTGTTGCAGCTTCAACAAATGAAATATCTGGCTCGTGATTCCCTTTAAAAGGGGTAGGAACTACTATAAGATATACATCTGCTGAAGTGGGCTTAGTGGATGCTTTAAAAAAACCATTTGAAACTGCTTTTGAAACAATCTCATCTAAGTCAGGCTCCACAATGTGAATCTTCCCTTGATTAATGGTATCAACAACTTTTTGGTTAATATCAACACCTAAAACATTTGTCCCGTGAGAGGCTATTAATGCTGAGGTTGGCAATCCAATATATCCTAAACCTATGGTAACTACTTCTGGATTCATTATTTTATATTTTTAATAAAGTCTACAATTCTTTTTGATGCCAGCCCGTCTCCATATGGATTGTGAAGTTTTGACATTTTAACAAAGTTGTCCTGGTTGTTTAATAAGTCCAATGCTTTAGAAACAATCAGATCTTCATTAGTGCCTACTAGCAAAACGGTTCCTGCATCAACAGCTTCTGGTCTTTCGGTTGTATCTCTCATTACCAGCACAGGTTTCCCTAAACTTGGTGCTTCTTCTTGAACACCTCCACTGTCTGTAATAATGATCTTAGATCTATTCATTAGCCAAATAAAATCTTGATATGCTAAAGGATCTATTAAGATTACATTACTTACTTCAGATAAAATTCTATTGACAGGTTCTTGTACTTTTGGATTTAAATGAACCGGATAAATGATTAATCGTTCTTTATCGTCCTGAGCAATTGTTTTTAATGCTTTACAAATTCTCTCAAACCCTGCACCGTGATTTTCTCTTCTATGCCCAGTCACTAAAACAACTTCTTTATCCCCTATTTGTTGAGAAAGATCGAGAATTAATTTACTTGGGTTTTCATTTACTTTTTCAACTGATTTCAATAACGCATCAATAACTGTATTTCCAGTTACTAAAATTGAATTCTCAGAAATATTTTCTTTTAATAAATTCTTTTTTGAAGTTTCTGTAGGAGCAAAATGATAATCACAAATTCGCCCTGTAATTTGACGGTTTATTTCTTCTGGAAAAGGAGATAGTTTATTATTTGTTCTAAGTCCTGCCTCAACGTGACATACTTTAGCTCCAGAATAAAAACTTGCAATAGATCCAGCCATTGTAGTGGTCGTATCTCCATGCACAAATACAAAGTCTGGCTCAAATTCTTCTAAAATTGGCTTTAGAGACTCAATTATAGTAGCAGTAAGTCCGTATAAATTTTGACCTGGCTTCATTAAATCAAGATCATAATGTGGTGTGATTTCAAAAAAATCTAATACCTGATCTAGCATTTCCCTATGCTGTGCTGTAACACAAACTTTGGTCTCAAACAAATCTGGGTGTTTTTGAAATTCTTTAACCAAAGGAGCCATTTTGATTGCTTCTGGTCTAGTTCCGAATATTAATAAAACCTTTTTCATTATAACTATCTATCTTTTTCTCGACTACCACCGGTAGTCTGTTTTCTTTTTTATTTTAACTTTTTAGTACAAAAACACTCGTTTTTTCCACGGCTTCGCCAGCACTACCCACAGTAATGCTTTTTATTACATAAAAAAATTCCAATTGCTTACTGCAATTGAAACGATACAATGGCCCCTAATTTTTGCAATTGGGCTAAACACTTTTTTCCTTTTATAGATAACAACGTTGCCTGTTCTTCTAACAAGGGTACTTTTACTAAATCTCCAATAGCAAAGCCTTTTTCATCTTTAGCTTCCAAGGACTCTAAATAACCTCTCATTGCCAGGACCTCTTCATTTGTAACACTGGCACGTTTGCCCTGTTCAAATAAAAACCGCACGACCCCGGGAATTTCAAATACCTTATCTACCTCTTTTTCTAACAATTGCACCAACACCATAGAAGGTAACAAAGGTGTGGTTACTTTTTTCTTACGATCAGACCATTGTCTGACTTCTATCTTCGTAGGAGTATATACTTCCACTCCAATTCTAGCAAGACGTTCTGTGACATTTAACTCGTTTCTTGGCTTTGTAAACAAGACAAACCATTTTTTTGAATTACTGTGCATCATTGTTCTAAAGATAGTGAAAATTAATACGCAATAAATTGACCATCTAATAAAAAAACATTCTTAACATTACCTGTTTCATCATTATTT
>Ga0222645_100396_pt1 | contig 25184 bp, 21 predicted proteins | sample AntAcemetagen292_FD_179881 | JGI IMG/M metagenome (GOLD analysis project Ga0222645, IMG submission 179881) | Saline water microbial communities from Ace Lake, Antarctica - #292 | ecosystem: Environmental > Aquatic > Non-marine Saline and Alkaline > Saline | place: Antarctica: Ace Lake | collected...
AGCCTATGCTGATTTAGACACCTCGGTTATTGACGAATTACCGCCGGGTAGAACACCAGTAAAAACAGTGGTTTTACCTGATAACCGCCGTGATGAAGTAATTAACCGAGTTCGTGATGTTAGTGTTAATCAAGGTAGGCAGACCTATTGGGTTTGCACCTTAATTGATGAGTCTGAATTTCTGCAAAGCCAAGCAGCGGAAGATACTGCGATTTTATTACGCAGCGCATTACCAGAACTTAAAGTAGGCTTAGTGCATGGCAGACTCAAGTCTGACGAAAAACAACAAATTATGGCAGATTTTAAAGCAGGTAATTTAGACTTGTTGGTCGCTACTACTGTGATTGAAGTGGGTGTCGATGTACCTAATGCTAGCCTGATGATTATAGAAAACCCAGAACGTTTAGGACTTGCGCAATTACACCAATTACGTGGCCGTGTGGGTCGTGGCTCAATAGAAAGCCACTGTGTATTGATGTATCAAAGCCCTTTATCCAAGACCGCAAACAAACGTTTATCTGTTCTTAGACAGTCCAATGATGGTTTTTATATTGCTCAACAAGACTTGGAAATTCGTGGCCCAGGAGAACTGTTGGGTACTAAACAGACTGGACTAGCCGACTTGAAAATTGCTGATCTGATCCGTGATGCTGAACTTATCCCTCAAGTACAAAATATCGCCAACCATTTATGGGGTCAATATCCAGCAAATTCTCAGGCTATAGTGGATCGTTGGCTAGGTAACAAAGAGCACTATGGTCATGCGTAAGACGGTCATGCGTAAGACGGTCATGCGTAAGACGGTCATGCGTAAGACGGTCATGTGTGATGCCGCTATGCTTGATGCTGTTATAAATAATGTACCTGTTACTGTGCCACCACACGCAAATACGGCATTAATTTTACTGGCTCAACAAACAGCGACACAATGGGGGCTAACTTATAATGCTCATAGTGATTCTGGTTTAGCGTTAGTACAACAAATGTCTCATTTAGAACTGCGTCAATTAGACGAGCCTAAAGTGGGCGCGATAAAAGTCGATTTTGCTTCAGATGCCCTAACATTTAGACGTTTACATGGCGGCGGTAAAAAAGAAGCCATTGCTAGAGCTATCGGCCTAAAAGGTCAAGACAGCTTACACGTTCTAGACGCCACCGCAGGTTTAGGACGAGATGCATTTGTGCTGGCCAGTTTAGGTTGTGTAGTGGATATGATTGAACGCTCTTCTGTGGTTGCTGCGTTACTGCAAGACGGCTTAAAGCGGGCAGCTTATGATAATGAACTCAGTGCTTGGATGCCTGCAAGGATGCAGTTATTTCACGGTATAGCAGCACAACTGTTGGCTGATTGGTCGCATAAAAGACCGGATGTGGTGTATCTTGATCCGATGTTTCCTCATCGTAAAAAAAATGCAGCCGTTAAGAAAGAAATGCGCTTATTTCAACAGTTACTTGGTCCAGATGAAGACGCGGACCTATTACTTGAACCGGCTCTGGCATTAGCAAAAAAACGGGTAGTGGTAAAACGGCCATCTGGCGCACCATTTTTAGCAGGCAAAAAACCTCATATCGAAATGTTAGGTAAAGCCAATCGTTTTGATGTTTACCTTATTCATAATGTAAATAAGTAAAAGATCTTCCAGTCCACTAGTAGGCAGTCCATTAATGAGTCGTCCACTGATAAATAGTGTATTGATAAGTGGTGTATTGATAAATAGTATATTCATAAGCAGCGCAGCAACAAGAGATAGTACATAAAATCCAGAGAAGTACCGCACTAAGCTAGACAATTCCGTTAGCCCGTTAACTCCACTACTCGCTTGCGCCGCAATCACCATGACCCAGTTAAAACCTTGTTTACTCCTAGCTATCGTTCATAGCGTATTGCTTTTTGGTAGTAAAGTAACATCCTACAGCTGAACAAATATGTCCTGCTTACAAATAAATTAGATTGCTATCACAATGATACCTTGATGATTTTTTTTACTCTTTAAGAGAAAATTATTTTGTTTTCCAATTTTTTCAATCGGCCTAATATGCGATGACATTTTATACATTTGTAATTTATACATTTGCTATTAATGTAAGATTTTTTTAACAACCCCCTTTTTTGGATTAAGTAATGAGCAAAAATTTTCATTTAAAAAAAAATGATGACGAAAAAATTAATGGCGCTGAAAAGCATAGATTTAATGCTGAATACAGCGATGAGTTAGCGCTTAATTCAAAAAAAGACAAAAAAATATCCAAGCGAAGAGCTAATGAAAAACTACGCCAATTCGCCGATTTACATTAATGAATTATTACCAATTGAGAATATAATGAAAAAATTATTGTTAGCGTTAGGTTTATTATTAACTACAGCAGCCATGGCTGATGAGCGCCCCTCACCAGAAAAAGAGCTGATCAGCGAACTCAAGCAATACTGTACCGAATTGGCAAATGAAGACGGTACGGGAGACAAAGAGCTGCAAATGTTTATTTTGGAATGTATTAATGAAGAATTAGACTCGGAAGGTTATCAACCTATTTCCAAGCTCGGCTAATTTCAACAGTTGTTGCCACTATAGCTGCAACTAAGGCTGTAATAACATCTTCCAATAAAGGCGCTGCAGCGCCTTTATTTGTTTTTTAGCAACTGCTTGAACACATCAATAAATTGGCCTAATTTAGTATTTTTTGTTTGTTTCAAATAAATCAAATAACACTTAACCGATAATGGTGCTAAAGAATTAAGCCTCCTTAATTCACCTTTATTAACCAAAGACTGGGCAATGACCTCAGGTAAAATAATAGCGCTTTTATGCGTATAGAGGTAATTCAAAGCAACTTGAAGCGAGCCAGTTCGGAGCCTAGCCTTTTTTATATCTGGATAGTTTTTTTCTATTACTTCGTTGGCTTTTATGCCCCAGTCCATCGAAATATACAGATGCTCAAAAGACTCTTTAGGCAACGCTGCAGAACAATAAAGCGACAATATCGACTCACTTAGTTCGAGTGTTTCTACATCGTCGGATTTAAAAGGGACTGTTGTTAGAGCCAGGTCGATACTGTGCTCGTGAACCATGCGGCTAAGCTGTTCGTTATTGCATATTTCTGCTCTTATAGACACATCATCAAGATGAACATTTACTTCATCTAAGTTTTGCTTTAAATACATATCCCAAGCATTAGGGGTACTTGCAATACTCAAGTATTGAACACTTTCTTCATTCATTACAGCGCGAGTTTTTTCAAGTGTAGCGGCAAGTGATACCGCAAAAGGTAATAACTTCTCGCCTGCAACAGTGAGCTGCAAACTATTTCTATTACGTACAAAAAGCGCCGCATTAAAGTACTCTTCAAGCTGCTTGATACGTGCACTGACAGCTGACTGAGTTAAGTACAGATTTTCAGCTGCTTTACCAAAATGTCTGGTTTGAGCCACCTCCATAAACGTCACTAGAAATCGAATATCCATAAAAAATCACAACATAGTTAAAGTATATTTTGATGCCTTAGGGACATTAAGGATCCGCAAATACACTTGATAAATGGTCTAGCGTATTCTGCTATTGGGTGCTGATTTTAGCTACAACTTATTTGTTCCTGTCGATTAAAATATTTAGCTATGGAATGTATTCACAAGCTCGATAAAAGAAGTAATATCCGCCAAATTTCGCCGTGCAGAGCGGCTTTTAGCACAAAGTGTTTGGATGAATAATATGCGTAAAAATCTCATAGTTTTAAACGATAGCAGCAGTATCGACAGCGCCAGTGCGATTGTTATAAATTTTAACCAGTATTTGGCAGAGTTTCCAAAAAAAGGAAGTGTCACGACTAGGTTAATTAACTTGTGCGATCCAACTCAATATTTAAGTCAAGGCTACTATTGTTCTTTACTAGCAGAAGCACGGCAGCATCAAGTGTTGCCTAGTGTCAGCACTATTAACGATTTAACCTGCCAGCCCGAGGGCCTAGTACTGGTTATACCTAATAGTGTTTCGCGGATAGTTGCAAAAGATAAGTCCAGTGAGGCACTGATATATTTTGGTTGGCATCAAGACGAAAACGTTAATAAAGTTGCACAATATATTTTTGCACAGTATCCCGCACCCATCTTAAGGGTGCTTTTAAATTGGCGAGATAATAAGTTATTTGCAACGATCAGCTTATGTGCACTCACAGAGTTAAGCGCACCACAACATATAACACTGCAACAAAGATTAGATAACTTTACTAATAATGTGTGGCGCAGTAACAAAAGTCGTAAACGTTTTCGTTGGGATATGGCGATATTGGTTAACCCAAAAGAAGAAACGCCTCCGAGCGATCAAAAAGCATTAAGTCATTTTATTAAAGCCGCCAACAAGTTTGGTATTAATGCCGAGTTGGTCACTGCGGATCAGATTGGTTTATTGAATCGTTACGATGCATTGTTTATTCGCGAAACAACCGCTATTCGCCATCATACTTACCAACTAGCGAGACAAGCCGAAAAAGAAGGATTAGTGGTAATCGACGATGCCACCTCAATCTTACGTTGCTGTAATAAAGTGTTTTTACATGATGCCTTTAGCTACAACTGTGTGCCATCACCAAAAACAAAGTTCGTGTCTGATGCCACACTAGCTACGTTGGAACAGTTAGAGCAAGAATTTAGCTATCCTATGGTGTTAAAACTACCTGAAAGCTCGTTTTCAAAAGGTGTTTTTAAAGTTAGTGATCGCGTGGCGCTAGAGCAAAAACTGAGTTCAATATTAGCTGACTCAGCGATTATTTTGGTGCAAGAATACTTATACACTCAATATGACTGGCGAATCGGCGTATTAAACGGACGTGCTATTTATGCCTGTCGATACCATATGGCTAGAAATCATTGGCAGATATATAACCATGGTGCAAAACGTTTTTCATCAGGTGATTTTGAAACTATGGCAACTTTTGAAGTACCGCGTCAAGTGTTAGAAACCGCTGTCAAAGCCTGCTCCTTTATTGGTAACAGTTTGTATGGCGTGGACTTAAAACAAATCAATGACAAAGTGTATGTGATTGAAGTCAACGATAACCCCAGCATCGAACAAAGTGTAGAAGACCGTTATCTGGGATACGAGTTGTATATGCAAATTATGCAAGAATTTGCCAATCGTCTTGAACAAAGAGGTCGCTAATAATGTTGGCTCCAGCATTTAACGAGACGGCTGTCATTGGCTCACAGCCTATTGGAATTAATGAAGTCACTGCGACAGACTTGTCACAGCTAGTGGCGTTAGAAAAACGCTGCTTCGCAACTGATAGATTGAGTAAACGTAGTTTTTCACATTGGATAAAGTCTAGTCATCGCGTTTTTTTAGTCGCTAAGAGTCAAACTCAAATAGTCGCTTATGGCTTAGTCATTATGCGCAAAGGTACGCGTTTGGCTAGGCTATACTCTATTGCTGTGGATCAAGATATGGCAGGAAAAGGGATTGGTCGACAACTACTGCTAGCACTAGAAGACAAAACTGTAGTGGCAGGCAAACTGTTCCTTAGACTTGAAGTAGAAAAAACTAATCAACATGCCATTAATTTATATCAATCAATGGGTTATAAAATCTTTGGCGATTACCAGCACTACTATGAAAATAATGGTGACGCTTTTAGAATGCAAAAAGCGATTCGCCAAGCCGTACAGTTTGATAGGTTGCCTTCGTATCCTTGGTATGCACAAACCACGGACTTTACTTGTGGGCCAGCAGCATTGATGATGGCCATGCACAGCTTGTCTAATAAACTACTGATGGATCAGGCGCTTGAATTAGATATTTGGCGCGAAGCGACCACTATTTTTATGATGGCTGGTCATGGTGGCTGCCATCCTATAGGTTTGGCTTTAGCTGCCAAAAAAAGAGGCTTTGCTGTTAACGTCTACATTAATCAGCCATTACCTTTGTTCACGTCTGGGGTTCGTCAAGAAGTGAAAAAAACGACTATTGAGCTGGTAGAAAGCCAGTTTCATTGTAGAGCATTACAACAAAACATACCGATTGTGTTCGAAGACTTTGATCTACAGACTTTAAAAACGGCGCTTAATAACGGTAGTAAAGTACTCACTTTGATTAGCACATACCAAATGGATGGCTACAAGGTACCCCACTGGATAACCATTACCGCAATAGATGATGAGTGCCTGTACCTACATGATCCCAGTGTGCCTGAAGACCATGCGTCAGGGTTTGATTGCCAACACATACCGATTGCGTTAGAAGATTTCATTAAATTATCTAGCTACGGAAAAACTAAATTACGCACCGCTTTAGTGATATCAGCTCTCACCTAGTAAATAGGCAATAACCCCAAAAAATGGGTACTGACAAATGCTTACAAGTCATTACCCGCTCACAAATATGCAGCCTGAAATTGACTGCTTAACGTTTTAGATCGCGCATTAAACCCCACTTTAGTCCGCGATTTAAACCCCACTTTAGATCCCGCCTCAGATCACGCTTTAATTGCTAAGTATGTGACGTGCCTGACAATCGCTGGCTATTAAACAATGAATTGCAGATTAGCACTTAATAAGGATGCGCTAATGCCTTATAATTCAGCGCTAGAATTAGAGTGTGGTAGCGAATAGGAAATTAATTGAAAAACGTAGATGTAATTGTAATTGGTGCGGGCGCCGCAGGTTTGTTTTGTGCAGCACAGGCAGGAAAGCGTGGTCGAGATGTGGTCGTACTTGACCATGCAAAGCGCTTAGGTGGAAAAATCCTGATGTCGGGTGGAGGGCGCTGTAACTTCACTAACATGTACGCCAGTCATGAAAACTTTTTATCGGATAACCCGCATTTTTGTAAATCCGCATTAAGCCGCTATACCCAATGGGACTTTATTGGCTTGGTTGCTGAATACGGTATTGCCTACCATGAAAAAGCTTTAGGCCAGCTATTTTGTGATGACAGCGCTAAAGATATCTTAAAAATGCTGCTATCTGAGTGTGAAAAGACCGCTGTCACAGTCACAAACCAATGTGAAATACTCTCAATCGAAAAAACTGAAGCGGGATATGTACTCGATACAGCAAAAGGTCAGTATCAGTGTGAATCCTTAGTAATAGCCACAGGTGGCTTGTCAATGCCCAAACTTGGCGCTAGCCCTTTTGGTTACAAAGTAGCGGAACAGTTTGGCTTAAGTGTTAAACCTACTAGAGCAGGATTGGTGCCTTTTACTTTACACGAGCAAGACAAAAACGTATTGGCTGAGTTAAGTGGGGTGTCGTTAGATGCTAATGCCAGTTGCAACAATACTAATTTTAACGAAAGTATACTATTTACCCATCGCGGCTTAAGTGGCCCCGCAGTATTACAAATTTCGTCATTCTGGGAACCAGGTCAAGCGGTAGAATTTGACTTATTCCCCAACGGCGATTTATTGGCTGATTTGCAACAAACACTGCAAACGCAGCCAGATATTCAACTGAGCACAGCACTGGCTAACCATTATCCTAAACGCTACATTCAAGCCGCCTTGCCTTATTTAGGCGTTGAAAATAAGCCTTTGAAACAATACCAAGGTAAACAGCTGGAAGAGGCGGCCCAAGCTTTTCATCAATGGCAACTCAAACCCAACGGTACCGAAGGTTACCGTACCGCAGAAGTCACCTTAGGTGGTGTCGACACTACCCAATTATCATCAAAAACTATGATGGCGAATGGTATAGAAGGCCTTTATTTTATTGGTGAGGTGGTCGACGTGACTGGCTGGCTAGGAGGCTTCAATTTTCAGTGGGCTTGGAGCAGTGGTTGGGTAGCTGGACAAGTGGTTTGAACAATGTTTAATAACCTAGACTTAAACTGTTTAGGTTTAAGTTGTGTTTAAATTTAAATTTAAATTTAAACACAACTTGGATTTAGCTTAGAGCCAATTTTGAAGCACGTCACTCACTTATATTGCAAATGCGGCGATTAGCATAATAGCTTTATTCGCTACTTGTGCACGCTAGAACGTGTCTGAAAAATGGTGCCGACTGCCTGCTTTAAGAGCCAAAATCTGAACCCAAATAAACCAGCCTAAAAGGGGAAAAGTGCAGCTAAAATGAAAGCCTAAGCGTGATTCTCTTTTTCTATGTGATTTGCTCACTTTGATTATTCAGGGTCCATTTTTTGTTGTACCAGCTCTAATTCAAGAGCTAATCAAAGACTTGATTAAAAGTGTTACTAATCAAGCCACTTGACCCCTTAGCTTTTCCTGTATAGTTTTAATTATCAAATGACTTTACCTTTTTGAGCTCAATACGCGCTCTGAAGAGTATAAGAGATTCAGTTAATAAAATACCGGAGACACTATGAAAAATGTTGCTCGCTCACTGCTTCCTCTTGAAGGCGTGAAAGTTATCGACTTTGGGCAATACATTGCAGGCCCAGCCGTGGCGATGTTACTAGCCGATCTGGGTGCAACGGTTGTACATATCGACCCACCCGGTGGCGACATGTGGGACAGCCCTGCAACCGCAATTCTAAATCGTAATAAAATTATTGTTTCGATCGATCTCAAATCACCAGAAGGGTTGGAACGTGCCCTGGCGTTGTGTGCCGAAGCCGATATTTTAATTGAAAACTTTCGACCAGATAAATTAGATAATCTAGGAATTGATTTTGCTCAGATGCGTCTCGAACGCCCTGAATTGATCACTTTGTCACTACCTGGTTTTGCTTCGAATGATCCAGTTCGCCGTAACTGGCGTGCGTTCGAAAGCGTTGTGGCGGCGACTTCCGGTGTATTCACCGATATGGGGCTTAATCGTGTTTTGATGGGTGTTAATCCATCGTTTTCACCGCTGCCTTTGGCTTCTGCTTATGCGGCACAGATCGGCGCGTCTTCGGTAGTTCTAGCTCTGCAATCTCGGCAGCTGACTGGTGTTGGTGACCAAATTGAGGTACCACTAGCTGCCGCAGTAATGGAAGGGCTGTGTTATAACTCAATCAAAGTGGCCGATATTCCCGAACGCTATCTTACCCAGCGCGAGCAAGAAATAGATCGTCGCCGAGTTGAGGGTTTGCCTTTGAACGTCAGTTATGAAGACCTGCAAGAGCTGCTGGATCCGTTTTTTCGTAGTTATATGTGTAAAGATGGTCGGATGTTTTACGTCGTCTGCCCAAGTCATAAATATCACGCTCGTCGCTGCCTTGAAGTGTTGGGGTTATATCAAGAAATGGTTAGTGAGGGACTCACTGAAGAGGCTGACACATACAAGCCAGTCGCAGAGTGGGCCTCGCCAACTTCCCTTGGGGTTTATCCAATGCCCAAAGATTGGGCTGACAAACTAGCCGCTCGAATGAAAGAGGTGTTTTTGTCACGTACCTCGCACGAATGGCAAAAAAAGTTTGGTCGCGCGGGTATTCCTGCAGCTCCACAACGATGGCTACAAGAGTGGATCTACGATGAATATGCTGAAACATCAGGACTAATGGTGGATGTAGTTGATGCTGTCTATGGCGAAATGACCCAACCTGGCCCTGTTGTTTGGATGGAAGAAAGCGGTGAACAAGCAATCAGTCCTAAACCACGTCGTTGGGTAGAATATGCTGAAGCCCTTACTACACTTAAAAAAATCCGTACTGATATCCCAGATATAGATGAAGCAGCGCCTAGTTCGGGCTGGCTGTCTGGAATAAAAGTATTGGATATGTGTAATGTTATTGCTGGGCCTCATTCGGCTAGCTATTTGGCTCGATTTGGAGCAGAGGTCATCAAGTTCGACCCGGCAGTGCCTATGTACGACAGCTGGAATACGGTTATGTACGGTCTGTCACAGGGGCGCGGAAAACGTTCAATCCTTGCTGATGCTAAGAGCCGTCATGGACTTAAGGTATTAGAGGACTTGATCAAAACAGTCGATATTATCGTTTGGAACGCACCCGATAGTCAGATAAAACGCATGGGCTTGGATGAAGAGTCTTTACGTAAACTTAACCCTGACGTTTTGTTTTGCAAGCTGGATTGTTACAGCGGTATTCGCCGTGGAGTCCGGACAGATTACATCGGCTACGATGATTTAGTACAGGCAGTCACTGGTATTATGCTTCGCTTTGGCGGCTCAATGGATCACCCCGAAGAGCATGCGCATGTTGGTACCATAGACGTAATGTGTGGGTTTGGCGGAGCACTGAGTGTTGCAGCCGCACTGTATCAAAAATATCGTCACGGTAGAATTGGCCGTGGGCGTACCTCTCTTGCCTCTAATTCAGGGCTGCTTCAAATCCCCTTTTGTTATGATTATCACGGCCGCGGGTTATTCAACGAACCCACCGGCCCTGAAGTTAATGGCTACGATGCGCTGACTCGTTTTTATAGCACCGCATCAGGAATTTACGTGCTACTTAGTGCTTATGAGCGTGATTTACAGCAACTAGATAAAGTTGAAGGCTTAGAAGGGATTGCAGAGGTACCCGAAGAAGGCCGCGCCGCGTTTTTATCTCAAGCCTTTCAGGGATTTTCTGCAGATGAATGGGTTGAGCGCTTACACGCAGCTGACGTCGGTGTGGCAATTTGTAATAACATTGACGCGCTGCGGGCTGAAAATACTCGGCTTGCAGACGGTACGCCAGGCACGCAAAACGGTAGCTATTCCTTTTCTTACTATCCCAATCACCCAAGTGGTCATGAAGTCACGCAACTCGACCCCTATGCCGTGCGCACTGTGGTTAGCCCGGTCAACGCTTTGCAACCAACCGAGAAGTTTGGTAGCTCAACACAAGAGATATTGGAAGAATTGGGTTATGGCCAAGAAGCAATTAAAAAACTGTTACTCTCAGGCAGCATTAGCGATAGTTGGAGCAAAGAATACCTACCTAGTTAGTACCTGCATCTTTATAATTTTATAATTTTGAACGTTGTAGGTAGTTTGGTCATAAAGTATGGCGGTGCTGGTGTCTTAAAATAGTGCAGTGAATTACTGCACTGTGATTCGCTGTACTGCGGCTGTACTGTGAATCGCTGTACTGCATTTCAAAATCAACCGTGGTCACTGAATGTCGCTCATATCAAAGGGATGTCATAAAGTTAGAAGTTGCGCCCATAGCCCATAGCCCATAGCCCATAACCCATAGCAAACACTAGCCATGAAATAATCATAAAACCACTACGTTGTACCTTAGGTTTTGTCCTGAGCTGCATCCTAAACACTGGCGTCAGATTTAAATGAAATAAATAAGTAAGTAAGTAAGGTTAGTAGCTTAGTTTTTTGCATAAAAATAACGCATTTACTAATTAATTGTTAAGTGGTACAAAGATCTATGTAGTTACTTGTCATTATCTTAATAAATATTGTTTATATATGAATAAAAGCTTCACTGATAGATGCCTATTTTAGAACGATTTAAGTAAAAAATAGTACACGCTATGGTTGTTTAAATAATGAAGAAGAAATCACTTTATTGCCTAAATAACCCACTTTTTATCGAAAAAAAGCTAAAAACTGCCCCGTAAAAAAAACTGCAAGCTCACACCTTTTAAATTACGTATTTTTTTTATACCTTGTTATCTATATACATACTTTTTTTTTTAAGAATAACTGTTGAGAACTGTATACATTACTCTTCTCAAGAGAGATCATTTTTCTATATAAAATATACGATAATTTTCTTACTCTTTTATGACACTTTAAATGGGCTTAAAAACAATACAGGGATTTGAGGTTGACTTTAAAAGCACTACGTCGTGGTACTTTTAATATTAGTCATCAACTTTGATAAAAATAATTACCATTAAACCCAATTAATTCGAGTATTTAATAGTACTTATGAACATCCTGTCGTTTTCTATAATTTTTATAGCTTTAGATAATAAACGTTTACGGTAAGGACCAGCAGTAGAAAGGCATAAAATAATAATGAGAAAATTATTTGTTTCACAAATACTTACTTTAGTTTTCAGCGCTAATGTCTTAGCCAAATCAGACAACCCGGTTATCGATATTACTGGCACTAGTCTAACAGAGCTATTTAACCTTAAAATTACTTCATTATCGAAAAAAAAGCAGGCTTTAGACAAAGCGGCGGCTGCTGTATATGTGTTAACTCATGATGAAATAGACCGTATGGGTGTAACCACTATTGCTGACGCGCTACGCTACATTCCGGGGGTTGAGGTAGCCAATATTGATGCGAGCCGCTGGGCTATCAGTATTCGAGGATTTAACGGTCTTGCTGCTAATAAATTGCTGGTTATGATCGATGGCAGAAGTATTTATAGTCCTTTATTTTCAGGAGTAATATGGGCTGAAAAAGATGTTGTACTAGCTGATGTGGAGCGTATCGAAGTAATCCGAGGCCCCGGCGGAGCAATTTGGGGGGCAAACGCAGTAAATGGTGTTATTAATATTATTACTCGTAAAGCACAAGCTACTCAAGGTGTATTACTTGAAGCAGGTGTAGGCCTAGAGCAAAGTAAAGTCGTAAATGCCCGTTACGGTTGGCAGGTAGCCAAAGATACTTATATGCGTGTTTATGCTAAACACCGCCAACATAATAGTACCAGTGAACAATTTAATAATGATAACAACCGACATAATCAAGTGGGTTTTCGGGTTGATTATGATATTGCCAATGACAATTCATTGACTTTACAAGGTGACATATATTCTGGAGTGATTGGTGAGCTGTCTAGTCAAGCTACAACCGATGGTCAAGAACAATCAGGTGGCAATTTTCTGGTTAACTGGCGATTTACTGATGACGATAATCGACAGCACAAATTGCAAGGTTACTATGATAAAACGCATCTAATCGTACCGATGCTAGAAGATGAGCGTGAAATATGGAATATCGATTATCAGTTTGAACAGCAGTGGCAACAACATGCTTTAGTAGGCGGTGTCGGTTATCGGTCATTACAAGATGAAGTGAACACTACACCATTTGATTTTATCGTACCGAAGGTTCGTGATGATGAAGTGATTAGCGCCTTCATTCAAGATGATCTTGCTTTACTTAACGACGACTTGCATCTAATTTTTGGTATTAAATACGAGCATAACGATTATTCTGGTGATGAGTGGCTGCCTAATGTGCGTATGTCTTATCAACTACCTAAATCTTTAGTGTGGGCAGCATGGTCAAAAGCGGTTCGAGTACCCACCCGAGTTGAAAGTGACATACGTTATGGCCCTTTCAGTGGCGAACGTTTAGAGTCTGAGCGCGCCAATGTATATGAGTTAGGTTGGCGTAAAAAATGGCTTGATGTTTGGCAACTGGATGCAACTGTTTATAGTGCTCAGTACGAAAATTTGCTCTCCCTTGAAGCTGATGGTTACCGCAATAAGGTGTCTGGCGATGTGCAAGGTATTGAATTAAGTAACAGCATTCAGTTACAGCCCTCTTGGTTAGTGAGGCTTAATCTGTCTCATGCCACCATGAACCTTTCGACTGCAAGCGACAGTTTATCACCAGATGGTGCCAACATAACCCAGGGACAAATGCCCCGAAATACAGCTCAAGTTATTTCCATGTGGGACATCAATAAACAATGGAAATTCAATAGCTATCTGCGCTATGTCGACGAGCTGACTAGTAATAATATTGATAGTTATTGGACTATCGATGCAACTCTGCAGTGGCAAGTTTCTCAGCGCTTTTCAATTAAATTAGCAGCACGCAATATTGGTAATGGCTCGCATCAAGAGTGGGATACTCAGGTGCCGGTCCAACAAGATGTCATGCTTAATCTCAGGTGGGGAATATAAGGTGCAGAAAATTTTACTCTTTTTACTTTTTCTACTGTTACTAATAATGACAACGACTTCTGCACAAGGAGTGGTGTATCAAATTAAAGCGTCTTATATTTATAACTTCCTGCAGTTTGTACGATTTTCTGAAAGTACATTATCTGGGAGAATTAACGTATGTATTGTAGGAGAAAACAAGTTTGGTGAAGCTTTAGACGTATTAGAAGGTACAGACACACCTCAAGGTAAAATAACCATAAATGTATTTGATAATATTACCGAGCCGATGCAAATAGATGCATGTCAGGTATTGTATATTGTTGGCTCAGACATCGTATTTAGCCAACAAGTATTGGACAAAATTAATAAAGAAAACATATTGAGCATTGGCGAATTTCCTGAATTTATCAATATGGGGGGTTATATCGAACTGTTTTTGAACGACGACTCTATTCGTTTTCGGGTCAATCAGAAGTTAGTGGGTCAGACTCAATTTAAGGTAGCAGCACAACTGCTATCTTTGGGAGAGTAAGGCACATGACTTTAAGCAAGCCTGACACCTTTTCTTTATGGGGTTCGATCTCTATTCGTAAAAAAATCCAGTATGGTATTTTTAGCTTTGCATTTATGGTGCTGCTAATCACTTCCATTACTTTATCTTTATCAACTAACTCGCATTTTCATAGTAGCAGCCAGCGAGAGATGACGGTATTAGCAGAAGTGTTAGCCGAAAATAGTGGTGCAGCACTCACTTTTAATGATGCTAACGCAGGGCTCAATATACTATCTGCACTGAATAAAGACCCTAATGTTGTATCAGCGATTTTGTATAAAGACGAGCAAGTTTTTGCACAGTTTCCTATTGGCGCTGAAACTCCAGTGTTTAGCGATGTACTTTTTGATGAAAAGATTCATTTTGAAGAAGGCTCTTACTATTCAGTGGCACCGGTAGTCGTTAATGGCAATAGACTAGGCTGGCTACGCTTACAATCGAATTTTGATGCATGGCAACTGATTTGGAAGCAATTTATTTTGACCTTCTCTGGTTTGTTCGCCGCTATCGTGGCGTTGACACTGCTGATGTCTTATTGGACCAAAAAACAGATCACACTGCCTTTGTTAGGATTGTCAGAATGGGCTACAGGTGTTTATCAAAATAAAGATTTTTCTGCCCGAGCAAAAAAACGAAGTAATGATGAAATTGGTCAATTAGCCGATAGTTTAAACGCAATGTTGAGCGAGCTATCGAAACAAGAATCCATCATATCCTTGAATCACAGCTTAGAAGAGGAAATAACAGAGCGTAGAAAAACTGAGCAAGCACTTATTTCTATGTGTGAAAAAGCAGAACAAGCTAATCGCTCTAAGGGTAATTTTTTAGCGAATATGAGCCACGAAATCCGTACTCCGATGAATGCCATAATAGGTTTTATTGACGTCGTATTAGAAGGTAAGCTAGATGATAAGCACCGCAAACACTTGCGCACAGTCAGAAATTCAGCTAAAGATTTGCACAATCTATTAAATGATATTCTTGATGTAGCCAAACTTGAAGAAGGGAAAGTTAAATTAGAAAGTGCACCCTTTTCAGTGCAAAACGTAGTCGATCATGTAGTTAGAACCTACGAAATGGGTGCTAAGAATAAGGGTATACAAATTGTTCAGCGCATCTCACCTAGCTTACCACAGCGTTTTTTAGGTGATTCACTCCGTCTAAAACAGATATTAATGAATCTAATGGGTAACGCACTTAAGTTTACAGATTCTGGCTCCATCACAGTCGCAGTAGAACAACTTGAAACGGATAAATTACAATTTACCATCAGAGATACAGGTATCGGCATAGCAAAAGATAAGCGAGCCACAATTTTTGATAATTTTAGTCAGGCAGACACCTCGATTAGCCGTAAGTATGGTGGAACTGGGCTAGGAACGACTATTTCGAAGAATTTAGTAGAACTGATGGGCGGAGAGATTTGGCTAGACAGTACCATTGGGATTGGCAGTACTTTTTATTTTACAATAAATGTTTTGGCAACTGACGAAATGTTGGTTGATGAACATTTATACATTAATCCTGAGTTACTAAGAACAAAGAAATCCTTACAGATATTAGTTGCAGAGGACGTTGAACAAAATGCTGAGCTGTTACGAATTCGACTTGAAGCGCTGGGGCATAATATCACTTGGGCAGTTAATGGGTTGAAGGCAGTTGAAGCGTTTCATAGCAAAGCCTTTGATATTGTATTAATGGATATTCAGATGCCGATTATGGATGGATTACAAGCATCGGGTAAAATTCGTGAACTACCTAATGGTGAAACTACTCCAATCATAGCGTTAACAGCAAGCGTACTACATGAAGATCGTAAAGCCTGTTTCGATGCAGGTATGGACGGATTTGTAAGTAAACCAATAGATTTTAATGAATTATTTACTGAGATGGCAAAATTATTAAACACAGACTTTCTGACAAATGATGTCAAAAATGAAAATGTTTCTACCTTTTTTGGACCAGTCGAAATTCCTTATATTGACATGCAGCGCGGTATTGACACTTGGGGTAGTGACCATGTATATATTACGAACCTGAAACAGTTTGCGCAACGTCACAACGAAGGTATGTCGCAAATTAAGACCGCTATTAAGGAAATGGATTTTGAACATGGGTTGAGCTTTTTACATGCATTAAAAGGTACCGCAGGTAATTTAGCACTAACCGAATTATACGGTGAACTTGAAATTATGAATGATCATTTTAAGTGTCATAATATTGAGGCGGCGGAAGAGCACATCACTATTTTAGAGCAAATTTTTGATCGTAGCTTGGTGCTTATTAGTGAATTAATTCAGCCATCTGATGATACTAATCTGTATTCGATTGTGACTAAGCAAGAGGCAATTGAGCAAAGCACGCATTTACGTACGTTATTCGAAAACTATGAGCTAGATGATGATATATTGAAGAAGTTACTGCATCAATTACCTAGTTTAAAAATTTCTGAAGAAACATCCAGTAAGCTACGCTTTGCTGTTGAAGAGTTCGATTTTGAGATGGCAATCGCAGTGTTAAGCGGTATCGAAGCATCACTAAATAAGGAATTAGCATATGAAGTTAGTTAGTTAGTACTACTAAATCTAAAATTTTGGTGGTGGATGATGAGCCCAATAATCTACAGGTAATCAACCAAGTTTTAGGTAGTAAAAACCAGTTGGCATTTGCCAAAAATGGTGAGCTTGCGATTAAAATTGCGACACAGCAGCGCCCTGACTTAATTTTGCTTGATATTATGATGCCAGAAATGGATGGGTTTGAAGTCTGCAGGCGATTAAAAGCCTGTGAAATCACCGCGCATATCCCCATCATATTTGTTACCGCAATGACCGAAATGGAAGACGAATGTAAAGGGTTTGAAGTAGGAGGTGTTGATTATATTACCAAACCCATATGCCCTGAAATTTTGCGTGTCAGAGTCAAGACACATTTATCTTTGGTAGGCCTTAATGAGCTTAAAGAGACAAGAATGCACATTATTCAGCGGCTAGGACGAGCCGCTGAATACAAAGATAATGAAACTGGGTTTCATGTAAAGCGTATGAGCCATTATTCTAAGCTAATTGCAAAAGCTGCTGGCTTAGATGAATGCTACCAAGAATCTATACTTGATGCTGCGGCCATGCACGATATAGGGAAAATTGGTATCCCAGATAATATTTTGTTGAAACCAGGCAAATTAGATGCTGTCGAATGGGAAGTAATGAGAAGTCACACCACCATTGGCGCAGATATTATAGGTGAGCACGATTCTACACTGCTAAAGCTGGCACGCAGCGTTGCCTTGAGTCATCATGAAAAATGGGATGGCTCAGGTTATCCTAATGGCTTAAAGGGAGAAGAGATTCCCCTAGCAGGGCGTATTGTTGCCATCGCTGATGTGTTTGATGCTTTAACATCAGAGCGGCCTTATAAGAAAGCTTGGTCCGTGAAGGAAGCGGTAGCTCATATGAACGCATCTTCTGGCACTCACTTTGAGCCTGAGCTGATTGAGTGTTTTAACCAAGTATTACCTGAAATATTAGAAATAAAAGAACAGTGGGCGGAGTCAGAAGAAGCTCCAGTTTACGCATATCAAGCGTAGTCATGGTGGCTAATAGTAATCAGTTTAATTCCTTATCAAAATCCGACTTAAATGCAGATAAAATTTAAATAGGTGCAGTACCACTATTTAGTGGTTCATTCTTAAATGATAGCACCAGGACACTTTAGCAATACTAAGCAAACAACACGCGCTGTTGATAGATACCAAAGTAACTAGTTATATAAACAGATGTAGAAAATATATAACTATGTACGCTAAAATTAGCTTTTAGACTAATAAGGTATTTTTTTTGAGTTGGGTTTTCTTAACGTTAAGTGCAGTAGTATTACAAACATTTCGTAACGCTTTGCAAAGTAAACTAAGTGCCAATATGAGTACCTCTGGTGTCACTTTAGCTCGTTTCTTATTTGCGCCACCTATCGCGCTTATCTACCTGCTGCTACTTTACAATTTTTCACATCAAGCCATTCCTGAGTTTTCTCTCAAATTTATATCCCTTATTTTACTCGCTGCCATATTACAAATTGTTGCTACTTCATTGATGGTCATTTTATTCAAGCAAAAAAACTTTTCTGTGGGAGCTGGGCTAGCTAAAAGTGAAGCCTTAGTGGCCGCAGTATTAGGAGTGTTATTCTTTGGTAGCCAACTGAGCTTGTTTGGCTGGATAGGCATACTGATTGGGGCAGCAGCAATATTTGTACTGTCAGGCGGTGGCAGAAAAGGTCAATTAAGTCTTAAAACAGTGAGCATAGGTTTGGCTTGTGGTACCTGTTTTGCGCTGACATCGTTATTTGTTAGGCAAGCTAGTCAATTATTAGATGTACCATTCCCACATAATGCAGCTTGGGTGTTGTTATGGGTGTTATGTATTCAAACCATTTTACTCGTCAGTTACATCGCAATAAAAAATAGCAGTACTTTTGTAGCTTTAAAAAATAATGCAAAGATGACATTAATGACCAGTGTTATCAGCTGTTTTGGCACTATTTGCTGGTTTAGTGCGATGTCGTTGCAGCACGTCGCTTATGTGAAAACATTAGGCCAAGTAGAAGTATTACTCACTATATTACTTGCTACTTTTTGGTTAAAAAATAAGGTGTGCAAGCATGAAATTATCGGTTTATTGCTGATCATAGTTGCTGCGACTTTAGTCATGTGGGCATAATCTATTGAGCTTACAAAGCTATCAAGTCCCTACTCAAATATCCCAAGTTGCGCTAGAAGTTAAACGTAGTCAATTTTTAAGCTTCGCTGCGCCAGCTACCAATCGCGATGAAGCTGATAATTTCATTCGAAGTTTGCGTCATCAGTACCCACAAGCTAGCCATGTATGTTGGGCTTATATCGCAGGTGCCCCGAATACAACGATTCGCTCTATGAGTGATGATGGAGAACCTAGCGGAACTGCAGGCATGCCCATCTTAAAGGTTCTCGAATACAGCGGTTATGGTGATATTGTGGTCGCAGTAGTACGCTATTTTGGAGGCACTAAACTGGGCACAGGTGGCTTACAACGCGCTTATTCTGAGGCCGTGACACGAGTACTAGCGGATTTACCCATAAAGCTTAAAGTGGAGCGTACCAACTTACAATTAGTGTATGACTACACCTATGATGGCAATATATCTCGATTATTAGAACGCTATGATACCGAAGATATTGACCCAAACTATACACATCAAGTGACTCTAAACCTTGCGATAGCCAGTAACGAACTGGATACGTTTAAAATTGAACTGACTAATACCACGGCAGGTAACGTTAAAGTTGTTTCAGTGGATAAGGATTGACTTAGCGTTCACAACGCAACGCATATCTTAACGAACTTTTGTATTATCCGTAGGGCGTTATACTTTTTGTCTATTGCTCCATCAATGCCGAATTAGTGCTCATCCAAGCTATGTGCTTTGCCACTTGCTTGAGCACTGGAAAAATACTCATGGTGGGCAACACTGCTCATAAGTATTATTTTCATGGCTGCTCTTATTACTGTTTTCATGGCTATTTTCACTATTATTTTTAGCCAATTGCATTAGCTATAGACACCACTTCTATTGCTAGCACCTTCAAGTAACATTTTATGTAGCAATCTCACTTGAAGGCGTTATGCCGTTATGCCGTTATTTTATGGAATTTTTTTAGCGACTTCTGCTGACAAACAACGTTGAAGTCTGTTTAGCCGTTATATTTATTCTTGCATATAACCTAATGGCAACTCATTGATAGCTGCTACACCAGAATCTATGGCGGCTTGTGCGACGGCCCTAGCGACACGATTTAATAAACGAGTGTCCATGGGTTTAGGTATAATATAATCTTTTCCAAAACTAAGGCTATCAATATTGCTAGCTGCTAATACTTCTTTCGTTACTTCTTCTTTAGCAATGTTGCGAATAGCATCCACTGCTGCAATTTTCATTTCGTCATTTATTTTAGAGGCACGTACGTCTAACGCACCACGAAAAATAAATGGAAAGCACAGTACATTATTGACTTGATTAGGGTAATCGGAACGCCCTGTTGCCATAATTAAGTCGTCTCGTACCTGATGCGCTAATTCAGGTTTTATTTCAGGATCAGGGTTAGAGCAAGCAAACACGATAGGATTAGGTGCCATCAGTTTTAATGCTGCTGCTGGCAATAAATTAGGTCCAGACACCCCAATAAATACATCTGCGCAGTCTAATGCATCTTCTAATGTACGCTTGTCAGTATTGTTAGCAAATAACTTCTTGTGTGTAGTGAGATCTTCACGCTGCGTGTGGATCACGCCCTTTCTATCAAGCATGTAGATACGCTCGCGTTTAGCCCCGCATTTAATCAGTAACTGCATGCAAGCAGTAGCTGCAGCGCCAGCACCTAAACAAACAATAGTCGCTTCACTAAGGGTTTTACCTTGAATTTCCAAGGCGTTTAACATGCCTGCAGCGGTGACGATGGCGGTACCGTGTTGATCATCATGAAAAATAGGTATGGCGCAGCGTTTAATTAATTCTTCCTCAATTTCAAAACATTCGGGCGCTTTAATATCTTCTAAGTTAATACCGCCAAAGGTATCTGCAATGTTTGCAACTGTGTTAATAAACTCTGCAGTTGTCGTATGTTTCACTTCAATATCGATGGAGTCAATGTTCGCAAAACGTTTAAACAACAAGGCCTTACCTTCCATCACAGGTTTAGACGCTAGAGGACCTAAATTGCCTAAGCCTAAAATAGCCGTACCGTTTGAAATCACCGCTACCAAGTTTCCTTTACCTGTATATTTATAGGCAGCATCGGGATCAGCTGCAATTTCTCGAACTGGCTCAGCCACACCGGGACTGTATGCTAGAGCTAAATCAGTGACGCTTTCAGCAGGTTTAGTGAGCGCAATACCAATTTTTCCAGGTATAGGTTTAGCATGATAATCTAGGGCTTTTTGGCGGAAATCAGACATTATATTGTCAGTCCTTTTAGAGTTAGTTAAAGTTAGTTAAAGTTAACAAAAATTAAAAAGTGTTAATGAAATGTTTAAACGTTTGTTAGCGTTTTATAGATTAATACTTTTATATATAAATCAACGCACTTGTAAATAGACGCACTTGTAAATAGACGCACTTGTAAATCGACGCACTTGTAAAAAGCACACTTACAAAACGCAGTGACAAATGCATTCTTGTATAAAGGTATTACCACCAAACAAGGTATTTTTAAAAGTACTTGAAAATACTTAAATGTAACATAGCATTGACAACTGTACACATCAGATCAGGCTATCGATTATGGAGTCAGTAGAGTTAGAGTTAGTATTTCCAAATATGTGTGTCTATCCCAAAAAACATCACTTACATGTTTGGGCTTAGCCGCCGTCTTAGTAAAAGTTTAGAGTTTTAACTTGAAATAGATTTTATATCCTTGTTTAATGCTTAGCAACGGACTAAAAAAGCAGCTTAAAATTATCAGAATATTGCAATCAATTTTTTTATTATCCCTCAGCAGTCATTTTTTATCGCCTTGTGGGGTGCCTTCAGTTTATGCAAAAACTGAAGATGCACTACAACTGTCAGGCTTTGCCCGTGTAGTATTGGGCTACCTTGATGAAAGTGATGCCACTTATTTTGGATATGACGATAGCATAAGCTTTAACCAACAAAGCTTAGTAGGCTTACAAGCAGACTATAAAATACTAGATAACTTGTCTGCTACAGGCCAATTTATCGGTCATCGCGGCAGTAAGCGAGAGTCCGGGCTTGAATGGCTATATCTCACTTACACCCCTACTCGTTCCACACAAATTAAATTAGGTAAACAACGTATACCTTTTTTCAATTACAGTGATTCCCTTGATGTAGGTTTTGCTTACCCATGGATAACGCTGCCGCGGCAAGTCTATAGTGCGATATTTCTTTCAACCTTCGAAGGCGTGTTGGCTAATTATCAATGGTCTGGTGGAAAAATTGGATTCGATATAGAAGGTTATTGGGGTAGTTTTGATGACGTAGTTAGCACCCTCGATGCTGAAGTCCCAGCCAAGGTTAGTGCTCTTCGTGGTCTTATTACTAAGATAAACTATGACAACTGGACATTTAGAGCTTCGTACCATACTGGCGATACGATTATCGGACTACCTGAACTTAAAGAGTTTTCTAGTGTGCTTGGGCAATTTGGTTTTATTCAAAGCGCAGAATCCCTAAATTCTGATGGTAAAGCTGAGTTTTATCAAATCGCAGCTAGTTATGACAGCTTAGATTATTTTTTTCGTACTGAGGTGACTCAAGTTGATACACGAAGTGCCGTTATTCCCAATACTCGCAGTTATTTTGTTACTGCTGGCTATAACCACTATCCCTTCTTAAGTTACGTATCTTTTGCAAAAAATAAAACTACATATGGTGCGCCAGCTGCTGAGATCCCTGTTGGTTTTGACCCACAGCTTGATGCACTAGCATCCGGATATCAAAGTGTTTTTGATGCTTTGCCCCTGCTTGATTCACAAAGCATTACTCTAGGCACAAGATGGGACTTCAAATCCAATCTAGCACTCAAAGCTGAAGTTACCTTAATTAAAGCCAATCAAGATAGTATCGGTAATAACAACAGTAGCTTTGTGGTGTTAGACGAAGCCAATTTTGATAAAAAAGCGCCACTCTATCAACTAGCTTTAGAATGGGTGTTTTAATGAAAAATTTGTTATTTGCTTCTTTAGTTAGCTTAGTCGTGTCACAGCACGCTATAAGCTCGAACTCAATAATGGTGATAGCAAATACCCAAGATGCTTCCATTGAGCCGACTCGGCAAGAAATACGTAATTTGTTTATGGGAAGCGTTCTTTCTTACGACCTTAAAGCTATCACTTTGCCGCCAGAAAACCGAGCCAGAGTGTTGTTCAATACTAAAGTGGTAGGGTTAACGGAATCACGGATCCAGTCATATTGGGCACAAATGCGGTTTTCTGGTCGCAAAACACAGCCCAAAGAACTAGCCAGTGAGGTGTTGGTCATTGAGTATTTACAAACCCATCCGGGTACTGTTTCTTATGTTTCGGCTGATGCCGAAATACCTAATGACTTAACTATTTTGTTCCAAATCAACTAGTCGAACCCTATTCTGCGATAGTGATTCTAGACTTTCTGGTTTTGAAAATAAGTAGCCTTGTAGTTGATGGCATCCACTTTCGAGCAAAAACTTAGCTTGTGTAGGTGTTTCGACTCCTTCAGCGCAGATTTGTAAATTTAACTGCTTTGCCATCTCTATGATTGTTCTAGTGATCAGCGTACTGCGATCTGATAAATTTAGGTTGTCTACAAATTGTTTATCAATTTTTAATGTATCGATGTTTATTTGAGTTAAGTAACCTAATGAAGAATACCCCGTCCCAAAATCATCCAGAGCGACCGACGAGCCCATATTTCTAAGTTGAGTTAAAAAATCATTTGCCCTGTCTAAGTTTTCTAGATAAGCCGACTCCGTCACTTCAAACTCCAGCAGACTTGGTTTAATAGTGTATTTTATTAACAGATTTTTTATAAAATCTATTAGTGTTTTACTTTTGATATCGTAAGCGGATAGATTTACCGAAATGACCGTATTTTTTTTATTGAGTTGCTGTAAAGCGTGCATGTCCTGACATACACGCTCCAATACCCACAAGCTAATAAATGAGATTTTACCGCATTGTTCAGCTATTGGGATAAGCTCTGACGGCGACACGATGCCGAGGAATTCATTATGCCATCTTAGTAATGCTTCATAACCTACAATCGTTTCATCAGGTGCTACTTTTGCTTGATAATGTAGGGTGAACTCATTATTTTTAATAGCAGTAATAATCGAATTGGCAATCAGTAATTTACGCTTATTATCTTCCATCATTTCAGGAAAAAATATAGTGTGAGTATTACGACCTGCTGTTTTTGAACGGTACATCGCGATGTCAGCGTTGCTCACAAACTCACTCAAATTAAAGTGTGAGTCGCTGGCTTTAGCGATACCTACACTGACACCTATCTGTACTTGCCATGTGTTGATTTCAAATGGGATGCTTAGTCCCTTCACTAAACGTTCTGCAATTTCAAGCAACATACTGTTGCTTGGTTCGTTGTGTAACAAAATAAGAAATTCATCTCCACCTAACCGAGCAATAAAGTCACCTTCGCGTAGAAATGTTTTAGCCCGCTCACAGACTTTAATTAACAACTGGTCACCGGTTTCGTGGCCTAGAGAGTCGTTCACTCCTTTAAATCCATCTAGATCAAAATACATCAGAACTAGATTTTTTTTGTCTTGTACTGCTCTTGCTAGCTCAACTCTCAAATGCTCCATAAAGAACTGCCGATTGGGTAACCCTGTTAATGCATCAAAGTTAGCTAATCTTTCCATCACTTCTTGTTGCTCAATCAAACGCTGAGTCTGCTCTTTATTCTTTTGGGTTTCTTCGTAGATCGTTTGCATCATGCGGTTGATATCACCGCCTAATTCAGCGACTTCCTGCTTACCACGAACGTCAATGCGTAATGAGTAATCATTCGTTGCTTGAATTTTATGCGCCAAAGTTGATAAACGATTGAGCGGCAAAAACAGTCGGTATTGAACAAAAAACGAAATAGCGATAACGATCAATGCAACTAATAGTGTCAGAGGTAGGACTCGCTTCAGTAAACTTTGCTTACTTTTAGTTAAAGGCTCTAGCGAATCATTAACAATTAACAAGTAACCAAGAGGTAACCTAACATCACCTATAAGCTTTAGTGCGATCAGCTCATCGTTGCTTACCTGCACGCCCAAAGGGCGTTTTTTGGGCTGTGTTGCAGTTTGGTGTTGGTGAACTATATTTAACGTACTGAAACCTAATAACGGTAAATGCAACATGGCTTCCAAGCAGTTTCAAAACATACTACATCACGTCCCAAATCTAGATTATTCCC
>Ga0222645_100399_pt1 | contig 25159 bp, 15 predicted proteins | sample AntAcemetagen292_FD_179881 | JGI IMG/M metagenome (GOLD analysis project Ga0222645, IMG submission 179881) | Saline water microbial communities from Ace Lake, Antarctica - #292 | ecosystem: Environmental > Aquatic > Non-marine Saline and Alkaline > Saline | place: Antarctica: Ace Lake | collected...
TGCACAGGCATGTAACATTATTGATTTATTACCTAATAATCGTTTTAAATCCCTGATTGCGCACGACTTCAGATGGATCCCTGGCGGCCCATTAGAAAAGTTTATGGAGCAAGAAGTCATGGTAAAATTTATGGCACCAAAACAAAATGAACCCTGGTACTTTCGTTTTTATCTGCGTGGGCGCTATTCACAATCGTCGATACAAACAATTCAGCGTAAACTGAACCAGCTAACGAAAGAAGCGTCAGAGCTAAACCTAGAAGACGCGGATTTACCCTTAGACAAACGTCAACATGTCGGTTTACTTATGGCTATGCGTCCTTGGGAGCCCTCGTTATTTGAAAACATGCGCAGAGTAACCTAACTACACAAGGTAGTTACGGCTCACTGAATTCGAGTTTGATACTCAAAGTTGTGGGTACACAATGCTATCCGCAGAACTCTCAACGCGTTTGAACTTTAGGGTATAACTTTTTTTAGCTGCATCAATTAGCGCCAAAACTTAAGAATAAATCGAAGAGTAAATATATTCGGCTCAGAACCAATTTTAGAACACTAAAATAGTGCTTAAGTACCTTGGCCTCTTATTGAACATACCGCAGCTATCTTTTGCTCAAAATTTATTAATTATATTGTCTTATCAAAGCTGAGTTACTCGGTATTTTGGCAACTCAGCATCGTTGGTTATAGTGAGAAGCGTTCGCGTAAAAAGTGTGCTATACCGTCTTTGTGGTTGTGCCCAATGACTGCATTGGCAGCTTTCTTAATCTCTGCTTTGGCATTTTGTGGTGCATAACTTTCATTCGCTAGCGCAAACATACTTAAATCGTTATCACTGTCGCCGAAACAAATAACGTTACTCGCTCCTAACTTATTTTTCAAATTGGTGACTGCAGTGCCTTTATTCGCACGATAATGATGAACATCCATCCATCTGAATTGTTTACCTTCCATAGCTGGCCCAGAGTAGGCAATAAGATTTTCATAAGTATTGAGCTCTAACCACATTTCATTGATGGTAGCTGCATCGCCAATCATACTAATGTTGGTGACTTGACTATCAGTAGGTAATGCCTCTAAAGGCAAAAGCGTGGCTTTACTACTAGAAAAGTACTTAAGGATCAGTTCTTTTTCGACATCATGACGGGTTTCAGGGTGAAACATATAATGATGCTGCTCGTTGTCGATAGTGTTAACAAAAGGAGCAATTCCTTGTTTAATAGCCACGTCAACGATAGTTGAAATCTCAGCATGGTCGAGTAAATTTTCAAGAGTGAGCTGCTGGATCTTAGGATCCCATGTTATCACCCCATTATTATAAATTTGAGGTAATTCAAAAACGTGCCCATCTAAAATGCGTTGCGCTGAAAGCATAGTGCGCCCTGTAGCTACGGTATAAGCGATGTTTTTTTCGCCCAGTAGAACGAGTGTATCTCTAGTGAAAGCGGATATTTCAGATGCATCATTTAATAAGGTGCCATCTAGGTCAAAAAAAATAAGATCCATAAGTATTTGTACAACTCGAGATTACGGGCTAAAAATCAGCCCTATATTTAAGATATTAATTAATGTTTAAGACTACGTATTGCAGACTCAATTAGTTTACAGGTCTAGTTTAAACGTTTGTGAGGCGTTTTTCACAATACTTAGGTTTGACCTTGAAGTGTATAAAGTGATGAGTCAATAAATGCACTTCTTTCAAAACGCATTTCTCTCAAAATACATTTCTTTTAAAATACACTTTTATAAAAACGCATTGACTCCAAAATAACGCGTTATCAACCAGTTTAGGCTATTGGAAGCACCACCACGAGCGGTTACCGTTAAACAAACCCCTCACTGCATAGACTATTATATAAAGCTTTGATATGTGCGGGCCCAATTTCACAGCAGCCACCAATTATTGACGCTCCGCTTCTGATCCAACCCATGGCATGTTCTGCATATTGCTGAGGACTCATATCTTGACGCATTTCAAGCTCTTCGACAGTGTCTCCCGGGTACAAAGCATCCACTGATATAAATCCATTAGCATAAGCACCAATTTTACGCTGCTGCGTGCTTAACAGCGACCAACAAGCGCTAATGGCTTCAGGCTGACTACAGTTTAACAATGTTGCTTGGGTATCAAATGAGTCAAGTACCAGCAAAGCGTCTTTTAATAATTCACCACTGCGTAATTGCTGTGGATACTCATCACTGACTGTTAATGCAACCCATACAGGTTTACCGCTTTCAACTGCAGCAGTGCAGGCCGCACGTGCTTCGGTGATAGATGACATTGTTTCGCATATAAACACATCACTGGCAGGTGACTGTAGTTCAACAAGGCGCCGGTAGGTTGCAAGTGAGTCTTCGAATGACAAAGATACATCGGGGCGATAACTAGCCACCAACGGGGGGAGGCAGCCTGCAATTAACACATCATCGCGTTGGGCTAATTGAATAGCTTCTTGAGCAGCACTCATTGCTTGTTGGTGAAGATTTGTTAACTGACTCAGTTCATTTTCACGTTTTAACCGCTGTGGTGTTGCAGTATAAGTATTAAGCGTGATGACACGGGCACCACTTTCAATAAATTCACGATGTAAATCTCTCACCAGTATTGGTTCATTTAGCATAATGTCGGCAGACCACATAGGTGTGACTTTACGAGCGCTTCTACGCAATAACTCCTGCCCCATGCCCCCATCAAGTAGTGTGACAACACTCATTATGTTTACTCCTATCGAACTTTAAATGACTCTTGAGAGTTACATTATATACTCACGCTTAGAGTATTAGCGATGCCCATTTTTTATGATTTAGTTATATGCAATTTCACAAAGTGATGACCATAACCTAATTTTGGAAAAAGTAGTGGTGGAAGCTGCTGTTGACGTTAAGGCAGTCTGTGATGTCCATTATTAGGACTAAAAAAATGAAAAAATGAAAAAATGAAAAAATGAAACTCTATTTTTAGTTCTTTGCTGTCTCGTGGTTAGTAATCCTTGTAGCTATTTTGTAATTATTATCACTTCATAATAAAATCTATTGTTATGAAGGCAGTGTTTGTACATAAATACACTATTCAATCTGCTAGGTATGATAAATAGATACAATAGTTTAATGACTTCCAATATTTTAATGGTATAGTACTAGAAATATTACTGGCATTTCTGATGGAGCCAATTTCTTGTTATATCAGTACAAATACCAGAACTAGTAATATAGTTGTTCCTAAAAACTCGCCACTTCGGCGAGTTTTTGCGTTTCTGGAGTAACGTAAAAGAGAATCATTTTTATTTTCGTCTACCAATTAGGATACCAATCATGAATAACGTTAATCGCCGTGACTTTTTAAAATTATCAGGTACAACTCTTATCGGACTAACTTTGGGTGGAGTAGCGCTGCGCGCTAATGCACAAGAACAAGTAAAACTTGACGATCCAACAGCCCTTGCTCTTAAATACGTGCATGATTCAAAGGTAGAAGGCCAGAATTGTGCAAACTGTCAGCATATACAAGGCGAAGCAGGAAAAGAGTGGCGTCCATGTGCTTTCTTCCCGGGTAAAGTGGTTAATGCTAAAGGCTGGTGTGCGGGTTGGATGAAGAAAGTAGGCTAGAGCATTTTTGGATAGATTAATCGCGTTAAGCTATTAATTTCAAATACTAAAAGCTACTTATACCAGTAGCTTTTTTTTTGCTTACCGTTTTTACATAACGTTCTATAAATAATGTCTCATAAAGCCACTACCTCTTTCATGGTGAGTCGACCCCAACCCCAACCCCAACCTCGGACTTGAATAAGTTAAATATCATACCGCTCAAACTCACACACTTGAAAGGGGCTACAATACAATTTCCCGATCCAGAAATTTAGTATCTATGTCTTTGATACCTATCAATGTGAGCTGGTGCGTTCATGATGATATCGACAGAGTAGACTCTATGTCTTAATATAAAGTATCAAAGAGTCTTTTTTTATACTGGGTAAAACTGAGAACGTAGGCAAGAAGCATAGTGAAAATACTCATTAAATAGTGCTACAATAATGGGGCAGTAACTCCTTAGTTAGGGGTAAATACTGTCCAAATCCTCGGGTAAGACTTGTTCTATTCACAACATGTCAATATGAGAAATTAGGTCAATATCGTGAAGGATCATTAGTACGTTGTATCTTTGAATATCATAAGGTAGTTAGCATGGTAACCAAAAAAAACAAGCAGCCTGTCGCTGTGACAAAAACCTCTCAGGAAGTCGAAACAGTCGAAAGCATCAGCTCAGTAATAATGGCAAAGGTCAATTTTCCCATTGTCGGCATCGGTGCTTCTGCAGGTGGCCTAGCCGCCTTCGAATCTTTTTTTTCTGCTATGCCTAATCATAAAAAACTAGATATGGCGTTTGTGATTGTGCAGCATCTGGCACCCGATCACACCAGCATCTTGGCCGATTTGCTACAACGCATGACAAGCATGTCGGTGTTTGAAGTCGAAGACGGTGTGATAGTGAAACCAAACTGCGTTTATGTTATTCCACCAAATAAAGACATGGCCTTCATTAATGGCTCATTAAAATTACTAGAACCTTCGATACCGCGAAATCAGCGTTTTTCAATTGATTTTCTGTTTCGCTCTTTAGCGCAGGACCTTCATGAATGGTCAATATGTATCATTCTTTCTGGTACAGGTAGCGATGGTACTTTGGGCTTGCAAGACATCAAAGGAAAAGGGGGAATGGTCATAGCGCAGAGCCCAATATCTTGCGAGTTTGACGGTATGCCATACAGTGCCATTAATACTGGACAAGTTGATCACGTGCTAACCCCAGAAAACATGCCAGCCCAACTTTTCGATTACGCCAAATATGTATTTGACCGACCAAGAATACCGGCCACTAATCCCCAGTCACAAACTGATAATATTTTGAAAAAGTTATTTATCATGTTGCGTGTTCAAACTGGAAATGATTTCTCTGAATATAAACAAAGTACTATCTATCGGCGTATCGAACGGCGTATGGCATTACACCAAATCATAAGGCTTGAAGGGTATGTTAAATACCTGCAACAGATGCCGGAAGAAATTAATTTACTATTTCACGACTTGTTGATTGGTGTCACTAATTTTTTCAGAGACCCGGAGGCATTTGCTGAACTTGAAAAAGTGATTACCTCAGAGTTGTTTGCTAATAAGCCAGCCGGAAGTGATATTCGTGTCTGGGTCTGCGGTTGTTGCACTGGCGAAGAAGCTTTTTCTATTGCTATTTTACTGCAAGAAAAGCTGGAGCAATTACCCAATAGTGATTTAAGAATACAAATATTCGCCAGTGATATTGATAAATCCGCGGTTAATCAAGCTCGTCAGGGCGTGTTCCCTCAAAGCATCGCAAGCGGTATTACACCAAGTCGTTTAGCGCGTCACTTCAACTTTGATACTAAAACTAAGACCTATCGGATCCAAGAAAAAATCCGCAAGATGTTAATTTTTTCTGAGCATAACGTCATCAGGGATCCCCCTTTTTCCAAACTCGACCTAGTTAGCTGCCGTAATTTATTGATTTACATGGGGCCGGTATTACAAAAAAAAGTAATGTCGCTGTTTCATTACGCTCTAAACCCGGGTGGTTTTTTATTTTTGGGTACTTCCGAAACCCTCGGTGAAATAGGGCGCTCGTTTACCACAATAAGTAGTCGGCAAAAGTTATATCAACGTAAGATCGGTAATTACGTTGTAGATAAAAAGCCTTCGACATTATCTTTTCCATTCACCAAAGGGTTGCAAAAGGAAAGCAAAGAAATGTTGCCATACGGTATTCCATTGCAGCAATTAGCTGAAAAAGCATTATTAGACCAGCTGTTTCAAACCGGTATCTTAGTCAATCAAAATGGCGATATTCTTTATGTACATGGCCGTGCTGGGATGTATCTGGAGCCTGTTACGGGTGGTCTCGACTCTTACAATATTATGAAAATGGCCCGTGATGGTCTCCAACCTGAGTTGATAGTTGCGCTGCACAAAGCGGCCACTGACAATAATACTGTACGCCGTTTAGGCATACTTGTTGACACTAATGGTCATTTTAGTGCGGTTAATCTAAGCGTTAGCCCAGTAAAGGTAGGTACTGATTCAAGTTTGTTGTTTATGGTGGTACTGGAAGCTGCAGCAAGTCAGCCTGAAGCAGCGATAGAATCTAATATCACTGCAGAAAACTTGAGACTTGCTCCACGGATAGCCACACTCGAACAAGCGTTACGCGATAAAGATAGTTTCATTCAAAGTGCTAGTGAGAAAAAGCTAGCCGCTAATGAAGAGCTTGAGTCCACAAACGACGAGCTACAGGCAATCAACGAAGAGCTCCAATCAACTAATGAAGAGCTAGAAACCTCGAAAGAGGAGCTACAGTCAGTAAATGAAGAACTGGCGACAACCAATGCTGAACTACAAAGTAAAGCACTTGAGTCAACGAATCTTAATAATGACATGAACAACTTGGTTGTTGGCACCGGTATCGCCACGATATTTGTAGATCTAAAGCTAAATATTCATCATTTTACGCCTGGTTTGACTAATATCATCAGCTTGATTGATGCAGACATTGGCCGCCCTTTGATGCACTTTACTTCAACGCTTAGTGTTTACAATCAACTGGAGCAGGACCTTCAGTCTATGTTACGCAGTCTCATACCTAGAGAAGTCGAAGTGCAAACGATAGACGGCAGTTATTATATGTTACGGATGTTGCCTTACCGTACCACTGATAACAGGATTGAGGGCGCGGTGATCAACTTTATTAATATCACCGGGCACAAGCAGGCCGAATTATCACTTAAAAAAGCTAACGATGAGTTACGTTTGGCAACAGTGGTGCGTGATGCTAATGATGCCATCTTGCTGCAGGACTTGAATGGTAATATTGTGGCGTGGAACGCTGCTGCGCAAAAATTGTATGGCTGGAGTGAATCAGAAGCATTAACATTGAACATTACTAAATTGGTTCCTGAAGAGCTGCGCACGGTAGAACTAAGTCGTATTAAGCAATTGAGCCAAAAAGAAATTTTAGAAACGTACCATACAAAACGTTTGACTAAAGACGGGACGATTATCAACGTTTGGCTTACCGCTACTGGGCTGATTAATCAAGCTCAAGAGGTGTACGCCATTGCGACCACTGAGCGATACAGTAAGATAAAATAAAGATGGAAACTAGAGTATGAATAGACATTTAACTCAAGCTGATAAGGAATTGCGTGAACGTGCCGAAAGTTTACTGGTTACCAGTTCAGAGTTAGAGCGGGTAACCAGTTCTTCTCTAGAGGTAAAACGACTGATGCACGAAGTGCTGGTGCACCAGATCCAGTTAGAAATGCAAAATGAAGAACTACGCAGCGCGCAACAGCAATTAGATGTTTCGCAGGCTCGCTACTTCGATTTATACGACCTAGCACCGGTTGGTTATTTAACTCTCAATGACCAGCGGTTGATAAAAGAATGTAATCTGTTTGCTGCTTCAATGCTGGGTACACATCGAAATAAGTTGATTAAAGCACCGATCAGTACAATTTTGCTAAAAGAAGATTAGATAGTTTTTTACAAAAATCTTAAAGCCTGTCTTGAACTAGACGCTCCACAAAATTTTGAGATGCGTTTGCTGGGCGCTGATGGCAGTATATTTTGGGGACTGCTGCAAGTAGCTGTTATGAAGGTTAATGAATACTGGATAACTATCACGGATATTTCTAACAACAAAAAAGTAGAAGAAGAGTTACTTAAAAGTGAGAATAAGTTCAGGAGTATTTTTGAGCAAGCCGCTATGGGGGTTGCGTGCTTAGGTTTGGACGGGGCTTGGTTGCAGGTTAACCAAAAGCTATGTATTATTTTAGGATGCCCACAACGACTGCTTTTATCTAAACGTTGCCAAGACTTGACACATCCAGAAGACTTACCGCTGTTCCAAGCGGCTGTCGACCAAATGATGAACAATGAGATCAACAGTTATACAAGTAAAAAACGTTACCACAAAGGATCGGGTGATATTGTTTGGGTCAAAGTAACAATAAGTTTGGTAAGAGATATTAACAACGACCCTGATTATTTTATTTCTATCACCGAAGATATTACTAGCCAAAAGACTGAAGAAGCCAAACAACTCAGTCTAACTGAACAACTGCATCAGTCCCAAAAAATAGAAGCAATTGGTAACCTAGCTGGTGGCATTTCTCACGACTTCAATAACATGTTGGGTGTCATTCTCGGTCAGGCTGAATTAGTGACAAATAAGCTAGAGTCCGATAATCCTCTTATAAAAAATATAGAGGCGATTACAAAAGCCGCCGAGCACTCTGCCAAACTCACACGACAACTACTGACCTTTGCTAGAAAACAAACCATCGAACCTAAGGTACTAAATTTAAATAGATCTGTCTCAGCCATGATGGATATACTAAAGCGATTAATTGGTGCGAGCATTAAAGTATCGTGGAAGCCGGCAGTGGATCTGTGGCCAGTTAAAGTTGACTCAACCCAAATTGATCAGGTTCTTGTTAACCTTTGTATCAATGCAAGAGACGCTATTACTGGCTCTGGGCATATCTCAATTAGTGTCAAAAACTGCAGCTTAAACAACAAATATAGCAGTACTGAAGCTTACGAAATTCCATCTGGGGACTACGTTATGCTCTCTGTAAGCGATGATGGTTGCGGCATGAATGACGCAACAAAGACGCATATTTTTGAGCCATTTTATACAACTAAAGCTCCAGGCTCGGGTACCGGTTTAGGTTTGTCCTTTACCTTGGGTGCGGTCAAAATGAATGCTGGGTTTATTAACGTTTTTAGTAAACCTAGACAGGGAACTACGTTTAATATCTACTTCAATAGAGTCAAAGCTGCAGAAGATATTAAACAAGAGACAATAGAAACCAGACGCTTTCAAGCCACAGAAAAAATATTATTGGTTGAAGACGAACAGATGCTACTCGAAATTGAAACCGCCATGCTAGAAGACAGTGGCTATACAGTGTTGGCTGCCACTAGTGGGAAGATTGCTGAACAATTGTTCCATGAATATTCATCTGAGATTGATTTGCTGATGACTGATGTCATCATGCCTGAGAATAACGGTATGGATTTAGCTGTTAAACTACAATCTTTTTGTCCTCAGTTAAAAGTACTTTTTATGTCTGGTTACCCAAAGGACGTCCTTGGTGAAGAAGCCAATATCGATGGAAACGCTAATTTTTTACAGAAACCATTTTCGATGCAAGCCCTGAAAAATAAAGTAAGAGAAGTTTTGGATGTTAGTGTAAATACAGGCCCGCCATAATTTGACAATCCTTATCGTCACAAGCTTTTGAGACATACAGTTTTAATTTAATCTAAGGGCTAACAATAAGACAAAAGATCAATAACAAGTATAAAAAAACCAGCTAAAAGCTGGTTTTTTTATACTTGTTATTGATACGCCAATAGAAATCTTATTGGCGTATCTTTAAAACGTTACTCGTCTTCTTCTTCTTCTACCAAAGTCATCAGCGAAGTATTACCGCCAGATGCAGTGGTATCTATACTGACTGTTTTTTCCGTCAACAGACGTTGGATCAAATGGTCATAATACTCAGCAGTAATGACCGGTAGTATGGCTCCAGTACGTTTAGCTAACATTTGCACCATATCACTGGAGCGGTTACTTTCACTGTCTATTACTACACCTGCTAACGCGTCTTCAGCTAATAATGCTTCTAAGTGATGCAATTTAGCTACTTGAAATACTCCTTCAAGTGCGCCGGTGGCAATAAACTGTTCACGAAATTCTATCGCTTCTGCGTAGAACAATTCGGACACTACCGATATAACCACGTTGCCTGTTGCTAAAGCCGTTACAATGGATAAGATCCAATATTCAAAGGTGACATCTTTGTCAGCGAAACATACCAATACACCTCTTGGCTCCAAATATAGTACATTGGATTCGCCTGTTGGCCCTGGCAATACCTTGGGCTTTTTGAGACGTCTTTCAATACTGATCAACTGCGAACGTGCCGCTGCCAAAGTCGAGTTTAAATCATCAGCTAGCTCTTCAACTATATCCACTTTGGCAATCGTTGCGAGTAATTGACGAACCGCAGATAGGCGGTCGTTTAAATCCGTTAAACGCCAGTCATGCTCAGTAGCACAAGCGTTTCGCATAAACTGTGCTGCTTGTTGTATCGCCTCACTATCACTTTCTAGAGCCTTATCGGTACTAGGTAATAGCTCACTGACGGCACGTGGGGTTGACTTTTCAAGCATCAAGCGAGTTAAGTAATTGGGTCCACCTGCTTTAGGACCGGTTCCGGAAAGTCCACGACCACCAAATGGTTGCACACCGACTACAGCACCAATCATGTTTCGGTTTACGTACACGTTACCGGCACGAGACAGTTTAACTAGCTCCATGGCTCTGGCATCGATTCGAGTATGAATACCCATAGTCAAACCAAAACCTGTGGCATTAATTTGCTGCACTGTTTTTTCGAGATCATCGGCTTTAAACCGAACAATATGCACACAAGGTCCAAATACTTCACGTTTAAGCACGGATATATCTGCAATTTGATAAAGTTTAGGAGCAAAAAATGTGCCGTTATTAGTGGGTACTTTGCACTCGTATAGTAAAGTGCCGTTGTGTTGCATATCTTCAGTATGAGCTTGTAAATTAGCCAACGCTTTTTGATCAATTACAGGACCAATATCAGTGGACAAGAAAGCAGGATCACCGACGCTTAATTCGGTAAGTGCACCAATCAGCATCTCAGTTACAGTATCTGCTATTTCTTCTTGTAAAAACAATACTCTAAGTGCAGAACAACGTTGTCCTGCGCTTTGGAAACCAGAAGCAATAACATCGTCAACTACTTGCTCAGGTAAAGCCGTTGAGTCAACAATCATACAATTTTGGCCACCTGTCTCAGCTATTAAGGGGACTTGCTCGCCCCCTCTTTGTGCTAAGGCGTTAGCAATGACATTGCCGGTAACGGTAGAGCCAGTAAACATGACTGCTTTAATGCGTTCATCAGGTAACAGAACCTTTCCAACATCAGGCCCTGCAGCAATAACAGACTGCACCACACCTGCTGGTAAACCTACATACTCCATTAACTCTAGAGCACGTAACGCAATTAAACTAGTCTGTTCTGCAGGCTTGGCGATGACGGTATTACCGGTCACAATAGCAGCAGCTACCTGGCCTAAAAATATGGCTAGGGGGAAATTCCACGGACTGATACACAGCACCACACCACGAGGTGCTAATCTGTTATCTTTTGCAAGTTCTTCAGCTCTGGCAGCATAGTAGCGACAAAAATCAACCGCTTCACGTACTTCGTCGACTCCGTCTGATGTGACTTTTCCTGCCTCTTTTATACACAAAGCAATCAATTCGTCTATGTGGCGTTCAAGAATGTCTGCAGTTCGGCGTAACAAGTTGGCGCGTTCAGTCATCGGTGTTTGTGACCAACTAGCAAACGTGTCGTGTGCAATAGTTAGCTTATCCGCCATCTGCTGCTGGGTATCAAAGTGATGAAAGCCAATAATTTCATCTACATTAGCAGGGTTGCGTACTGCATGACTACCTTCTGGTACTTGTGCTTCCGTTAACAAGTGCTCTTCAAACCAGGTGTCAATGGCTGCTTTTAGAGGAGTAATGTGGTTAATGTCGGTGACATCAAGACCTTTAGAGTTGTCTCTTTCTGCGCCGTACAAACCAATAGGCTTTTGAATTTGGTCGTTATACTTATATTTTAAGCGCTGCGTTTTTTCAACTGGGTCTTCAAGTAAAGACTCTACAGGTCGTGACTCGTCGACAATGGCATTCACAAAAGATGAATTCGCACCATTTTCAAGCAAGCGACGCACTAAATATGCTAACAATTCCTCATGTTCGCCAACAGGTGCATAAATACGGCACTGGATGCTTTCTAAAGTGACGATCTGCTCAAACAAGCTGTCGCCCATGCCGTGTAAACATTGGAACTCAAAGCCTTCTTTGTCATCCCCTGCTAGTTCTACTATGACCGCTGCGGTATACGCATTATGGGTAGCAAACTGCGGGTAAATAGTGTCTCGATAGTCGAGCAAGCGATTAGCGCAGGCATGATATGACACATCAGTGGATGATTTACGGGTAAAAACTGTGAAGTGCTCAAGGCCATCTTTTTGAGCATTTTTTATTTCTGTATCCCAATATGCACCTTTTACCAATCGCACCATCAGCTTACGACCTACTTTTTGAGTCAACTCACGTAACCAGTCAATCACATACATGGCACGTTTTTGATAAGCTTGTACAGCCATACCAAATCCGTCCCAGCCATCTAAGTCTGGGTCACTAAATACTTGCTCAATAATGTCTAACGATATATCTAGACGCTCTGATTCCTCAGCATCAACTGTCAAGCCTATGTCATATTCTCTAGCGAGCAGGCACAACTGTTTGAGTTTAGGCGGAATTTCTGCCATGACCCTTTCTCTATGGGTAAACTCATAACGTGGGTGAATGGCTGATAATTTAACGGAGATCCCAGGACTCTTTCTGGGGCCTTTACCTTTTGCTGCTTCGCCTATTACTTTTATGGCTTGCGCATAGGCAGTAAAATAATTATCTGCATCTTTTTGAGTCCTGGCTCCTTCACCCAGCATGTCGTAGGAGTAAACATAACCTTTACGCTCTTTTTCTTCTGCTCGTTGCACCGCATCTTCGATGGTTTCACCCATTACAAATTGCTGGCCCATGATCTTCATGGCTATGTTCATGGCTTTGCGAATAACCGGCTCACCAACTTTACCTAGGGTTTTTTTCAGCATACCAAATTTATTTTTTTGGTTCGCATAATTAACTAAACCGCCCGTGAGCAGTAGACCCCAAGACGAAGCGTTAACGAATAACGAATCGCTGTTACCTAAATGCGAGCTCCATTGACCTTTTGATAATTTATCGCTAATTAACTTATCTTGGGTGCGTTTGTCAGGCACCCGCAATAGTGCTTCTGCTAAGCACATCAATACGACACCTTCAGCCGAAGATAAAGAGTACTCGTTAAGCAATGCTTCAACTACACCGTTGCCTTCTTGATCATTACGGATCTGCAACACCATCTTACGGGCTCGGTCCCAAGCACGGCTGCGGGCACGCATATTGACTTCTGCGTCTGGCAGAATATGTTCGACAGCAGCATCTTCGTCAATGCGATAAAAATCGCGGATTTTTTGACGGACAGCTGACTCGGTGACTAAGTTACCGTTAAACAACATATACAACTCCAAATTGGTTGAAAAGTGAAACTAAAAAATGCGAAATCGCTTGAAAAGTGAGACTAAAGAATACGCTTTTTTGCTAGCCCGCTCAATTCGGCGTGGAGTATGTCATGGAGTGTATAGATAGCAACTAATGTGGACATTATTGTTTGATGTAATATATACATAAACAAGCTGTCAGATTGTGTTCTTTTCAAATGAGGCCAAATACTATGAATGTGTTGTAGGTTTATAGTAAAAATCCATTTACTTCAGCTATCACCATTAATGTTCTACAGATGTCTTAAAACGGCTATTTTTATAGTGATAAGCGGTAGTTCTTGTGAGCAGTGAGCAGCTTAAAATAAGCGCAAGTTAGAGAGTAAATGCAAGCAAGTACGTACATACGTCACTGACTAACTAAATGAGTTAGTAACGGTAACGAATGCGTTGAGCATAATATTTTTATCAAAGTTGTCATTAAGTTGAATTTTTCAAAACGTAAACCAACAAAATGGGTTGATGAAATGACTTGGTTAGCAACATAACCGACTAACTTGATGCAGTACTGAATGTATGTGTAAAAACATCGGTATTAAGTTTAAGCACTAAGTTCAAGTATTAAGTTCAAGTATTAAGTTCAAGCATTAGGTTCAAGTACTAAATTAAAATACCAAGCTCAAAATTAATATTGCGTTCACACAAAATATTGCGTTCACACAAGTAATAACAAATGTTTATCAATGTTGGGTTAGCTAAGTGCAAGTAGTAAAAGTAAATACCGAAAGTAGCTGCAAGTACTAAAAAAATACCGATTAAATGTGACATATTTCTCAAGACTAGACTACAAGTGTGTGAGAGTGGTTACTAACCTTCATAACGTTTACCCGCACAAAACATCTAAGTAAATAAAACTAACAGGTAACAAATTACTAGTACTGAAACCGTCTAAACATTGATTATGGTTTTGTTAAAATAGACTGATAATTCAATGATTTACTCCTAATGACTCGAATATGAAAGATAGCTCATCAATAATTAGTCGATAATTATTGCAAATAAATCAAAAAAACATCAATTCTCAACCCTTGAAGCTCATAAATATAACCCCATTATCAGTGGCAGTTAAAAATTTGCCTAAAAATTTGTTTAATAGATAGTATACGGAGCTGAGCATGACAAATGAACAACCCCCCCAGCACGATGAAGAATTAGAAGCTGGTACAGAAGCCGAGCACCACAACGCTGAGCAACAAAGTACTGAGCAACAAAGCGCAGAACCAGAAGTGCTTGAATTGACTGAAGAACAACAACGTATTGTCGAACTAGAAGCGGCAGTCATTGCAGCTGAAACTAAGTTAGTTGAGCAAAAAGACTCAGTGATGCGTGCTATTGCGGATGCAGATAATGCGCGTAAACGCGCTCAAGGAGAAATCGACAAAGCTCGCAAATTTGCTTTAGAAAAATTTGCTGGCGAGCTGTTACCCGTGGCTGACAATTTAGAACGTGCTTTACAAGTGGCTAACCCTGAAGACGAGGCCATTAAATCTATTGTTCATGGTGTTGAAATAACGCTTAAATCATTTTTTAGCACCATTGAAAAATTTGGTATGACAGTGATTGACCCTCAAGGTCAACCTTTCAACCCAGAGAAGCATCAAGCTATGTCGATGCAAGAAAACGCAGAGCTGCCTGCTAATACAGTGATGACAGTGATGCAAAAAGGATATGAGATAAATGGTCGTTTGTTACGTCCAGCCATGGTGTTGGTGACTCGAGCACCAGAAAGCACAGTGGATACTCAAGCCTAATTACGCCGCATTTTTGATGCAGCGAATAGGCAAAATAATTGCAGTTTTGTGAAGGTTTTTTTAATCAAGATGTTGAAAAAAACAATAAAAGCCCCACAAAGTGTACAAGCTTTTAAGAACAATTTTTGGAGATATACTAATGGGTAGAATCATTGGAATCGATTTAGGTACAACTAACTCATGTGTGGCAGTACTGGATGGTGGTGTAGCAAAAGTATTGGAAAATGCAGAAGGGGACCGTACAACACCTTCCATCATTGCTTACACTCAAGATGGCGAAATTTTAGTAGGTCAGCCGGCAAAACGCCAAGCGGTAACTAACCCACAAAATACTTTATTCGCTATCAAGCGTTTAATTGGTCGTCGTTGGGAAGATAAAGAAGTACAGCGTGATATTGACATTATGCCTTTCAAAATTGTCAAAGCTGACAATGGTGATGCATGGGTCGAAGCGAAAGGCGATAAAATGGCACCGCCACAGATCTCTGCCGAAGTACTGAAAAAAATGAAGAAGACGGCTGAAGATTATCTAGGCGAAGAAGTAACAGCGGCTGTTATCACAGTGCCTGCTTACTTTAACGACTCTCAGCGTCAAGCAACTAAAGATGCAGGCCGTATCGCTGGACTTGAAGTCAAGCGTATTATTAACGAGCCAACTGCAGCTGCTCTTGCTTACGGCATGGATAAGAAAAAAGGCGACAGTGTAGTTGCCGTTTATGACTTAGGTGGTGGTACGTTTGATATCTCTATCATCGAAATCGACGAAGCTGATGGTGAGCATACGTTTGAAGTATTAGCGACTAACGGTGATACCCATTTAGGTGGTGAAGATTTTGACAACAAAGTTATCAATTACCTAGTTGAACAATTTAAAAAAGACTCAGGTATGGACCTTCGTAAAGATCCACTAGCCATGCAGCGTCTCAAAGAAGCCGGTGAGAAAGCCAAGATTGAATTATCTTCAGCGCAACAAACTGAAGTTAACTTACCGTACATCACAGCGGATGCGTCCGGTCCTAAGCACCTTACTATTAAGTTGACTCGTGCAAAGTTAGAATCACTAGTTGAAGATATGGTTAAAGCGACACTTGAGCCACTTAAGCAAGCGCTAGCTGACGCTGATTTGTCTGTAGGTGACATTGATGACATCATTTTGGTAGGTGGTCAAACACGTATGCCTATGGTTCAAAAGTATGTAACTGAATTCTTCGGTAAAGAGCCGCGCAAAGACGTTAACGCAGATGAAGCAGTGGCAGTAGGTGCTGCAATTCAAGGCGGCGTATTGTCAGGCGATGTAAAAGATGTATTGTTGCTTGATGTAACACCACTATCTTTAGGTATTGAAACGATGGGTGGCGTAATGACTGCTTTAATCGAAAAGAACACTACCGTACCAACCAAGAAGTCACAGACTTTCTCTACAGCTGAAGATAATCAAGCTGCAGTGACTATTCATTGTCTTCAAGGTGAGCGTAAGCAGGCTTCAGGTAACAAATCTTTAGGTCAATTTAACCTAGAGGGTATCCGAGCGGCGCAACGTGGTGCACCTCAAATCGAAGTCACCTTTGATATTGATGCCGATGGTATTTTACACGTATCTGCGAAAGATAAAGATACGGGTAAAGAACAAAAAATCACCATTAAAGCATCTTCTGGTTTGAGTGAAGAAGAAGTAGAGAAAATGGTACAAGATGCTGAAGCAAATAAAGAAGCGGATGCCAAGTTCGAAGAGCTTGTGCAAGCACGTAACCAAGCCGACGGCATGATCCACTCTACACGTAAGCAAGTTGAAGAAGCGGGCGATGCATTAGGTGAAGAAGATAAAGCTGAAATTGAAACTGCCGTAGTGGCTCTTGAAGCCGCAGTTAAGGCTGGTGACAAAGAAGCGATTGATGCAAAAACTCAAGAGCTTATTCAAGCTTCAGCTAAATTAATGGAAGTAGCGCAAGCTAAAGCCGCTGCTGAAGGCGCTGATGCTGGTGGACAAACTGAAGCAGGTGCACAATCACCAGATGATGATGTAGTTGACGCTGAATTTGAAGAAGTAAAAGAAGACGAAAAGAAGTAACTTTTTTAACTTAAATGGTTAACCTTTTAATAAGTTAACTTGACTTGGCGCAACAGGTAATTCTGATTGCGCCTTGTTTGTTTAAGAAATTACCAAAAGAATAAGCACAATTTAGTTATTCTAGAATTTTTTATTAAAGACCGCAGGATACCGAATCGAGATGTCGAAGCGAGATTATTATGAAGTGTTGGATGTGGATAAAAGTGCCACCGAACGCGAGATAAAAAAGGCTTATAAGCGCCTAGCGATGAAATACCACCCAGATAGAACTCAGGGTGACAAAGCGTTGGAAGAAAAATTCAAAGAAGTGCAAGAAGCACACGAAATGTTGACCGATGCCCAAAAACGCGCCGCTTATGATCAATATGGTCATGCTGGTGTCGATCCCAATCGAGGTGGCGGCGGTGGCCAAGGCGGCGATTTCGGTGACATATTTGGTGATGTATTTGGCGACATTTTTGGTGGCGGACGCGGTGGCGGTGGTCGTCAATCTCGCGCTCGTCAAGGTTCAGATCTGCGTTACAACTTAGAGCTTTCCCTTGAAGAAGCGGTGAAGGGTAAAAGTGTCGAAATCCGTGTACCTACACTCGTTGGCTGTGATAGCTGCGACGGTTCAGGTGCGAAAAAAGGCTCCAGCCCAACAACTTGTCCTACTTGTCATGGACAAGGGCAAGTACAAATGCGTCAAGGTTTTTTTGCTGTACAGCAAACCTGTCCGTCTTGTGCAGGTAGAGGCAAAATCATATCTGATCCTTGCAAGCCTTGTCATGGACAAGGCCGCGTAGAAAAGACTAAGACCTTATCGGTCAAAGTCCCTGCAGGCGTCGATACTGGTGACAGAATCCGTTTATCAGGTGAAGGTGAAGCCGGTGAAGCAGGCGCACCAGCAGGGGATCTGTATGTACAAGTGCATGTACGCGATCACAAAATATTCACCCGTGAAGGTAATAATTTGTACTGTGAAGTGCCTTTAAGCTTCACCCGTGCAGCGTTAGGTGGTGAGATTGAAGTACCCACTTTAGAAGGTAAAGTTAAGTTAAAAGTGACAGCCGAAACTCAAACTGGAAAGATGTTCCGATTGCGTAATAAAGGTGTCAAGTCAGTACGTAGTGGTAGTGTTGGTGACTTAATCTGTAAAGTGGTCATCGAAACACCGGTTAATCTGAGTACTCGTCAAAAAGAAATACTCGATGAGCTGGAAGATTCCATGGGTACAGGTAAAGACGTAGCTAGAAATCGCCCTAAAGAAAGTGGTTTTTTTGATGGTGTTAAAAAATTCTTTGATGATTTAACCAATTAATACGTTATTAGCACACATAAAAAGCCGCTAAATATAGCGGCTTTTTTGTGGTACTTACCTGAGTTATGCCTAGCAGTAAATTATAAGGTTTTTAGCCCAAGGCCTAAAGCCCAAAGCCCAAAGCCTGATCTAATGCTACATCCATGATTTCTGACAGGACTGAACTTGATAAAGGCTTTCGTCAATTAATTGATAGGCTAACCTTTCAGGGATCATCGGTACTTTGAGTGCTCCGGAAGCGAGTACAAATTTGACTGTTGCCAATTGTCTCTTTTTCATAAGCAAATTTTGCTTGAATTGAGTTTGCTGTACTTTGTGAGTAGGAAAGCAATAGTAATCAACGCCTATTAAGCCCTTTCTTAAATACACAAAATGTTCATCTCTAGCGATACCCCAACGTTTCCAGCGTAAGACAACCAAAGCACATAAGCCTGCAAATAAAAGACTAATTAGCAGCACTGCTATCAGGTTGTTATTCCTTATTGCGCCGCTGATCATGATCAGCCACATAGGCATTAAGACAAATACGACATTACGTAAAATAAAACGTTTACTGATAGCAGAAAATCCATGGCTGCAGATCAGAGCATTCAGCTCATTATTGGTATAAGCATCGTCTATTAGCGCTTGGGATTCAGCTACTTTAATAGATGGCACAATAATCTTATTGCTAGTCGCGGATGAGTCTTGATTTTGACTAAAAGCATTAGTTTGTTCGAACTTAAGGTTAATACGTTTAAGCAACACGTCTAGCCAGTCTTGTTTTTGCACTATCATTTGCAAACGGCTTAAACGCATGCTGACTTCGTGTTTTGTGAATAGTCCACTGCGTCTAATATATTTGTCATCCAGTTTGCTCAAGGTGTAACCATAAAAGCTTACAATGGCACCCATGACTGAAAAACCAACTAGTACCAACACAACCAACATGGTGAGCGATAATACATACAAACCTACTTCAAATAACGAATGAGTTTGCAAGCTAAACAACTCAGTTAAGTCAATTCCTAAAGTACTTAACCATTCACTGATGGCGTTGAAAATATTGTCATAAAATGGGGCTAAACCACCCAGAAAAATCCAAATCCTATTGCTAGTAATACCATGAATGACTAAGTCAGATAACTTTCGCTGATTCAGTACTTTTTCTTGCTGACTTTTATATTTTTGATCACCTGCCGCATCGGTTGTTAACTCGGCTGTGCTTGTAGACATATTATGTTGACGAGTTGCTGTGGTGTCAGTTTGAACTTGACTCTGGATCTGCATTTTCAGCTGTTGTGCAAAATCTAATTTTATCGCTATTAATTTAGCCTCACTTTTAGCTGAACCTGCAGTGTCCAGCTGCAAACATGCGTGACCAGTAAATCGATAATAAATAGGCTGTTCTATTTTAATATTTTGGACACGAGAAAAGGGTAGATTTAAATGTTTCTTACTGAATATTCCTGAGCGTATTTCAATATTATCCTCTGTTAAGCGGTAGCGATACACTTTGAAACTGGCAAAAGCAAAAAGTGTTAGTAACACAAAAACGACTGAAATAGCAGGTAACCAAACAAGAGGATGTTCGAGTACGCTTTTATAACTCACAACTAATACGGGAATAAGATAGATAATATTACCAAACAGATGTTTGAATACACTGACGGTAAAATACAAAATGGCCACAGGCGATAACACTTGCCAATCGTCTGTATCTTGTAGTTTGGTAGCTGGATTTATTTGGTTACCGGTAGATAAGTCAGACTGGTTATCCATGTTTGACCACATCTTTATGCTGTAATATAAATTGACGAATTTGTTGAGCGGTTGCTACCGGTAGCCCAGGTATTTGAAAAGTGTGCATGTCACCTCCGGCACTGAAAACTTGAAGTGTAGCTAAACCTACTTTGCGTTCAATTGGACCGCGTTTGAGCTCAATATGCTGGATCCGAGTAATGGGTTGACTCACCACGTTCTTAAAAAATAAGCCACTGCTATAATGCAGATCCAGCTCTCTCAAGGTGTAAGACTTAACTTGGTCGCATGCGTAGCTGTACCAAGTGTTGATAAATCCAAATATAGCGACACCCCAAACGATGTAAGGTAATGCATGTAAAAAATCTATCGGTAAGTTGATGATAGGTTGGAAATAAAGCGCTGTGCCAAGTGCACATATGAGCAAAATAAGAGCTAGGTTAAGTAAACGGTTTAACGGCGCATATTGCTCAGATAGAAATTGTTTATCTAAAGCTAATATTGTCGGTAACTGCTCAGCAGGAACAGTTGAGTTGCTGATATGTGTGGCTGACATGATATTCCAAAAAAGTAATAACAAACAATAAATAAAAGGAAGATAGAGGAGTAACAAAAAATGAAAAAAAAGGATTAAAAACTTTCTCCAACTTTAATTCTATCTGACTTTAGACGTAAATGTTGCGCTGCTTAGCTTGTCTTTGTGAAACTGAGGTTAAGACATAAAAAAAATTAATAACTAGCTTACTGCATCAGATACGTAATTAAGGCACAATCCGTGCAAATTATATTAAATAATCTGTCTACTAAAAGTGAAACTATCACAATGAGTAATATTGCTATTTTTGGTGCCAATGGGCGTATGGGAAGAGTGTTGATCGATGCCATCGAGCAAAGTGTAGATGCTCAACTGAGCGGTGCTGCTGTGAGGGCTTCATCTTCTTTTGTAGGCTTTGATGTAGGGGAGCTAGCAGGGTTAAGTAAAAAAGGCTTATTGATTTGCACTGACTTATCAATACATATTGAACAAATACAGGTGTTGATTGATTTCACTTTACCCAGCGCATTATCTGAAAATTTAGCATTTTGTGTGGCTCACAACAAGCCTATCATTATTGGCACTACAGGTTTAAATACCAAACAAAAAATGGCGTTAGATACGGCTGCTAAACATATCCCTATTGTTTTTGCTGCCAATTATAGTGTGGGCGTTAATTTGATGCTGAATTTAGTTAGAAAGGCAGCAGCAGTGATGGCCGATACCGCTGACATTGAAATCTTAGAAACGCATCATCGATTTAAAAAAGATGCTCCGTCAGGCACTGCAATGGCAATTGGGGAAGCAATAGCAGATGAAATAGGCCGAGACTTGTCTCAATGTGCAGTGTATGGCCGCCAAGGTGATACAGGAGAAAGAGCGCATCAAACTATCGGCTTTGCCACCGTCAGAGCAGGGGATGTGGTGGGCGAGCACACTGCATTGTTTGCCGATATAGGCGAAAGATTAGAAATTACTCATAAAGCGTCAAGTCGATTAACGTTCGCTAGAGGAGCTATCAAAGCAGCGAATTGGATTATTGATAAACCAGCAGGTTTGTATGATATGCAAGATGTATTAGGGTTTAAATAAGCGTACTTAATCATTTTTGAGTGCTGGTTTTAACCCTTATGTACAAAAAGTATGAACAAACGTTTGTTAATACCTTTTGTGAAATTGTGAATAGACCTGAAACACCCTTGTATGTATACTATTTCGGATTTGCCAAAATTTAGTGAAATAGTATACAGGTCACCTTGTTATACCGCGCAAATATAAATAATATTCATTTAAATCATATAGTTATATGGGCTATGACGATGTCATAAAACATCGGGGTCCAAGCTTAAAACCGTTTAATATTTAACCTGGAGGTTGATTTGGCTAACTCTGCCCTTTTAGTACTTGAAGATGGATCAGTCTTTAAAGGAACCGCTATTGGAGCTTCTGGAATGTCTGTAGGGGAGGTGGTATTTAATACTTCTATTACAGGTTATCAGGAAATTCTAACCGACCCGTCTTACGCAGAACAAATTGTTACCCTCACTTACCCGCATATTGGTAATACGGGTATAAATTCTGAAGACGGTGAATCAAATAAAATTTGGGTCAAAGGTCTCGTGATTCGTGATTTACCACTGCTTGCTAGTAATTTTCGCAGCGAGCAAAGTTTGTCTGAATACTTAGAAGAAAATAATATTCTGGGTATTGCAGATATTGATACACGCAGGTTGACCCGAATTTTACGTGATAAAGGTGCACAAAATGGCTGCATTATTGCCAGCAATACCCTTGACGACATTGTATTAGACGAATCGGTTGCCTTGGCTAAAGCGCAGGCTTTTACTGGCTTAAAAGGTATGGATTTAGCCAAAGAGGTGACTTGTGACGCAGCCTATCAGTGGACTGATGGAAGTTGGGTATTAGGTGAAGGCTTTAAAAAAGGTCTCGATAACCCTCTCTTTCACGTTGTAGCTTATGATTTTGGTGTGAAAAGCAACATTTTACGTATGTTAGCCGATCGTGGTTGTAGACTCACTGTCGTTCCAGCTAAAACTACGGCGACTGAAGTATTGGCGTTAAAACCTGACGGGGTGTTTTTGTCAAATGGCCCGGGTGATCCAGAACCTTGTGACTATGCCATCACAGCGATTAAGCAATTATTAGAGACTAATATTCCTATTTTTGGTATTTGCTTAGGGCACCAATTATTAGCGTTAGCCAGCGGTGCAACCACATCTAAAATGAAGTTTGGTCACCATGGTGCCAATCATCCTGTTAAGGATATTAAAGGCGAACGCGTTATGATCACTAGTCAAAATCATGGATTCGCGGTACAAGAAAGCAATTTGCCAGATACCTTAGAGGTGACGCATGTGTCGTTATTTGATAAGTCTTTGCAAGGTATTCACCGCACAGATAGGCCCGCTTTTAGCTTCCAAGGACATCCAGAAGCTAGCCCGGGGCCGCATGATGCAGCACCCTTGTTCGACCATTTTATAGAGTTGATGCAGCAGAGCCAATAAGATACGCATCATCCCAAGTACGCACCTTTTAAAGTACAAGAATTAGTAGAGTAATTAATGACATGCCAAAACGTACCGACATAAAAAGTATTTTGATTTTAGGCGCTGGCCCTATTGTAATAGGCCAAGCTTGTGAATTCGATTATTCAGGTGCACAGGCCTGTAAAGCCTTGCGCGAAGAAGGTTACCGAGTGATATTGGTTAACTCAAACCCAGCCACTATTATGACTGATCCTGAAATGGCTGATGCCACTTACATCGAACCCATTCACTGGGAAGTCGTCAAAAAAATCATTGAGAAAGAACGCCCTGATGCCATATTACCTACTATGGGTGGACAAACCGCACTAAACTGTGCGCTTGATCTGAATAAACACGGTGTACTCAAAGAGTTTGGTGTTGAGATGATTGGCGCCACAGCAGATGCTATTGATAAAGCTGAGGACCGAGAACGTTTTGATAAAGCCATGAAATCTATTGGTCTAGCTTGTCCTTACGCAGAGATTGCTCACACTATAGAACAAGCACTGGATGTCAGCACTCGTATAGGATTTCCTTGCATTATCCGTCCATCCTTCACTATGGGTGGCTCAGGTGGTGGTATTGCATACAACAAACAAGAGTTTGAAGAGATATGCCGTCGCGGCTTAGATTTATCACCTACCAGTGAACTATTGATTGATGAGTCATTAATTGGTTGGAAAGAATATGAAATGGAAGTGGTCAGAGACAAAGCTGACAACGTTATTATTGTATGTACCATAGAAAATATTGACCCTATGGGTGTGCATACAGGTGACTCAATCACCGTTGCTCCTGCACAAACCCTAACCGATAAAGAGTTTCAGATTATGCGTAACGCGGCCATCGCCGTATTACGTGAAATTGGTGTAGAAACAGGTGGCTCCAACGTGCAGTTCGGCGTAGATCCTACAACTGGTCGTTTAGTGGTGATTGAGATGAACCCAAGGGTATCTCGTTCTTCAGCGCTAGCATCAAAAGCCACAGGCTTTCCTATCGCTAGAGTGGCGGCTAAATTAGCCATTGGTTACACCCTCGATGAATTGGCCAACGATATTACAGGTGGTTTAACCCCGGCTTCGTTTGAACCTACTATCGATTATGTCGTCACTAAAATACCTCGTTTTAATTTTGAAAAATTCGCAGGTGCCAACGACCGTCTCACCACACAGATGAAATCAGTGGGTGAAGTAATGGCGATTGGCCGTAACCAACAAGAGTCATTACAAAAAGCGCTACGTGGCCTAGAAGTGGGTGTGAATGGCCTAGATTCTATTATTGATATTCATGCACCAGAGGCGAGAAGCAAGATCATCCGTGAATTACGTGAGCCCGGTGCTGAGCGTATCTGGTACATCGCTGATGCAATGCGTATGGGCATGTCGGTAGATGAAATCTTTGAGCTAACCAATATAGACAGATGGTACTTGGTACAGATTGAAGAGCTGATCATTCTTGAACAACAAATTCATGCGTCTGGGTTATCTTCGATTGACGAAGACTTGATGAAAATACTTAAACGTAAGGGGTTTGCAGACTCTAGAATTGCTGACTTAACCGGCGTAGATGAATCAGACGTGCGTGAATTACGCCGTAGTTTTGATATTCACCCTGTTTACAAACGCGTTGATACTTGTGCTGCTGAATTCTCGTCTGACACCGCCTACATGTATTCTACTTACGATGAAGAATGTGAAGCTAACCCCACTGACAATGACAAAATTATGGTGTTGGGTGGTGGTCCAAACCGTATAGGGCAGGGTATTGAGTTTGATTATTGTTGTGTTCATGCGGCGCTGGCATTACGTGAAGATGGTTATGAAACCATCATGGTCAATTGTAATCCAGAAACTGTTTCTACTGATTACGATACTTCTGACCGTTTATATTTTGAGTCTGTTACTTTAG
>Ga0222645_100404_pt1 | contig 25024 bp, 19 predicted proteins | sample AntAcemetagen292_FD_179881 | JGI IMG/M metagenome (GOLD analysis project Ga0222645, IMG submission 179881) | Saline water microbial communities from Ace Lake, Antarctica - #292 | ecosystem: Environmental > Aquatic > Non-marine Saline and Alkaline > Saline | place: Antarctica: Ace Lake | collected...
GGCGGCGATGCGCGCGGCGACGTCCAGGACGCCGTGGGTGCCGTACCCGACGTTTTCGTACGACGCGTCATACACACCGACGTTACCAGCGCTGTTTTCGTGGGAAGCGCCGTATGAATCACCATACCCTGCTCCGTACCCGCCGCGCGCGTCTCGCTGCGGTTTCAACCCGTACTCAGTGCTTTGAGGGGTTTGGTTCGGCGCGCCGGCGGGCGAGGCGTCGTCTTCCGCGAAACCGGTTGGCGTTGGCGTGGACGGCGCGCCGCCATAAGTGGAGACATCTCCGAAGGCCACGGAAGACGAAGGCGGCGCGCTGTTGTTCGCCGCCGCCGCCGCGGCGGCGTAAAGCGCGCTGTCGTCTAAATACGCATCACCGGCCGCCGTGTCCCCTGAGCTGGAGCTGGTGTACTTTGACTCGGGCGCCGCCGCCGCCGCGTTCGCCGCGGCCAAGTCCAGTTCCCTTACCTGTTCCCCAAGTGCGCCGAGAATCGCATCCAGAGGTTTCAACGTGGGCAGGGCGACGCGGTTGGGGAGTGGGGATGTTGATGCCGGGTTCGGTACTGAAGAAGAGGAAGGGTCGTCGCTCCACGCGCTTCGCGGTCGGACCGCGGCGCGTCGCGACGCCTCCGCGAGGTTCGCATCCGCCTGCTCTGCCTCGCGTGTCACCCGGTCCATCGCCGCCGCCGTCGCGGCGAGCGACGCCCTCATCTCAGCCTCGGCGTCGCCCGAGCTGGACGACCCGGGGAGGGTCGAGCCGGGCGCACCCGGAACCGTGGACGGCGCCACCGGAACAGACGCGCGCGTCTCGTCAAACGTAAACGTGTTGCTGAACAAACCCGTGGTGTCCTCGCTGAGGTTCAAACTTCGCGAGTTTGACATTTCTTGCGATTGTGATTGATCAAGGGACTTTGCCAACTCCGTGAGGCGGTTCGCGGAGGCTTGGGCCTGTTGCGATGGGTCTGGCGACACCGCGGCCAAAGCGGCGCGCCGTCCGTGCTCCGCCGCCGCCGCGATGGCGCGGTCGAGCTGCGATTCGTCCACGAAGTCGGAAACCCCGCCCGGCACCCCCGCGCCCCCCGCCGGCCCGACGAAGTCGTCATCCGAGTACCCATCGCCGTCGTTCTCGTCGTCATCGAACGCGTCCGTGTGGTACGGCCTCCGGGGCGAGCGCACCGCGAATTCGCCCGCCGCGACCACCGCCGCGATTTCGTCCATGGTGGACCCCACCACCCCTCGACGCGCCAGAACCTCAGGCGCGTCTTCGTTTCGTTTCGTTGCTCGGGAGTGTTTGGAAGACTGCTGGCCCACTCGTTCCGACAGTTCCAACACGGGACTACTCGCGCCCCGCGCCATGGCCAAAACGTTTTCCAGCCCCAAATCACCCAACCGTGCCTCCTCCGCGGATTCGTGGAACATATCCCCAAACCCCGATGCGTCGTCGTCATTCGCGGTTCCCACACCGAACCCTTCATCTTCATCACCAGGCGTGCCTTCGTCGAACGGCAGTTCGTCGTCGAAGGTAGTTTGCGGGCGAGTTAATCGAGACGCAACCGCGGCGCCGGCACCGCCGCGCCCACCTCTGGAACCGCCGTCGCCCCCGGCTCGCGAAATCTCAGAAAACGCCGTTTCAAAAGCTCTCAACGTATCGCTCTCCTTCTTCTCCGCGTTCCACTTGCGCAGTAACGGGGCGTTGATCAGGCCGCCACCCGTTGCCATTTCCTTAACCTTGCGCACACGTTCCGCCCGCGATTCCAAATCGAACGTCACCGCCATTTCCCGTTTCGAAACAACCGCCCGACGTTGCTGCGCCGCGAAGGTAGCGCGCTTCGCCTCCTTGGCTTTCGTGGATTGCAAAGCCTTAAGCTCGGAATCCATGCGCACCGCGCGTCGCTGTTCCTCCTGGAACGCGTTGTCGAACGCGGACAGGGCTTGTGGTGTTTTTTTGTGCCCACCGTGGCGCTCGACCCCGCCGTCGCCCGCCAGAATCTGAACAGCCGCGGCGGCGGGTACGGATGCGAATTTGCCGGTACCGCCGCCGCCGGTGGCGTTTGTCCGCAACCGCCGCGTCCCCACCGCCACCCCCGTACCGTGGTCCACCACCAAGTCGTTGAAGTGCGTGTTCCGGAACGTCTCCCCGGAAAGGTTTCCCCGTAACGGCCGAGCGACGCGGTCTCGCGTTTCGCGAGTCAACGCCTCCACGAGCTGTTTTTGGAAAAGAAAAGTAAAGTGTCAGTCTTCGTAATGTTCGTAACGTGTATGAGCAAACAGTGCACTTGTGATGTATGTCGTAAACAGTAAATAGTCAAAGAGGTGCGGTAAACAGTCTTTGGATTTGGGAAAGCCCCACGGGTACGTACTTTTTTCCGTTTCCCCTCGTCGGAATCCGCGAACGCCGCGGCGGTTTCGCGCATGTCAGTCCTGGTTTTATCCCCAAGCGCAATCGCGGTGTTTCGTCGGTGCTTCGCCACGAAGAAAGGCTCGTCCAGCGTGGCAATGCGTCTGTACTCCCGCCCCAGCGCGGTTTCGTGTCGCTCCAGGGCGCTGAGATTGTAAAAAGAAATGTCAGACTCGTATGGGCAATCAGTCTTCGGAATGTGGTAAATGGGAAATACTCACCTGAGCTCGGCGTCGAACCTTTTGTGCGCGTTTTCCTTCTCCCTACTCTTTCTCGATTTGGATGTGCCAATCGCCGCCGCGGCGGCGTGCGCCTTGCCCACCCCCACCACCGCGCCTGAGTAGTCCCGTTCGAGCTCTTTTTGTTTCGCAACTCTCGCTGTTAACCACCCTTCGTGAAGTTGGCTGGTCAACTCTACGTGGTGGTCCTGTACGAGGGCTCGGAATTCTGCGGCTTGGAACCTGGCCCAGAGCTTTTCCTGGGTGCGGACTTCCAAGATCCGGGTCAATCTTGTGCGGGCGAACGCCTTGCCGTGCACGACAACGCGCTCGCACCCGAGCTTGTACTTCGACCCTGAGTCGACTAAAGGCGTCCTTTGCTGCTGAATCACACCCCCCCCGGGCTGAAGCAGCGCGGCTTGAATCTCCGCGAGTGACGCGGACGCATCTTCGCACGACGGCACGGAGGGGAGATGGGCTCCCGGGGCGGATGCGACGCCGGGGTGGTGGGTCGGCGACGACGAAGAAGCGTTTCGGGGGACCGCGGGTACCGCGCTGCCCCCGTTGTGCCAGTACGCGGACGAAAAAGGCATTGGCGTCGCCCACGAGGTGCCGGCGGTCGCGTACACACACGCGGTCACAGGCCGGGTGCCGAACGGTCTGTTTCTGGGACGGAGCGATTGATGCGCTTTCGAAAACCACGAGGCACAAAAAAAAAAGGCGTTTCAATCAACGGCTCAATTTCGATTTGTTTTTTTCTTTTTTCGCGCGTTCGCGGGGACAAAAAAGGGTTCGTCCCTGTGGAGTCCAGATGTAACAGGGAAGGCTCCCTAGAAACTAACAGGCATGTCTCCCAAGAAACTACCGCCGAAATTACCGCTCGAAACTACTATGACTACTGTGACTACCACATCTAACAACCTAAATCGTTCGATACCGGCCTACCTTCCTGTTCTGACCGTGACCCCTTTACCCTCGGAAAGTGACTTTAATTCAACCCGCCCAAACCGCCGGCAAGGAACACGCGGGGAACACGATGTTCGGGAACTTCTTCGCCAAATTAACAAACTCTTCGTACGAAATGTTCCCGTCTCCGTCCGCGTCGCACTGTTTCATGAGCCAGTGCATTTTCCGATCAAGCTGTTTCGCGGACGCCATGTTCGTAGCCTTGACGATCTTCTTAAGCCCCGACGCGTTAATCGCGCCGCTGCAATCCAGGTCGAAAACCTGAAACGCGAACGTCACCTTGTCCTCGCGCGCGCTCCCTCCCACGTTGCACAAACCCACCACGAACTCCTTCAAGTCGATTGTGCCGTTTTTTTCCTTGTCGAACGTCCCGAATAAACGCTCCACGAACGGCGACCGCGGCACCCGCAGTAAACGGCAAAACTGGTTGTTGTCGACCCGCCCGCTTTTGTCCGTGTCGATGCTTAGGAACTGCCCGTGCACCTTTTTCAGCGCGTCGTTATCAAGGCCGTGTTGTCTTTAAAACGACTCCATGTCCGCGATGGGGTTACCCCCTAGGGGTGGTGCAGCCGCACCAAACGCACCCCCCGCCGCAGAGCTCCCGCCCCCGCCCCCGCCCCCGGGAACGTTAGCCGGCGGCGGCATCCCTTGAAACGGGCTGATGGGCTTGGGAAACTCCTCGAAGCTCACCTGCCCATCACCGTCCCGGGCCGCCGCGAGGATCATCTCATCCATCTCGTCGTCGTTGGGTTTCTCTGCCATGCTACGTAAGATGTGCCCCGCCCCGGCGGGCGTTGAGGGCGCTGAGGCAGGCCTTTCCTCCGCGTGCGACTGTGAATCCGGTGAATCCGATTGTTCGTAACACGAAACGGGTAACCGCAAGTCCTTGGCGCGCGTCCTCATTGCGTGGTCCTCCTTGGCGTTGAGAAACTCCATCCGCTCCAGGGCTGAAATCTTCATTTGCAATTCGCGATGCTTAACCTCCCACGGAATCAGCGAATCGCCGAAGCGCTCGCGCGCGTCGTTGATTTTCTCCCAGCGCGCCACGGCGCGGTCGGCAGCGGCCCACTCCAGGTTCGCGCATCGCGCGCGCATCGCGGTTGTTTCTCGCGCCAGTTGCGCCTCGATTTCGCTTTCCAAGCTCAAAGCAGGCGCGACGAGTGCCGAAAACCTCACCAGCGTTTTGGTTAAATCCCGCTCGGAACAGTCTGTAATAGAGGTTTGCAGTTTCGATGTTTCTTTCGTCGCTTCTTGTGCCATCGCGTCCAGCGCGTCGTCGTCGAGCAAAGTTTGTTTCGCCTGCGATTGTTACACGAAAAGTGTCAGTCCCGTGTTGGGCGATGTATGGACAAACAGTCACCAGCTGAGAGATAAAACAGTGTGCCTGGATTTGGGAAATAGAAGTACGTACCTCCGATTGCGCCGCGGCGGATTGAATCAACACAGCGCTCGTTTTCGCCTCAACACTTTCCTCGAACGCGACGCAAGTACCCACCGCGTCTTTGCATTGTGCCGAAAACCCTTCCCTCGCCTTTTGCATTTCAGAAAGCAGAAACTCAGTTGCGTCGCGTCGCGTCGCGTTCGCGTCCGCAACGGAGCTAAGCAACGTCTCGGTCTCGCAAACCACGCCTTCGGTGGTGTCAACCGCGGTTGCTTTGATTGTTCTCAAATCAGAAAAAGTCAGCTCGTGTCTTGACACCAGGACACGGAAGCCGTCGAAGGTTTCTTTCGTTGCGGTTTTGTTTTCGGTGGAGTCGGACTGTTTTGTTACTTTCTTTCTTCGCGTTTTTTCATCACACTCTTTGCCTGTAGGGTCAGACTCTTTTCCTTGAGACCCCACCTCGAAAGAAAACGACGAAAGCAAGTCTGGATACGGATCGCCCTCGCTCGTTTTCGTCGGCCCCGGCGCGTTTCGGTCGCACGTCATCAACAAACGCAGGTGTTCCGGTAGAAACAAACCCTGGTGCGCGCCATGTGCGCGTCGAGGCACGACGGGACACAAACACCCGTACTTCGCGAACGCGCAACGCACGTCTTGTTCCGGGCAAACATGGAGCATGTGCGCTTTCTTTTGATCGTGTGGGATTGTTTTCCCGCACCTCGCGCAGTCGAAAAAACGAAAAACACACTCGGCTTCGTGCTGCCCCACCCGGCGCAGCGCCCGCGGGGCTTTGATTGTGAACAAAAAAAGTGTCAGTCTTGAGAGGCACCAAGTGCCATGTATGAGCAAACAGTCGTGGTTGTGATGTATGTAGTAACTACGTAATGACGGGCGGACAATCGGCAAACGCCCGGTGCCTGGATTTGGGAAAGCCCGTCCGGCCGTACCTTTGCAGTGACGACAGAGGGCTCGCTGAAACCGACACACGGCGCGGTGCGACGCGAGCTTGCACTTGGGTAAACGCACGCCGCACCGTTCGCCGCGTTCGCTTCGTTCATTCGCGATGAACCCGCGCTTGAACTTGGACGAGGTACTGGCCGAGTAAAATGCGGAGTCGCTGTTTTGCGAAATCGAACCTTTTGAGACTGTTTGCCCATACGAACTTACCTTTTCCGAGCCAGAGACGGAGCCGGGCGCGTTTTGGTCGTGAGAGCCCGCCCCTGGAGTAACCCGTAACAAACCCAACCATTGTCGTTTCGATTGGCTTCGTAAACTGTTTTTCCGGGTCCGAACCTCGGTCTCCACCACGTCACCACCAAAGGTGTAAACGCGCCCGTCGTTGCCGATTGACGAATCCCTTGCGCGTTGTTGTTTCCCTTTTTGTCCGTCGGGGTCGTCGTCCACGAAACCGCAAGGCACGATTTCCCAGGCGCAGTCTTTTGCCAAATGCCCTTCCACGGTTCGCCGGACTCCCCTCCAAGAACACTTTGGTCGATTGGGACACACAAACGGCCGTAGTTCGCACAAACGGAAGTGCGCGCCGGCGTGCTTGGCGCGAATTTGTTGTTCGCACCCGAATTCGCGACGGGAACACGGCACCAACCGAAACTCGCACTCCTCGTTTTTGTGTATCGCCGCCTCCCCCGCCCTCAAGCGCTTTAAACACGTATCACCCGGGTCAAACGCAAAGGGAAGGCCGCACACCACAATCGCGGACGCGCAGTCGCGTTCGGTTTGTTGGCGGTCGCACAAACGGCCGGAATCGGGACAGCCGTGGCCGGTGCGGTCCATCTCCCAGCGCAGTTCGTGGACGATTTTTTGTGGGCTCGCGAGGGACGACTTGCCGGAGAGGGACCTTTTTGTTTCATCATTATCGTCGCCGTCGAGTTCGACACGAGACGCGTTTTTCTGCAAGTCACCGTCATTGCCATCGTCACCGTCACCGCCAAATCGCCCCCCAATCGCCACTTTTTCGCACCTAAGCGCGTGCCTGCACAGCACGCGTTTCAACGAAACTTTCATCACCACGGTTTCGTCGGTTGGTAAGTCGTCGACGACGGATTCGGGCACCACACCTTTTACAAGCAAACACCCGCGACACCAAAGGTCGTTGCTGAGTACTAACTCGTCCTTCACCACCGATAACCGTTCCGGCCACCGCACCGGGTCCCACGCCACGTCCCCGCACTTTTCACAAAGCACGTCCCTTGACGGGTACGCCGCGAACGCGATCGGCGCGCGGAAACCCTCCGTGTACGCGCGTGAAAGGAAACACTCGCCTTGTGATACGCGGTTGACTTGCTCGTTTGAAGAATCAATCGCCGCGCCGTTCCCACTCGGCGCGCCGGCGAGCCGACACAGCCCCGGTCGGTCGCCGTTCCAGGTTCGTGTCGACGATCGGTGGCAGCACAATAAAGGCTTTCCTGCTTTTTTGTAACTGTCCAAGGCGAGTTTTGCGTAGTAGGTGGTGATTTCGTTTGTGGTCAGGTACCGCTGAAGCGAATCGCCGCGATCGCGGTTGCGACCCGAAATGCTCGATCCGCTGCGTCGAGAAACACGGTCACTTTCGGACGAAGGCGAAACTCGAGTTTCCCCACCGGCATCATCCTCTTCTTCAGCAGTACCCCCAGAGTCCTCTTCTCCACCAATCCCCGAGCCCTCCCCGAGCGAGGGGGTCATTAACTCCGCGGCATCTACACTCCGCCGCGCGTTTCCAGATTTGGCGCCGGGCACGAAATCGGTCTCCGGAAACGAATCATCATTCGCGCCCCGCAAACTCCACTGAGTCGTAACTCGTGACCACGAGTGATCGTCATTCGTCGTCTCGTCAGTAGGAAACGCACGACGGAACAACACGCTTTGCTGTCTCGGCTTGTTTCGCGTCACTCGCCGCGGGTCTCGGTCGAAGCGGGTCTCGAGAAGCGCGGAGGGAAGTGCTTTCGGTTTGGTTTCGGTTTCGTTTTCCTCATCATCCGAAAAGATCGACGATGTCTCGTTCCCACGCCCATCTCTGCCCGTGCTTTCGAGGTTGTTTTCCTCACCCCCAGCGCGGCGGTCCCACGCCTGCCCGAAATGCAATTCGCCCGCCTTGAGAAACGAGTCTTCGGACCCCGCGCGTACCGTGGGGTGGGGCTCGGCCGCCTGGCGAAACCCCGGGTCGTTCGGGGGGTTGTCGTTTGGTTCCGAGATTTCGGACCGGAACTCCGTCGCGTCGTCGTCGTGGTGCCGATCCCGCACGCCGCGTATTTCCGGACCCAGCGCCGCACCCGCGACAGTGGGGTCACCGCGCACGTCGCGTGTGGGGTGCAACACGTCCCCGAACTCGAACGAAGCCCCGGGGTTCGAGGGGCGTAGGGGCGTTTCCCGGAATGTTTCGTCACCGCCCCGGGACAGTTCACCTGATGAGTTGTCACGACGACTCCGCGATGACGCGACACCCTCAGGTCTCGGCGAAGGACTCGACCCAAGCAAGGGGAGGGAAGGTGCCATCATGGAAAACGCGTCGTTTGTTGTCAATTAACCAAACGCGACATCACGGCCAGCGCGCGGGCCGCGCGCCGAGTTTTGGTGCAAAGAACGTCTCGATTTCCGAGAGTTTTTTTTGCGACCTGTTTGCTGGTTGATGGGGTACATGCGGGGTCGACTCGACGGGGGAGAGCCGAGAGCGTCCTTTTCGCAGACTGCGAACGCGTAGCATAACGCGAGTCCGCCGAGGTTCTCCGTGGCGAGTTCTTGGTGCGTGATTGGTTCAAACGCACCTAGGAACTTTCTGTTTCTTTTTCCGCCAAAGTAATTCAACACCGCGCGTCCCCCCCTCTCGCACTTCCCACCCCACGCTACGCACCCATCCTCCACCACCATGCCTCTCGCGAGCATCGAATCTTACGCCAAGGACGGCGCGGTCGCGGACAAGGAACACACGTGGCACTTTCCCGAAAAGTCGGACGGGTACGTGGTTTTTGGATTCGATCTTCAAGTCGTTTCGTTGTTGCCCGAAGATTCGTTGTTACCTGGATCGTGCGTGTCGTCGCGACACTTCCTGAGTACGACACATCTTCCTCCACCCTCTCCCACGCCTCGAAGGTTGAGTTCGAGGAAGGGTCTTTTCTGCGAACCATGACTAAATGCTCACCTGAACTCTTCCCCTGCCTCCCTTGCACCGTCGGGACAGATGGTACCGCATCCACAACGCCATCTAGGGCGAGATGTGCAAGTTCGGCGCCGGTTTAGCGGCGTGCGGCGGCGGGGAACTGCAGCAATGGCAAGTCTCCGCTCTTCAAAAGTTTTGGGCGGGCCACTCGAAACTTGTGGATCTGCACCACGGGCACGAGGACGACATGTTCACCCCGATGCTCAAGAAAAGGTGAACTACCCGCCGAAACTGGAGGCGGACCACGACGCGCTTGTTGCGCTGGCCAAGGCGGTGACTTTGGAGGTGGGGGCGCTTGAGGGCGGCGGGTCGTTGACCGCCGTCACCTCCGTTTTCGAGACGTACCACGCCACCATGAAAGCCCATCTCAAGGAAGAGGAAGAACTGTGCGTGCCGTTGATTCGCGCGTTTTTCGACCCCAAATACGTCGGCGCTAAAGTCCAGGAAATCATGCAGGCGATGGACCCCATCGCCCTAGGCGCGTTCGTGCACTACCAAGGCAGCAAAGCCGAGCTCGGCCCGTTCCTGAAACAGGAGGGCATTCCCTTTTTCGTGTGGTACATCCAGTTCAAGGGTGCGCGCGCGCAGTACCGCGCTCAAATGGAAACGCAAATCCAGGCGCTTCTCACGAAAACGCCCCCCACCAAGCCGCTCACCGCGAAGAAGGACCTTACGGACGCGATGAACTGCGGCGCGTACCAGTGGAGAGTCACGGCGTAATGCGTGAGGTTTTTTTTTTGTCTCCCAGGGGAGTGGAGGACACGCGCCGCGCTTAATTATTTGGTTGTTGTTTACCTGTTTTGGTCTAAAATCAACTCATAACACCCTCTACCTCATCCTCAATCACGGACCCTACCTCAAATCGCTTTACCTCAAGTCCGTTGTGATTTGCCTCAACCCCTCCGCGCACACCTGATACGCGTGTTGTGACGCGCGCGCGTCGCACGTACGAACAACACCCTCGCGCAACAATATCCAGTACCGTTCCGATTCGTCGTACTGTTGAGACGTATGGGCGGTCGGTCCATCGCCAGTCCGTTTACTTCCTTTCGCAGCCGCAGCTAGGAACTTCACCACCACCGCGGGCACGGAACACGCGCTGAGGCAAATCGCGGGGTGCGTTTTCGTGATTGCCAAAATCAGGGAACACGCGAGGTCGTACTCGCGATTCACGCACAAAACACCGACCGCGTATTTCCACAAACCCGGCGCCGGCGGTTCCCGAGACTGTTTGCCCATACGAACCAGCCCGCCCTGCTGACGGCTTTTATTCCCCACCGCAATCGTGGCGACTTTCGCGACCACGGATGCCAAAAGCGTTGTTTTGAAAGTTTTGCTGATACTATCACTGGAAGTATCACCGGTGACGACCCACTGTAACCGCGCCACGAGCAGCGATGCCAAGGAATCGTCCATCGGTACCTCTGCTGATTCCGTGTCGAAACCTCTGGAGAAGAATTCCGTTTGCAACGCCAGCAGTGATTCTTCCCACAAACTGTGGTACGGAAGAATGAGCGCGGTTTTCAAGGACGCGGCGGCGCCGTTCGCGTTTCTTGAACAGGCGGTCAACGTTTTCGCGTCGGTTTCGGAGAGAAAAAAACCCAAAGGCAGTACCTGAACCGGGTTTGAACCGACGTCCTCTTCGGAGGTAACTACCGGCTCGGTGCCCCAGCCGTCGTCGTCCCAGCCGTCGTCGTCCCACCCGTCGGTTTTGTCCGCAGTGTTTTCAGTCATCACATTATGACTGTCAAAGTCGACGCCGCCGACGAAGGCGAGCAATGCGCAGTGCGCCGCGTGGAGACAAATACTTTTGAGTTTTGCCAGAAAAGTGTCAGTATTGTATGGTCAAACAGTCGGCGGGATATGGGAAATGCAATACTTACCTTTCATCGTCGTCGTCGTTTCCAGGCAAGGCCTGAAAAACCCGCAACAGCAACGCGACACGCATGTCGCCGATGACGTCTCCACTTGGCGTGGTGTGTTCAGTCTTGCGGTTAACAGACTTATTACCACTTACGTCATACGTATCGTCCGCGTCGTCAGTGTCTGTTTTTTGACGATTCCAACGCAACCCGGGCGCGCCTTCCCAAAGCGCCAACACCCCGACGAACACCCCGATCGCGTCGCCGTGGAACACGGTGGAACCACCTGAACGCGAAGTTTCGGTCAAAAGTTTGCGGAACCAGCCTTTTGTTTTCTCGCCGTCCACAAGGGTGGCCTCGGCAATCGTTGTTTCGAAACCAAGCGCCGCAACCGCCGCGACGGTGCGCGCCGCGAGCAGCGCGAGGGCAACGTCGTCGTTTTCCGTCACAGGCCCGACGTTGGTTGTGTCGATGGAGGTGTTAGTGCTTGGTCGCGAGTTCAAATCCGGCAAGCCGGGCAAGGTTGGCCTTTTTTTCCCGTCGCTCGCGTCGGCGAGAATCTCCAGCGCCGCGCTTCGTGCGCCGGGCGGGACGTCGCCTCTACCTGCAAAACTGCGAATCGTGGAGAACACCGCGGTTCGCGCGGCGACGACGCGGGCATAAATTTCATCATCCAAAGAGTGGTCTCCCGGTGTTCCTGATTGTAAAAAAAGAAATGTCAGTTTCGTATGGGCAATAAGTCAGTGGAATGTGGTAAATGGGAAATACTTACCTCCTTGAGTCGACACACGCCGCTCCTGGAGGTCCACGGCGCGCACGATTCCGTGAACCGCTTTTTCACTCGCAGACGCCTTCCCGTTGTTTTCTTTTCGCGAATGTCGCGGCCACTCCGAGGCTAAGGTTTGGCACGCGCGCGTCGCTGCAGCGATTAGTTCGCGGGTTATGGACTCTTGGTTGAGCTTGAATGCTTTGTCAACCTCGTTGTCGTAACCTTCATCAAGCGCTTGTACCTTTTCCGTGGCGTCTAATGAAGCCAAGGCGAACATCGCGCCGGCCGATTCGCCAGCCGCGATCCACTGTTTCAAAAGCGTTTCAAGTCCAGACGACGTTTCCTCCGTTTTGTGAGACGTTTGAGACGTCTCCGTTTCCGGTTCCGTTTCCGTCTCCGCGGCGCAAACGAAAGACTCCAGCGACGCCAAGGACGCGTCGCTCATCGTAGGTCGCGAGTTCCTCGCCGCCTCGAGCCAAAGCAACCGTGTGTACGAGGCACGCATCGCGGCCGTTAACTCGTCAACCGACGAGTTACCGCCAGTGACCTCCGACTCCAACCTCAAAACCGCGGCGCGGACAACCAAAACGCGAACGGAAAGACCCGCTTCGCACGCAAAGGAACCTTTTTTTACCCTATCTTCCGTCGTGACTTCTCGAGGGTCTGTTAACTCGCCGAGCTCGTGTAACTCCCCAAACCTCGCAAACGGGTGCGGGGTGTTTGCAAACGCGGCGTGCCTGGCAAACGAGGACACGTCGAGTGGGTTTATCGCTTTGAACTGAGCAACCGCGGCGGCGGCGCGCTGTTCGGGAGACGCTCTTTTTTTACCGCCGCGCATATTACCAACGTCGGGGCGGAGCGTCGCGAGCGCGGCGGCGAGCGCGGCTGCAGAATTCAGGGATGGCACGTCATCCATACCGGCTGGAAGGCAAGGCGCGGTGGCCACGGACCTCGCGAGCGCGCTCGCGGCTGAGGTAGCCGCTTGTGCCGCTGCCGCGGAGGTGGTCGCCGCCGCCGCCGCCGGCGTGAGCGCCACAAAAAACGCCTCCATGATTTCCCGGCTTCCCCCCTGTGGAGAGTCGAAGCCCTGTTTCCCCAGAAACGCGCCTATGCGCACCGCTCCTAACCGTGGAAACGACGACCCGGACAACGAACGACGCGCCACCGCCGCTATCGCAAGCGACGTCGCAGCGGCGGCATCCGCGGCATCCGCGTGCCTCGCGTGCCGTCGCGCTTCGTCTTCCCACTCCGCTCGCGTTTTTTGGAGGTTCCCCTCCCTCGCCAAACGGAAACACGCCGCGCTTAAACCCAGCTGGCACTTTTTGAGCCACCCAAAGTACACCGCGTGTACCTCGCCAGACGTCTCTGTGGAAACGCCGGAAAGCCGTTGCACCGCGTCGTGGGTTGTTCGGGTTAACAATTCGACGGCGCGTTCCGGGGACGTCGCGAATTGCTTTTCCAAGAAAACGCAAGATGCGTTTAGAGCTGTGATTGTAAAAAAAAGGTGTCAGTCTTGCATGGGCAAACAGTGTGTTAACGGATTTGGGAAAGCCCCAACACGTACCTTCGAGCGATTGTTCCGTATTTTCGTCGCCGTCCGTCGCCGCGACCAGCCCTGTTGCGAAGGACACGGCACACTGCAACAAATCCACCCCGTGCGTTTCCGCGATTCGAAACAGCTCGTCTCGAACCTTCTCCAACTCGCTTTGCGTCTCGGCGATGTCTGTTTGCCCATACCCAAAAAGCGCCACGCTCGGGCAGGCGCGCGCGAGGGAAACAATCAACTCGGCTCTTTTCGTGGCGTCCGAAACAAAGTCGTCCACGCGCTGCTGTTTCCCAGGAAAAGAAACGCTTTTGTGAGTCGCTTTCCCCAACATCCCGCACACAAACTCCGCGTTCGTCACGAGCGCGAGCTTTTCCTTGGATTCGCGGAACTCTTTGGAGTGGTCACCAGTGTTACTCTCGTTGGTACTCGAAACGAGTAATTCGTTTGTGTCGGCGTTGAGCGCTTTTTGTCGCGCCTCGAAATCGCCCGCCGGCACCAACCGCAGCGCGTGCGCTCGCGTTCCAAGCGCAAGGGTCGTTTGCGCGTCGTGAGTCGTTTTCGTTAACGAGAACGAATCCATCGTCGAAGTCACGGATTTGGACTCCTTCAGGCCCAGCAAAAGACCGAGGCACACACCGTTCGCGGTTCTGGTTTCGTTTTTGTCACCGACGTCGCTTTTGTCACCCGCGTCGACGACGCACATTTCCGCGGCGCGCACGTCGCGTATCAGCGGCGACATGAGGTGGTCCAAAACGCACACCCCCGCGGTTCCCAGACCGTAGGACAACGCGAACGCCGCCGCGCTTTCGCTTTCGGTGTTTTCGTTACTCACGGTGTTTTCCGTATCTGTGTTTTCTGCCGCTTTCTGGAACACGCAAAGTAGGCGCCGAAAGTCCCTACCTTCCGCGAGTGCGCGCGCCGCCGAGCGAGGTTTCGCAACCTCAGCCGCGGCGCGTTCGGGGCCCGCGGTTTGGCGTAAAAAGCCATACGCGGTTGGGTCGCGGTTTTCGTGAGTAACAGACCGCGCGCCAATCGCACGCGCTGCGAGTTCCCGTGTCTCCGTGTGGCCATCACTGGTGGTGGTCACATCACCCTCTTGGTCGGTTCTTCTCGAGTTATCGGTGTCAGCACGAAAGCGTGTTCCAAGCACCGCCGCATACAAACTTCGCGTTTCCATGGCTTGCCACCGCGCGAGCAACGCCGGTTTCGTGTCCCTCGGCGCGGCGGCGAGCGCGAAGGCGAGGAAGGTTTTCAGGGAAGTTCGGTCCGGTACCACCGGGTCGTCTTCGTGGTCGTCGCGGTCAAAAGTTTCTGTCCGACCCTCACAAGTTTCTTTCCGGCCCTTCTCGTCGAGCTCGTCGAGAGCCGCGCCCGCCGCCTCAACGAACCGCGAAACGAAGCCCCACGCGCTCGAAAACCGCGCCTCGACCAACACTTCCAAACTCGCCAGCGCGTCCGCGAAGTCGTTTCTGGCCAACGCAGCTTGCCCGATTCGCAACTCCACGTCGTGTGTGTCGTTTTCGTTTTGCGTCAACAACAAACAGGTGGCCAACTCCCAAACCTCGGCCCGGGTTGGAACCCCGTTTGGGGCTTTTTCGTGCTTTTGTGTTTTTTTGTCGGAGACTAATCGCCCATACGAAGTCGTGTCAACAGCCCGTTTGTGTGACGTGTCAATCACGTGCTGCAACAAATGAAAGTGCGGGGCTTTGTTTCCGTTGTCGGTACCTACGAAAGAAACCCCCTCGCGTTTCAACCGGCCCGGCGAGTACTCCACGCCGAGATTTCGCAAAAGGGTAACAGTGGCGACCACGGCGCGACACGAACCGAGAGTTTCACCGTGTGGGTAGTGAGCCACACTTTCTTCGCAACCTGCAGGTATACTTTCGTAAGGACCTTCAAGTAAATCCAACCTTGAAGCACTTTCACCTTGTGGGTAGTGAGCCACACTTTCTTGGCACCCCTCAGGCGCGCATCGCAAAACCTCCCGCGCGCGTCGTAGGCGGTCGTCGGTTTCGGAACCGCCGCCGGCGCCCGGTTCGTATAAAAACTCGCAACAAGTTTGGGTGACGATTTTCAGCGCTACCGACGCCGGTATCGCGGGAGGACCGCCCGACTTGTTGCTCTGCGCACCCGCAGTGGAACTTTGCGTGTATTTTCCACCGTCCCCCGAGTGCAGCTCGGCCACGGTCGCCACGGCGCCGCCCACCAGCCCCCCGAGGGTTTTCGGGAAAGCGTGACTGTTTGCCCATACGCCGCCGCCGTGCACCGCGCCCGCCCGCGCGTCGCGCACCAGTCCCCCGAGCGCCCCGAACAAATCGGACGCCGCGGTTCCCTGACTGCTCGCCCATACCGCGCGTACCGCGTTTCCCACGCTGACATCCTGTGTGAAAACATTGTTTTCATCACTTGTTTGGCCTTCGCGTTTCTCTTCCACAACAACACCCGCCGAAGACCCAGACCCAGAATTCGCGCTCCACAGCTCTGCCAAAATTCGCCGCGCGAAATCTGTTTCCCCCGCGCCGTCGCCAACGCGAAGCTGCGCTTTGAGTAACCGAACCGCGGCGTGTTGCGGTGTGACGTGGTTTTCAAACGCGACTTGCAGTTTGGACAAATCAACCCAAAGCGCCCTCGACCAAACCCCCGGGCCGCCGGCGGGGAAACTGGCCCGATTAACAAGAAAGTGTCAGTCTCGTATAGGCAATCAGGGAGGCGGAATGTGGTGGTTGGGAAAGACCCTTACCCGTTCGGACCGCTCGCGGAGGCAACCGCGGATGAAGCAACGCGCTTCAGGAAATCAAGAGCTTTTTCGTGTTTGACTTTTTCAGTCGGACCGTCGCTGTCACTGGTCATCGTCTCACCAGCCGCGTCAAGCACGTCCGCGATTGAAACGGAAACGGCCCTGTTTGCTAACACTCGCGCGGCGTTCACAGCGGCGCGCGCGCGTCGCGCCTGCTGCGTCGCCTTCACGGAAGGCGCCAGCGCGTCGAGCACCGCGAGTAGCGCCGCGGCGTTTGCTTCCGGGTCGCCGCCGCGAGGCGTCGCGCGCGCGGCTTCGATTGCCACGGACGCGACACCAATCGCGTCCCCCAACGCACGCCAGTGTTCAAAATTAGCACCACGCCTGGATTGTAAAAGAAAAGTGTCAGTCTTGTTATGGGCACACAGGGAGGCGGGATTGGGGAAAGGCCCAATACGTACTTTTGGGTATCGGCGTCTTGTTTGTTTTCGTCGAAAAAGTCATCCTCGCTGCTTTCCGTTTCCACCGACAGGTCCTCCCCCATTTCCAGTGACCCGTACCCCGCGCCAGCACCTCCCGATACCCAACGCAGAGCCACCGCGAGCACGTCAAACTTTTCGTCACGGGCCAAGTTTGCGAGCCATTTTTTCAAAGCCTCGCCTCCACCCGGTTCGCCAATCAAATCGCGCGCCGCGGCGGAACAAAGAACCCGTTCCGTGGACTCGAAGTCGAACTCGCCGTCCCTGAGAACTACGGACAGTTTCTCGAAGGGCGTGGAATCCAGAAACGTTTCGAGGGAGGAACACCACAGTCGGGTTTTGATAGTTCCGGGTTCGGTCGTCGGTTCGGGTGTTGGTTCGGTCGGGTGCAAAACCCGTAGTGTCTGTAGCGTAGGGTCTACTGCGTCCAGTAGTGTAGTGCTTACTGTTTCCTGTAGTGTAGTGTGCGATGTGTCCTCCCACGCGTTCGCTTCTTTTCGGTGCATTGCGAAAGGGTAAACCGGTTCCGCCGAAAACCCGACCCCCGGGTTTGGAAGCGACGCGCTTTGCGTTTTAAAGAAAAGTGTCAGTATTGTATGGTGAAACAGTCTTGGGATTTGGGAAATGCAATACGTACCTTTGCGTGGCTAACAGAAACGTCTTCGAATGACGCGCCTTGCGATAGGGAAAACAAAGTGTCAGTCTCTCGTGACGTGTATTACGTAAACAGTCAGAGGTAATAAACGTCCCTTCGCAGGACGAGTATGGGCAAACAGACAGTCTATTAATTTGGGTAACTGGAAAGCCCGTACCTGCTCCGCCAAATTTTCGTCACCGGGAAACGCCTTGGAAGCGAGTTCAAGCAACACACAAGCCGTGGTCACCGCCCCCGCGTCGCGGTCGCGCCGTAGGGCGTCGCGAAGCGCCCAGCCTGGACACCCGTTTCGTTCCGAAAAACACGCGCTTTGCCATTGAAAATTTTCGTCCACGGCGCCGCACGCCTCTGTGACGTGTTCGGTCGCGTGCAACAGCCAGTCCGGTCCCGGCGTTGCGCCCGAGGTTGCCGCCAACGCGATCGCGTCCGGCGAGATTTTCGCCGCTTCCGCTAACGCCGCTAGCGAGTATTGCTGGTCACCACTCCGTTCCAGGAGAAGCGCCCGGGCGCTTGTTTCGCTCTCCACCCACAAATCCGCCACCCGCGTGCTGCCGAATTTGTGTGACCCTACCCTGAACCCGGCCCGCTCTTTGTTCGCCGAAGTCGGCGCGTCGTGGAAACTCCAAGGCGCGTTCCACGGAAGCAAAGGTTCGTACTCGCCGACGTTCATGTGCTCCGGAAAAGCTGATAAAACGTCAAGCAAGCCAGACGTCGGGGCTCCTGATACCAAACACCGCGGAAACGCTCGGGCGATTGCAATCGCGCCCCTCGGGTCCGCGTTTAGCGCCGACTCCACCGCCGCGTCTGACGCTGTCATTCGCGAAAAGCGCTCCCAGTGCTTCGCGGAAAACGCGCCAATGCGCACCGCGTGCGACGCGTCGAGGCGGTCCAGTCTGGCAAAAATAACCAGCCTTAGTCGGTGCCACCACGACCAATTCTTTGTTTTTGTTTCTTTTCCGAAGGAGTTTTGCGGAGTCACGTTCGGGGACGGGTGTGGGGAAGGGTCGTCGTTTGTTCCGTTTTCTGGTTTTCCCCACTGACTGCCCACCTGGCGGCCAACCTCCAGAAACCGCTCCGTCTCCCTCAACGCCACTTCAAGCACCACCCTCTGGGTTTCGTACGAATCCGTGGTGGCGGAAATCGCGGCGACCACGGCGTACGCGCGGTCGGCGATTTTCGACCAACCATCGGCCAGCACGCCGCGAATTTCCGAAGGCGCGGCGGTTTCCCACTGACGCTTATACACGTCATCCGGGTTCAGCAAATCGTGTCGCGCGCAAAGACCCAGCGCGCCTGGCCAGTCTTTCGACTCGAGTAACGAACAAAGCGCTTCGCGTGGGGTTTTGGAAACGAGACTCGTGACGCGCCACCGGACGGTGTTCCGCGCCTGCAGCGGAGTCGGAAGCTCGAGCACGGCGACCCTGCGTTGCTTTTGTGTTGCTTCATCTTCACCTTTTTTATCCGTGTTCTCCGAATCGTTCGAAGCGCAACACAGCAACGAAAGGTCAACCCCCCTGTTGTCGCTCGTCTCGAACGACTCGGGGCGGTCGCCCGAGCGAAGCAGGTTCAGGGTTTGCACGGTTTCAAAGGTGGTTTCGGAAACAGGTACACCCATGCCACAGTGGCGATCGACGTCCATCACGATCACGTCTCCGTTTTCGAACGAAACCGTGAGCTTGCCTGGTGACCACCACGCGGCGTCGCGCGCGAGTGAAACGGCCGACCCGAGACGAGGAGTTAATAACTCAAGAAGTCCGCCTCCGCGAACGTTTCGCCAGACGTGCAACTGACCGCGCGCGTCAACCGCCGCGATTTCCGCGCCGCCGCCGTTTTCGTCGGCGCGCACCACGACGCGACACCGGGGCGCGCGCGGTGACACTTCGAGCGCACGCGCACACGCCCGTGTGACTGTTTGCGCATACAGCACCGCCTTGGCTAATGCGTTTTTGCTTTTAGGGGTTTCCTTCTCCGCGCGTATTTTTTCGGCATCGTCTTTTTCGGTGGCAACCGCCACGACCGTGAACTTGCCGTTTGCAAATCGCCACGCCCCGCAAATCGGCGCGGCTCCTCTGAACCCGCGATCCCCCGCTTTTGGGGTATCACCTCCGGAAGTTTCGGCACCCACCACCACTAGGGTTTTGGAGGAAAAATCGAAAACAGCGCCCGACGCGACCGCGAACGGCGCGCCCGGAAGCGGCGACGAGATTATTCTATTTTTCGTCATATTTTTTGTATGCGTTTCAGTCACAGTTTTCAGAGAATCGAAAACTCGTTGCACGTGCACGCACTCCCCCCGCCCTCGCGCGCAGTAGGTCGTCACGACGAGCAAGTCCCACCCGCCTTCCACGTTTGGCAGGAGCTCGACCGCTATTTTTTGAAACCGCCGCGCGCTTCTCGGGAGGTCGTTTCGGTACTGCGTGTGCGCCATCCTCCCCACGCGCGTCACGACGTGAACCTCACCGAATTTCGTCACCACGGCGAACGCGGAGCCGTCGCAGGCCCAGGATACGAGTGAGACGGTGTTATTGTCTGCGGAACTTCCACCAAAATACGCTTTTCCTAATTTGTTCGGGAAAGGTCGTTCCGAGTTATTCGCGTCCCGTCGGGACGCCGGGATCTGAAACACGCCGAGGTTTTTTTGGAAATCGTCCTCGGTACGGAACGTGCGGACGACTTTGCCGACTGCGACGACTAACTCGGCGCCTCGGGCGGAGGAGGCGAGTACCGGGCGATGACACTTGTCATCGTCCACATCACCTGGCACGGGCGTCCCCAATAGTTTCAGCGAGAAACGCACGGCGGCGAGGCCTAAACCCACTGAGACTCGCACCGCGGTGCGCATCGCGACGCGTGTTTGCGTTTTCCCAGCAGAAGTGGAAGCGGTCTCGTTTCCAACGCTCGCGCCAGGCGCACTCCGCAAATCTTCCTGTCGCGCCCCCTCATACGACGCATGGGAAACATCCTCCTCGTGCTCCGCGTGCAGAAACACCTCGTACAGCAACGACCGGGGACTCGCCATCGCCCCGGGCGCCCCGAGGCACCGCGGAATGATGGTTGTTTTGAAAAGAAAAGTGGCGAATACTTATTTTCGCTCCCCAACGAAATCGTCCAGCCAGCACACACCCCCCGCATTCGCGCGCGCGCGACGACACATGCCGCCGTCCTTTCGGACCTGTGTGGCAACTCAACATGAGTCGTGAGTTCATGTTCGAGAACGCGACCGCGATTTGCTGGAAAACCACGGTTTCGCCGAACAACCCTCTGAAGATGCACCGGCACGACCGAAAGCGATGCATAGTCGGCCTGGTCGGAGGGACGTTGAGGAAAACGGAAGAGGACGGACGGGTAACCGACCTTACCTTCGAAACAGGCAAGGCGTATTGGCTGGACGAAGACCCGCCTGATGAGCTACACGCGGACGTCAACGAGGGCGAGACCGATATCGTGGTCATCGTGACTGAGATTAAAACCGACGCCGATCGAGACTTGGACGAACGCGCGAACAAAAGGCTGGCCTCGAAAGTAGGACAACCGCCGTTCGAAATGCCACTGGGGTGGGAACCGCCCACGACCAAGCGAGCGGTGTAGGTAGGGAAGTAGTACCAAGTACCTTCTATTTTGCGCACAATTCAATCGCGCGCTCACTCTACTCGCGCACCGCGTCCAAGTGCGCGTCGCGTCGTGTCGTTTCCGTCGTCACACCGCGCCGGCATCCCTGAGAATCTGAACGATCGCCGCGTGCCCCTCTTGAGCGACGTTACGAGGGGGTGCTATTGATATGGAAAGTGGCCTCCGTTCACGATCCGTCGCCTTGTTGACGTCGGCGCCCAACTCGATCAGCGCCCGCACCACCGCCTCGTGGCCATCTCTAGCGGTGATGTACAGCGGCGTCACGCCGTTACCATCTGCCTTGTTGACGTCTGCGCCGGCCTTGATCAGCGCCCTCACTATCGTATTGCCGCCACATTTGGCGGCTCCAAGCAGCAGCGTCCAGCCGTCATCCTCCGCCTTGTTGACGTCCGCGCCCCTTTCGATAAGCACCCGCACAACCGCCTCGTGGCCTTCATCAGCGGCGATAAACAGCGGCGTCACGCCGTGCACTGCTTTGTTGACGTCCGCGCCCGCCTCGATCAACGCCCGCACAACCGCCTCGTGGCCGTTCGCAGCGGCGATGTGCAGCTCCATCTCGTCACACTGGCAGCCGTTCGCGCACGCCCAAAGCAGCACCTCGAGGTGCCCGCCTCCCGCAGCTTCATGACGCGTGCGTTTCTCCCACGGGAAGCCGTTCGCGCGTGCCCAAAGCAGCACCTCGAGGTGCCCGCCCTTCGCCGCGTTTCCGCACGTGTTTGTGTTCCACCGGCAGCCGTTCGCGCGCGCCCAAAGCAGCACCTCGAGGTGCCCGCCCTCCGCCGCCCCCGAGCACGTGCCTGAACCCCACGGGCAGCCGTTCGCGCGCGCCCACTGTAGCACCTCGAGGTGCCCGCCCCTTGCCGCCGACAAACAAGTCGACGAGCCCCACGGGCAGGCGTTTGCGCGCAACACCTTCAACTCCTCGAGGTGTCCATCCCTCGCCGCTGCCTGACAAAGGTATTCTTGACGCGACAGGTAACCTCTCCGTTGCCGGCGCTGCAGTGCGGTCAAACACCCGAGCTCTAAAGCTTCAACCTCACCAAGCTCCTCAAACAGAAGCCCAGTTTCTGCCACCACGTCGCGCATCGCGCGGCTCACCGCTGGCAGCCGTGCGAGATCTGCGGGGTCGTCGAAATGCTCAGATCTGAGGATGTGCGTGACCACGACGTGGTCGAGAAGGCCCGGGATGGCGTCTTGCGCGTCGGCAAGGGTCGCGGGAGAGGTGGCGGTCGCGATATCACCGAACGCGGCAGTCATGGCGGTATGCGCTGCGTGGCAGGACATGGAAGGTGTCGTGTGCGCGTCGTTGTGCGTCGAGGCTTCCGAGATTATATTGTTTTCGAAAGCTATACGTAAGACCGAAGACGAGGGGCGCTTGAACTGCATTCAATTTCAAAGCCCCGCGCGCGCGTGGTCCTTCTGCGATGCGGCGCCGCAAACCCTCCGGCGGCGACGATGACGACACCCTGCACGCGCGTCTGCTGGACGGGGAGCCGAGCCACGGGTCTTCACCCGGCGTGACCCACCACGCGTTGGGGGACCTGTTCGGGGCGCTGCACGACTTTCTCCTGCGTCTGCTTACGCACTTCGGTTTATTACCACCAAGCGCGTCCCCCTCCGCGCCCTTGACCGAAACCCAGAAGCTGCGTTTCGCGAAACTCGCGGCCCGGGTGGACGTTCCGTACGACGGCCACGACGGTTCACACGTCGAACAACTCACCGAGCTTTGGCGAGTGACCTTCCCTGAGTTACCGCCTCCAATTGCGGACAGTGAAACCGGGTCGTTGAAACACGAAGGGTGGAAAGCGATGGGGTGGCAGGGGCTTGATCCCAGTACTGACTTTCGGTCAGGCGGGTTGCTGAGTCTACATAACTTGCTGTGGTTCGCGAAGCACGCTCCAGAGACGTACGAAAGAATCCTTCACAAGACAACCGGCCACAGGAGCGACTGGGAATACCCGTTCGCGGCGGCCGGGGTGAACATCACGTTCGCGCTTATTTCTTTGTTGCAGTTGCGGGGAAAAGAAAAAAGAACAGTAGGGCAAGCGGGAGTTGTTGCTCGAGATGATGGTAGTAGTACTGGCAACACTCGTACTGGCAACAACCAAAACCTTTCTCACGTCCCTTCCTCGCCCGCGGCGATTGCGTTTCTGGATTTGCTGGACCCGGGGATGAAATTGGGGAGGGAAAGAAGCGACGAGGGAGAGAATGATGATGACGGTGAAAAAATAAATCAGGCAAATCCAGAGTGCGCGTTTGAAAACCTGTACGTCCTTTTCTGGCGCGTTTTCGACAACGAGTGGCTGGACCGGAAAGCGACGTACATGGAGTTCTCTTCGGTGATGGCGAGTTGTGTGGACAGGATGCGTTCCGCGCTGGAGAGGGAGGGGAAAGAGAGGGGTGGGTGTACCATAGAGGGGTTACGGGAAACGCTCGGGCTGGAGCCGGCGGCGTAAATATTGATGTTTCGACAAATTAATTTTCTTGAAAACCAGATCTTCTCGGATTGTGTAACGCCTTGGCATCACAACGACACGCACGTTCCCACGTACTTAGTCCTACCACTACCACTAGTATGGTCTTCAACTCTAGCGACGACGAGAACGTCGCGGCGGAAGCCGAGGGACGGCAGTTCCGAATGCCGGACCCGTACCGACCGGACAACGACGACCCGTTCGTCATCGCGGCGTGGTTTGGCTCCCTGGCTGGTTTACAACGCCTGGTCGCGGAAGGGATTCCCGAGAAGAACATCCCACCGTACACCGTCCCACCCGAACCCCCACAGAACATGCCGTACCTAGAGAAAGGAAAAATCAACGCCAGATGTTCTCGGACGCGTGCGTCGCGGCCGCGGCTGGGAACGACACGGAGACGCTCGGGTGGCTGCTCGATTTTGGTTGCCCCGCGACGACCGAGATTTGCGCGAAAGCGGCGTCGGCGGGCCACCTCGGCGCACTGCAATTCGCACGCGCACGCGGGTGCCCGAGGAGTGAGCTCACCACCTCATCCTCCGCAGAAAGTGGCCACACGCCTTGCCTTCAGTGGTTACACGAAAACGGGTGCCCGCGGGACGGGCGGACGCTGAAGTACGCGGCGGAGCGCGGGATGTTTCAACGCGTCAAGTACGCGTGCGACGCCGGCGCGCCGATGGACGCGCAGAGCGACGGCGCGCCTTGCGCGCAGGCCGCGAAGCACGGCCACATTAAGATCCTGAAGTACCTAAGACACGCGAAATGCGACTGGGACTGGCTCACCCCGGTGTACGCCGCGCAAAAAGGGCGGACGACCACCCTGGCGTGGATCAAAGCGCAGCCGAACGCGCCGACGTACAAGGAAGAAGACCTTAACGTGCACTGGAACTGCTACCACCCGGAGGATATGTAGTGGGGAGTTTGCCTGTTCCTTGCTTGCATTCAACACGCACGACAGACATCAAGACACTCCAACGTCCGCGAGCGCGGGCGCTTTGTAATTTCATAATTTTCGTTGACACGAATCGGCGCGTCCGACGCGGAAGGAGACGTTGCCAACTCGCCACTTGTAAAGAAAACCCGATCCGCCCGTCACCACACCTCTTCCTCGCAGCGTCGCGCCGGACCCTTGACGCGTGTCCGTGTCTCGCGCGCGAACGCCTTTGCGCGGCGTGGAAACCTTCGTCTCGTGCCTTCGTCGGTGACCCACGCCCCCCGGTCCGGTCGGTTCAAACTTGGCAAATCTGGCAAGTCTACGGCGCGTGCCCGTTTGCGCGCGATGTCTCGTTTCGCCCTTTTCCTGTGCGTCGCGGTCCTCGCGTCCCACGGGCGCGGCACGGTGGCTGTTGGCGAGTACGACCCGTGCTACTCCGTAAAGCCCGCGGTGGCGAAGGGCGATTTGGTCACCCTGGGGATCGCGTATTACCCAAACGTGGACGTGTCCGGGTGGGGGGATCTGAACCCGTGCGGGTACAACGGGCGGTTGAACTTGACGAGCGCGGGCGGCGCGAGCGCGGTGTACCGAGCAAAAGTAGATGACATGTCCTTCATGCGCAGCACGCTGGCTGATGAGGACGCTATTATGCAAGCCTCTGGGGCGAGCTTGATGACCGTCGTGGCGTACGCCACGAACGGCGCTGGGCAGACCATAAGGAGCTACCCTCGGCGCGTGCGAGCGAGCACGAGCACCGCGAGCCTTTTGTCATCCTCGACGGGACGAGTCAACGCCCTGACCTTAATAGCGAGGTTCGACGAAGGCCGGTTG
>Ga0222645_100409_pt1 | contig 24868 bp, 13 predicted proteins | sample AntAcemetagen292_FD_179881 | JGI IMG/M metagenome (GOLD analysis project Ga0222645, IMG submission 179881) | Saline water microbial communities from Ace Lake, Antarctica - #292 | ecosystem: Environmental > Aquatic > Non-marine Saline and Alkaline > Saline | place: Antarctica: Ace Lake | collected...
TTGCATCAACATAAGTGGTTTACCATAGATCTAACTGTCCTTGTTGCTGAGGCTCTTTATCTAACTCAAGGTTATTATCTGGCTCAAGGCTGTTATTTGGCTCAAGGCTGTCATTTGGCTCAGGGCTGTCATTTGGCTCAGGGCTGTTACTTAGCTCAGAATCTCTATTTGGCTCAGGGCAGCTGTTAATCTGCGCTGTTTTTACTGGCGTTTTACCCAAAAACAAATCGTCTAATGCTTCTATCATGGGTTTTTCTGGTAACACAAAATACACGCCATTTCCGGGCTCTGTTTGGCTCATGCCGCGTATAAACAAATAATAAGCCCCACCTATATGGGTGTGATAATCATAATTTGCTAGCTTGTATTTTAACCAGCGATGCAAAGCCAGGGTATATAAGATGGCTTGTAAGTGATAATCATGACTTGTCATCGCTTGTTCCATAGCCGAGTAGTGGTAACTGTCATAGCTATCACCTAAATGATTAGACTTATAATCGGCGACATAGAACTTGCCTTCAAATTCAAACATTAAGTCGATAAAGCCTTTGATCATGCCGTTAAGCTGCTCGAACTGGTAATCGCGAGCATGTTGTTTAAAATACTGATTAATGATGCGGTTAAAATCCCCCACCTTGACTTTATGCAAAGGCATGTGAAATTCCATCTCCACTTTAACTTGTTTAGCAGATAATTGAGACAGACTCATACTAGGCATCTGCGTACTTGATACAGCTTCAGCATTAAATGGTGCAAGCAATACATCCGTCAACCAGTTTTCTAAGCAAGCATGCCATTGTTCACCAATACCAAACCAAACAGATTGCTGGGTGATCACGTTTGCTAATTGTTCTGGTTTTTGTAGCTCTATTTTTTCTAACACTCCGTGTAAAAACGAGCCTGCGTTGGCACCGCGCTCAAAATTAAAAGGGCTTTGTAGCAACAAAGGATCTTGTTCTACTTGCTCAGTGTATTCCTCACCTTGCATTGGATTGAGTAATCGGTCTTGACCTTCGTCTTGCCCCGGTGCTGGCATATCTAGATGCACTTGTTGGCTACTAATGGCTGAGTAACTGGTTAGACGCCATGCTCTATTGACTGGTTTTATTAGCTGTAGAGCTATGAGCTGCAGCGGTTTAGTATCACTGTCTGATGATATTAATTGCTGAGGCACTTCTGGTTCGACTTGGGTAAAGTTACAATAAGACATGTCGCATTTAGCCGCTAACGCTTGAATACGTTGGGTGATGTGCTTATCAGTGATCTGTGTTTGAGTGTCTGCTTGTGCAGTGTCTTGTGCAGTGTTTTTTTGTTCAATGTCTTGTTCTGGGTCGTCTTTAGCCGTCATTAACAAGCAACCCAAAGCTGATTGGCTAAAACCTGATACTTTTTTACTTCTACCTAGACTGATATTCCACACACCGATAGAGCAATAATACACAGCACGAGTTACGGCCACATAGAACAAACGAATATCTTCAGCTAGACGCTCAAAATCTGCTTTTTGGAGATTTTGTTCTTGTATCAAAAAGTCCACTTCAAGCTGCTGTTTATCATTATGATACAAGGCTTTTTGCGCTGTTTTATAACTGCTAGCGAAAGGGATAAACACTAACGGAAATTCCAACCCTTTAGATGAATGTAAGGTAATGATTTTTACTAAATTAGCATCACTTTCTAAACGCATTTGTTGACTTTCACTATTGTGATCAGGCTCTAACAAACAACTTTCAAACCAATGAATAAGCTGTGCTTCACCCACCAACTGCAAACTTTGTTGTTGTAATAATTCAGTTAAATGGCGTAGATCAGTCACGCACCTTAAACCATCAGGCAGATGTTCAATCAAACCTTGTTCGACATCAAAATGTCGCATCACTTGGTTTATAGCGCGGATAGGTCCATGTCTTTGCCAAGTTTGGTGCCAATAAAAACGCTGTTCCAACACATATTGCCAGCTTGATTCGTCATTAAATAAAGTATCTAACTGTTGGGCATCGAAAGTGAACAACTCACTCATCAGCGCCGCTTTTAACAGCCTTTCATCTGTTGGTTGGCTAAGTGCTTTGAGTAGTCTGAATACGTCCACTGCAATTTGCGTAGAGAAAACACTTTTACGAGCTAAAAACACACTGGCTACATTAACCGCAGACAAGGCACTTTTGATAATTTGCGCTTCGTGACGATCACGCACCAGTACACAACAATCTGCGGCAGTGATAGCACGATCTTTTATCTGTGCTTGATCAGTTTGAGCTAAATACAACCAATGGGATATTTGATTAGCCATAACAATGGCTAATTGATTAGAAGCTTCACTGGCTGAAATAGGTAATGTTTTACTACTACATAAATGTTGAAAATCCAAACTTGCAACCACTTTACCTTGCACTGTTAACCCTACAAAGTCTTGCCCTGCTTTTACAGGGTAAAAAGGAATACTGTGTTCAAATAAGAAACCTTTGCGGCTACTTTCAAATAGCTGGTTAATGCTATTAACTAGTTTTGGCGCTGAACGCCAGTTAGTGGCTAGGGTAAAATGCCGCTTACTAGCCACCCAATCTTTGGCTTTAATATAAGTAAAAATGTCTGCACCACGAAATGCATAAACAGCCTGTTTGGGATCGCCAATCATGATCCAGCAGGCTTTTGCCAGACCTGAGTTAATATCAGAGCTCACGTCTGAGGTATTTTCATGATTACCTTCGTGATGACTCTCAGAACTGGAATTTAACTCAGCCTCACTCTGGGAAACACCGTAAATACCTTGGAATACTTCAAACTGCACAGGATCGGTATCTTGAAACTCATCGATCAGTGCCGCTGGGTAATTTTGCCTTATGGTATTGGCTAAGGTATGTTTATTATTACCGTTATTGGAGCTGGTATTGGTATCGTTATTGGCGCTGTTGTCATTAGCAGCATTGGCATCACTAGAGCCAGCCTGTTGACTTAAGGCACGCTGCAACCCTGTTAGTAAGTCATCAGGCGATAACAAATGTAACATTTCTTTATGAGACTTAAGATTAGCCGACACCACCAGCATAGCGTGCTGACTAAATGCTAGTATCAAGTTTTGTTGACAACATAACAGCATACTTTGTAATTGCTCAAACTGACTAAAGTCTAAGTGGGACAAATCCTCACTGCCTTTTTTAGCCGCCTTAGCGATTTGCTTAGGGCAAAACAACTGCCAGCCGGTTACATCGAAATCAATTTGTAATAATTCACTGTTACAAAATGCCTGCATGTCTTGTAACGTAGGTAGCTTACCCAATTTAGCCCGAGCACTTAAATTTGCCTTGCTGAGTTGTTGACCAACATCATTTGATAACCACCAACGTTTAAGCTTTTCTACCTGTTCGGCATATTCATCAATACTTTTTATAACAGAATCAATATCTTTGGTTTGATGTGGTGTGGCATGCTGACTGAGTAAGCGCCCAATACTCTTGATCATGGCATCAGGTGTCGCCCAGTATTTTAACAACAATTGCAAAGTATTTTGTGGCAAGGTCACCACATGTTTACGCCAGTAATCTTCAGCCGCCATTTTTAGCCATTCACTTTCATCTAGTATGAAACTTTGCTCGTACATGGCACCACTTTCAAAGGCGTGTTCAGTAAGCGCTTTGTGACAAAAGCCGTGAATAGTGTACACCGCAGCTTCGTCCATCTGTTTACTGGCTAACGCTAGTCGCTGACAATCGAGTTCAATATTCTCACTTTGCTCAATAAGTTGCTGAATAAAAGCGTCTTTACTGGTCTTAGCAAAAAAGTCTAAATAAGCTTTACGTAGACGCTGGCGAATACGCTCTTTTAACTCCCCTGTCGCAGCATTAGTGAAGGTCACAACTAATATCTGCTCAACACCTAAAGGTTTGCAACCGTGGCCGAGCAGCAGACGGATATACAAATTGACGATGGTATAAGTTTTACCCGTACCGGCACTGGCTTCAATTAACGATGCGCCAAACAAAGGAAAAGTAAACGTATCTAAAGGTTGCATAGCAGTCGTTTTGATTGAGACGATTTCACTAATGCTGTTATCGCTGTTATTGGGTTTGGGTATGCCATCGACAATGGCAGTAATGCTCATTCTGAATCACCTAATTCAACCATCGGTGCAAGTAATACTTCTGCTATTTGACTGAAAATTTCAAAACGCTCAGCTAAGTCTGGACAAACTCTTTGAATATGAGGCTCGGTACCCTCGCCTGCGGCAAAGTCATTACCTTTAAATATACTCAAAGTTTTATCTGTATCCTGACTCGTTATCCATTGCCAAGCAGCCTCTGGGTAAAAATGCAGTATTTGCGCACCACCTAACTGCCAATACTCAAGCCAAATAGCCAGTTGTTGTAAAGCTGTTTGTTGCTCAATGACTGGCAGTGAATACAATGTATCAGTACTGATAAAGTGAGCTTGGTTAAGCCTAGTTTGAGATACGGTTGTCGATGAACTTGCACACAAACATAGCCATTGTAAATACAAAGCAATACGGTCTTTTGCTCTTAATTTACCTGCGCGCCAAAGTATCAAATTTATCTCAGGCAATTGCCCATACAAGCTACCAATCCGCCCTACTAGGGTAACATTATTGATCGGCAACTCAATATCAACACTTTGTGCTGTGTCAAGTGACTGATTTAACTGTTTGATTTTTTCAGCTAATTGTTTGCTTTGCTTCGCCAGTGGTCTAAGTGCTAATTCTCCACTTTGACCTGCGGGTAACTTACCTTCGGCTTTGAATTCGTTTAAAAGGCTAGATATTTCGTTTGCTTGGTCATGTTGTGGCTCGATACCCTGCTCTAACACTTCGTCACCTGTATGGCTCACCCACTGTGAACTACTATCGTCACCTACACCGAGACTTACATTGAGACTCGTATTAAGGTTCGTATTGAGGCTTGTATTAAGAGAATGCTGCACTAACCTTTCATTTAATTTAAATCGATCTAAACCATTAAAAGAAAAAGGCTCCTCATCACTACTTTGCTGCCCTAGCGAATAAAAGCGGGTTTGCCAGCGCTGCATAAAGAACGCTTTGGCTGGATTATGAAAAAATTGGATCATAGCCTCAAGCTCCAACTGAGTCGATTGCTCTAAAGGTCGAGTCAAACGCTCTGCATTGAATATTAGTACTGTTGAAGGTTGCTGCAACTGCTGAGCAATCGCTTGTTGTTTTTGGTTAAAGCTTAAGTGTGACTCAGCCTTATTTTCAGTTAAGACTTGTTCAGCTTTGACCTCATCTTTATTTTTGCTCTTGTCTTTATCCTTGTCTTTATCCTTGTTTTTGAGTTCATCCTTGGCTAAAAAATATGCCTGATTAAAAGGCTGTAGTTTATGTTTAGTCATTAAGTGAGCCAGCAGATTTCTTTCAGTGTGCTCTACGTCTAAACCTAATTCTCCAGATAAGCAAAAACCTTGTTGGCAATATTCCATTAATTCGCTGAGTAAGATAGAAGGTGCTAAAGGACTATTATCTTTTTGACTAAAACCTTGGTAGCTAAAATATAGTTGCTCTCTGGCCGACAATAAAGCTTCTAAAAACAAGTAGCGGTCATCTAATCGTCGAGATCTGTCGCCACGTTTTGCAGGTGCTAAGCGCATAAGGTCAAACCCCATAGGTACACTTTGCCGTGGATAATCACTGTCATTCATGCCTAACAAGCACACCATTTTGAAGGGAATGCTACGCATTGGCATCAAGGTACAAAAATTGACGTAGCCTGCTAAGAATCGTTGCCCAACTCCATTTTCTTGAATATTTTGTTGTAACTCGCTAACAAATACATCTTGGTCAACCGCTTGAGTATATTGGTGGCTGTGCAACAACATTTTTTCGAGTGTTTCGCGTAGAATAAGCATATCCGCCTGTTCAGTTTCATCTGCTTCATATAACTCATTTAACAGTTCAAGAGCTTGGGCAACTTTTTGCTGAATGTTTTGCTGAATGTTTTGTGTTTCTACTTGAACCTGTTGCGACTGTTGGCAAAACGCTAATACCTTTAACAGTGCGCTGCTAAATAGATAACATTTACCTAAGGCGACAGCTTGCTGGCCTTCAATGTCAGCGTAAGCAGAAACTAATTCTTGCTCACCTTGGTATAAATCAGTGCTTGCCATAGCGTAACCAGCTAATAAGCGCTGTAAACCGAACACCCAAGTATTTTGTTTTTCTGCAGGTAGATCCCAGCGTTTTTTGTCATGATCGTTCCAGCCCCAGCGCACACCAGCATCTGTTAACCAATGTTGTATTAATTCAAATTCTTGTGGGTCGATGGCAAACTTGCGTTGCACTGCTGGCACTTCAAGCAAAGACAAGACTTCAGATAATGTTAAGCGGCTTTGATGTAACTTCATTAACTGTAAAAAACTGCTCAACAACGGTGACACTTGACCTACATTACGGTCTGAGATGGCATAAGGAATAGAGTGTTTATGGTCTATTGCACCAAATACTCCTTCGATAAAAGGTGCATAGGTGGCGACATCGGGCATCATCACGATCACATCACCGGGATGCCAATCGGGGTTATCGTTAAAACGTTTCAATAATTGATCATGCAAAATTTCTAGCTCACGTACTTTGGAGTGACAGGCATGAATTTGTAAGGAGCGGTCTGAATCAGTGATCTCAACTTTGGGATAATTTTTGCCATTGGATAATAATTCGCTGGCATCAAGTTCATCTGCGGTAGCTCTAAATTGCAAATGGTTCACATCAGATTGAATGTGCTGCAACAAACACTCTGGTTGCATATCAACGAAGTAATCTTGTTGCTGCAACTCAAAGCCCAGCAACATATCTTGATAATCTCGACCTAATTTGCCCCAAGAAGCCAGTAATGGATTACCTATATCCAAAAACTCGACACCCACTGAAGTCTCTTTATTACTTAGTGATTTATTATCTATGGCTTTAAGTTGGGCTTTAGCCTGAGTTTTTTTATCAACAATATCGCCCCAGTAGTGCTGACTAGGGTTAAACCAAAATATTAATACATCACGAGTTTCAGCCAAGGCACTGAGTACTTCTAAGTGCTGCATTGGCATCGCTGAGATACCAAATACCATAAGCGGCTTTTCGGTTTCAACCTCAGTCTTGGCCTCAGTTTGCTGATTGGCCGAGCTATGCAATGCAGTCAGTAAAGTGTGATGTAAATTAGCTCGATGGAAAGGTGACTCACCCAAATCTTTACTGTTGCTGACCAAAGCACGCCATAAAATAGGTTGCCATGGGTGAGACTCACAAATACTTAAGTCGTTAGTATCAGGGAGATCATTGTGGCCAGCTTCCCAATGAATGATCCAATCGGGTCGATAAACCAGATATTGATCATACACGTCCGCAATTTTACCGGCTAATTGATATAATTTGAGTGGTTGTGAATCTTTTAAATACTGTTCGATAGCCGCAAACTCAGATTGCTGCAGCATAGTTGGCAATATCGACATCAATTTCCATGTCATATTGGGTTTCGTGAAGGCAGATTGTTCGGGTAATTCTTGAATATGTTGTTGGTACAACTGCCATATAAAACTAGATGGCAACGGAAAATCGATATTTGCCGCAATACCCACTTTTTCAGCGATTTGAATTTTTAACCATTGCGACATACCTGGGCTTTGCACTAAAATTTGATCTGAATCAAATACCGATACTCCCCGCCCTTTTTTTCCCGCAGTTTCTTGCAAACAGCTGATTAAACTATCAGCTAGGCATTCCATTTTGTTGGACTGGACCAGATACAGCATAAATAAAGTATGTTTCTTGAGGCTAGCAATATAGATATTTATTCTATCAAAATCTTTGATTTAAAAATTATTTTTTAACAGATGTTTATTGATAGGATCAAAGTGTAAGTATAAGCCTGAATACATAAAATATACCCAGCACTTAGTTAAACTGTAAACACAGTTAGCTCGCTCTCGAAGACACCTGACTAAAATCAGGTTTAGCTAAGCAGTAGTTCTTGGTACAATAACAGCCTGTAGAAATGTGTAGTAATATATAGCAACGTGCAGCAACGATATGTTGCCCAACCAGCCTCTTCATTTCCCTTGGGTCTCTTTTATGAAAATCATATCATTTAATATTAACGGCATACGTGCCCGTCTACATCAGTTACAGGCGTTAATCGACAAACATCAGCCAGATATCATTGGCCTTCAAGAAATAAAAGTACACAACGAGCAATTCCCTGTTGCCGATGTTGAAGCAATGGGTTACCACGTCTATTACCATGGGCAAAAAGGCCATTACGGTGTGGCAATGCTGTGTAAAAAGCCGGCATTAGAAATACAATACGGCTTTCCAACTGATGACGAAGCGGCGCAGCGGCGCATGATCATGGTCAGTTACCCTATGGAAAACGGCGAAACAGTGCGAGTACTAAATGGCTACTTTCCACAAGGTGAAAACCAAACTCACGAAACTAAATACCCTGCCAAGCGTAAATATTATAAGGACTTAATGGATTACCTAAACAAATATCACACTGCTGAGGAAAATGTGATTGTGATGGGTGACGTTAATGTGTCACATACTGAGCTAGATATCGGTATTGGCGAGCCTAACCGTAAGCGCTGGTTACAAACAAAAAAGTGCAGTTTTTTACCTGAAGAGCGTGAATGGTTGAATACATTAATCGACTGGGGGTTTACTGACGGATTCCGCGATATGTATCCGCAAGAGTCTGAAAAATATAGTTGGTTTGACTATCGCTCAAAAGGCTTCAACGACAATAGAGGCCTGCGAATTGATTTGATATTAGCGACCGCTAAGTTACATGTAATGTTAAAAGAAGCAGATATTGATTATGAGTTAAGAAGCATCGAAAAGCCTTCTGATCATGCTCCTATTTGGTCAGTATTTAAATAACAGATGGATAAATAATAGTGGAACAAATCTCATACTTTACTGACATACAAGCAGTAGCATGGTTAATTAGCTTGGTCATATGTTTTTTTGTGAGTAAAAAACTTATTTTTTCTCGATTGATATCAGATAAAAAATGCCAACACCTAGTATTTGGCAGCGCTGCCTGTGTATTTATGTTGTGGGTGTTTCGAACGGGCATATACGAGGGGCTGAATGTACATTTTTTATGGCTATCTGCGTTATCTTTATTATTGGGTTTTCGTTGGGCTATTTTTAGTGCCACCTTAGCTTTATTAGGCTTAACAGTGTTGGGTAAAGAAAGCATCGACATGTTGGGCGTTAATTTTTTATTAGGTGTATTTGCCCCTATTGCGCTTACCTATGGCGTTTACAGCCTAACGTTTCACAAATTACCACGCCACATATTTACCTATATATTCCTTTGCGCTTTTTTCCCCGGTGCGCTGACTATTGGCTTAAAGATGTTAGCATTTAGCGGCTACTTCTATCTTGACGGTATTTATAGCTGGCAAACTATTGAAAATAATTACTTATTGCTAACGACCTTAATGTTGTTCCCTGAAGCGATGTTCAATGGCATGACCATTACCTTTTTGATTATTTACAAACCAGAATGGGTATACACTTTTTACGATAGGTTGTATTTGGACAAGTAGTAAAAAACCTCCTAGTTTCTAGAGACATTTTTGTGGAAATAGAATTTTTTATTCAATTAGCCGTACTGGGCGTCGTAGTAGGTTTTGCAGCCGGTCTATTGGGCGTTGGAGGAGGCGGAATTTTAGTACCGATGCTAACAAGTATGTACTTATCCGCCAATATTGTACCTAGCCATGCGGTTCACTTAGCTTTGGGTACTTCTATGGCTTCTATCATTACAACTACGCTTTCCAGTGCCTTCAGTCATTATAAAAACCATAATATTGATTGGCTCAATGTTAAAGCGATGGTGCCTTTAATTATTGTAGGTGCGATATCAATTTCGTTCTTGATCCCAATTATTAATACCTTGTTGCTTGCCGTATTTTTCTCACTATTTATGTTAAGTATTGCTATAAAACTATTCGTCAATAGACAACCAACAGTAGCGACAAGAAGTAAAATATCACCGCAATTAGCGGGTTTAGGCATAGGCGGTATTGCTACGTTAGTAGCGATTGGTGGCGCGGCATTAATAGTACCTTATCTGATTAGTAGGGGACTGGAAATGAGACAGGCCATTGGTAGTTCAGCTGCTATTGGTTTTTTTGTCGCACTATCTGGCACTATAGGGTATGCGATTAACGGGCACATCAGTGCAGAAGAACTGGCTAATAACCCATCTATTATTGGTTTTGTACATATTCCCAGTGTACTCATTATTTCATCACTTGGTTTTATAATGGCGCCACTTGGAGTGAAGGTATCAACTAAATTACCTGTGAAGGTGTTAGAAAAGATATTTGGCGTATTGTTAGTCTGCTTAAGCATTAAAATGCTGATGAACGTTTTCTTTTAAAGAGTATTTTTTAGACAAGGTTTTTGAACAACTTTTCTAAGTGAGGTTTTAAACAAGTTTTTAAATGGAGCTTTTAAATGGAGCTTTTAAATGGAGCTTTTAAATAATATTTCTTAGGTATTAACCCCGTTATCCCATCACAATAGTATTCATTTAAGTGACTAAAATGCTCACGCAGGCACCCTTTATAATTTAATTAAGTATTTAAACTGATTTGAGAATTGACAAAGGGTAAATTAATAAAGGGCGGGTTAGTGAAGTGCTTAGTTATCCAACACAAAAAAAGCATCGAGATGTACTGATTTTTCTAAATCAGTAACTTTCTCTATTGCATCAACATAGCTATGGTCTGCAGTGAATTCGTTTGGAAACGCGACGCAAGTTACGCCAGCACTTATCGCTGCAGTAACCCCAGATTTTGCATCTTCTATTGCTATGCTATCAGTAGCTAAGACATTGAGTTTTTCCAAGCAATATTCGTAAACATCAGGTTCAGGTTTAGATTTATTAACTAAGTCACGGTTACTTATAATGTCAAATGTAGAAGGGTCTAACCCCGCCGCTGTTAATAAAACATCAATGTTATCTTGACTAGTAGTGGTCGCAAAAGCTAACTTTATGTTATTAAATTTTGCATGATCTATCACCCATTGCACACCTTTACGTAATGGGATCTTAGACTCAGTCATAAAACGGTGAAACAGGCTTGTTTTTAATTTATGCACTTGATCAGGTGTAACACTTTTTGGTAAACCACCGTGCTTTTTATTATAATCAGTGATGCGTGATTCACCACCAGCTTCAACAAGTAAACTTCGGTACTCCTCTTCGCCCCAATGCCACTCGATTGATAATTGCTCAAACGCAGTGTTAAATGCTTTTCGTTGCAGGTATGAGGTGTTTGCTATGGTGCCTATCCCTCCAAAAATAACTACTTTCATCTATTCAACCTAATTGGAAATGGTGTTCAGCTGCTGTTACGCGACAAGCAACTAATGGGCTCAAAAATAAACAGCAATCAAGCTCGATTATTAATTTTAGCGATTTTTAGTAACTTTAGTAATTTTTAGCCGTATTCAGGCAGATTGGCTCACCACATAGTTTGTGTGCTGGCAGTACTCAGTGATGCTCAGTACCTCTCCAGTCGATAGGTGATTTTTTTGGAGCCATAATTATAAATTCCAAACATCGCCCGTCCTTTGGGGTTATCTATATTGCCAGTCCAGTTGTGTTGCAACCAAACCGGCACATCTGCGATAACATCTACTGGCCCAGTGTTGCCAGAGCCAGGTGCTTTGAGCCACAAATTAAAGTCCCCAGTAAAATCGAGAGCCCCTTTTTCCTTGTATTGCTTAGCAGCGACAGTCGCTATGGAACAACTACTTCCCGAAGAAGTACCCGCGTCTAAGATGCAAGTGGTATCTGTTGGCGACAATGATAAAGTGGCAGCAGTACAACTATCAGCTATATTAGGTTGCCAGCCGTTGCTAGCATCTTGCCAATATTCTGCGCGCATGGTCATGGGTAAGTCTAGTAACTCTGAACCAAATGCATTCAACAAACGCACTCGACCACTACGAACTTCTGTTATTCCTTCAACAGGTGTTGCTTGTAATGACGTGACTCCATCACCGCCATTTGCTTCAGTAGCTCGCAACTGAATGGTACTAGGCTGGTGTAAAGTTGAGCTAAAACTATAGGATAATTCACTACTTGAGTAGATTCCATGAGTAAAGGCCCCTCCTGCAATGCTTGCTGATGAAAGGCTACCATCTGAAACGGCGTTTGCATCAAGAAGTGTTATAGCGTTAGCAAAATTAGCTGTGTAATTTTTTGTCAGCCCTACACCCTTCGTTCCATCGACTTTATACGCAGCTATCTGAAATGGAGTGAATGACTGACCGGCATATGTGAAGGAAGAGCAGCCTTGTATTAAGGTTGTTTCAAAATGACTAGGGTAGAAACGACCAACATTTTCGCTTACCGTTCCCGATACATCGCCCTCACCTAAATAGTCATCGTCACCAACGCTGGGTATTAGCGAAATAATCCCTACCTCGTCCCAAGCAAAAGTAGTGCCTGTCGCACTACCATCAGTAAAACTACCAAAACCACTAGCATTACTCAGTAATGGAAGAGCACCTGCGCTTGGCAACACCAATACAGCCCTAAGTTTCGCTGTTTCTGGGATATCTTCATTACCATAGTTAGGTGTTTTATCTCCACTGGATGTCAACGCGGCGATATCGGCACTAAATGCCTCACCTGCTTTCACAAATTTATAGTCATCGTTATTGGTACCTGCCGCTGTAGGGTTTTTTAAATGCGGCTGTGCTGTTTGCTGAATATTAGTCACCACAAATGATGCAGGTTTGCTAACAAAATCATTAGAAGAGCCAATAAGTGGTGTCAGTAGCGTAGAAGTAACAGATTTACTAGCGTTAAGTGTTATTCGACCCACATCACGATAATTGAAGGTCAGCGGGGCACTACCGTTTATATCAAAATAAAGGTTAACCGATGCTCCTGTTGGCGCTAATATCGCTGACGATTGTGCTGTGGTTCCGTTGTAAGGTGTGATGTCCAAGTAGTTACCTGAGCTGCAAGTACTGGGATTATTACAGCTATAACTTAAAGTAACATCGCTAGAACTACTCAGTATTGCTTGACAAGTACCTGAGCTGGTATCAGTTTGTACAGCACGCAAATATTGTACTGATGAGCCGGTACCTGCAATTTGGCTAGCAATCGTTGTTGCCACCCCTGTTGCTGAATCAGAAAAGATAAACCCCGCATTACTAGCGGTAAATTCACATGATTTTGCACCACCCAGAGTACAGCTTGTAGCAGCAGCGGGTGAAGCCGAGGTAATTGTGGCACCGAAGGTCGTTGTTCCTGGTGTAGTTACACCCACTAACATAGTGGTCGAACTGCTACCTGAGGTAATTGAAAAGTTTGAATTCCCTCCTGGATAAGTAACATTAGAGATACCCGTATCAGTCATGTTGCCAGTAATAGTATCTGCTATATCGACTATATACGGTATGGTTTGCGCAGCATCCGTCCATGCCCTAATCGTAAACGTATTAGCTGCACAGGTAACACCACTGCTAGAACCTACTATTTCCAGATGATGTGGGGCACTTGAAGGGCTAAGGCAACCTGTCACAGGTCGAGGTAATGGACAAATCAAAGCCACCCCTGTGATGCCACCAACCGCATAACTTCCAGCACAAAAACCTGCCGCAAGCGTAGCGGCTGAAGCCGTCAGTCTACCATTGGTATACGAATTCACAGCCGTCGTTGTCACAGTGGCCGATGTAATGTCGCCTGCTACAAAAGAGTTAGCAGCCATGGTCACTGTGGAAGTAAGTGATTCTAGGTTTCCACAGACATAAGCACTGTCTGCCATAGTAACCGTAGTACCTGTTGTTGCATTTCCGACTACATACGAACCAGCTGCCATCGTCAAAGTGGTGCCTGCTAACAGATCCTTGAGCACATGAGCGCCAGCAGTCATTGATGCCGTGGTGCCCGCATTTAGGTTACCCGTAACATAAGCATCGGCACCAAGCGACACTGTCGAAGCCAATGACGATGCATCACCGTCCACAAACGAACCAGCCCCAAGAGCCAGTGTTGTGCCTGCTGTCAAAGCTCCTATAATGTATCCGTTTGCTCCAACCGCGATGGTGGTTCCAGCGTTAACAGGCCCAGTGATATTCGAGCCAACCCCAATACTCAAGGTAGTTTTCACATTCACAGGCCCAATAACGTAAGCAAGAGCGCCTATGCCCATTGTTGAACCTGCGGTCACAGAACCATCGATATAAGCGCCGGCAGCGATGGTTGTGGATGTACCAGAAATCACTACACCCTCAACTGAGGAATTAACTGCCATAGCCAGAGTGCTGCCAACAGTCAAATTACCCACCATTTTAGCACTCGCCGCCAATGCCATAGTTGTAATTGTTTGAAGGTTACCATTAAACTCAGCACCAGCTGCAAATGCGCCTGTAGATGCGGTAACCGTGATGTTGGGGTCAACTATTACAGTAAAACTAGCGGCGATGGTGATAGCATCGGCTACAGTAGTTGGAACCGAGGTGCAGGTGTATACCGTTCCCGTAATGTTACAACCTGCCACCACGCTGCCGTCAAAGTTAGCAGCAATTGCATGCACCGTTGTTGCTGTAAACGACAAAGACAGGAGCAAAACTATTCGTACAACTATTCGCGCTACTGCCTGCACTAATAGGCTTTTAGCTATACCAAGACAATAACGCCTAGCAGAGTTAAGTAAGCGTTTGGGTCTGGATAGCACCTGGTAATATGTAATCATCAATACTTCTCCAACTGATAAATGTTCCTGTCAGACTTTGATTTACAAGCACTTAAAGAGCCTGAATGAGCGGGTTAACTACAAAAGCGCCGGTCCAACTGTATTTGAACCATAAATACGCTTCATAAATAACGTTTATATTGTCAGATTTAGGCACTTTTAGCCACGTACTAAAGTGACTTGCAAAGCTGTGACTGACGACTCTACATATAGTCTAGTCCCAGAACACTATCTTTTATACTTACATTGTTTATATGTTCTAGGGCACCACACCTAAAACACCATGTTCAAAAGCAATGGTTACCTGTCATGTCCATTGAGCTAAGTATTCAGTAACAGCATGAAAAGATAGTATCTGTACAAATATTCGCTAAATTGATTGGTTAACAGTTAATTAATAAGATGTGATTCAGCGACGTACGATAGTCCCTAGCAACCATAATCTGAGCAAGATTCATTTATTCCAGCATTCGCAGTCTATCGTTATTGCTCTCGTTGCCTTATTCAACAGACAGGCAAGCAGAACGTTACTAATAGAGCCCAATGAACACGGTGCCGCGACCTTTACAGACTTGAAAACATCCACAATAAATACGGAATAATGTCGCTAAAAAAGTTACTTTATATCAACCGATGCAAAAGCTTAAAAAAGCTATCTCATTGACTTAGTTATATCAAATAGCTAATTTACAATGGTCCATTGATTTTTTCTAAAGTGACTTGAAAGATACCCTAAAAAAAATAAATTGGATAGATGAACTGGGGGTGACTACTATCATTGGTTCAGCAGTATTTAATATTTTGATTATTTCAGGCACATTTGTAATGTTCCGCCCCAGTTCACTTCACGCAGGACACAACGTGCTTTATCGAGAAGCGTCTACCTGAGCAGCGTATTGATAGTTATAACACTTCCATTTGCAGCTATTTATCAACCATCCACAATAGATCCACAGGTAGCGGTAACCCTTCATCGTCCAAATAATACTTTTAAACCTACTCAAAAAGCACAACAACTTTATTCTTGCCGCCAGTTACTTTTTAAAGCAGCGAACGGATTACGTATTGCAAAATCCCCCCGTGTCGGAAATACTCAAATTCGTTTGGTGTATCAATACGGATAACTGTATCAAAGCTGAATTCACTGCCATCATCTCTGATAACCTTAACTTTAACTCGCTTTTGCTTAGCTGCAATTGCTTCAATAGAGAATTGCTCAGTACCGTCTAATTGATAAGTATGCGCGCCCTCCCCCGTAATAAACTGTAAGGGTAAAATACCCATACCAATGAGATTAGAGCGATGAATACGTTCATATGTTTCTGCAATTGCTGCTTTTACACCTAAAAGTAACGGTCCTTTTGCAGCCCAGTCCCTAGAGCTGCCCGTTCCGTATTCCTTGCCCACAATAACAATAGTAGGTACGTTATCAGCGATATATTGCTGAGCCGCTGCGAACACCGTCATTGATTCACCGCTGGGTTGTTTTCGTGTGAACCCACCTTCTGTACCAAGTGCTAATTCATTACGCAGCCTGACATTAGCAAACGTACCACGCATCATCACTTCGTGATTACCACGGCGCGAGCCATAAGAGTTAAAATCTTTTGGTTCAACATGATTTCCCCGTAAATACTCAGCTGCAGGCGTATCGTTACCAATTGCGCCAGCGGGTGAGATATGATCAGTGGTCACACTGTCAGCTAACTTTAATAAACAACGCGCTTTTTCAATTGCCTTAACCGGCTCAGGCTTGACCGGCATATTGGTAAAAAAACTAGGTTTTTTTACATAACTACTGTCAGGCCAATTATAAATGTCAGCATCCACTGTTTCTAGGTTTTGCCACACCTCACCGCCTTCATAAACACTGCCGTATTTGTCAGTAAACATCGCCTTATTGACGACTTCTGTCACTATGCTTTGAATATTTTCCTGGCTGGGCCATAGGTCCCTAAGATACACAGACTTACCATCGTGACCGGTACCTAAAGGCTCTTTGGTGATATCAATATTCATATTACCCGCAATAGCATAAGCCACCACTAATGGCGGCGAAGCTAAGTAATTTGCCTTAACTTCAGAATGTATTCGGCCTTCAAAATTACGGTTGCCTGATAACACCGAAGTAACCGTTAACTTGCCTTCTCTTATAGCTTCAGAAATGGGTACTGGCAAAGGGCCAGAGTTACCGATACACGTAGTACAACCATACCCAACTAAATTGAACCCCATTTTATCAAGCTCTTTAGATAAACCAGCTTTATTTAAATATTCTGTTACCACCTGTGAGCCAGGCGCAAAACTTGTTTTCACCCAAGGTTTAACGGTAAGACCTAGCTCATTGGCTTTTTTAGCCACTAATGCGGCCGCCACTAACACCGCTGGATTAGAGGTATTGGTGCAACTAGTGATAGCGGCAATAACCACTGCACCTTCATCCAGCTCAAAATTTTGCCCATTTAAATGACAAGAAACACTATTTTTTGGTGATTCTTTTAAAGGCCCCCCTTCACTATCAAATTGACCTTGCTGGTTGTCAATCGGCGTAATAGCCAGTTCTTTTTGCTCAGTCATCCATGTTTTAAATGCCGATGCTGCATGGTCTAAATCAATTCTATCTTGTGGTCTTTTAGGGCCAGCAATAGCCGGCACCACGTTGTTTAAGTCTAGGGTTAATGTAGCGTGATATTGGGCGTCTGCCTGAGCTTCACTGCCCCACATTCCTTGTGCCTTAGAATACGCTTCGATTATCTCAATTTGCTGTTGACTACGACCGGTTAACGCGAGGTACTTAAGAGTTTGTTCATCAATAGGAAATAAACCACAGGTGGCACCATATTCAGGTGACATATTGGCTATTGTTGCTCTATCAGCGACAGTAAGATGTTTGACACCAGCGCCAAAAAATTCCACAAACTTGCCCACAACACCAAATTCACGCAACTGCTGGGTTACGGCCAATACTAGATCAGTGGCGGTGGTACCGGCTGGCAATTTGCCAGTGAACTGCATACCAATCACCTCTGGTATTAACATGGTAACCGGTTGTCCGAGCATAGCAGCCTCGGCTTCTATACCACCCACTCCCCAACCAAGAACACCTAAACCGTTAATCATAGTGGTATGAGAGTCTGTACCCACTAGGGTATCCGGATATAAAACCACCGTATCTTGTTGCTCTTCAACAAAAGTAACCCGTGCTAAATATTCTAAATTTACTTGATGCACGATACCTTTGCCCGGTGGTACCACTTTAAAATTAGTGAAGGCACTTTGACCCCACTTCAAAAATTGATAACGCTCTTTATTGCGCTGCACTTCAATTTCAGTGTTATTTTTAAACGAATCTTTGTGGCCAAATTCATCCACCATAATCGAATGATCAATTACCAAATCAACAGGCTTAAGGGGGTTTATTTTATTGGGATCCCCGCCTAAATCTAACATTGCATCACGCATCGCAGCCAAATCGACTATAGCGGGTACGCCTGTAAAATCTTGCAATATCACTCTTGAAGGTACAAAAGCAATTTCGGTATCAGATGAAGTGCTGGTGTCCCACTTCGCTAAGGTTTGAATATCTTCTGGCTGCACGTATGGCTCATCACTATGACGCAGCAAATTCTCTAATAGTATTTTAGCTGTAAGAGGCAGACGTTTTAAGTTGGTGTCGACACTGGATAAATTGAAATATTGATAATTTTTATCGTGTATCGACAGTGTGGATAGATGCTTATTTAGTAACTTCATTTTTTTCCTTCTTTGGAATGCTTTTTTGCTTAAAAAGGACTTATCAATTCAAAATGGCTAGACCGCATTTATGCTCTTATAAAATTGTACTTGAGCGGCACATACAGCTTAGCTGATGGGAGATGAGATACGTTAATGTTGATAGATTCGCTATCAGCTGAAATTATGTGCTTTTTTATAGACGTTTTACTGGAAAGTCTTAACCGTGATATTAAATACGTCATGAATTTGATGTGTCTGTTAAGGCTTCGACTGAATCAAGAATATTTTAGCTATCACTGTACACTCTAAGTCAATCACATCAGGGCAACCGAGTGATGCTCTACACGACGGCTTGAATGTGCACATCTTAACCTCTGAGCTAGTATTAATGTAATAAGAGATTCCTCGTATCCCGCTGTGGAAAACCCGTATTAAAAAGTATTACTTCTAACACAGGCGAAATCAAGTTAACCGCAACATGAATGTAGGATCCCTATGTACTCCTCATAATTTGGGTTTAGATATTTTTAATTTTATCCTTTGAACACAATATTTATATTGAATGAACAACAGACTAATTATTTACATTGCATTCACAAATTAAGACTTACCTATCAACTCATTGACGATAATAAATGCAAGACTAGTAACTCTTAACACGAGCCCGTCTTAACACGGGCAGTCTTAACACGGAATACAACCGTACTTTTTGAAACACCTATGGCATAGTGAATGGCGCTGATGTTTGAGAGTAGTTGAGCGCTTTTGTTGAACATAGACAATTAGACTAAAACGCTTTGAGTACTAGCTGTAGTTAATTAAAAAATCACGACATGGAGAAAAATTATGAGAGTATTTTTGACCAAATGTATTGCAGTCGCAGTGTTAGCTTTGACTTTTGTCACTGCTAGTGCGGTGGCGACGCACCATAAATCAGAAAAGCTAAATATTATAGAAACGGCTTTGAGCAACCCATCTTTGACAACTTTAGTCACCGCCATTAAAGCGGCTGGATTAGTTGATACCTTGCAAGGGGAAGGTCCATTTACAGTATTTGCACCCGCTAATACTGCCTTTGTGAAATTGTCCGCCGGCACCTTGGGTGATTTACTCGATATAGAAAGCAAAGAGAAATTAGCTGCTACTCTTACCTATCATGTTTTAACGGGTAAACTGATGGCAGCAGATATTGCGAAATTGAATAAAGCTAAAACTGTTCAAGGCAGCCATATAGTGATTGATACGTCAGATGGCATTAAAGTCAATAATGCAACTGTGATTAAAACGGATATCGTAACTTCAAACGGCGTTATCCATATTATTGACGCTGTTATGCTTCCTGTAATGTAACTTTGTAAGACATGGATTTTATTCATCTAACATCTGTTATCTAACATCCATACAAGCCTATTATTAGGCAAATAGGCTTGTTCGAGCATAGAGCGTTTTGCATGCAGCTCATGCTAAATGCGTAATTCTTATTAAAATTTCTTGTTAAAAGCTCTTATTAAAATAAGTCCATATGAACCAACCTGCTATTTGTTATAGCCCGTGAGTCCGATGTAACTCCATATCCAGCAATTGTGCCAGTAATTTATTCAAAAGAAGATTACGTGGCTTTGACTTTTTTCTCTCACTACCCAAGTTTGTATCCTTCATTTTCAAAAATACTATTCAAGTCGTCAATCTTTTCACATGTTGCTAGTGCAATTGAGTAGATGCGTGATTATAGAATGACTTCATGCAGAATTTGCACATATTTCACGCAGCACTTCCTCTGCATCAGTCGAATATAGAAGAGATTAACCTTGTAGCGGCTCTATGCAGCAAGATTGAATCTTTGCTCACATGTTTGTAGTTGTTACCTTGTGGTCTGAACCTACACCAGTCCATGTATTTAATACCTCGTTAATTGCTCTTGTTTGACAAGGCGTTCATAAATTTGATAGCGTGAAATTGAAGGAGAGGCATTTGATGCTACTTTTTGGCAAGCCATACCTCTCCAGTTATTGTGAACCCTATAGGAGAATTAATGACGATAAGCAATCAAAGTAATCAGCAAAAGGCAACTAAATTCACAGTGCCAGGTATGCAAGAAACAACTGCAAACAAAGCAATCGCCACTTTAGATAATCGGATGGTAGCACTGATTGATTTAGCCCTTACACTGAAGCACATTCACTGGAACGTTGTCGGTCCAAATTTTATCAGCGTTCACGAAATGCTGGATCCTCAGGTAGACGCAGTGCGAGTCATGACTGACACCATTGCAGAACGAATAGCGACTTTAGGCGGCTCGCCGGTGGGCACCCCACAATCTATTGCAGATCGTCGCACCTGGAGTGACTATTCGTTAGGTAAAGCACTGGTCATGGAACATTTGGGCGCCCTTGATCTCGTTTACAATGGGGTAAACAGTGATCACCGCAAGGCAATCGGTGAAATGGCAGAACTTGATCCTGTATCAGAAGACATGCTAATTGGCCAGTTGACTGAGCTTGAGCAGTTTCAATGGTTCATTCGTGCACATCTTGAATCTTCTGACGGTGAGTTACTCACAGCTAACAGTCAAACAGAGTTGGCTGCAGCAAAATCTGCACTTTCCTAAACCCACCATAGTGTACGGTGTTTCTTTACGACGGCGCCTGTGGCGCCGTCAGCTACTTCGCCATACATCTTCACAGAGTACAAAATCATATGAATTTATCTGATGCTCAAATAACTTATAACTAAGATCTGCTCTTTTCTGTGTCGTCATCGGTCTCCTTTTTTTCAATGTCTTCGTCTTCGACCTTTGGTGTACCATCAGAGTTAAATTCGGCTATTGCTTCACCAGAGGATCTCCAACCTTCCTTTTCTTCGTCTGTTGCTTTTGGTGAAAACAACCCAGTAAAAGCGTAGAAGATTCCAATCAAAGGTGCTGTCCAGCAGGCAAAAGAAAGAGGGATATACAAAAGATTTTCTATATTACCATCAGCAATGCCAAGACCAAGGGCTGAAATTACGAATGCGCCACCTGCATTCCATGGAATCAGCGGGGACATTAATGTTCCACCCTCTTCAATTCCGCGTGATAGATTCAAAGTTGAATAACCCATACCGCGATAAACCGGTGAATACATTCTTCCCGGCAAAGCGATGGATAAGTAGGGATCACCGGCTACTAAGTTGGTCGCAAACGCAGTTCCAATAGCTGCAGTTTGAGTACCAGCAAAACTGCTGACTTTACTCTTAATAGCATTGATGATTGCTCTCAAACAGCCTGTTTTCTCCAACGCACCGCCAAAGCCTAGAGCAATCAATATTAAGGAAATTGTCCACATCATGGATTGAATACCACCTCGATTTAGCAAGCCGTCAATTTCACTAACACCGGTATTAATTGAATAGCCGTTGTTCGCAAAATCAAAAATTGATTGTAAACTTTCACCTTGAATAATTATCGCGGTTGCGCCACCTGCTAAAACCCCAGCGAATAATGATGGCATGGGGGGATATTTCTTTATAGCTAAGCCCATCACAATCAAAGCGGGCAACAGTACCCACCCTGAAATATAAAAGTTTTCATCTAAGGTACTAGTAATGTTGTTAACTTTTTCGAATGAAATACTTTGGATGTCGATGACAAAAAATCCAACTAGCAAATATATAATAAGAGCAATTAGCATAGCTGGGATGGTTGTTGCCATCATATTTTTTATGTGCGAAAAAACGTCGGTTCCAGTGACTGCGGGGGCCAAATTAGTGGTGTCGGAAAGTGGTGAAATCTTATCACCAAAAAATGCACCTGAAACTACAGCGCCAGCAGTCCAATATGCGGGGATATCGAAGCCTTCTCCAATTCCCATCAAGGCCAGACCAACAGTACCTACACTTGCCCAGCTAGTGCCGAGAGAGAGGGAAACTAAGGCGCAAATTATCATACCAGCAGCCAAGAACAGTTCAGGCGAAAGTACTTTTAAACCAAAATAAATAATACTGGGTACCGTACCGCTGGCGATCCAAACACCAATAATCATTCCAACTGTTATTAAAACAGATACCGAAGGTAAAGCGACGTGAATAACGTGAAAAATGCCTTTCTCTATGTCTTTCCATTTAAGTCCTAGCTTAATCCCGACAATACTAGCGATGGCTAAGCCAATGGCAAGAGGTATATGTGGTTCGAAAACACCAAAGTAAAAAATTTGCGTCCCAAGAACAAGCAGAGTCGACACAACAGGTGTCAAGGCGAGTAACAAGCCCGGTTTTGCATATTCTGACAGTTTCATTTAAATACCTCATGTTTGCTATTCATAAATGTTGGCAACGAAAAGTTATCGTTATCGGTGCGCTCGCCTCTCAATTAGTTATCGACACTCTCATAACGACACTCTCATAACGACACTCTCATAACGACACTCTTGTATCAACGCACCTACATTCTTACAAGTAAAAGCGCTGGGTGAATACAGTCAGTGGTGGAAAATGTGCAGTTGTATAATGAGAAATAAAGTATGAAGGTGGTGAATACGATACCTAATGTATTCAAAAATGTGGCTTTGGTGTGTTTTATGGTTATTGAACTGACCTCTAGGAGGCTTAAATTGAGAAGGATAAAGTAGCGCTTTGATACCATTACGTTTTACTTCAACTAAGCGAATTTCAATAATCAATTAGACTCACATTTTTCTCGGCCTCTTATTCAGTCAGTCAGTTATTCAGTTATTCAGTCAGTCAGTTATTCAGTTATTCAGTTACTTGACTTAATTTTTGTTGATAATACACATCTAAGTCGATTTCTTTGGGAGGAGCTATTGACACAATAAACGGGTGAAATTTTGAGCCACACTAACAATTGTAGCGTGGAAGCAAACTTAAATATTTTTAGTCAGGATAAACACTTTATAATTAAACGCGATTGGTTTTGTATCTTGTACTGTACGTGCATCGGCCAGCCTGCAATATGTTGTGGCGACCAATTTCGATACAACCTTATGGCCCCCAATTGTGCTATTGCTTTGTTTAAAAGAAATTTACACTACTTGAGCCTTTACTCTCACCGCCCAATTTTCGTATCCTTTGTTTTTAAACAAGTATTATTGAAATCATCAAAATTTTCGCATGTCGTTCGCACAAATGTCATATGGGACGGGTAGAAGGTACATTTTGATTGGTAAAAGCAGGTACTTGTAAACTTATCCCAGCGCTGACACTTTTCGACACATTCGAGATTTTTATTCGTATAAGTGGTTTTCTCAAACAGGCACTTGTTGCTAAAGTTATCCCAATGCTGGCAGTCGTTCAGCGCTAAAGGAGTATCTGTTGTTGGTTGGCTGCAAGTTACGGTAAGGTCGCTTTTACTATATATTTCCCCCGGGGTAAGCTGTACCTCTTTTGCTCTGACATTACCTGTCAATAGCATCATCCATGCAAATAAAATCATCAGTACATATCGGTTCATTATTGGATCCTTGTTTCTTAATTTGTCTTTAGTCTAATTATTCCCGTTCAGAGATTGTGTTAAATCAACGTGGTCTGCCCTTAACACCAGATCGTAGATTAGCTTGTTGCGTATCATCATGAATAGATGCTTTATCACATCAGAAATAAATACATTAGTACATCAGAAATATGCCATGTTTTGCAAAAAGTGGACTGAACCAAAATATTCTAGACATGAATACTTGGTCCAAACTAATGACATCAGAGCAACCGAAATACACTGCGATGCCAACTAAGTATTAAAAACACGGCTTACTTTTGAGCTAGCGTCAACACTATTATAGATTCCTTATATTTCACTATAAAAAATCCATAAAAAAAGCAGTACTGTAGATACAGGTCAAAGTGAGGGAGTTGTAGTGTGAATGCTAAAATCACTACGTGGTTTCCACAATTTAGTATGGGTATCCCTAATTGTGCTTTGTAAATGCAATATATACATTGGTAGTCCTGTAAGACGTTTATTTGCATTACATCGGAGAAACAATCATGACGGAACAACTCACCAATGGTCACAAACATGTAAAAATTTGCGACTTAGACGTCACCATTCGACCAACTACATGCGATGGCAAAGAAATAGAAATTACTTTTTCAGACAGTTTGACAGCGCAAGCCAAGCAAAGACATTTTCTTAATGAGTTTAGGGAATTATCTTCATCTATTCTTTTAACATTGTGCAATGCCGACTACACCAGTTTTATGTTCAAAATTGCAATAATCCAACAATCCAATAGTAAGGTAATGAAAAAAATGGGTATTTGCTGCTTCGTGATTGACTCAAAACCACAAGAATGTGCAATGGCTATCGCTGCGTCAAATAATTTTCAAAATTAGGAAATGGCTAACTAACTAACTAACTAACTAACTAACTAACTAACTAACTAACTATTTGATGGTGTGT
>Ga0222645_100412_pt1 | contig 24847 bp, 19 predicted proteins | sample AntAcemetagen292_FD_179881 | JGI IMG/M metagenome (GOLD analysis project Ga0222645, IMG submission 179881) | Saline water microbial communities from Ace Lake, Antarctica - #292 | ecosystem: Environmental > Aquatic > Non-marine Saline and Alkaline > Saline | place: Antarctica: Ace Lake | collected...
ATGACCCTATCTTGATAGACGGTTTTCAGTCCTCCAACGGTATTTGACATGCCTGTAAGCCCAGTGCCGCCGACGACCACAAGTACAATCCCCATCAGCGCCACGAGTAGCGAAAGACGCGAACTCATCTTCATTTTCTCGAACATATCAATACCCTCTCAATAGAACACTTTTAAGCGTAGGATATATAAAAATATACGTATTGACAACTTATATAAAAGTTTAATTATTTTAATATAATTGATATTAATTATTTTATTGACTTGTATAATTATATCTGCCTACTTCGAAAAATAAACCCGGTAAAATAACTCATTAATTTTAATAGTGCTTTAATCTATACAACCATACAATCTAATTAGCAACCAATACGGGTCAATTTTTTTAGTAAAAATTACTCCTAAAAACAATACCTAGGCCAACTACAAGATGTACCTAGTTAAACAAAAAAAAGCGAATTACTTTGAAAGTTTTAACGAAGCCCAAAGGCCGACAGATATATCAAAATGCCGCAGTGAACAATTGACAACAGGAAACAGCGGCATACGACCTATCAAACAAAAACTCTGCGTTTTGAAGAGCTTAGATAGTGTGTAGTTGCCAGCGAGGTCATTCATCTAATCGGTCGCCCGCAGGGGCCATGCGCGCTTTCATGCCGCTCATCTCGGCCATCGGATCAACCCACCAGCGTTTTCGTCTCGCGCACCTCAATAGACAGCAGCTTTTTACCTGAATAGGCAGTAGCCGTTCACCTCACACGCCAATGTGCGCCATGTCTACATGTTTTTTAGAGTCACGCGGGCTAAATTGAAGACGGCTGTTGAACTACCCACGCCATGAGCGCTCCGCCCTGACGAGCACGGGTTGGTAGATACGCTGCGCTCAGTTGATGGCGAAAATGCCATGGCCATAAACTTTTAAGCATTAATTAGGGAAATTACTAGCCTATTTAGAGCATGAAAGTACCAGTATAAATTTTTAGAATACCAAATACCATGTCTCACTCAACCAAAATTACCCTTAACGGTTGTATGACCGTTTACGTTGACGTGTTCGTATTACTTCAATTAATCAGGAGACTGTAATGAAATTTCGCATCGCTTCCGCTTTAACAGCGGCCCTTATGAGCGCGGGCTTAGCACAAGCCGCTACCGAGCTCGTCGTCGCTACCGTTAACAACGGACATATGATCGAAATGCAAAAACTCACCAAGCATTTCGAATCAGCAAATCCTGGCGTTACCGTCAAATGGGTAACTCTAGAAGAATCTGTGCTGCGCCAGCGCGTGACCACAGATATCGCAACCAAGGGTGGCCAATTCGACGTCATGACCATAGGCATGTACGAAACCCCCATCTGGGGCAAAAAAGGTTGGTTGCAGGAGCTTAAGACAGATGCCGCCTACGATGCAAATGACATCCTGCCAGCCATGCGCGACGGCCTGTCTGTTAACGGCAAAATGTATGCAGCACCGTTCTATGGCGAGAGTTCAATGCTGATGTACCGCAAGGACTTGGCCGACAAAGCCGGTATCACGGTACCCGCCAAGCCAACATGGGACCTCGTTCGCAACTTGGCGGCCAAGATCCATGATCCAGCCAACGGTGTCTACGGCATTTGCTTGCGTGGTAAGCCAGGCTGGGGTGACAACATGGCGTTCTTGTCGACAGTGGTCAACACCTACGGCGGCCAGTGGTTCGACATGAAATGGCAACCCCAATTGGAATCTAAGCCTTGGAAAGACGCGGTCACCATGTACGTTGACCTGCTGACCAAATACGGCCCTCCCGGCTCAGAGAACAACAGCTTCAACGAAATCTTGGCGCTGTACAACGAAGGCAAGTGCGGCATGTGGATTGATGCCACCATCGCGGCATCCTTCATCACAGACCCCAAGCAGTCAAAAGTGGCCGACAAAGTCGCCTTCGCACAAGCACCAACACAGGTGACACCCAAGGGTGCAAATTGGTTGTGGGCGTGGGCTTTGGCTGTTCCTTCGGGCTCTACGAAGGTGGACGCCGCAACGAAGTTTGTTACATGGGCAACGTCCAAAGAGTACATTGAGTTGGTTGCTAAGAACAATGGCTGGGGCTCTGTCCCCACTGGCACACGCAAGTCAACCTACGCAAACCCCAACTTTGTGAAGGCGGCGCGCTTCGCAGACGCTGAGAGGGCTGCCATTGACTCTGCAAACCCTTCAGACTCAACGTTACCAAAGAGCCCCTACGTTGGTGTGCAGTTTGCAGCCATTCCTGAGTTCCAGGCCATTGGCGCCGCGGTTGGTCAAGAGATGACAGCGGCACTGGCCGGTAAAAAGTCAATCGACGCAGCCCTGAAAGCCGCTCAAGTTCAAGCCGAGCGACAAATGAAGAAAGCAGGCTACTACAAGTAATTAACCACTTGTACAACCTGAAGAACCACTCCCCAAGGGGTGGTTCTTTTTATAGATTAGGCCTCCAGCGAAACGAAGTCGCCGCGCGGTCACCTCGTCTTTTTTATCGACTCATTTTTCTCGCGTTGCCGCGCTACGAATAGGACTCGTTATGTCCCAAAAATCTGCTCCCAGAACCTTACCCCGCCTGTTACAGGCACCCGCGGTCTTAAGCTTGCTGCTGTGGATGATCGTCCCTTTGGTGATGACGATTTACTTCAGCACCATACGATTCAATCTGATGCAACCCGAAAAAACAGGTTTCATTGGGCTGGAGAATTACGAATACTTCATCACCGACCCGTCGTTTTGGCCCGCCGTTTTAAACACAATCTTGTTGCTGGGCTGGGTCATCGTGATCACCGTCGTGATGGGCCTGTTCCTCGGTCTGCTGACGGACGCCCCATTCCCAGGACGCGGCATTGCGCGCGTGTTGCTCATCTCGCCTTTCTTTGTGATGCCAACTGTTAACGCCTTGCTGTGGAAGCACATGATGATGAACCCCGTGTACGGCGTTCTGGCGCAGGTGTGGCTATTTTTCGGTGCAGAACCCATCAATTGGCTCACCGACTACCCCTTGTTTTCCATCATCCTGATTGTGAGCTGGCAATGGTTACCATTTGCCGCACTTATCTTTATCACAGCACTGCAAAGCATGGACAGAGAGCAGCTTGAGGCCGCCAGAATGGACGGCGCCACTTACCTGCAACAGTTGCGCCACCTTTACCTGCCCCACCTCAGCCGCCCAATTGCGGTGGTCGTGATGATTGAAATGATCTTCTTGCTCAGCGTCTTCGCCGAAATTTTCACAACCACCCAAGGTGGGCCCAGCGACGCCAGCACCAACGTGACCTTCCTGATTTTCAAGCAAGCTTTACTGGACTTCGATTTTGGCGTCGCTTCAGCCGGCGCTTTGTTCGCAGTCATTATTGCCAACATCGCAGCCATTTTCCTGATTCGCCTGGTTGGCAAAAACTTGAACTGATTAGAGACAGCCATGAGACACCATCGCCCAACAGTTACCCCTTTGTTAATGCTGCGCACGCTGATTGCGTGGTCTGTGACCCTGATACTCTTCTTTCCACTGGGCTGGATGGCCCTTACTGCGTTCAAAACCGAGCTACAAGCCATCGCGGTGCCACCGTTGATGTTGTTTGAGCCTACCTTAGAGAATTTCGCTATCGTGCAAGAGCGCAGTGACTACATGCACTACGCACTCAACTCGCTAATTACTAGCGTGAGTGCGACGATTTTGGGTTTGGCGATTGCTGCGCCCGCCGCCTATGCCATGGCGTTTTACCCCAGCAAAGCAACCAAAGACGTCTTGATGTGGATGCTCTCCACAAAAATGATGCCTGCGGTCGGCGCCCTCATGCCCATCTATGTCCTCGCACAGGCGTCTAACCTGCTGGATAGCTTGTTCACGTTGACGGTCATTTTCACGTTGTCTACCCTGCCCATCATGGTGTGGATGCTCTACGCAGTTTTCAAGGACATCCCAAAGGAAATTTTGGACGCCGCGCGTATGGACGGTGCCAGCTTATGGCAAGAGGCTCGCATGGTTTTGTTACCGCTAGCAATGGGTGGCATCGCCTCTACCGGCCTCTTATGCCTGGTATTGAGCTGGAACGAGGCGTTTTGGAGTCTCACGTTGACGGCGGCGAAGGCCGGCACACTTGCTGCGTTGATCGCTCAGTACTCAAGTCCTGAAGGACTGTTTTGGGCGAAGCTATCAGCGGCATCGTTGCTCGCTATTGCGCCGATTGTTGTATTCGGCTGGTTCAGCCAAAAGCAACTGGTCCAAGGTTTGACGTTTGGCGCAGTGAAGTGAAGTGACACGGTGCACTCCATACATTTGAAAAAAGATTGAAAGAAAGAACATGGCCTACCTAGAACTGAAGGGGATTGAGAAATTTTTTGGTGAGCACCGCGCCATCAAAGGAATTGACTTGGAAATACAACCTGGCGAATTCGTCGTGTTTGTCGGGCCATCTGGCTGCGGAAAAAGTACCTTGTTGCGACTGATTGCAGGCCTTGAGCACATCGATGGCGGCCAGCTGAACTTGGATGGACGTGACATCACCGCGCTCCCCTCCTCTAAACGGGATTTGGCCATGGTGTTCCAAAGCTACGCCTTGTACCCACACATGAGCGTTTACGAGAACATGAGCTTCGCACTCAAACTCGCGAATGAGCGCAAAGAGGTGATCGATGAAAAAGTGCGTCGTGCAGCTGACATCCTCAACCTCACTGACTATCTTGAGCGCACGCCTGGCGCCCTGTCTGGTGGTCAACGCCAACGCGTCGCCATTGGGCGGGCCATCGTGCGTGCTCCAAAGGTATTTCTATTCGATGAACCCTTATCCAACCTTGACGCGGCGTTGCGTGGTCAAACCCGCGTTGAAATTGCACAGCTACACCGCGACTTGGGCGCAACGACCATTTACGTGACTCATGATCAGGTGGAGGCCATGACATTGGCAGACCGCGTCGTTGTGCTGCGCGACGGCCTCATTGAACAGGTGGGCTCGCCACTGGATCTATATGACCACCCCGCTAACCAGTTCGTGGCCCAGTTCATTGGCACGCCACAAATGAACGTGGCGGCCTTGCAAACACTTCCCTCAGCGGTGCAATCCACTGCGCCATCAGGCACACAAGGCGGCAGCATGGGTCTGCGTCCAGAAAGTGTGAGCATCACATCGGCCACAGAGGGCATTGCGGCTACCGTGGTTTTGATAGAAGCACTGGGAGCAGAGACACTCATTTATGCGAAGACGGCAGCGGGCGCCCAAATCGTGTCCCGTCAAGCACAACGCACTGCATTCAAGGTTGGCGAGCAGGTTGGCTTGCAACTAGATCTGAGTCATGCCCACTGGTTTGATGCGAATGGGCGCACCGTCACTAACCCAGCCTAACGTTCTCTTTAGCCCCCTTATTCACGTGCTTTTTATACAAAAACTTACACCATGACCGATTCGCAAAACCAAACGCTCTGGATGTTGCATTTGGGTCTAGGCTCGTTTCACCGCGCGCACCAAGCAGTCTATCTACACCGCTTACGTGCGACCGGCGACACGTCTTGGGCGATTGCGGGCGGCAATATTCGCCCTGACATGGCGCAAACCATTGTCGATTTGCAGACTCAACTGGGCGCATACACCCTAGAAACGGTTACCCCACAGGGTCTGCATAGCTATGAACGCATTACCTCAATACAGCATGTCATTTCTTACACGGCAGACCTCGCCGGTTTGATTCACAATGCAAAAAAAAACACGACCCGTATCATCAGCTTCACCGTGACAGAGGCTGGTTACTATTTGGACGCGAACGAAAAATTAGACCTGCACTTTTCGGAGTTAATGCAAGACATTGAGGCGGTAAAGGCGGGCGAAGCGGGGCACACCATCTATGGCGCTTTGTGCACGCTGCTGCGCGCTCGAATGACCGCTCTGTCAAGCGCTGAGGCGAACATCACCCTATTGAACTGTGACAACCTACGCCACAACGGCGACCGCGCCCGCTCAGGCCTGCTGCAATTTATTGCATGCGTTGGCGATGCTGAACTGGCTAGCTGGGTCGTGCAACACACAACCAGCCCCAACGCCATGGTGGACCGAATCACCCCACGACCCACACACGACGTGGTCGCCCGAGTACTGAAGGCGACCGGTGTGAATGACCCAGCCAGCCTAATGTGCGAGTCGTATATTCAATGGGTGATTGAAGACCAGTTTGCCAACGGTCGCCCAGCGCTTGAGAACGTTGGGGTTCAAATGGTCAGCGATGTCGCACCATTTGAAGAAGCCAAGATACGCCTACTCAATGCCACCCATAGCTGTATCGCGTGGGCAGGAACCCTCTTGGGTATGACCTACATCCATGAAGGCACACTGCACGCGCCAACGAGGAGACTGGCCTATGACTACGTGACCGACGATGTGATCCCTGTACTGACACCGTGCCCTATCGACCTGGCTGCCTACCGGGATGAGGTGCTCGACCGCTTTGCCAACCCCGCGATAGCAGACACCAACCAACGCGTGGCAATGGATGGCTTCTCAAAGATCCCGGGCTTTATTGCCCCCACTATCCGCGAGCGTCTTGCACGCGCTGAGCCTGTGGCATCGGTGATGGTGCTACCGGCGTTGTTCCTGAGCTATTTGCAGCGTTGGCATATGGGAAAGATCCCTTACGACTATCAAGACCAAGCCATGAACTCCGATGTTGCGCACGCCATTTGCGCCAGCGAGGACCCTGTGAGGGCATTTGCCGCAGATCCCATTTTGTGGGGCGACATGGCAGGTAGCGAAGCGCTCACCGAGGCCATGGCTCTCGCGTATCAGCAGGTGCAACAGTTTCTTGCCCAGCACCAACTGCAAGTCGTCTGAGCCTGTGCAACCCAGACAGGTCTCTAGGCTATCCAACATATCCGAATAATTCACAAACAAAACGTAATGAGCAAACAACTAGCCAACCAGCACGCACTGTTAACTGGCGCAGGGGGTGGGATTGGCGTCGCTGTAGCCCGCGCCTTTGCTATGCAGGGCGCGCGTTGCACGCTCGTTGATATAGCGTTATCACCAACACCTGATGTCGAGCGCCTCATCGCCGACTTTAGGGGCGCAGTTCAGTACATTGCCAGCGATATCACACAAACCCATACGATCAACCCAATGGTTGCACAGGCCGTTGCCGCCTTCGGCCCTATTCATACGCTGTTTAACAACGCTGCGGTCTTTGACATGGCGCCCTTGCTCGAATCGAATGAGGCCATGTATGACAAGATTTTCTCTGTCAACGTTAAAGGCGCATTCTTCGTGATGCAGGCGGTGCTTAGACACATGGTCGATGCCAGCACGCGGGGCGCGGTAATCAACATGGCGTCGCAAGCGGGGCGACGCGGCGAGGCACTAGTCTCCCATTACTGCGCGAGCAAGGCCGCAATTGTGAGTTACACCCAATCAGCCGCACTGGCAATGGCACCGCACCACATTCGTGTGAACGGCATTTCCCCCGGTGTCATCGACACCCCCATGTGGGCGCATGTCGACAGCTTGTTTGCTAAATACGAAGGCCTTCCTCTGGGTGAAAAGAAAAAGCAAGTTGGATTAGCTGTGCCCTTGGGATACATGGGGTCAGCACAAGACATCTGTGGCGCAGCGGTATTCTTGGCCAGCGCCGATGCCAGCTACATTACGGCGCAAACCATCAACGTGGACGGCGGCTCCGTGATGAGTTAACCTGCCTCCACGGCCATTAACTAATATAGCGTCTATGCCACAACGTCTTCGTCAAACCCCACGTCAAGTCAGGCCAGAGCTTGAGCATGTGTACTCGCGCTCACCCAAGTTAGGCTACGAAGCGCAAGAAGACACCGGTGTGGTGCGTTGCCTGAGTCACGGCTTTCCGACACAACTGGCACGTTGGCACTTCCACGACGAGTACGAGCTGCACCTGATCACGCAAACGTCTGGCAAGGCTTTTATAGGCGACTGGATTGGTCCTTTTCAGCCAGGTCATTTGGTGTTGTGTGGCCCAAGACTACCCCACAACTGGGTATCCATAGATCTCCCCGACGGTGGTGTCGAAGAGCGCGACATGGTGATTCAGTTTGACCATGACCCCATCGCCGCCGCCGCCGCCCACCTAACTGAGCTCGCAGAACTTTTACCGTTATTGGAGCGCGCGAAATACGGCATTGAATTCTTCGGTTTAGGCGAGCATGCCTACGAACATTGGCATCACGTGAAAGCGGCCAAAGGTATTGCCCGCATTGCCGCCTTTCTCGATTTTCTGGGTCTCTTGCTCTCATGTAGCGACTACCGGCTGTTATCCAGCGTGCAGTTGCAAGGCGCCGTGAATGATGAACCCAACATGGACCTTATCAACCAAGTTGTGAACCGCATCACTGACAACCTCTCGGAGCCGCTCTCGATGGCCGAAGCGGCCGCCCAAATGGGCATGGCTGAAACCCGTTTCTCGCGGTTTTTCCGCAAAGCCACCGGCAACAGCTACACCGACTTTGTCAACCGCATTCGAATCAACCGCGCTTGCCAACTCCTCATGGAAACAGACAAGTTGGTCGTCGATATTTGCTACGAGGTGGGGTTTAACAACGTCGCGAATTTCAACCGCCGCTTTCTGAACGCTAAGGGCATGCCGCCTACGGAGTTCCGCCGCCAATCCGCTCGGCGATTTGGCACCATGGATATGGCCGCGTAACAACCACCACTATGTTTCTCGGTTTAGATTTGGGCACCTCTGAGCTCAAGGCACTCTTGCTGGACACGCAACACCGCGTGATTGGCACCGCCAACGCGCCGCTCACGGTCGCACATCCACATCCCCTTTGGTCAGAGCAAACGCCTGCACAGTGGTGGGAGGCTCTCTGCTCGGTAATGGACACCTTGTACCGAGAGCAGCCCAACGCACTCGCCTCATTAAAGGCTATTGGCTTATCGGGGCAAATGCACGGGGCTGTATTGCTCGGTGAGCGCCATGAGGTCCTTCGCCCTGCGATCTTATGGAACGACGGACGCAGTCACGCCGAGTGCCAGGACCTGACGACCGCAGTTCCATCGCTCAGCGCGATCACGGGTAATTTGGCCATGCCTGGCTTTACGGCACCCAAGCTGCTGTGGGTAAAGGCGCACGAGCCTGCGGTATTTGCGCAAACACGTAAAGTACTGCTACCCAAAGACTGGCTTCGCCTCCAATTAAGCGGTGACATGGTGAGCGACCTCTCCGATGCTGCTGGCACCCTTTGGCTAGATGTCGGAAAACGCGACTGGTCTGATACTGTGCTGGCCGCTTGCCAGCTGAGCCGCGACCACATGCCAAGTTTGGTCGAAGGCAGTGCGCCAAGTGCGACACTTCTGCCCGCGCTGAGCAGGCGCTGGGGTCTGCCGCCGGGTCTTGTGATCGCAGGCGGCGCTGGTGACAACGCAGCCAGTGCGATTGGCATGGGCATACACAGTCATGGGCAGGGCTTCGTCTCTTTAGGGACCTCCGGCGTGGTGTTTGTCGCCGGCGCTAGCTTCACACCCAACCCAGCGCAGGCCGTACATGCGTTCTGCCATGCCCTCCCCAACCGTTGGCATCAAATGAGTGTGATGCTCAGTGCCGCAAGCGCACTGACTTGGGCAAAGCAGACTTTGGGGTTTGACAGCGAAGCCGATTTACTGGTCTTGGCGGCGTCTTTGACGCCGTCGCAACGCGCACAAGCACCCTTATTTTTGCCTTACTTGAGCGGCGAGCGTTCACCACACAATCACGCCACAGCAAAAGCGACGTGGTTTGGCATCAACAGTCACCACAGCACGGCTGACTTGGCCTATGCCGTCGCAGAGGGTGTGGGCTTTGGTTTGCGTGACGGCCTTGACACGCTAGCCCTGTGCCCAACGGATGCGCTCTCTGTCGTTGGTGGCGGTACGCGCAGTGTCTGGTGGCTGCAGTTGTTGGCTTCTATTTTTCAACGCAACCTGCAGTTACTGAGCGGCGCTCAAACAGGCGCGGCGCTGGGCGCAGCGCGTTTGGGTTGGCTTGCAACGTTGCCCCAAACAGATGAGAGCATAGCGCACGTGTGCATCCCGCCAAAAGTTGAAATGACTTTCACACCAGCCAGCGTAGATCACTCAATACTCAATGAACGCTATCAGCGCTTTCGAGCGCTATACCAAGCCACAAAACATCTGATGTGAAGCCGGCAATATCGCCAACTGAAACGATGTGCCGATTGTGCAGCTGTCGCCAACAGCTATATGGAAAATTATGTCCCAACCGCTGTGTTGGAAAAACAGGAAAATTATTCAAATCCCAGCAAATAAGCAAAGCCGGCTACAGTCGAGTGTGTGAAAAATAAGCATGTAACACTGATTAAAAATGGCAGTCATCGCATTGCGGCTGTGCGATAAGTCATGTCAGCTACCATTACCAATTTTTACTTGGTTAAGTAGCGCTTGGGCTTTTACCAAGGATGGCACGTGTTCATGGCCGAAACCCAGAGCACAGGCGGTCACCAAACTTTGGTGTACGCTGCTGCCCACCAACGAAGGGGCCTTTACGCTTTCAGTCAGATGAACGTAATAGCGTAAATCTTTAGATGCGTTGTTCAACTCAAACTTCAAGCCCGAATAGTCGCCCTCCAATGTTTTAGCCATGGCTTGAAACAACCCGGAATTGACAGCGCCCGCCGACACAACCCGCACCAACTGAGACACATCAATGCCGGCTTTTGCACCTACAGCAAACGCCTCTGCCGTTGCTGTGGTGATGGCTTGACCAAGAAAATTATTAAGAAGTTTGATAACGTGAGCCGAGCCCATGTCACCGACATGGAAAATATTTTCGCAATACGCTTTAAAAACTGGCTCTAGTTGAGCAAAAACTTCTGGTGATGCGCCGACCATGGTGTTGAGCTTGCCGGATTCAGCTTCGAGGGGCGTTCGAGTGAGCGGTGCGTCAACAAACATCATACCTAACGCATGGCAACGTGCTGCAAGACGACGCGTTGACTCAGGCTCACTAGAAGATGCATCAACCACTATCAAGCCTTGACGGGCGCCACTCAGCAAGCCTTGCGTACCTTCCATTGCCGCTTCAACCTGAGGGGTTCCAGTGACGCAAATTATGACCACATCACAATCCACTAAATCAGCATGATGCTGAACTAGTTTGGCACCTCCAGCCAGCAAATCTTGCAGCGGATCGATTCGAGAGTGAGCTGTCAGAGAAACTTTAAAGCCATTTTTAAGCAGGTTCTTGACGATACCGTGACCCATCAATCCAGAAGCTCCAATAAATCCAATGTGTTTCATATGACTCTTTCGTTTGGTGAATTAATGTGACTCAATGCAAGGCCGCTGCGCAGATCAAATTTGAAGCCGCGTGAATATGTAAATACGACAATTAGATTATCATATTATCATGAAGCATTTCAAAAACCACTGACTCCTTGACGAAGCTAGGAACGCTAAACCTAGTTCGCCAAAAGCAAGGGTCTCGGATTTGAATCAAGGATTTAATAGAATATAAAAAAGATAACGCTCTAATTTACAAAGGTAACAAACCAATGAAAATCATAAATTATTTGCTGCATTTAGTACTTTTTTCTAGCGACGAATTTAGAGTGCATAAGACAAAACGGCAGGTATTGTGATGTCGGTACATGGCACAGTGCAAACTAAGCTGCATCTTTTAAGCAATGTATCTGGTGCAAGCATAGAAGGTATAGATTTATCTAAACCTCTAAAAAAAAACGACCTGCAATTTTTAGAAAATTCGTTGCACCAGCATGGCTTCATAGTGGTGAAAAATCAATCTCTATCAGCTGCTCAGATGGTGACCTTTGCCAGAAATTGGGGCAGACCATCACCACACGTCATTGACACATTCCACCACCCGGAAGAAGCGAATATTTTGCTTCTTTCCAATGTAAACAAAGACGGTAAACCAATGGGCTTAGTCGACGCTGGCACATACTTCCATACAGATTACTCTTACATGAAAGATGTCGCGCGCTGCACCATTTTGTACGCGCGAGATGTCCCTAAAACTCTGAACGGCACTACATTTGCAAATCAGGCTAAAGCCTATGCAGACTTACCAAACAGCACCCGGGAAAAAATCCACAACCTAGTGGTTAAACACCATTATGGCAACAGAGATAATTTGGACAAACAGTCAAGATCGGTGGCCTCACTTCTCAACGAAGAACAAGTTCAAAAGGTCAATTGGGTTCGCCATCCCCTGGTTAAAAAACATCCCTTTACCGGGCAACCTGCTTTATACGCTGTCAGTGGCAGCTCATTTGGTATTGAGGGGATGGATACTGAAGAAGCACTCGCACTTTTGAGAGAGCTAGCAGTGCACGCGACACAAGACAAATACTGCTACACCAACGATTACGAAAACGGGGACGTTGTTGTTTGGGACAACGCTTTGCTCCTGCATAGCGCGCCCCTAGTTGATTTGACACGGCCACGCAGTTTGTGGCGAGTGACAGTGCTTTACCCTTTCTCGTATTGACAATCAGGGCATGTACTGGCCACCGTTTACCTCAATAATTTGACCAGTGACATAGCTGGACATTTGATCTGAAGCCAAGTAGACAAAAGCGCCAGCGCATTCTTGTGCTGTACCAAGGCGGTTCATGGGAATCGTGGTCTTAAAACCCTCAAGCATTTGAGGTGTAGAAAAGCACTCATGAAACGGTGTTGATATGACGCCAGGCGCCACCGCATTGACACGAATCTTGTCTTTTACCAATTCTTTTGCCAAGCCACGTGTCATAGTGGAGATAAAGCCCTTGGATCCAGCGTACAGCGAGGCACCTGCACCACCACCATTTCTTGCAGCAACCGATGTCACATTGATAATAGACCCACCCTCCCCCTGGTGGCGCATGGCTGCAACTGCCGCTGAAGTACACATCATGGCCGAACGCACGTTCAAATACACCACTTTGTCAAAGAGTTCGTCGGTAATGTCTTCAATAGGCACACGCTGGACCAAAGCGCCTGCGTTGTTAATCAGAATGTCAATACGACCAAATGCTTTCACGGCCTCAGCTACCAGCTTTTTGCATTGGATAGAGTCCACCACATCGCCTTGGAGTAAGACGGCTTGCGCGCCCGTGGCCTTTACGGCTTGGAACACCTCATCTACAGCATCTTGACTGCTGTTGTAATGCACCGCGACGCGTGCACCTAAATTACCAAAGGCAACTGCGGCTGCTGCACCAATACCTGTGCTGGAACCAGTAATCAAAACCACTTTGCCTTTTAAATCGTTCAACATATGAATCTCCTGACGGTGAGTCCGAAAAATGAATACATACTAAGTTGTATGCGTTAAGAACAAACTTGCTGGGCAGACCAAGCCGATACGCCACAACCAAAGCCCTAAATAAAAATATACATTCATTTAAGAATTATCATTCCTTTAAATAATGTAGGTAATTAAAACTATTTAAAGAACAAATCATAAAATAAAAAAACGCAAATCATTCAACCCAATAAAAACAATTAATTACTGAACCAGTTTAGGCATTAATAAGCGTGGCAGCCATAATAAAACATCTGGCAACAAAATAACAGAGACCAAGACCAACAACATTGGGATAAAGAGTATCAATGTATCTTTTATTGCAGCCTTAATTTTTATTTCACCAACTGTACAGGCAATCATGAGGCAAAGGCCGTAAGGAGGAGTCACCAAACCATAGGCAATGGATATAACACCAATAATCGCAAAATGAATTGGATGCATACCGACACTTTCGGCAAGCGGAGCTAATATAGTACCAACAATAATAATAGCTGGAATTGCATCAATAAAACAACCAATGATCAAAAAACACAATGCAGTAATGAAACCAACACTGGTAATACCACCACCCCAATCTGAAACCATATCAACAAATAACTTTGGAATGTGAAAATAGGCAAGTAACCAGCCAAAAGCAGATGCAGTTCCAATACAGAATAATGAAATAGCTGCAAAACGGCCAGAGTCATACATACAAGCACGCAACTCTTTTACACCGAGACGTCGATAAATCATGGTGCCTAAAACCATGGCATAAAGAACAGCCACAACTGATGCTTCAGTTGGTGTAAAAAATCCCCACACAATACCACCAACAATAATCCCTGGAGTCAGAATAGGCAAAATAGCGTGGGCAACAGCTGAAAGTAACTCAGAGCTTGTTGGACGAGGATAAACAGGATAATTACGGCGTTTAGCGTAAATATAAACTACAACCATGAACGACAACGCCATCATGAGGCCAGGTAACACGCCAGCAAGAAATAATCCACCAATTGAGACGGAAATAACGCCTCCCCACACAACCATCAATATACTTGGAGGAATAATAACTCCCATGACTGCAGCACAAGCAACTAAAGAAACGGCGAACTCAGTGTCGTAACCCTGCTTTTTCATTGCTGGAATTAGAACACCACCTACACCTGCTGCTTCAGCCGTACTTGAGCCAGAAATTCCAGCAAACAACATACTAACCAACACACTGACGTGCCCCAAACCACCTGGCAACCAACCTACCAAAACCTTCGCAAGATTTATGAGCTTTTCAGTGATGCCTGCTGCATTCATTAAATTGGCAGCAAGCATGAAAAATGGAATAGCAAGTAAAAGAAATGAATTGTAAGACTTTAACATTTCATTGAGTAATAGAAAGGGTGTAAGTCTATCATCAATAAAAAATACTGGAATACAAGCCAATCCTAAAGCAAAAGCAATAGGTATACGCAAAATAACCAAAACACCAAAAATACCAAAAAGAATTAGTGCGACTTCAAACGGCCCCATTGCCAATCTCCTTGTTTTTTGATATCAATTTAATATCATCGTAAAACTTCTCTAGAATAAATAAAACCCAAGTAAATCCTGCAATTGGCCATGCAATATGAATAAAGACCATATTCATACCAGTAAGTTCTGAATTTTGGTCATAACCAAATTTAGCAAAGCTCCAACCAAATGCAATGAAAATAAGAGCGACTAAGAATATTGATAAATAAACAATACATCGACCTATCACTTGCCCAATAATGCTTTCAGATGAACGCAATATATCGACATCAAAATGGGTGCCATCACGTACCGCGATACTAGCTCCAATCATAATTATCCATATAAGACAAAAACGAGACATTTCCTCGGTCCATATATAGCTCGGTACAATCTCCGAAAATCTTGCCAAAATTTGCATTGCTACAGGTATTATGAGTATCGCAATGAGAAAAGTTAATACCTTCTGATGCATCAGGTATAACCAATTAATAAAAATTCGCATATTGCTTAGGCAGTTTAATCAAAATAAATTAACTCAGGCGCCACGAAATAAATATATTCGTTGACGCCGAGTAAGAAATAATCTTCTACTTTATTTTTTTAATCTGTGCGTAGATAGCCTCTGCTCCAATTTCTTTTGCATACAGAGTAAGCACTGGTTCCATAGATGAGCGAAGCTTATCGCGTTCTTCAAATTTAATGAGTTTGATTTTATCTGCCTTTGCCATATCGTTAAGAATAGTTGTATCACTACTAGACTCTAATTCACGCTCCCAATTACCAGCCTCTTTACCTGCTTTCAAAATTGCTACTTGTAGATCTGCTGGCAATCTTTTAAGTGTTTTTCCAGAGAAACAAATTGGACGGATACTTATTGAGTGCTGAGTCAACGAAAGATTTGAACCAACTTCGTAAAACTTCATCTGTTGAACTCCCGCAGCTTCGTTCTCGCCGGACTCAATCACACCAGTCTGTATACCATTATAAATTTCGCTATAGGCTATGACTGTTGGTGACATACCGGCCGCAGCAAAAGTTCGCGTCCAAATTGGCGCACCTTGCACACGAATTTTGAGACCCTTTAAATCCGCCATATTCCGTATTGGTTTATTGGCAAAAATACTTCGAACACCTCCTCCACCGTATCCGATTAGCAATACATCAGCTTTCTTTGCTATTTCATCGGCAATTGGCTTAAGAACATCTTGAGCAATAACCTTATTCATTTGATTGTGGTCACGAAATACAAATGGTGCGTCAATGAATGGGGCAGATTTTGCAAATGTTGACATGTGCGCAGGTGAAACAATTGCATAGTCAACGGAAATTCCTTGATTCATATATGCAAAATAATCTTTCTCTAACCCAAGCTCACTATTTTTATGCAGTACAAAATTAACAGGTTTTCCATAATACTTTTTAACAAGTTCTTCGAATTTAACCAAACCTTTTGTAAAAGGGTGGTCATCATTAAACTGTGATGCCCCATGTAAAGTTATAACCTCAGCACTTGCAGTGATTGAAAATGATCCAATAACTACCGCAACGGCCAAATTTGCCAAAATATTTCTTCGTTTCATTTCGTTTTCCTTAGTAAAAGAAATCAAGATTGCTGCGACTCATCTATTCTGTTCGATGTATTACGCTGCTTTTTCTAAACCTCGCTGTAACCTGGCGAGCTTCTAAACATACTATCTTATTGCAAAAAAAAACCTATCGCTAACACTTAGACGTAAACCCTCATATGGGTTTCGATAGTGTTGTTTTGTTTTTGTAAATAAATTTTTAAAGGTTTTTTGATCCGCCAACGATCAAAGTTTCCCGCACGTCCGAGCGTGGACACTTTCAGGCTTGCAGAATCTGATGAGCCTAACCAGCAGGACGAACATTTTTGCGACTTTCGCACCAGCAAATTTTTATTGTCAGCAGGCTGTGGATCAGTGCTGTCTGTCAAGCCGAAAGCCGCTGTGAGTCTTGCTTAAATATTTTTTGGACAAATGGTGATAAGCATCCGGGTGATGACCAGCTAGGTGCGGCTCGCTGGTGCTGCGTGGAACCTAAATAAACCGCATCAAGGTCCTTAACTTGTGAGGTCTGCATGGTCTCAATGTGTGAGGCAAGCCATTGCATCGCATTGCATACGTGCTGAACAGAGCCAATGTCATTAAAGAAAAGTTCTTAAACTATTGCTCGACCAACAGATGAAAGAAGAAGCATCAGTGTTGTCAAAAGATACGAACGACGGTAACCGTGACGCCTTAGACGGAATCAATCCAAAGTAGTGATCAGGAAGCGCTACAAAAATTCCCACTGGGACAACAGATGGCATTACGATTCTTAAGAATTCGTTCACCAATCTTAAAAGATGGAAAATTCGGATTCACAACCCTTTATGCAGCGTAGCCCGGTAATTTTCTATCTAACACTCGTTTCATCGCCTCAAAATACAGGTGTTCTCGCTGGGCGCCGCTATGCCTATCGTGTGGCGATGGCGTATTGACACGGTCAATTACAGCCTGACTCAATTCAGCTAATGGCTTGCCTGTTGACATTGCTAAAATTTGTGCTCTACAAACTCGCTCTAATTTGTACAGCCGTCGATAAGCTTGAGCGACCGTATCCCCGATTACAACGATGCCGTGATTTTTCATAAAAAGAACTGCTTTATTGCCCAAGCAGGAGGCTAGGCGCTCACCTTCTTGTTTAGAACTGGCGAGCCCTTGGTAATCGTTGTCATAGGCGATTTTGTTGTGGAAAAATGCCGCGGTCTGACTGACAAACAGCAGCTTGTTGTCAACAAGCAGATTCAGAGCCAAGGCCCAATTTTGATGCGTATGCAGCACCACATTGGCAGATGCGATTCTATGCAGTGGCGCATGAATGCAAAATGCAGACAGCTCAACGATACCCTCACCCTCCAATGTCTCACCTGCTTCGTTAAAGACAATTAAATCACTGACACGCGCTTCTGACCAATGGAGACCAAAAGGCAATACAAAATATTGATCCGTTTTCCCGGGCACTGCCACCGTAAAGTGGTTGTCTATACCTTCGTCGAGGTCATCCAACACAGCCAAACGCAAACAAGCGGCCAAGTCAACTTTCGCCTGGCAATATGAATCACTTTTTTCTGAACTATTCAAGGCAAAGGCAGGCATGGTTAAGGCTCCAAAAATAACAGTCTACGTATAAAAATTTAAAACCGACAAAAATTCTTTTACCCTCTAAACAACTTCTCTTGTCCACTACTCAAAAACATCGAATGTGACAGGATATTGAATAATTTTTGGGGTCTGAAATGAGGTGGCTTTACCCACTCTTTTTGCGCTTAAAACCACGCGATTTGACACAGCAACACCATTTTTATATATACATCAAATTTCTTAAGCTGAAGGACTTGGTCGGCCAGTCAGTGGATAAGCCGGATCAGTAAAGCCTGGTGTTGATGGATGTCCAGGACGTACTAACGAATCAACTAGTTGCTCATCTTCTGCACTGATCGTATAGTCCAAAGCCGGAAGATAGTCTTGCCACTGGGCCAAGGTACGAGGCCCCGCAATCACCGAGCTAATAAAGGGATTGGCCAATACCCAAGCAGTTGCAAAGTGGGCAAGCGAAATGCCTTTGCTTTGCGCATGTTTTTGCAATGTTTGTGCAATGACTAATGACTCTTTGCGGAACTCGGTCTGCACCATCCTGTTATCAGCACGTCCTGCCCGAGTACCTTGCTCAGGTGCTTGGCCAGGCGCATATTTGCCTGTTAACACACCCCGCGCTATCGGACTGTAAGGCGTAATACCCAGGCCAAAATGAGCACAGGCAGGCAATATCTCCACCTCTGGCATTCGGTTGAGAAGGTTGTAATAGGGCTGGCAAACTACAGGGGCTGGCATACCTAATTGTTGAGCCATATGCACGGTATGAGCTATGCGCCAGCCTCGGAAATTACTAATACCCCAGTAGCAAATTTTCCCAGCACGAAGCATGGCTTCTATAGCCCGTAACGGTTCCTCTAAGTCCATGTCTGCATAGTCCAGATGCAAATACAAAATATCCACATAGTCGGTTTGCAGGCGACGCAAGCTCGCTTCAATTTCACGCATCATCCAAGTACGTGAGTAATGTCCCTCGTTTGGGCGATCAGTCATTTTGTTGCCAAGCTTGGTTACCAGAACCCAATCGTGGCGATGTTCACTCAGCAACTGGCCAACCATTGTTTCTGAAGCACCCTTGGTATAAACATCCGCAGTGTCTATGTAATTCACACCATTTGCATGCGCATCAGCCACGATAGCCGCGGCTTGCGACTTATCGGTTTGATCGCCAAACATCATGGTGCCTAAACACAACGTAGACACTTTTAAGTTACTTTTTCCAAGGTTGCGGTACTGCATATATTTCTCAAAAAAATATCACTATATTCCTGAACTGACCTGACAGCAACGAAACCAGTCAACATAAAAAAACCCGCCACAGAACGAAAGGCACTTTGTTGAGCAACTTTTGCAGAGCTAAGCCGCTTTCATAGCGGTCTTTGCAGTTAGCGGATCAAAGACACGCGGTGCACTGTGACAAACGCTCCCCTATATCAATGGCTGTTTTTTTCAGTACCCAACTTTTCATCGTAAGCAGGCGTTTTGCAGGTCAATACGAGCTCACAACGGTTGGGATCGCGCAAGTAAAAGGACTGAATGAAGTGACTGCCGAAAACACCCCAGAACGCCACACCTTGTGCATTTTTTTGCGCACGCCAACCTAAGCGTAACTGCCCCTCTAAAGCCACATACAAGTTGCAGTCGTGTTGGACTTTAAATAGAACGGCATACCGTCAGTTTCAAAAAAGGCTTTGTCGCACCAGTGGATCCTAGCCGAAAAGAGTTGTGTCGCTGAGTTGGTAATCAAGCTGCAAGGCTGTAGAACTGGTTGGCTGCAGACATGGTTTGACCGTGGGTGCCGTCCATCTGCCCTTGCGGATCATGTGCATGCTTTCGATGCCGGGGATGATGATGCGTGCACGCCAAAACGACTTGAATCCGCGTATCGGCCGGGCGATTCGTTTGATGGCACGTTGGTCCTGCTCGACAATGTTGTTGAGGTATTTGCATTGGCACATGAGGCTATCGACGCAGGCGTCAGCCTTGACGCTCTCAATGGCTGCTGTGTTGGCTGCCGATAGTGATCTTTTCTGGCAAGTCGTGCAGGTTGATGGCGCGCTCCAAGAAGCGCCGGGCAGCAGCCATATCGCGCTTGGCAGTGAGCAGGAAGTCCACCGTATCGCCAGCGCGGCCAACCACCCGGTAAAGGTACTTCCACTGGCCGGCCACTTTGATGTAGGTCTCGTCCATCCGCCAACTCTTGCCAACGGGGTGCTTGCGCCGACGAAATACGGCGGCCAGCACCGGCACCATCTTGATCGCCCAGCGGTGCACTGTGGCGTGGTCCACAAAACACCGCGTTCCCGCATCATCTCTTCGATGTGACGCAGACTCAGCGGATAGGCCACATACCAGCGCACGCATGTGAGCATCACTTCTAGCGGATAGTGGAGTCGTTTGAGGACCTTGCGCAGGGCGCTGTTGATTGAACTTTTGCGGAAATCAAGCATGCGTTGGATTGTCGGTTACGCTTATTGCGACAGAACCGAAGTACTACAAACTCAGCGACGCAACTCCTTTCGGCCAGACTCCACTATTGCGACAGAACCCAAATAAGGCTGGCGGAGCACCCGCATCGGACTCAAGCCAACAGGATGTGCAGCTCTCTTAATGCAGCTTTTATTCAAACTTGGTACAAATCATGGGTAGCACCAGCTTTCGTAACATCGCCTGAAACTAACAAGCAACTGAGCCATAGAGGCATCAAGACAGTCCTCTAGACGGGTTAAGAATTATTGGGTGAAGCCAGTCAACCATTTAGCTTTAAAAGTGACTAAGCAGCGGTCAGGATACTGAGACTTACAAGCGACAAAGCAGTTGAAATGAGCACTGCTTTAGCAATCACCTCAGGCTTGATGTTGTATTGCAAGGCAATGACAAATGGCATGGCACCACATGGGCCAGCCGCCACTAGAAACGCCATTGTCTGCCAATCTGGCTTCATAACTAAGGCACCGCCAACCCCAGATATAAAGAAGAACAGCGCAGGATGAATAACCAGCTTGGAACCAATGGCCAGCCAAGCAGGACCGCCAACTGGGCGGATGGGTTGACCACCAAGTATGACGCCTAAGGCAAATAAAGCGGCTGGTGCGGCCGAAGCGGCTAAAAAATTGGAGTAGGTGTAAACGCCAGACGGAAGATAGCTTGGAAAAGCCCCAGCTATAACACCCAGCACTGTCGCAATCACCATGGGGTTTTTTGACAGCATACCTGCAACGTTCAAAACGCTAAAAGAACCAATCTGCTTGGACTCATGAGCCCGAATAAAGTCCATCAGAAAAACCGTGAAACAAAAGACAATCACGTCTACAAATACAATCGCTGCAATCGGTTCGGCGGCTTGAACGCCATACAAAAAACGTGCGATGGGCAACACAAACATTAGGTGGTTGACAAAACCAGCCGCCATGCCTATCAGTATGGATTCCCCAACAGACCGTTTAAAAACTCGAAAGGTAATAAGAGCAACACCTACGTAAACCACAAACTCCGTAAAGAGATAGACGTTGACCGTAGGCCAATCAATCTGATCCAAGGCAACCTTGCGCACCAAGTCGAATAGAAGCGCGGGCATGGCTACGTAAAAAACAAAGCGGTTTATACCCTGGGCGCCGAGGGCATCAAAAAACTTGACTCGCCGCATAAAGAAGCCCGCAAGCAACGCCATAAAAATAGGCAGTATTGGATCTTGTAGGCTAGAAAGAATACTCATGATTTTTATTGGGTGTCGTTAGTTCAGATCCAATTCGCAAGCCATCTGAACTTACACCAACATACCCAACAGATGAGCTAGCGCCAAGCCACAAACACTGCGGATTGCAAGCGCTACGATACCAGCAAGAATGAGGGATGATTTATACATCACCATTTAAAATGGCTGCAATGGCATTTATCCTATCAAAAGAAATGCTTGTCAGCCAAGCTCTTCGCAGCCATAGTCGCCGTGAGCTTGCTGTAGCGCCGCTCTATTACTGAGGCGCTGTTGCCCATCTGCTTGGCTAGCTTGTGAATGTCCGTATTTGCCCTCAACAGCTCCAACGTGACGTAGGTGTGGCGCAAGCTGTAAGGCGTTCTGTTCTGTGAATTTGCATCTTGGAGCAAGCCACTGTCTTATGTCTTGCCGTTTACCTATATGCGAAACACAGTACAAGTGTTCGCAGGGGGACCCATTTGAGAAAGTGGGGTGTGGGGGTCCGGTGGGGTCGACTGCGCTGAGTTTTGATGGGGGTACCCCTAGCCAGCCCTTGTGAAAACTGATCGACAGCGAAAAGCCTCTCAGCCTAAAAAAAGCTCTCACGGTGATAGGCCAAATACAAGGTTTGCCCAAGCGAGAACGGCTTGGCCTTAGCTTGAGAAATCAAACCCCTATGTTGGCTATGGCCATGTTTTTTACCTGCAAGGGTTTCAAACGCTGGGCTACCGCCTCCCACTTTCTCAACGCGCAGCAACAATTAGCAAGCAACCAAAATATCGTAGCTTGTAGTCTGAACGTAGTCTGAGCAGAAAAAAGCCTTGAGTGTTACCACTAGAGGCTCGTAAGCTGTTGAATCAAATGGTGGGATGCCACGGACTTGAACCGTGGACAAAAGAGCTATGAGACTGTTAACCCAACCTGCTAGGATTGATCTTTAATAAGGAGTAAAAATGAGAAAAGTTATGAAAATACTTGCTGTCGTTGGCGTCTTGGCTGCGCTGTTCTTTACGTACCAGTACGGAGTGTTTTAAGACGCTTCTCAAAGTCAACCTCCGATGGTCATGGCAGCCCTCCCGGGACACTGCGCGAATTCGGCTAGGAGCTCGCGCAATTGGCACAACACCGCACTGATGCTGATTAACATTGCTGATCATCTTCCTTCCATCATCCGCGAAGGTGCGGTGCTGCTGGTGCGGATGCGGCCCAAGGCTATGACAGTTACAGTCATTTTGGCGGGATTGCTGCCCATCATGTGGAGCATGAGAACCGGCTCGGAAGTGACGCAGAGCATTTCCGCGCCTATGGTCGGCGGCATGGTGTCCGCGCCGGTTTTGTCGATGTTTGTGATACCAGTGGTTTATTACCTGATAAGCCGACCTCGCCGACAATAGGGCACACAAGCCCAAACCATTCATTTACACGTCAACCGCCTGGGATGAAAAATACCGGTCCTTGGACTTGCCAAAGTCCGGTTCTCCCCCAATTAATTACTGAAGAAAATTGAACATAAATAAATCATTGATCAAGTCACTCTGGGCTATTTTTTTGCGTTCATCGTCTGCGGCGATGGCGTAGCAAAAAATGCTGGATAGCATAAAGAGTATGCCGATGGGTAAGCCAGCGCCAACCGCCGGTCAATTACGTTTTCATTTTATTTTTCCGCGTAAGCGCAGTGCGTTGGTAATGACCGAGGCAGAGCTCAAGCTCATCGCCAAGGCAGCGACCATGGGAGACAGTAGCAAGCCATTCAACGGGAACAACAGGCCTGCGGCCAGAGGCACACCAAGCGAGTTGTAGACAAACGCAAACCAGAGGTTTTGCTTCATGTTCGCAATGGTTGCATTTGAAAGCTCGCGCGTCGTGGCAATGCCTCGTAAATCTCCCTTAACCAACGTGACTTGGGCACTGTTCATTGCCACATCAGTCCCTGTGCCCATTGCAATACCGACGTCCGCCTTGGCCAAGGCAGGCGCATCGTTGATTCCGTCCCCGGCCATTGCGACGATCAGACCTTGAGCCTGAAGTCGCTCCACAAGCGCCAATTTTTCAGCGGGTTTGACTTCCCCGTGAACTTCGTTTATGCCTAGGCGCTGACCCACTGATTTCGCGGTTGTGAGACCGTCACCGGTGGCCATGATGATTCGAATACCGGTATCTTGGAGCGCCTTAAGCGCAGCCGGGGTGCTTTCCTTGACCGGGTCTGATACAGCCAACAGTCCGGCAAACTGTCCATCGATTGCCAGCGACATGACGCTGGCCCCTCCAAGCCGGAGAGCTTCTGCCCGAGCCTGTGTGGCGCTATCAGCGGTCGCATTGTCTTCCGCCATCAAAGCCGTATTTCCAAGAGAGAGCCGCTTGCCGTCGACTCTCCCTCGAACACCAATCCCAGTCGCGGATTCAAAGTCATCAACCTTTGAAAGAGTCATTCCTTTGTCCTTCGCTGCTCGGACAATAGCTTCAGCTAAAGGATGCTCACTGCCTTGGTCCAGACTGGCCGCCAAACGCAAAACTTCGTCTTCGCCATGGGGTGCCAATGCAAAAACCATTTCAAATACGGGGCGTCCTTCAGTCAGTGTCCCGGTCTTGTCAACGATCAATACTTGGACCTTGCGAAAATTTTCGATCGCAGCGGCGTCACGAAACAGTATCCCTTGCGTGGCGCCCCTTCCAGTCGCGACCATGATGGACATCGGCGTGGCTAGGCCCAACGCACAGGGGCAGGCAATGATGAGCACAGAGACCGCATTGATCAGACCGAAAACCCAGCTGGGTTGCGGCCCAAAAAATCCCCAGACTAAAAATGTCAACAAGGCTGCAGTGACGACAGCCATCACAAAATAGCCAGCTACTCGGTCCGCCATGCGCTGCATCGGGGCTCTTGACCGCTGTGCTTGGGCGACCATCTGGACAATTTGCGAGAGGACGGTAGCGGAACCGACATGCTCAGCACGCATCACCATGGCACCCGCGGTATTGAGCGTGGCGCCAACGAGCTTGTCGCCGGTCCGCTTGGTGACAGGCAAGGGCTCACCAGTCAGCATGGCCTCATCAACAGCGCTGCCTCCTTCCGTCACAATGCCATCCACGGGCACTTTCTCTCCTGGACGGACCCGGAGAAAATCCCCCTCATGAACATGTGCCAGCTCTACGTCCTCTTCCGCTCCATCGGGTTTGATGCGGCGTGCCGTCTTCGGCGCCAGACCGAGAAGAGACTTGATGGTGTGGGATGGAAATGGCCAT
>Ga0222645_100413_pt1 | contig 24817 bp, 28 predicted proteins | sample AntAcemetagen292_FD_179881 | JGI IMG/M metagenome (GOLD analysis project Ga0222645, IMG submission 179881) | Saline water microbial communities from Ace Lake, Antarctica - #292 | ecosystem: Environmental > Aquatic > Non-marine Saline and Alkaline > Saline | place: Antarctica: Ace Lake | collected...
GGCGCTCTGGGAAGGACATACCTTTGCCTGCTGGAGATATGTCAAGCAACGCACACGCGTGTTTCGCCAAACACGGTCAAACACGGTACGTCCGGACCCGCCTCCGGGCGTGCGCGAGGCGAACGAACGCGCGGCGGCGGGCGGCGCGTCGAGCGGCTTTGGTCGGTTCCTCGTCCTTCCCTTTGGCGTGCGCCGGCGACGAGGAAACGCAAACGGCGCGACTCCAGCTGACCTGAAGCCTGGCACCCGGGTCGTTCTCGCCGGCCTGAACGCGGCCGCGATGAACGGGAGCTGGGGAACCGTGGCAGGTACGCGTGTTGCGCGTTTCCCAAATCCCAGCCTCCCGTACGTGCCCACACGACGAAACGAGACGTTAACCACTTTCTTTTATTTGTCGTAAGGGCCGGACGCGAAAACGCCGGAGCGCGTTCGGGTGAAACTGGACGGCGGCGCCGAGTTTTCGGTGCTGCCCGGCAAGTGCGTCGTGGTGGACGCGGATGGGCGGTGAAGGAGGCGTGCAGATTTAGTCATGTTTTTTTGGCAAGACGAGTTGGTAAGACGTGACAACAGTACCCCCCGCGTCTCGGTTCAAACCTTTAGTCATGTTTTTTAGAAGACGAGTTGGTAAGACGTGACCTTCGTAAACCCCCGCCTCTACGTTCAAACCCTCAAACCCGCACCACCACGAACCGCCACACCGGTCTCCACTTTCCCTCGCACACCAAGTCCCTCTCCGTGGGAACCCCGAGCGGGTTCCGGGTGAGCCACCGCGGTTTTTGGCGCGGGTCGAACGTAAACGCGGAGGCGTCGGCGGTTTCTTCTGTTTCGTCATCACCAGCCAGCTCGTTGGAAGGTGCCTCGAAACTTTCTGGACTCGTCTCCGCGTTATTTCCAGGCGCCTGCCACCGGTACTGGTGCGCCGGGAACACGTGGTTGAAGTTTTCTTCGGTGTTTTCTGCAGACTCATTAGTGGCCTCCCGCTTTCCCCCACCGCTGGCGCTTTCGCACTTTTCGATCAGTTCTTTTTCCGTGGCCTCGCCGAAGCACGCGAAGCTTTGTTCATCCAACGTAAAATTTTCGTCGCACCGAAAAACCCCCTGCATCTCCCGCGCCAAGGCCAAGACGTCGGACGCGCAATACACTTTTCTGCCTTTTTCCAACACCAGCGATAACGTGTTGACGAACTCGGGTGTCACGACTCTTCGCGACGCGTGTTTCCGACGCGACCACGGGTCCGGGAAAAGAATCGTGACGAACCCTATTTTTGGCGGTTGCTGGTGACCTCTTTCGGCACTCGACGCTTGGCACGATTTTTGACACTTCTGCAGCTCGTTTATTCTCGACGCATCACACGTTTCACAACCAAACCACGCACGCAACGTGACGTTCGCGTTGCACGCCACGAAGTGCAGGTTGTCTATAGAGTCGTCGTCGTTTTTTGTCCAGGCGTGGCTTGAGTCGTCGTTCTTTCCATCCTCCGCATTCCCAACAGCATCACCCCCAGGCTCGTTTCCATCCCCAGCGTCTTGTTTTTTTTTCCCTGCTTTCGTGTGACTTTTCGTCCACCGGTTCGCCTCCAAAACGATGGGCGCGTAGATTTCAAGTCCGAGCAGGTTCATTTTTGTTTCCGTGAAACTCTCGAACCGCTCGCGATCCACGCTCGCGCATTTTTGCAGAAACCTTCCCTTCGCGCACCCGATGTCGATGAACAGCGGCAGGGAGGAATCAGCGAACACGTCACACCAATTGGGGCACGCCGTAGCCCTTCGGTGATGCAACGCCATCGGGTTGGTCAGTTTCTTCATACGGCGGTGGATGTTGGTTTTTTTTTTCACGATTGGGTTTTTTTTGTCCGAGCCGCCGCTTTCTTTGTCGAAAACGACATCGGATGTCTCGCCGTCGTCGTCGTCCGCCCCCGATCCCTCCTGTTCTGGTCTGGACACGACCGTTCGGGATAAATCGGTCGCGTGAAGCGAACAGAACCCAGTGTGTTTCCCGTCCCCCGCTCGTGATGCGCAGAACCGCCTTCGCCGCGGGATGTACTGCGCGCACTGCCCGGGGGTTCGTTTTTGTTCCGCGATTTGAAGCTCGGCGCGTTTCAAGGATTGATACACAAACTCCCATTCCGAGTCAGCTGCGATGTGCGTCCGGGCGCTCTTCACACCGGTGTCACGTTCGAAAGTTTCGTCGCGGCGCGCGAGCTCGGCGCGAAGAGAGGGAAGGTCCAGGGGCGCATCGAAAATGCCGGGGCCGTCCATGACGTCCGGGCGCCGACGAACTCTGATGAGAAGTGTCCCGAGAATTTCCCGAAACAAAAAATCAGCATAAGAGACGCCGCCGACACTTTCGCGATCCAGTCGGTGGAGCGCCGGTGGTGCGCGACTGGACATGGCGACGCGCGAGTCCGGGCGGCTAGGGGCACGGCTTACCGCGGCGGCGTGGAGAGCTGCGGCGTTTCGATTCCCGGCGGCGCGGCGCTGGTGCGACGGGTATGGGCAAACAGTGTTGGCATCGAAGATCGGAGTCGTGGCAAAGTCGGCGCCGACGTTTCGGGATGGGTGCCGGCCGGGGGTGATCAGGACGGGCCGACAAGACGCATGGCGATCTCAAACTGGACAAACCTCAAACGCATCGTCAGAGCAACGCAACTCGCAGCCGACTGGTACCACGGCTGACTGGTACGACAAGCGGTGCGTGAGGCCGTGGGTGGCGCCTCCCGGCTGGAGTCACCACGTGTCATTCGCGTCATCCACGGGAAACAGTTCGAGACTCGTGAAACATCAGGTTGGCGGTTACCTTCCGATTGCACAGGACCGCGGTTTCGCGTCCACAGCGGAGGCGTCGTCGTCGGGCACGCCTCATCGTCTTGAATCGCGCGCCGAGTTCGACACGTCCGAGCGAGGAAAGCCTCGTCATGAGACGAAGGAGGGTACCGCCGGTGCGAAACAGAAGAAACCGAACCCGCGCAAACCGAAATCGAAACAAACCAAAGCCACAGCAGAAACACAACAGGTACCAACGGTAAGGAGGGACGATGCCGTGGTACGGTACGGGGCGGTCACCTACAAAAAGCCGTCGTCCAAGTCCGTTTCCAAAGATGACGAGCAGAAACCTGAAAAATCCCCGGAACAGAAACTGCGACTGAAACTGGAAAAGCAAAACGCGAAGTTACACCGCCGGTCCAAGGAAACCAGCAAGCGGTTGCGTTCGGGAAAGCGACAAAGCCTGGGAGGGATGCAAACCTGGATATTGGAAAACGAACAACGGCTGGACCGGTTCACCATTCACTTGGCGTGTAAATTAGTCGCGCAGCACGCGGCGATTGAAAAACGAAAGGTACGGCCTTGGGCCTTTCACCGAATCCCGCCGACTGTTCACGGACCCTCTGTGACGTCCACTAGTCATTAAAAGGAAGCATCCTACATACAGCACAAGTAGACTGTTTAGACTGTTTGCCCATACAGTACACTCAAGACTGACCCTTTTTTTTTCCACTAAAAGAAAAACGACCACGACCGCGGCGTGTTTCGAATTGGCAATTTTAAAGTTAACGTCATTGACGGCAGGGACGAAGAAACGGTGAGTAACTCTGCGCAAATACCCACTGCCAGTAGGGCTAACAAAGCTTTGTGGACCGCGATCGGCCGAATCGCGGGCGAGGTAACCAACGGCCACGAGTGGAGCCGGCTGCTTGACGCCACGGCGCGGTTGTTGAAAGCGGGAGTCGGAGACGATTTCGGTGACGTCGGCGTTGGTGGTTTGGACAAAGATGTTACTTACTCGGACCTCGTCAAGCTCGCCACACTGAACGCCACGCAGTCCGGAACCCAATTTGCGAAAGAGTGCGCCCCATCAGACGTCGTGGGTAACCTGCGCGCGCTAGTCTGGATTAGCGAGAGCAAGCACTCTGGTTCGATTTCTAAAAACGGCGCAAACGCAATCGCGCAGGCGGCGTACACGAAAGCGGTGGAGATGAGCGACTTTGAACTAAAGAGCGCGATTATTTTCCTGGACTCGCTGTGCAAAGTCGAGAAAAGCATGGAGGGGAAGGGTAATGGGAATACAGTCTCTACTTTTGGCGGTGCTTTCGATGGGAATGCACCCAACGATAACAACACTTCAGGAAAGAAGAAGAAGAAGAAGGGTACGAAAAACTCCGCTGTCGAAAAAAAAACGAAAAGCGAAAAACTCGTCGACAACCTATCCTTCGCCGACGGCTTCGTCGCGAGTCGCGCGCTCGTGAAATCCGTAATCGCGGCGCGGCAAAACGGGACGCTTCTTTCGATTTCACGGAAACGGCCGCCGCGGAAACTGAAAAACGACCCCGATGTTTTGGTGGACCGAGTTTTGGCGGAAACCGTGAAACACGCAAAGAAGGGAAAAGGAAAGAAGAGTATAGCGGAGGACGCTGGTAAGGAGGACGAGTAGTTATTATTAGGGTCAGGTGGTTATTTTTAGCGAAAAGAAGTCCCGGCAAAGGTGTTGTTCCCAAAGCAAAAAGAAGTCCCGGCAAAGGTGTTCCCAAAGCAAAAAGAATTCCCCATAAAAGGTATCCGATGATCCTGCAAAAAGAATACCAGGTAAAGATACCTTCCATCTACACCCGCCGCACGTGCGAATACTTCCCACTCCCGATGAACCCGTTTAAAACCGCGTTGGAGCCGTCGCCGGCGACTTGCGTGCCGTCCCCGAGCGTCGCGCCGGACCGTAAGTTCGCCACGAAAAGAGGCGGCACTTCGAACGATCGCGCGGACGAGTCGACTCCTTGTTCTTGAGTTACTTCTTTCCCGGATTCGCCGTCCACCAAAACGTCCACTGGTGTCGAGGATACCACGGTGACTGATGTATGAGTAGTGTCACCACCCGCGAAATAATCAGTTGACGTACCCTCAACATCAGTGTCCTTCGCCTTAGGCTTGTTTTTCTCGTCAAACAAAACCCGATTATTCAACTGCGCCTCCGCCGCGCCCTTCAGCGCAACGTTCGTCGCGTCCGCGAACCGCAGGGCGTCCAGGTTATCCCGGACCTCGTCCGCGAGGGTTTTCAGCAATCGCATTTGTGCTAGTTGTTCTTTTTTTAACACGCACTGGGTTTCCTCGGACGCGAGCGTAGCGCGGCGCAGTAACAAGTCGCGTCGCGAAGTGGCTTCGGCGATTTGGGTTTCCAACGCGGGAACGGACAGTTCGGATAATCCGTATTTTTGTGTTTTCTTTCCCTCCCACGTACCCTCCATCGGATTCGAGTTGTTTCCACCGTCTCGGACCGGTTTGCGTTCCCTCGTCGCCGCGCCAATCACGGGAACCCGGCGCAGCAACGGAACGGAGCGGAAAATCCCGCCGGCGCGTTTCGGTTTGTTTCGGTTCGGCGCCGGCGGTGGAGTTGGCGGAACGGGTTCTGACGTTTCCAAAACGACGTCGTGTCCGTCGGTTTCTCTCGTGATTCGCGGCGTGTCAAACCTCCACAACAACCCGCGCAGCTCGTCGTCGCCCAACCCCGGGTGCTTCGCGAGTAGTTTTTTGGTTTCGAGGGAAATTAGCTCGTCGTGCGCGTTCCGCGCGTCTGCCAAAACCCGTAACTCAAAGAGTTCCTTTTTCACTTTTTCGTCGTGCAGCTCGCGAACGCGTCGCTTGCACGAATCGAGAGCCATTTTTCGAAGGTCAGTATTGACCTTAAACTTGTCGTTGATGTCGTGCACCGCCGCGCCAGCTATGGCGGCGGAAACGACGCCTTGGAACGTTCCAACCTCTACTTGATCCATCGCGTCCGCCAAGGGGGAATCCACCACCAGCGCGTACCGCCCGATTTCGGTCAAAAGCAAAGCTTTGTCCAACCCAGTACCAAACCACGATTTCACCTCGTTCCACAGGTAATACGCGCTCACCAAGCCGATCAGGCTGGCGTGCGCCATCGGTGACACGTCCAGGGTTTGGAACCCGTGCTTCGGGTCCTTAGCTCCTCCTTGAAAGTTTTTAGCTTCCTGCGCTTTTAGCGCGGCGTCTCGCGCCCAACTCCCGAGTGCGTTCTCCGCGCTCCCGTCCTTGACCATCTCTTTCATGTACTCCTTCATTAGTTCGTCGTCATTTAAATCGGATGCGTCGTCGTCGTCCAGGCCGGTTTCGTTTTTGTCGGAAACTTCCGATGAATAAAAGAAAATGTCAGTCTTTCGTAATGTGATGAGTGAGTAATTACTCTGGACAATCGGCAAGACAGTCGGAGGGATTTGGGAAACGCGGGGACGTACCGTCGTCGTCGTCGTCGAAATCGTGTCCTCCGTTTCGCAAATCGTTTTTCAAATCGTCGTCGGGGGTGTCGTCGCCCAGCGAAAACCCGCCCGACGGTTTGCCTGTGCCGTTGCTACCACCCGAACTCCCTTTCCGAACCTCGATCCCGGGCATGGCGAACCCTGACAATTTCCTGTTCGGTTTCGTGTGCGTAATCGCGGTGAGCATCGCGGCGAGGGCTTTCCTGTGATTGTGAACGAAAAGTGTCAGTCTCGATTGGGAAAACAGTGTTGGGATTTGGTAAATACAAAACGTACCTGGTAACGTCCCTTTGGGTCTCGTTCTTAGCGACTCGCAACGAAGCTTCTTTTTTAATAGCCGCCCTGACCATCGCGGCCAGGTCCTCCAGATTGAAAAACCACGGCCGGTACATCTGCGCGTTTGTGACGGAAATTCCAGAATCGCCGCGCATAGCGAGCTTCACGCCGAGCGGGAACGGGTCTTTCGCGGTTTCGATTTCTTTTTTGTGGACGGTTCCAGGAAGAATCGAACCTCGACCGTCCACGTGCACAAATCCGGTAGACCCGTCTCCTCCTCCGGAGCCGCCGCCACCCGGCATCACCACGTGCACCAAGGGCGACGAGAACACGGGGGTATCAACCGGGACGTTTGACGGGCCTAAAAAAGAAAGTGTCAGTCTCGTATGTAATGTGTATGAGTAAACGGTCAGGGCAGAGGTAATAACCGTCCCTTCGTCAGGACGAGTATGGGCAATCCCGCACGGCGGAACGTGGTAAATAGAAAAAGTCCGTACCTCCGCGCCGCGGGCACTCGCCCACGGAGACGCAGGTTTGGTCAACCGCTCTCGTCGCGACGAGCGCGTCCGCCGCTTCGTCGGAGGTTACTTTTGAACGCTCGGCCTCGGAGAGAACTGATTCAAAGTCAATCGCGTCGTCGTCGCGCCTCGCGTCGGTGTCACCACCCTCCCCGGTCCCAACCAATCCATCACTCCCAATCCTTTCCTTTCCCGAATCAAGTCGCGAAGACACGGCCCGGAAAGAACCGCATGTCGGAAACGAAGCTCCTGACATAACCTGGCAGATTAACAAGAAAGTGTCAGTCTCTCGTAATATGTATGAGTAAACAGTCACAGTAATCGGGCCGATCAGGGAGGCGGAATGTTTTAAATGGGAAAGGCCCGTACCTTGAAGAAACCAGCCGGCGCGCCGTCGTCGGCTTTTGAAGTTTCGCCGACTTCGAAGGAAAGCCACGCGTTGTGTAACAGAATTTCACCGCTGCCTAATTCCGACGTCCCATTATCCGGCGACGCGGCGACTGTTTTAACTTCATCGTTGGAGGTAGGCGTAGGATTACTACCTTCGCGTAAAGCCGAGTAACCCTTTTCCTCGCCAAACGGAACGTACGGCAAAAACAAATCGTACCCCGTTAGCAACGGCGCCACGCGGTTCGCCACGCCGTCGCCGACGACGTCGGGATTCGACCCGACCACGGCGGCGACGTTTGCGTACGGAACGTCGCCGTGCATTTGAAGCAAAGCGACCGCGTCGTTTCGCGATGCCGAAACCCCGATGCCCCGCTTCGCCGCCAAAACCGGGTTGGCCCAGCCTTTGCACAGCGACGCGTACGCGCTTGACACGTTTCGGCCCGCGATTGTTAGACTCACCAGCAGCGGTTTATCGCTCGGTCGTCGTATTCTTCGTCGGCCAAAACTCCTGTGCGACAACCCGAACGGCCGGTTCACAACCTCGCCCCATCTCTGCGCAAGATCTTTCTCCGGGAAATACGCGGAAGGGCCGTTTGACCGGTTTTGCGTCGCGACTGACGTGAGGTGTTCGAGATTCGCGGAGATGGCATCGTCGACGTCAAGATGGGAAGATGATGACGCTGCTGCTGCTGCCATTGATGATGTCTCGCCGCCGTTTGCATCAAGCGTCGCGCAGAACGCCTTGTCTCGCTTCATGGACACGCGCAGTTCACCCAGCGCACGACTCGCGTCCCTTTCGTTCGTCGCCAGGAACACGCGCTCGGTGTTTTTTTGAACGGACGTGTACGCGTTACTCGACAACGACGCTTCAGGATCGTTCGCATCTTTCACCCGCTTCCTCCTCGCATCGTCATCTTTTCGGAACCCAACCGGCGGCGGCCTCGGCGGCCACCCCACCAGCGGGTCCCCCGACCTCCCGTCGGCAAGGTAATACACCTCCCCCACGAACGCGGCCGCGCCCTGTGACGCGACCGTCACACTCTGCCGTGGCGTCATGGCACCGCGCCCTAGCCTCTGATGAGCCCCGAGGAAAACCTGCGTGAGAAAATAAATTTAGCAGAAACTGCTTCAGATCGAGCAGACCATGTTCAGTGATGGGACGCAAGCGGCGCGGTCGCGTCCTCGCCGCGCTCGCCTTGGTCGCGGCCGCCGCGGTATGCGCGCGCGGGTGGTACGCGGGGTCCACCGATGGAATTGATTCAGTGGACACGGAACCCAGCGGGAATGTCGGGTCGTTGACGCGTGAGTTCAACACACTCGGCGATGAAAAGGTGCCCACCGAGGAGAAATTCGGGACGCCGAAGGAAACACACGGTGACCTGGAAAGAGACGAGCTACGACCGAGTCGCGCGGAAGATGTCGCGTCATCAAGAACAAAAACAGTGACACCCACAAACAACCCTGTAACACCTAACCCCGAGCCCGGTATTCATGGTGCCCCGCTACGCGAATCGGACGAATCGGAAATCGGCGAAAAAAAAGATGCTTCTAAAAAAACACAGCATTCCAAAAACATCGTCCACGCCGTCGACGAAGCCGGTCGCGCCGCGAGGTTCGGTTTCCCCAAAAACGCCGCATTGTCAGCAACCTTCGCCACAATCGACGTGGTTGATATGTTACACAACTGGCACAATCACGCAGTCGGCGCGGGGCTACCGAACATAGTAGTCATCGCGCTTGACGAGAAAATCGTGCAGTGGTGAGTCTTTCCCAGTCACCACGTTCCGCCTCCCTGATTGCACATACTCGTACCAGAAGGGACTATTACCTCTGCCCATTACCCTGACTGCTCGGCTCGATTACTCTGACTGTTTACTCGTACCAATCCCTCATACACATTACGAGAGACTGACACTTCCTTGTTAATCCCAGGTGCGTTGGAAAAAACATCCGAGTCCTGGACGCGTCGGCGCTGATCGACGTGGACACGTTAACTAAACCCACCGACGACAAAAGCGTGTTCATAGGCCACCGAGAGCGGAAACACGTGTTTAACAAGATCGGCATCGTGAAAACCACGGCTTTGTTGGCGTTACTAAACGCGGGGTTGGACGTTTTGATTTCCGACGTGGACGTTGTTTGGCTCAATTCGCCCGCGAAGTATTTCAAATCCGGCCAGGTTCGTGTTGTATTTACCAATCCCGGACGACTGTTTGCCCATACAAGACTGACACTTTTTTTACAATCCAGGCGAAAAACGCCAAAGTCCTGGTTTCCAGCGATTGCGTTTTCGGGTTCGAACCTGGACGGGCTGCTTTTGACAAATTCGGACAAGCTCCCGATCCTCGCAACGCGGAGTTCAACACCGGTGTGCTTTTGCTGCGGCGCGGGCGGCAATCGGTGGATTTGGTGAACCGGTGGCTTGGCTCGCAGGTTGAATTCGCAGACCAGGTGGACATGAACGACCAGGTACGTATTGCGCGTTTCCCAAATCCAGGGACGCACTGTTTTACCTCTAACGCTGGTGACTGTTCAGACCGATTACTCTGACTGTTTGTCCATACATCGTCCAATACACGCCCAATACAAGACGTTAACCACTTTTCGTGCAACAATCGCAGTCGCACTTCAACAAGGTGATACACGAAGGCGGCGGTGGTCGAGAGGCGGTTGATTTCTACCCGAACGACGTGGTTGGGGATGACGATGTTGTCGACGCATTAAAAGAGTCATCATCACGGGATGATCAAGTTGTGACGGATGACGATGAGTCATCCGATGACTCGTTGGACGTTACACTCAGAAAAAAAGAGCCCGGGATCGATCCCTTACGAACCCCCGACGCCCAACTGTTCCCCGACGAATACAAAAAAGGACTGCGCCCGCGTTTGTACGTCTGCGGCGCCAACAAAACCTTCGTGGCGCTGTTACCCACCGGGCTGTTTTCAAACGGGCACACGTTTTTTGTCTCACACGTCGGTGAGCGCTCGGGTACGTGTCGGGGCTTTCCCACATCCCAAGACTGTTTACGGACCCTCTTTGAGTGTACTACTAGTAACATGTACTGGCACTGTTATAACTAAATACAGCACAAGTGCACTGTTCGGCCCGATTACTCTAACTGTTTGCTCATACACATTACGAAGTACACCCATACGCAAGACTCGCAACTGACCCTTTCCGTTCACAAAAACAGGCGTCGCCCCGTTCGCGGTGCACAACACGTACCAGTACAGTGGGACGGCGGGGAAGATCGCTCGGTTCCGGGAAAACGGTGGGATGTGGACGATGGACGGGGGGCGGTATTTCGGAGAAGATACTGATGACAACGACGATAAAAGTATATCGAACGTTGGTGTCGACAAAAGTCTATCGAACGTCGTTGACGGCAAAAATATTCCTGTCCATTACAAGGGGAGCGGTCTCGGTGACACTGAAAATCGTGCCACTCCAAACGAAGCCGGGTCTAACCCTAAAAAGTTCCTCTACCTGCGCTACGACATCCCCGGCCACTTAGCAGACCCAATGAATTCCTTAAAAACCCCGAAAGGAAACACCCCGTTTACGCATCTCGGTTTAATAACCTACCAAGTCAACCGCATCCGAGACGGTTTATTGCTAGGTACGTACCTAGCAATTTCCCAAATCCCGCCAAGACTGTTTGCCCAAACAATACTGACACTTTTCGAGAAAAACTCAGCCACCGAACTAAACCGAACCCTGATTCTCCCCCCGCTGCTGTGTACCTGCGACCGGTGGTTCAACCTTTTGCCGAACTGCACGCAAGGCGATTTACGGGTGCCGTTCCTGTGTCCCACCGATCACGTGTTTCTGATTGGCCCGCTTGATACATTCGACGGAGGAGGTACGGCCTTGGGCCTTTCTCAAATCCTGACACACTGTTTGCCCATACAAGACTGACACTTTCTTTTATTTATCGCAAGGGCGGTACGCGGAGCGCGCGTTTTTTGCGAATCGGGAAACGTTTTTAGCGAAGCGGTTGGGAGTTTTTGGTAATAGCAGTGGGGGTATTCAGGCAGGTATTACCGAAAACAGCGGCGACTCGGTAGATGTCAACGGCGTGGCGAGTGCCCATGCCGCTGGAAAACAAAGTTCAGCAGTACCTGCGCTCGGGCCGGTGGCGAAGCTCGTGTTTGACGGACCCGGGAGCTCTACTAAGAAGAGCTCGGACAGTAGCGGCGGCGGCGTGGCAGACACAAACAAAAAACAACCATTCGCGATACCGGGCGACACGGCTTCCCTTCCCGGGTTCTCGGGAGTAGACAGCGCCACGTCGAATGCGATCGCGTCCGTGAAGACGGGAAGCCCGCGGTACGTGCGCGTGAAATTCGGGAGCACCGTGGGTGACATAAAAAGAAACATTCAATTCGCCGCCGATGCAAAATTGTTAATCGTCGACAACCTCGCCCCAAACGCCCTCGCCGGGTTCGGCGACGATAAAAAAAATGAACGGTTTCACGAAAAACTCCTGCCAATCATTCACGAGTGGTGTTGCAGGAAAAACGGAACGGTGGGCCACCTGCCCACCAAGTTCGGGGTGTGGGAAACGGTCGGCGCGGGGGGGGTATCCACGGACAGCGAGTACGCCGGGGGCGAGAGCAGGGTGCTGGGGTAGCCGGGTAGTGGGGTAGGGCGGTTTTTGAAACAAGAGACTCTTTTTCATCAATCAAAACACCGCGTAGCCGTCAATCTCTCGCCTTCACAAACCCCCTCTCTACTGCGCCGCCTCCACGATCTGTTCCTTCGCTTTGGAAAACGCACCAACCAGCGCCAGCAGTTGTAACCGCTCGTGCGTGACGTACGCCAGCCTGTGTTCGCAATCCGCGAGCGCGACGATTAAACTCGCTCGCGCCGGTTGCGGCAGGTGCAACCGGAACACGTACTCGCACAGCAGCTTGCAGATATCGGAAAGCGCCAGGCCTCTTTGCGTTTTCGTCGCCGTGACTTGCGAAACCGCTTCGTGGAACGGCAGGTTCAACAGCATACCTGCGATGGCTGATACCGGTAACCGAAAGTGTCAGAATTGTATGGGCAAATATGGAGGCGGGATTTGGGAAGGCCCCAACACGTACCTTCGATATCGGCGGGCCGCGGTTGGCCGGTCGTGGCGTACACGTCGTCCGCTTCGATCGGGCCTTCGCCCGCTTTGATTGTGGAAAGAAAGTGTCAGTCTCTCGTGATGTGTATTACGTAAACAGTCAGGGTAATGGGCAGACGTAATAAACGTCCCTTCTGGTACGAGTACAAGCAAACAGGGAGGCGGGATGTGGTAAATGGGAAACACGTACCTTTCGCAAGGAACGAGGATTGCAAAATGTTCAAAGTGCGCCGCATGTCACCCGCGCCTAGCCCGGTCACGGCGTCGACGCCGGCGGGAGAAATGTCAAGACTCTCGCAAGTCACCACGTGCTGTACCCTTTCTCGGACACTGATACGATAAAAAAGAAAGGAGGGTCAGTCTCGTGTTGGAAATCAGGGAGGCAGAATGTGGTAAATGGAAAGGCCGTACCTTTCCGGACCGAGCGGCGCGAACCGGAACCGCGTGCACCGGCTTTGTAGCGCGGGAATCACCTTGCTCACGTAGTTGCCGATCAAACAAAACCGCGTGTGCTTGGTGTACTTTTCGATGATCCGCCGAAGCGCGAACTGCGCGTCTTTGGTCATGCTGTCGCACTCGTCCAAGATGATCAGCTTGAACCCTCTGGACCCGAACCGCATGGTGCTCGCGAAACTCTGGATCTCGTTTCTCACGACGTCGATGCCGCGATCTGATTGGTGAATTTTGAAAGATTGGGAATGAGGTGTTCGGGTGATTGGAAGGAAGGTGTTTTGAAAGATGGGAAGGAGGCGGTGGGAGTTGTTAGCCATTGCCACGCGTTGTCTTGTTTTTGCATCAAGTGCGCAAAAAGAAAAGAAAAGGTGGGCGATTTTTGAAACCCAAAAATCGCAGATCTGGGCGACGCGATGGGACCCGACTTCCCCCCCAGGCCGGCCTCTCGGCTTCGGTCCGGAAACGTACCGTCGGACGCGTTGAGTTCCAGCACCATCTGCGAGAACGACGTGCCGTACAGCTCCCTGGCCAGCGCCAAAATCGTTGAGGTCTTGCCTGTCCCGGGCGGGCCGTAGAGCAACAGGTGCGGCAGTTTGTCCTCCGCGCTGAGGCGGGAAATCGTATCCACGATGTCTTTGTGCGCGGCGACGTCCGCGAGTTTCGACGGGCGGTACTTCTCCACCCACATCTGGTTCTTCTTAGGGTCATTCTTAGGGTCATCGTTTCCGCTGTTCACGGGGGCTTTGCCGGTATCAGCCTTGCGCTTCTCCCCGACCGCGGGGTCGTTGTCCATGTCCATCAGAACCTGGTCGGGCGCCATTTTGTCGGATGGCGACTTGTTGCCAAAACTCAACTCGCGCGGTTCGACTCGCCGGCGGTGGTTCGTGCGTCTCGCGTCACCCGTGCGTCGCGTGGGGAACGATCGAGCGGGTACAAGTAACGTCGCCGTGCGGAACAAGCCAACTCGGTCGCCCAACGCGATCGCGACTATGGCGAGGAGGAAAGGAGTTTTGAGCCCAGGGTGCCTACGACGAGAGAAAGAACGATTCAAAGAGAAACCCGATCCCGAGGTTGTGGGCACACCGAGGTCGATTCAGGTCTCCAGAAAAAGAATTTGATTACAATCACCTCCCTATCGCCGCGGTCACTTCCCCGCCCCAACTAACTCTACGGCACGAGCTCATAAAGCCCCAGCAAAAACACCGCGCCGACCAGTGTAATAAACGGGTTGTCCCAGGTGTGCGGCGCAAAGGCTTCGGTGACGGTCAACAGCGGCGGCAGCAGCGCCAGGGCGGTAGCGTATTGGGGAAGCGAAAAGATGGTGAGGGGCTTTTTTTTGTACGAAAAGTGTCAGTAGTGTATATCGCGATGTATGGACAAACAGTCACCAGCTGAGAGATAAAACAGGGAGGCGGGATTTGGGAAATGCGGGGACGTACCTTTGTTCGGCAAGGAATCACCGCCAGCAGGGTGACGAAATAAACAACCGCGGACCCTTCCAGGGTACGTTTGAACTCGCCAGCGCAGCACCTGCCTTTGTACCAAAGCGCCCTGGCTCTGTATTTGTGCCTTCCGAACGCGATGCCGATGGGTTCTGCTAAGCCGTCGCCGAACACGTTGACCACCACCGGGATTAAAATAGCGCGCTCCGCGCCAGGCGGCACGGTTCCAGAACCGCGGTTCTGAAGGTACATGTACAGACCCAAAATCACCACGTAACCCCCCGCGAGTTGAGTTAAAAGCCACACCAGCGTGTGCGGCCGGTCCTGGGCTCGGTCGTAGGCTTTGAAAACAAGCATCAGGAACGTGCTTCGTCGCCGCGCTGGTTTAATCTGCAGGTAGAAAGGAACGAACTGGGAGTGGAAAGAATTTGGTCAGTTTTGAGTCGGGAGTGTTGGGCGATTTTCGTACAGTGAGTAAACAGTCGACTATGTGGGGCCGGCCATGTGGTGGTAAGACTCGCGTAGCCGCACTTGCGGTAACGGGTGCCAGTACGGCGGTAAATGTTACGTACGCCGTACAAGGCAAACAGTGTCGAATATTTGGGAAAGCCCCGAGACGTACCTGAAACCAAACGGTCCAGCTCATGACCCAAACCGTGGGGAGTTGCGAGTTGGACGACGCGCCGTCGTTTCCGTCCTGCTTCGGCCACACCATGTGCATCAAGAACGGCATCAAGTACATCACGACGTGACACACTTTCCGCGAGTATCCCTCGTTCCAGCCTCTCGTGACTACTGCCAAACCGCACACCGAAAACACCACCCAAATCGCGGTTTGTTGCGCCACCATCTTGGTCCAGAAGTCCAGGTCGAACTTTGAGGAATTCTTCGCCGACGCGTCGATTGACGAATCGCTCGCGGAGTAACTCTCGAAATCGTCATCCTCCTTTAAACGTACGCGTAGCCACGAGTCAGGATCCGCGAAGGTCAGGGCGAGCCAGGCGAGGGAGTGAAGGATGAAATACAGAAAAGTCGATCGCTTTTCGTACGTGGTCCATTCCTTGCCGTACGCTGATTGGAAAAGAAAAGAAAAGTGTCAGTCTTTCGTGATGTTTGTAACTTGTATCCGCAAACAGTCAGAGAGTTGGATTATAATCAATCACTTGTTACTAGTGTTGTACTCGACCAGGGGCAGTAAAAAGGCGGCGGGATTTGGTGACAAACAAAAATACACACCGTCAATATCAACCGCGATCAGTTTCGGGTGCATGTCGCCGCCGTCGTCGCCGTGCCGCTGCACACCCGCCATGGCGTGGAACAGCGATTTCGCGTTCGGCCGCCTTCCTAAGGAGTTCTGAACCTTCAAGCTTCGTTGTTCCATTAGCTCGCCGTCGTGGCCTATTGCGACGCGTTTTTTTTTGGGCGTGGAGGATATTTGAGACCAGACCTGGTCGGCGGTCATGTCGTCGGATGCCTCTATTTCCTTTTTTCCCGTCCCCGAAACGAGTGCTGGAGTTCGTTTCGGGTCCCCCGAGAACTTGTCTGGCGCGTTGCCGTCATCGCCAAGACGGACGCCTCGTTGGCCCGGAACCCGTGGCAAGGTCGTGAGTGACGCGTTGTTGCTGTCCACCTGCGTGGAGCGAACCCCGAACCCGCTGGACTCAACGTCCCGGTCCCCGGTTTCCACTTCTCCGGATCCAGCGGATTCGGGGACGGAAAAGGGGTGGGTTTCGCGGATGCGAGATTGGGCGGTTCCGGGGACTGGGACAACCCCAGAGTTCTTGTCGGAATTTGCGGTCGCGACAGCCACCTGCGACTCAACATCAACTGCCGCCTCGACGTACGTATCGGGAAGGGGAGCCACGGCGGTCATCGGAACACGGACGCGCGTGCGTGCGTGCGTGTGTGGTTCTTTTTCGGGTGCAAGGCGCCGGTTAAGGAACTGCTGGAAACGAAACGGCACTTGGCGATTTCCAAAGCTGGAGTTCTTTCGTCGTGCTGCGAAAAAAAACGAAACGCGTTTCTCGACCCAACAGACATCACGTCGCGCGCGCCATGACGGACACCGGCACGTCCCCCCCCGAGGGTTCCGTGGATGTCGCGCCCGCGCATGCGTCGCCAGCGCGCGATGCACCCCCCCCGAAACCGCCGGTAACAAAGCGTTCCCCTCCCCGACGAACGCGGCCGAACCCGAAACGGTCGGGAGATGAAAACACAATGTTCCCGTCGGGGGGGACCACCGACTTCGCGATGTTCGGCGCGTTGGTCACCGGGTTTCTCGGTTTGGTGTTCGGGTACGTGCTCGGAAGACACGACAAGACCACACGTGATGAATCACACACGCGCGGGGGTAAGCAACGGACAGAATATTTGCCGAAAAACAAGACCCACAAGGTTCCCGCGAAACACGACCCCGACCTCGCGTCGGTCAAGCCATCCTTTGTTTCGGGGACGGCGGAACCGACGAAACCTTTCGTGGATGGCGACATCAACCGCCCGCGCGCGTCGCTTGGAAAGGCGGAACACCGGGACACAAAATCCGAAACGGACATATCGTCACCGAGTAGCATGGCAGGATGGTCGCCCGCCGATTTCGCGAACTGGTGTTCAACGAAGATGGGCCCTACTCCCGGTCAATCGATCCGGTGGGCCATCACCGGCGAGTTGTTCGAGTACCCGACCGGGAAACTGCTGGCGACCGTGATCGGCGTGGACATGGCGCGCAGGGTGGTTGGGGATTGTGTTGGGGATCAAACCGGTGACGGAACCGGTGACAAGGAGAACGCGACTAGCCTCACCAGCACTGCTGGCACTGTTGGCACTGCCGACAACACCACCAACCAAACCCAAACCGTCACGCAGCTTTCGCGAAAGCTGATGCTGTTTTTGGACCCGACCTCCAAAGAAATAATAACCACGTTTGCCGGCCGAAAAGTAGTTCCCGCGGCGTTTCCGTACCAGCTCGTGACGTATTCTTTGATTGATGTTGGTACGGGAAATACGCATACGAATTTAGGGAATGGCAACCCGGACACTGGCGGGGATCGAACCGACACCGCGGGTCACCATGCGGAACAAGCTAACCACCACGTCTCCACGTCCGTCACCGTGGGCGCCGGCGGCGAAAAAATAACCCTCACGCGTGACCGGAGCGTTTCGAAACACCGCGACGGCGTCACCACGTTTTCCGTTCCCGCGTTTCTGGACGTGCAGACCAAGGACGGGAACAAACACGAAGCGTACGAGGCGTACGACTACTTTCCGGGCTCGTCGTCGTGTGGAGACTCATCAGTGGTTGGAAATGAAAAAGAAACACAACCTTCCAATCGGTGGACGTACACTCGGTTCGGCGTGGTGCACCCGTTTGGCGAGGCGTGCGTTTTGAAAACCGCCGGGTATCGAGTTCAATCGCACTCCGAGCTTCCGAAACAACTGCAAAAGTTCATCCACGACAACGCGCCGCATTTCAAGGACGCGCCGGCTGACCTGGACGAGATTCGCAGGCTGCAAAGGTGAGGTAGGGGGTTGTGGGGTAAGGGTGTGTGTAAGGGACTGTTGGTCCATCATCGAAGGAAATTATAAAGGTGCCCACTTTTCCATTTTCGGAGTCTCAATAATTTGAGAGTGTGCTGAAGAGCTTCTTCTCCTTAGATCTCTGAAGCCTTCGACCGCGCCATCGTCACTCGCGTCGACGCGACCGTCGTCACGCGCGCGCCATGGTATCCCCCATGGAGGACCCCCCCCCCGCTGACGTCGCTAAAGAAGACGACGACGAGGAGCTGCAGACCATGGCCCAGAAGGAAACCTGGCTTCGCGCGAGGGGCGTGGAGATCGAATCCGTGGAAGATCGCCGCATCGCGGCGTTGGCGAAAAAAGAACGCGCGTCCGCGCACCCGCTGGACCACGTGGAGGGCATCACACGGCGGGTCAAGTACGTCAAGATCCCGTGTGACAGCACACATCAACTCGAGCAGTTGTTCGCGGTGCTGGCGCACGACGCCCACGGTGACGTGTTGCCTGACGTGTTGGCCCCGAGGTTCGCGGGCGGCGGGTCGGTTGACGGGCACGCGGCCAGAGAGCAGGCGGTGAGGCAGCTCGGGGAGAAGGGCTTGGAGCTTTCCCAAAGCGCTATTGAAAACGCGACGAAACTCGGTAACTGCGAAACCTTCGCGCTGGTTCGGCCGAGCCACACGAACGGCCACCGCGGGGTTTATTTGTACCTGGACGAGGTTGGGTTGTTGAAGAAGCTGCCGGCCAATGAAAGGGCCAATCAGCTAGCGGTGGCGTGCGGGTTCGCCAACGTTTCTTTCTACGGCGACATGTTCATCGGCAGCGTGTTACAGCAACCCTCGCCGATGCACAACACGGACTTTTTAGTGCAAGACATGGACAGTTCAAATGACTGGCTTAAAAGAGCGGTTTCCGAGAACCTGGAGTACAACGCATCGATGCAGGTGTTACAGGACGCTATGCGCGATAAAGGTGGGATGGTGGGAGGCGGATCTAGCGGCGGCGGCATGCCCGGCGGCGTCGGGGAAGGGTACACCTGGTCCCAAACCGACGACGAAATTGAATTAACACTAATCGTACCTGACGGCACGAAAGCGAAAGACCTGGTTGTTGGTTTCAAGCCAAAATCGGTCACCGTGGCGTTGAAAGACGTGGGCGGGACGTTCGTTGATGTGCCAAATCTTTATCGGAAAACGAGGCCGGACGAAAGCACGTGGACCGTGGATTCGGGACGCGACGGAACGGGCACGAAAGTCGTCGTCACCATCGCGAAAGTCGACGAACAGGTTTGGCACTCGCTGGAGGGGATCTAGCTGGGTTGGTCTTAGTACAGTAGATTGATTCTTTGTATGCAGTAGTGCGAGTCTTTACGAGGAGGGTAATGTTTAGGACGTTTAGACAACCAAGACAACCAACCAAGACACATCACGTCTTCGTTTGTTTCGACGCTTCGTCTTCTCGATTTGCTCGCGAATCTGGCTTTTCGCCAAGCCAAGCCAAGCAACAACAATCTCCTTCGGCGCGCCGATCCTCCTCCGTCGCGCCACTGGCGCGCGCGCACCGAACATCGTTGCCTTCGTGCTTTGGAGGTTTCAAGGTCGTGTCCACTGGTAGTCGCACACGTGCGTCTCCGAACCAGAACCTCCACCACCATCCGCGATGGCCGGCGTCGGCGGCGTGACCCTGGCGGATTGGGCGACCGGGCAGACGTGTGACTGGTGCCAGTGCGTGTGCGAGTTGGAAGAGGGGGAGCTCAACATCCTGTCGTGTTCCTACGACAACTGCCCGCGTGAAGGCACGATTGACAACAACTCGGTGTATCACAAGGAATGCGTGGAGAAGTACCTGAAAGGGAGCATGGAGCGGGGAAACCACAGGTACGTCGAGCACATCAAGGCGCGCGAACCCGAAAACCACGAGGTTTGACCCAACCACCACCTCTTACAACGAGATACTCGAACGTGACGAACCCGTCGTGGTCCTTAAAGGCGACCTTCACGTTCCGGCGTACCGCGTCTCGACCTCGACCTGCGCGTGTTCGTTCCGACAAGCGCGAGTACTGGCGCGTTCGCGATCCGCCGGTTGGGCGCGGGCGTACCGCGGGGCCGGCCGGCCGGTGGAACAACGCCCGCCAGTCCCTTTTATTCGAAGGTGCTTTTTGCGAGATTTTTCTTTTGAATGGAGCACCCGCCGCGTCGCGTCTCTCTAACCCACTAACCTCTACCCCACCCAACCTCTGACCTGCTAACCTCTGCTCCACCCACCACCCTTCTCAGAACCCGCAAAATCGGGTTCAAGTGTCCCAGGGGCCACACCAAGCTCACGGAGGACCCTCCTTGTCCCGGCCTAATCTCGAAGTCGCACCCGCTCGCGCACAAGAAGAAGAAAAAAGAACCGCACGTGCCGGCCGCGCCCGAACCCCCCAGGTTCGGCCCGGAAGCCAAAGCCGCGAGACGTGCCCTAGCCGCAGCGGAGGCGCTGAAGGACAACAAGGAGAAGGTAAGTATTTCCCAATCACCACATTCCGCCTCCCTGTTCGCCCATACGAGATTGACACTTTTTCTTTTACAATCAGGAGAGCAAGACCGGTAAGACGAAAGCGGTGACGAAAGAAAAAGCCACCGTGTCTCGCGAGGTGCCGAAGTTCGAGCGGCCGCGGTTGGGTGGGTGGGGCGACGACAGCCGCATGGGGGGGAGGTACGACGACGACGACGACTCCGAATCATACGGCTCCTACGGAAGCGCGCCGCGAGGGCAGACGTTGGGTGATTTCGCGTTCCCCAACATGGAGAACTTCAGCGTTGACGACAAAAACGGCGGTGCGAATAATGACCATAAAGACGGCCTCTCCAGAAACGCGGGACACAGCAATTCAGACCGGAGCGCGTCGGAAGCGGAGCGCCAAGCCGCCGTGCGCCGGAGTCTCGCCACGACCCCCGCGCCGTGGGCGGAGCCTTCAGGTGCGGGGGGCTCGGGAAACCAAAATCAACATGCGCCCAATCAACATGCAGCTTGGCCCAATCAACAGTTCCCGTCCCTCGGGTCTGCCGCGGGTGCGTCCGCGTCGGCGTCTGTGTCGGCGTCCGCGTCGGCGTCTGCTTCTGCGTCCGCGTCCGCTTCTCGAGGCGTCAGTCCCACCACGGACTCGCCCCCCGCGCCTCCCACTCCCGTCGGCGGCGCCTCCAAGCTCGCGCCCGGGATGTCCGGCTGGGTCAACAAGTGCGCCAACGCCGCGCCTGTTGGGCACAGGGCGAAACCTTTCATCGACGCCGAGATGAAACGCCTTTTGGCGAGCCTTCGCGGGGACTGCGGCGGGGACTGGGGGAAGGTTGACTGGGCGTCAATGGACACGAGCTGGGCGGGTGAGATGTTCGCGCGCATCGACAGGGAAGACGAAGTTTACAATTCGCTTCAGCGAGGAAGAAACGACGCGCAGGCGAGGGTGGACGCCAGCGCGAACGCGAGCCGGGTGATTCACGAATTGTCCGGTGGCGGCGGGTCTTCCACGGGAAACACAACCATCCGCGCCGCGCAAACTCCGATCGGGCCGCCGTCGTCGGTCAATCGCGGTTCATCGTCCGGTCAAAACGCACAACACGCCTCGGGTTCGGCTTCGGCGTCAGGGTCGTCCGCCGGGTTGGAATCCAGGGAGGCGCTTTCCCATCGTTTGCGCAAGAGTCTGAAAAACGCGGCTCGCACGCGCGAGGACAACATCACCAAGGTACGCGTTGGCCTTTCCCAAATCTAGACACCGGGCGTTTGGTGCCACGTATGTAGTGCAGTCACGCGCACGTCTTACCACTACAGACAGACTCAGGACTGACCCGGGCTTCTTTTTTCCAACCAGTTCACCAACCAGTTCCTCGCCGAGTTTGGCAACGACAAGCGCGAAACCCAGAAAGCGTGCGTCGCGTCTTTGTTGCGCCTGGCCCCCGAACTGGCGGTGCTTGGTTTGCGGAACTCGGGTTACTCGGAGTGGAAATCGCGGCTCGCGGTGCTTTACTGGAGCTCACCAAGAGACCCGAAGAAACACGCGGAGCACAGCGGGATGCTCGCTGGCGGCAACCAGTTCTCCATGTCGTCCGACGTGACCGGTTTGCTGGTACGGCCAGACAGGGCTTTCCCAAATACAGGCACCGTGTCAAGCCCCGTTCGTGACGTCCACACCCGTTTCATGCAACGGAAGTACGGGAACACGTAACGTAACGTACTTACTACGGGTAACGTTTACTGGCTTACTTGCGGCTGTTACAAGTACATCACACATGCACTGTTCGGCCTCCCTGTTTGCGCACTGTGCATAAATCGCCCAACACAGTACACGCAAGACGTTAACCCGTTTTCTTTCGGTTCTTCCAGACGCAGCTCCCGTGCGTGTTTGAACAGATGGGCTTCACCCCCGCCGACGCGTGGAGTTTCGAGCTAGAGTCCATCGCGCGCCTGGACACCACACACGAAACCAACCAGCTCACGGACGCGTACCGGCTAGGGTTACCCACTGAGTTGTTGGAGACCATGGTCACGCGAAGCGCGGGTGATGTGCACACGGCGGTGGCGGACGCGCTGCGGCGGGCGGGGACGATGTCGGCGTGACGAAGGCTTGACAAAAAAAACGTGTAATGGGGACCCCGGCAAAAGAAAAAGATACCGACAGACGTGACCTGCGTGACTTGTAACTTGACGTGAACCTGTTTCGACGTATCCGGGATGATTTGAGTTTTACTCAGTTTTTGTCTTACTTGTACGATGTACGACTCAAGACCTCTCCTCGACAGACCCCTATCACCTATCACCCGGAGTGAGAAACCGCTCTTCCCGAAGTTGTCGTTATTTTCACGGACGGCCCTTTTCGTTTCGTTTTTATCGTTTTCGAGGAGAGTTGATAATTCACGCGCTCGTCCTTCCCGTCGCCCACTCCGCGGGGACCCGGCAGGGCGATGGCTGACCCCCCGCGAGCGCCTCTGGTGGTCATCCCCGAGGCGTCGTGGTTCCCCACCGCTTTTGCGGCGCCGTGGGTGAGGAGGGATGCGTTGGGTGCCGAGTCCTCCGTGACGTCGTCGGATGTGCAGGATCGCGGAGTGTTGCATTCCCAAACCTGTCCCGTCCTTCCTTTGCCGCGCCCGGTGGTGGTTCTGAACACGGACGACACGACCAGTTCCGCTCTGGAAACCTCACGGCGGGACCACGACTCCGAAATAGCCGCGCACCCGGACTTTCTCCGCACGCTGGGGTGGATGCACGGCGACGTGGTGGAGGTCACGGAACACGTGGGAGGGGAGACGAGAGTGGGGCGAATCGTCGCGGCGACGCGGTGGGAGGAGGATGGGGGCGCGGGGAAAGGCGTGGATGAGGCGGAGGACGGGGAAGACGACTTGGACGCGGAAGCATCGGCGGCGTGTGACGAAACGGAACGTAACACCTATGAAGCCTCGTCAAAATCGCTTCTTCTAACAAACAAACTGTACCTGCCCCCCGCGATGCGGAGAAACCTGAAGCTGCACGTGCACTTCGCGCTACAAGGTACGTATTGGGCCTTTCCCAAATCCCATGACTGTTTGCGCATACAAGACTGACACTTTTTACGAAACCAGATGCGGTCGCGAAACTCGGCGCGGAGGGAGAAACAGAAAGAGAAAGTGCGGCGTCTCGTGTTTCTTTTGGCGGTCAAAGTACTTCAGGTACTTCAGATTCAGACGTTTTCGTGCGCGTGACGCGGCGCACAACGCCAGCGCCAGTCGCGAAACGCGTAGCAATCGCCCCAGTGCGCGCGTTGCGTTGTGATTGGTTTGGGGACACGGGTGATAGGAAAGAAGAAAACGACGTATGGGCAAACAGTCGGAACGTTGACGCCGCGGTTTCCGCGTACTTCCACGCGGAGCGGTGGTTGGCGGTCGGGGACGTTTTCGCGGTGCGCGTTTTGTCCACCGCGGACGCGTCGGTGGTGGCGCGAGGGGGAGTGGGGGATGCGTGCGCGGCGGGGAAACGCTTCGGCGTGAAAGGAACTACCGATGATACAAACAAGAACATCAAGGCCTTTGACACGACTGTGACCAAGCGACCGTACGTGAAACACAACGTAACCTTCGTTCACTTCGTGGTCGTTTCGTTGGACACGGACGAGGTTGACGACGGGAACGGCACGAACGCGAAAGAAGATCGGGAGTCGGTTCCAACAAACAAAGAGCGTCGTGGGGCCAAAAAGAACGTCTCGCACCGCGTTTCCCGAAAGCTCACGGCTTGCGCTGTGACCGCGCCCGTCGGCAACGGCAGTGTTTGTGCCGAGATGGAGCGGTTTGTGCTTGGAGGTACGGTACGCACCACGGGAAGCGAGGACGGACTGTTCAGTGTAAATGCGCATACGGGAAGTCGTGACACGGGACGGACGGACGCGTTCAGTCTAAATGTCCACACAGACGCGTTACTCGATTCCTCCGCGGCGGTTTGTGAACTCGTACGCGCCGTCGCGCCCGCCGCGCACGCCGCGACGTCCGCGAGGTATAAACTCCAAGTAGTCGCCGCGCTTTGCGGCGCTCCTGGGTTTGGTAAGAGGTGGATCGCGAAACAAACCGCGGCTCAACTAGGGTGTTCCTTCCTCAGCGTGAACTGCTGCGAGCTCGTTGCGGAGAGCGCCGAGGGTAAGGTGTTTCAAAAACTCGAGCGCGCGTTCGTCCAAGCCGCGAAGTGTGGGCCGTGCGTTTTGTACCTGAGGCGGTTCGAGGTGTTCGCGAACTTCAACGGAGGTAGCGGGGGTAACTCGGGTGTTGCCGTGGGTAACAGCCACGGGACCCGGGTAGCGGGGTTACTGAAACGCTTAATCAAGGCGCACAGCGGGTGGCGCACTGCCGGC
>Ga0222645_100430_pt1 | contig 24174 bp, 15 predicted proteins | sample AntAcemetagen292_FD_179881 | JGI IMG/M metagenome (GOLD analysis project Ga0222645, IMG submission 179881) | Saline water microbial communities from Ace Lake, Antarctica - #292 | ecosystem: Environmental > Aquatic > Non-marine Saline and Alkaline > Saline | place: Antarctica: Ace Lake | collected...
CAACAGCCATAGACTTCATTCGTATTTGGATTATCAAAGTCCTAATAACTTTGAACAACAAAATAATGAATTACAAAAAGTAGCTTAACTAAGGTGGTCGTATTAGGTTGACCAGGTCACTTTCTATCAAAAATAAAAGTTTATATACAGCTTTTCATCAAACAAAGAGAACTTGTTTATTTTAACCAACACCTCGACACGCTAGTTAATGAGCAGACAACTGAGCTGTTAAATAATCAAAAGGAACTTAAAGAATCGAAACAACGCTATTTTGAGCTGTATAACTTAGCTCCTATAGGCTACTGCACACTTAGCGAAAAAGGACTAATTAAAGAGTCAAATCTTAGCGCTTCAACGCTGTTGGGGTTGAGTCAAAACAGCTTAATAAACAAACCTTTTTCACAATTTTTGCACCTAGATTCTCAAAATACATACAATGGATTTTATCAACAACTATTCCGCTCTAGTGAAGATGCGGAGTGTGAATTAAAACTGATTCAACCTGATAAATCAGTATTTTGGGCACACTTGAGTGCGACCATCGAAACCCACAATAATGTACTCGAAATACGCCTGCTTCTTAATAATATTTCTGAGCGTAAGATTGCCGAAGAAAAACTAATATATATGGCCCATTACGACACGCTAACAGGTCTACCAAGCAATCGAATGTTATTAGCCGCTCGACTGCTACAAAATATGAAACAAGTAGAACGTCGTAATGAAACATTGGCTGTTATTGTTATTGATGTTGATAATTTTAAAGTAATCAATGATACATATGGACTCAATGTAGGCGACCAACTACTTATAACATTGTCAAAGGAAATGCGGGCTATTTTACGCAAAGAAGATACTCTCGCCCGAGTTGGAGGTGATGAGTTTGTTATAATTATGTCAAACTTACCTAATGTTAAAAGTATTTTACCTTTAATAGCATCCATACTCGAAGTCACTTCACAGCAATTTTTGATTAACAAATTTTTGATCCAAGTTTCAGCTAGTATTGGAGTTAAATTTTATTCACAGGCCGAAATAATTGATCCAGACCATCTTTTACGTCAGGCAGAACAAGCTATGTATGAGGCAAAATTATTAGGTAAAAATCGCTACTATGTTTTTGATACAAAAGCTGATGATCTGGTCAGAAATCGTCTCAACAAGATTAAACGCATAGGTAAAGCGCTTATTGATAATGAATTTGTGCTTTACTACCAACCTAAGGTCAATATGAGAACCGGACAGGTTGTCGGAGTAGAGGCTTTAATACGCTGGCAACACCCTCAAAAGGGACTGGTGCCACCTAATGAGTTTTTGCCCGCGATAGAGGAGCATTTATTATCGATATCTGTTGGTGAATGGGTAATCAGAACCGCTCTTACACAAATAGAAAATTGGCAAAGCTTAGGAATACACATACCAATAAGTATTAATGTTGGCGCCCTACAGCTGTTATCAAATAATTTCGTTTCTCATTTTGAGAAGATTTTATTAGAATTTCCAAATGCAAGTCCCTCTTTTCTAGAAATTGAAGTCCTTGAAACAAGTGGTATTGAAGACTTATCCAAGGCATCAAAAGTAGTCAACAGTTTAAGAAAACTAGGTATAAATTTTGCTCTAGACGATTTTGGTACCGGTTATTCATCATTAACTTATCTCAAAAGATTAGAAATCACATTAATCAAGATTGATCAAAGCTTTGTCAGGGGCATGCTGGAAGACCAGAGCGACCTTGCAATAATAGAGGGTATTATCGGACTCTGTGACGCTTTTAAAATGCATGTTATTGCAGAAGGCGTCGAGACGTTGGAACATGGGCAGATACTATTACAACTTGGATGCGAACTTGCCCAAGGATATTTTATTGCACATCCTATGCCTAATCATGAATTTCCTAGTTGGCTATCTAACTGGAAACCGGATAATTCATGGACAAAATAAAGCTGATTAAATGACACTACATCTGAATAATTTAGCTGTTCTGGATGAACATACAGCTACCCTGGTGTAGTGAGCTGAGCCTGACAGACGGGGATCGACACAAAGGGTCTCAGATAATGCATAAATTTATCGCATGCTCTATCGTATTTTTATTGTGCCAATTAGTGACACCAGAGATCCTTTCACATTGTAATACATCTGTTTCAAGCAGTGTATAAATGTCAGTATCCGACTCAAAAAAATGTGAGGGTAAGTTACAAGTTTAATTTACATCAGGTTTAGACACCTCGGATCTACTGCGTTTTTGTCAGTGCTTTTAACTTTTAATGCGTAATTAAATATAAATTCTAAAATGGGTTATTTTCTAGATGCGAATAATAAAAATACTGTACCGACTATCCCGGCAATAATCGAACCAAATAAAATGCCTAATTTGGCTTGCTCAATCAATGCAGGTTGCCCTTCAAAAGCTAATGCTGAGATAAATAACGACATCGTAAACCCTATACCTGCTAAAAAACCAATCCCAACGATATGATTAAACTGAGTGTCTTTGGGTAGTCTTGCGATGCCCATTTTTAAGGCTAGCCAAGCAAAAACGCTGATCCCTATGCCTTTACCTAAAACTAAGCCCAATAAAACAGCCAGTGTGACCACAGTATCGCTAAATTCAGGTATGTTAGTAGGCAACATCATGCCTGCGTTTAAGAAGGCGAACAGTGGCAATATCAGCAAACTGACGGGTTTGTTGAGTGAGTTGCCCCAGCGTATTATTGGTGTGGTCGTTTTTTTAGCTATATCCTCGGCTGCAACTGCAAGTTGGTGTTGCTCTCCACTTTCAAGAATAGTGGCGTCTGGTCTGTCGACTTCTGCAAAAGATTTGACGACATGTTGCATTTTGCGATGAAACCAAACTTTGTTAGCGTAAGGACGAGTTGGCACCATCATAGCTGCTAAAATACCAGCCGTTGTAGCATGAATACCTGATTGAAGAATAAACCACCATAGTACGACACCGCTAAACAAATAAAATGAGGGTTTTCTTATTCCAAGCTGGTTTATCAAAAACATCACAGCTAATGTCAGCCCAGCCCATAAAAGCGAGCTCAACACAATTTCTTCAGTATAAAAAAGGCCAATAACTGCCACCGCTCCCATGTCATCCACGATAGCTAAACCTGTTAATATGATAACTGCTGAACGCGGCGCTCTAGCACCTAATAGCGTTAAAATGCCAATAGCAAAAGCGGTGTCTGTTGCCATCGGTATCCCCCACCCCTGATAAGCTTCTATTCCGCCGATCCCAACAATTATCAAATAAATGAGTGCAGGCAACACCATTCCACCGATCGCCATAGCGATAACTAAAGCGGCATCTTTTAAGTCACTTAACGCACCAACTAAGCACTCATACTTAATTTCTAAACCTAATATGAAGAAAAACAGCACCATCAACCCATCGTTAATCCAATAGTGTATTGAGTGACTGATTTTCCAATCTCCAAGTGAGACTGCAAGCACTAGTTGGCTCAACCCATCATATTGCTGTTGCCATCCAGTGTTAACCATGAGGATGGCAATTAAAGCAGCAATAAATAGCACGATCCCAGCAATGGCTTGGCTGTTGATAAACGCCTCTACGGGAGCAGATAATTTAAGAAAACTTCGTTCTAAAGGAGCGTGCCTTCGATTTGCTTCTCTTATTTTGTTTTTAATAATGTTTCCTTGCTAACTATTATTACGAATAACTATCATGACAAATAACCATCACTACAGATAAATAACACCCAATAAAATATTTAGTATTCAAACTAAAATATGTAAGTACGAATCGAGATAAAAATTATCCCGAATATTTTTTTGATAGTACATCATATCACAGCGCAATAAAATATAGCCCTGAATACCTTAAATCAAGCGAGCAGCACTTCATTAAGTTAAAGTGTATTAAAATACAGATGCGTTATAATGATTTGTATACTAATTAAATTAGTCTTGATATTTTCTATCAAAAAATAAAATATTTCACTGATATGCAATAACTAATATTTTTAAGATGATTTTCTGAAGCCATAAAATGGCGAAATAACGAGACAGTGAAATAGCGAAATAGTGAGATACGGATATAAAACGACATAAGCAATTCATCAACGAGGAGAGCACGATGTTAGTCAGTTTAAAAGAATTAAGTGGAAGTACCATTAAGGCAACAGACGGTGATCTAGGTCAAGTCAAAGATGTTTTTTTTGATGATATGTCTTGGACAATTCGGTTTTTGGTGGTTGACACTCATCCATGGCTACCTCTTAGTCAAAAGGTATTAATAAGTCCCATCGCTTTGCTTGAGTTCAAAGCGAATGACTATGCATTAACTGTGTCGCTTTCAAAAGATATGATTAAAAGTTGCCCTAAGGTTGAAGAACATGAAACTGTGTCTCGTGAGTTTGAAAAGACCTACAGCGATTATTTTGGTTACGGTTACTATTGGACGGGTGAAGGGGCATGGGGAGAATATGCCTTCCCCACAGCACTGTACAATGAAAATCTAATGGCTACTGGCAACGGGGTTGTTAATAGTGGCAATAGTGAGAGTGAGGATAAGGGTGAAGATAAGGATAAAAAAGAAGACATTGCAAACAGTAACGTCGAACAAGCAAATCATCTGCGCTCTGCCAATGAAATAGCTCATTATGGGATTGATGCTGTGGATGGTAAAAAAGGTTACATCGACGATTTTATCTGGGACACCAGTAACTGGTCTCTACGTTATCTTGTTATCGATACGCGAGATTGGTTGCCTGGCGGTAAACGCGTACTGATTTCAACGGACCAGTTCGATACCTTTAATTGGGGCAGTAAAACGGTAACCTGTAGCTTAAATTTGGCACAGTTGAAAGCTTGTCCTGAATATTGTTCAAACAGATTAAATGATAATAAATATCTTGAAGATGTTAGACAAACACTGCGGATAAGTTAGCAGGTGCCCTAACTAGGTTAGTTTAGGTTAAGACATTTTCTCGGCACCCGTACTGTTTATTAATATGGAATTTTGGAGATACGGAGATATCAAAATGCGGGAATGCGGGAACAGCAAGTTTGAGACAACCGGCCAAGAGTCAAGGATAACCCATGAGTACGATTAACAATTCAAGCGACAGCAACGGCGAACATATTGACAAGATTTTGTATGGTGAAGAAACGGCTAAGGCACTTATAAATTTCAGCATCAGTGAAATAAAAATGCCTCGAGCTTTTCTTTGGGCACTGGGGACGTTGAAAGGAGCGGCCGCGCTTGCCAATATGCAACTTGGGTTACTTGCTCCAGATAAAGCGCTGGCTATTAAACACGCGGCTCAAAGTGTGGCCGATGGTTTTTACGACAATCAATTCCCAGTTGATATATTTCAAACTGGATCTGGTACCAGTACCAACATGAATGCCAATGAGGTAATCGCTTCTCTCGTAAGCTTACAAAGCCAAGATCAGATCCACGTACACCCTCTAGATGACGTTAATCTAGGACAAAGTTCTAATGATGTTATCCCCTCGTGTATCCATTTTAGTGCCGCAGTACTTATCGCAAATGAACTTTCACCTGCCCTATTACACCTCATTAGTACCCTAAACGATAAGGTAGTAGAACATCAAACCACTATCAAAACGGGTAGAACCCATCTTATGGATGCAATGCCGCTAAGCTTTGGACAAGAGATAAGTGCTTGGCGTGATCAGATTGACTTCATACACACTCAACTACAGTACAACTTACGAAATTTATGTAAATTAGCGATTGGCGGTACTGCCGTAGGAACCGGTATCAACACACACCCAGAGTTTGGTAGTACTGTAACTCAATTTTTATCGGAAAAAACTGGGTTGGTGTTTACTCCTACTGATAATTATTTTCACGCCATCAGCGCCCAGGATACTGCTGTCAGCATTAGCGGTAACCTCAAGACTGCGGCAGTGAGCTTAAGTAAAATAAGTAATGATATTCGGTGGTTAAGCAGTGGACCGTTAAACGGCCTGAATGAAATACATTTGCCCAAACTTCAAAAGGGCAGCAGTATTATGCCGGGGAAAGTTAATCCAGTTGTCCCTGAGGCGGTGCTGATGGCGTGTACTCAGGTCATCGGCAATGATACTACTCTTACCTTGGCAGCACAGTCGAGCAACTTTCAGTTAAACACCATGCTGCCTTTAATTGGTCATACATTGATACAAAGTATTCAATTGTTAACCACCAGCAGTACAGCTCTTGCAGATAAAGTAGTTAAAAATATGCAAGTAAACCACACCATGATTGAAAAAAATGTGACTCGAAATCCTATGCTAGTAACAGCTTTGACGAGTTTAATTGGTTACGATAAAAGTGCCCAAATTGCTAAGCAAGCCTACACAGAAAACAGAACGATATTAGATGTCGCCAAAGAGTTAACCGATATAAGTGAAGCAGTACTTATTGCAAGGTTGGATCCCAAAACAATGATTGGCACACCAAAAATATAAATTTAACAATACTCACAATCTTTGAATTTGAACTGGTTGAAACCTATTTAAATACGCTTTTCAAGAATTCTTTAGCCAATATTTTAAATGTTTTAAGCTTAATTTATACTTTAAGTAAACACTCGAATATTGGTTTTTACATGCATGCATATTGACTTTTCAGCGTCACTTTTTTTTCTTTATCCATCACTTACACCTGTTGCTTGTTGTTTAAATCTATTCTTTAAATTTCTCATATACACTTATCACCGCAATGAATGTAAATCATATAAATCAACAGAATTTTTATTTTAATGCTGCTAGTTTCGAGATTGATGGTAACTGACGCTAATGTAGACCCATGGATGGGTAAGTGGATAAGTCGTAATCAAGTATCTGCATATTCATACTCTTTTAATGGATGGACTAATTGGTTGGTTGGTTGATTGATTGATTTAAAGAAAATATTAAGCAGATTAGGCATTCCCTTAAATATAGTGTCAGCTAGCAATGTCACATTATTAGTTAATGACTCTGAAATAGCCTATTTCCTAATATTTCTTTAACATTGAACACTGAACTTTATACCGCAAAATATCAGTTTTTTAAAACCTAAACGTACGAGGTGTAAAGAAGCCTTCACTTTGATTTGATTCGATTTGATTCGGTTTAATCTAAGCTAATAATAAGCTTACGCTAAGCCAACCTTAAGTTTACTCCTTTAATATAGGGTCATCTGGCAACAGTTGTTCCTATTAATTAATGACTAAATATAAATACCCTGTGTCTATAAGTTTTATTTTTCGTGTTTTATCTTCTCACCTCGTACTCAGTCAAAAAACAAACTTTGAGCTGCTAGTTGAGCCATCAATTGAGCCATCAATTGAGCAATCAAAAGACATCAAGCTAGATATCAACACACAGTACGAAAGCATTGTTGGGTCTAACCAACACACCCACCCGAAAAGAAATTCAAGCTTATATGCTGCGTTTAAACATTGTTACGGCTTGTTTCATCAGCGACTGCGACTAACGCCACCAGCATTGAATTTTGTATCACAGTTAAATAACCATTTTAAAGGCTGTGTTTAGTGAATAGATTTTTCGCGTATTTTAAAAGCCTTACAATAACAACTAATCAGTTGCTGTTTTTTACCTGCTGCTACATCGCGTTGATATTGAATCTACCTTTTTTAATCAAAACCACCCATGTGATTATGGCGTTAGATAATTACAACGCATTTTTCTTAGTATCTGTGCCTATCTTCTTGTTAGCAATCACAGTTGTCTTACAAAGTGTTCTCTCTTTTAAGCAGATAACTAAACCTGTTCTTATTCTCACCGTGATTTTTTCATCTTTGATATTTTATGGCACTACCTCTTACGGATTAGTGTTTGATTACGGTATGGTTCAAAACACCCTTGAAACAGATACAGCCGAAGCTTTCTCTTACATTAACTTACACGCCACTCTGTTTTTTCTTATATTTGGTATCATCCCATCGATAATAATATATGCGGTTCAACTCTCTTATCAACCCTTTTTAAAGGAGTTACTTAGCCGCGTAAAATTGATTGTCATTAGTATTATTATACTATTTTTAGTAAGCACTTTATTTTATTCCAACTATGCGTCTGTTGGCAGAAACAACAAAGTACTGATTGGCTACATTACGCCATATAAGATGCTAGATTCGTCGTACAAGTTTTTACATCGTCATTATTTCGCACCGCCTTTGGAATTTAAGATCTTAGATGCATCACCATCAATTGTGCGTAATATCACTGAAAATGGCGTTGGAAATAGTACTGAAAATAGTACTGAGAAACAGGTGACTGTTTTGGTATTAGGTGAAACAGCTAGGGCTCAAAGCTTTTCGCTTAATGGCTATGATAAGCCAACAAACCAATTCACTGATAAAAAAGGAGTGGTGTCTTTCTCCAATATGCACTCATGTGGCACCGCAACAGCTGTTTCTGTACCTTGTATGTTTTCAAGATTAGACAAGCAAAACTATAATAAACGCATCGCTAACGCCCAGCAAAATGTAGTTGATCTTATTCAATTAGCAGGTGCTGACGTATTGTGGATCAGCAACAATAACGGCAGCTGCAAAGGCGTATGTGCCCGAGTTGAAACGCAACAGGTGAACACTAGCCGATCAGAGCCACTGTGTGACGGTGAGTATTGCTATGACGAGGCGCTTTTACCACCGTTGCGCAATAAATTAAAACAACTGACACATGAAAACACACTGATCATATTGCATATGATTGGATCTCATGGACCTACATACTTTAAGCGCTATCCAATAGAAAAGAGGGTTTTCATACCAGACTGTCAACGAAGTGACATACAAAACTGTTCACAACAACAGCTCGTTAATACCTATGACAATACTATTGCCTATACTGATTTTGTATTATCAGAGGTTATTGATGAATTGGCTAAGTTAACAGCAAAAGATAGCATTAAAACATCCCTACTCTATATTTCAGATCATGGTGAATCACTTGGTGAGAATGGTATTTACTTGCATGGTTTACCGTATACATTTGCGCCTAAGGAACAAACTCGTATACCGATGATTTATTGGGCTAGTCCATTACAAACTGACTTTGATTTACCCTGTCTTAATGACTTAACACAGGCACCTGTCTCCCATGACAATGTGTTTGATACTTTGCTTAGCATCATGTCTGTTCGTTCCACTGCTTATAGAGTAGATAGCGATCCATTTATTCAATGTAAATCTCAAAGTGCCCTAGCACGTGTTTCAATTTCAGATAAGCCACGGGTGAGTGAGTAAAACTAATGTTTGATAACAAAAATAAGCCTTCAGGCATAAGAAGGCTACATCTTGCTACCCTTAATTCATTTCGAGCATTTAAGTGGCTTTACAACAATGAGTCAGCTTTTAAACAAGAACTATTACTGCTGCTTTTAAGCATACTAGTGTCGTTTATCTTTGACGTTAGTTTTAAAGAGCAATTAATATTAATTCTGGCGGTGATATTCATCATATTCACAGAGGTCGTTAATACTGCAATAGAGGCGGTGGTAGATAGAGTCGGGTTAGACATACACCCACTATCAGGTTTGGCAAAAGATTTAGGCTCAGCGGCTGTATTTATCAGCTTAATAGTCGCGGTCAGCATTTGGTTAATTGTCTTACTTTAGATGCTGGAATGAAAGTGGAACTATTGAAATATTAAAGGGATGATTGAAATATTAAATTATGTTGGAGTATTGAAGTGTTGGCCAAGCAGCAGTTACATAGCGGCTGCAAGGTTAATAACGGTTACTAGGTTGCTGTCAGCTTAATTACGGCTTGAATTAAGCCAATCTTAAGTTTTATTTATTAAAGTAGATCTAAGATTTTATTAAAAATATTTAAATGATGATGTTTGCAACTATTCTTGCTTTATTCCGTCCATTTGTATTATTTTCACTGCTGCTGCTCTTTACACTGTTAATATCCAGAGCTGGATTGAGCTTATGGCAAATCGAACGGTTTAACGACTTACAAAGTATAATAACGCTATTGTTAAATGGACTCAGAATTGATTTAAGTACACTGGGTTATCTATTGATTGTACCCTCAATATTACACTCATGGATGATGCTATCAAAGTTTCAAAGTATACAACTTCAAGGTATACGGCTGCGGGTAGCGTGGCTAAAGACATTAAAGCTTGGGTTCATCATAATATTTATTACGGTGGTATTTTTTGAACTTGCCACACCCGCATTCATCATTGAATATGGATTTCGACCCAATAGGTTATTCATTGAATATCTAGCTTATCCTAATGAAATCGCAAGGATGCTGTTTAATGGTCACCTGTTGACGTTGGTAACTGTACTTTTACTGCTTGTTATTTTGTGTAAGGCAGGCTGGTCTATTTTAGATAAAATTATTGTTGCCTATAAACCGACAAACACACCCTGTGCGGCTTCGTCTACAATTTCGTGTGTTGTGATGTCATTAGTGTTTTTTCTATGCGCTAGGGGTACGTTAGGACATCGCCCAATAAATCCATCATTGGTCTATTTTTCAACTGATCCACTTGTCAATTCTTTAACCTTAAACTCAATTTATAGCGTGGTTCATGCCTACAAGCAATTTGGTGATGAAAAAAATGCCGCTAAGCTTTATGGTAAAATGGATGACAGCCGTGTTATCCAATTGATCAGGCAAGAAACAGGATTAGAATTACAAGTATTTAAAGACGACTCTCAGCCTTCTTTGTCTACACGTTTACCGGTTTATCAAGGGAAGCCTAAGAATCTAGTCATCATTTTAGAAGAAAGTTTAGGGGCTCAGTTTGTATCCTCTTTGGGAGGGCTTACTTTAACGCCTGAAATCGACAAGCTGTATAGTGAAGGCTGGGCATTTAAGCGCCTATACGCAACTGGAACGCGCTCGGTTAGGGGCATTGAAGCGGTGATTACTGGTTTCACGCCAACACCTGCAAGAGCGGTAGTGAAGCTAGATAAATCCCAGCAAGGCTTTTTTACCATTGCTAGCTTATTGAAAAGCCATGGCTATACAACCCAATTTATTTATGGCGGTGAAAGTCACTTTGACAACATGAAAGGCTTCTTTCTAGGTAATGGATTTACTGACATCGTTGATCTCAAAGATATGATTGCTCCTAAGTTTGTGGCCTCTTGGGGTGCCAGTGATGAAGACTTATTTAATCAAGCAGATATTGAGTTAACTAAACTTCATAATGATAATAAACCTTATTTTAGTTTTATATTTTCATCCAGCAATCACGATCCATTTGAAATTCCAGAGCAGATCGTGACCCCTATCAAATACTCAGATAAGCAACTATCGCAATATGATTCTAAAGAGCGCATGCGACATAAAGCGATTCAATATGCTGACTATGCTTTAGGAAATTTTATCAACCATGCTAAAAAACGTCCATATTGGAAGGACACTGTATTTCTTGTGGTAGCTGATCATGATGCAAGAGCACTAGGAAGTGAGCTCGTACCGATTAAAAACTTTCACATTCCCGGTGTTATCCTTAATTCAGGTAAGCAGCATATATCTGATGAATATGGCGCATATGACGGATACGATAATAGGATCGTAAGTCAAATTGATTTACCGCCCACGCTGTTATCATTAATAGGGATCACCAATCGTTCACCGATGTTAGGTCATGATCTCAACGACGCGAATGCTGCTGGACGAGCGATGATGCAATATGCCGAAAACTTTGCATATATGAAAGACAATGAAGTAACGATTCTGCAACCGCAAAAGCAGCCACAGGATAATTTACCAAAAAATCTACAAGGAGATCTACAAGCGGACCTACAGGAAAAGCTACAAAGAACACACCATAATTTCATCTATGATCACAACCAAAAAACTCTAACGTCTACAAAGATTAACCAAAGCTTATATGACATAGCATTAGCACATGCTTTATGGGGAAGTCTTGCATACGAGAATAATTGGTATCGTCATGAGTAAAGTCAACTTTGGGTGGGCAATTTTTAGATGACTGTGTAGATAGCGGCTTAGATGACTATATAAATAAGTAAATAAATAAATAACTATATAAGTAATTAACTTGACTCATCAAGCTATCACTCAAACTTTGAGCCTAGTCTTACGCAATATAATTTAGCTAGCTGTAGCTTACAGTAGCTTGAAATTGTGATTTGAGACGATAACTTGAAACCAAGGGTTTGGTTTGAGTATTAACAAATGCCTGACTATTTTTGCGCCTAACCTGTGCTTCTAGTAGTGGTAAGGAAACAAGCCGTAGGCATGATGCAAAAGACGAGTTGCTTAATCTGGATTTATTTGACATAAACACTTATTATAGTTTTTTTGCTGCCTTAGGCGTATGTATCTTGCGAAGAATTAAAGCACTTTTGAAACAGGAAATTTTAGAAGTTCAGCACGCTAACGAAACGATGAACCTCCTTCAGCCCACGGCTTACTTTCTAGCATCCCTTTATTTTCTTCTGACATTGGCACATTTTTTTTTACTATTAGAAACATTTAAGTGGCTATTGATTACTACTGCTTTGCTGACTTCGATTGTTTGTCTGACTATAGGGCTCAAGACAACAAAGGTTCCATTTCAAAGACACAGTTTACTGATCTTAGTAATGATACTAATGGCCAGTTCAAACAGCCTATTACACTTATGGTTTTCTGGGGACTCAGAGCAAACTACTAATATATTTGTCACTATTATTGCCTCAGGTATCGTTTTTTCTCATCGTGCTCACTGGGCCATTTTAGTAATATTTAACTGGATTGGATGGATTGCTATCAACATTATCCTTGATATGGCATTAACCCAGCACTTTTTCTTCGCGATGGCAATGAGCACTCTACTTAGCTGGTTTGCACACTTAGCACGAATAAAGTTAGTAGAAAAACAACTAGCACTTGAGCAAGAAAGAGACATTGCAATACAACATGAGCAGGTGGCCAAGGCTGCAACAGAAGCAAAAAGTACCTTTTTAGCCAACATGAGTCACGAAATACGTACTCCGATAAATGGGATCATCGGCATGATTGAGCTTGTTTCACACTCAAAATTAGATGACAAGCAAACAGACTATATCGCAACGGCTAAGCGTAGTGCTGGAGCACTTATGGTTATCATTAACGACGTTCTTGATTTTTCAAAGATAGAGGCTGGTGAACTGACCATTGAGTTAATAGAATTTGACTTAGAACGGCTTTTTACTGATTTTACTCATGATATGCAATTTCAAGCGGACAAGAAGAAGTTGGAAATCAAACTTCTCAAGAGAAATATCCCGCAGAAAAAAGTGGTAGGTGATCCTCATCGGATCACTCAAGTTTTAAATAATTTACTGTCTAATGCGATAAAATTCACTCAATCAGGCAGTATAGTCTTTGAATATAGTTTGATTATGATTAATGGGCATCTTCGCTTAAACGTAGAGGTAACCGATACGGGTATTGGTATCAGTGAAAAGGCACTGCTGCACATTTTTGACTCATTCTCGCAGGCAGATATGTCAACAACCAGAAATTTTGGCGGTACCGGTTTAGGCTTAGCAATCACCAGACAGCTTTGTGAGCTGATGGGCGGATGTATTACGGCTCGTAGTAAGTTAGGAGAAGGTTCAAGCTTCCACTTCTCAGTTATGTTAGGTATGCCAGAGCCAGCTATAAAACGACAGCAAGAATTTAATAGCCATCGGTCTCTTACCCACTTAAAAGATCTGCGAGTCCTCTTGGTTGAAGATAATCTAATCAACCAAGAAGTGATGTTTGCTATCTTAAGAAATCTAGGCGTTGAGGTAGATATTGCAAACGATGGAATTGAGGCGCTTACGATGCTAGTGGATTCGCCGTCAACAACATTTGACTTGATACTCATGGATTGTCAGATGCCTAATCTTGATGGTTATGAAACGACACGTCGTATAAGAGCTGGCGATGCTGGAGATACATTTAGTGATGTTCCTATTGCCGCGCTCACTGCAAACACCATGAATAATGAGCAACAAAAATGTATTGCTGCAGGCATGAATGAATATCTTACCAAGCCAATCGACACCCATACCTTAGAGCTACTATTGACAAAATATCGACGGATCAAATTAGCCTTGAGTTAATAAGTAATAAAGTGAATTAAAGAAAGAGAATAACTAGTTTAAGTAATACAAAAGTCAAAAAATAAGCCCTAATCTAGTTAATTTAGCTGCCTTAGCTATTAATATTTTTCCAGCTTTTACAGCTTGTCTCAATATCCTCAATATCCTCAATATCCTCAATATCCTCAGTTTTGACTATCGGCGGCATGTTTATGGGTGTAAACCCCTATTTTTTATTTTGTCAATAATAGCTAATCTGCGTGCGTCTTAATTTCGGTTGGAGTGATCCAACTAGAGCCATAAAATAGGGATATACCGTGAAATTAATAAAAGAATATAATTTGAAACATAGCTTAAAATTAGGCTTTGGTATTATAACGTTGAGCTGTTCCTCTATATTGGGAGCAAAAACGCTCGACCCGAATTTAGCAGATGCAATGCAATCTGCTTTGCCAAGTACCCTGCATGAAGTCATTATCAGTTTTGATGGTAAGAACTCAATCAGTGAGGCGCAATTAGGTGTACTTTCAGCAGTGGGAATTAACGCTGCCGTTAGCATGCAAAGCTTACCTATAGTGGGAGCATTAGCCACCAGCGAACAGATCAATATTATTTATAGTCGGAGCGACGTGGTGTCGGTATGGCACAATGCGCCGCTTAGTTATGAAAATTTTGATGCCACTGCATTAACAGGCGTACGGCAGTTACGTAAAGATAAATCCATGCGCTCGCAAGGGATCCCATACACTGGTCGCAACATAGGTGTAGTTATTAATGACTCAGGTGTGGATGGCAACCACGGTGACCTGAAATTCCCACAACATCTGGTGCAAAACGTTGCAGCACAAACTAACTTACGCAGTTTTTTTGAAGTGGCACCTATTACTTATACAGAAAACATAGCAAATACTGATGTAGGTGGTGGGCATGGTACACATGTGGCTGGCACTATCGGCGGTAATGGAGCTATGAGTCGAGGTCGTCATGCAGGTGTGGCGCCTGGTGCTGACCTTATTGGTTACGGCTCTGGTGCAGGACTATTAATACTCGATTCGATTGGGGGTTTTGATTATGCCCTAACTAATCAAGCAACCTACAACATACGGGTAATTTCAAACTCATTTGGAAGTACCTCAGACATCGGTAACGACTTTAATCCTGACGACCCCACTAACATTGCGACCAAAGCGTTGAGTGACAATGGCGTCATTGTAGTGTTTTCAGCTGGTAACTCTGGTCGAAGTGGCGAGCACACTATGACTGGTAATTTTAAGAAAGCGCCTTGGGTTATCGCCGTTGCTGCGGGTACTAAAAACGGCACTTTAGCTGACTTTAGTTCACGTGGCTTGCGCGACCATGGTGGTGAGTTCACTTTGGATGATGAAACATTTACATGGGTTGACCGTCCCACAGTCGTTGCACCTGGCGTATCGATTGTTTCGGCTAGAGCAAGTACGTCTAGCCTTCAAGGCCTAAGTGCAGACGATGATATAGCGCTCGCTCCAGCTGAGCTACCTTATTATACCCATCTTCAAGGAACATCAATGGCGGCACCGCATGTTGCAGGTGTGGTTGCGTTAATTTTAGAAGCCAATCCGTCACTCGACTGGCGCGGTGTTAAAAAGATTCTCCAAGACACAGCGACTAATATGCCAGGCCGTGAGCCTTGGGAAGCAGGTGCCGGTTATATCAATGCACATGCGGCAGTTAAGGCAGCAGCAAACATGGCGGAGTACGCTGAGGTAGCAAAAGTAAACCGTAAGTTTAATGCCAGTGCTAATATGGGGTTAGACAATGAATTTACCCAGCGAATAGATTACTCAGTAGTCGGGGATAACGCGGTTGAGTTTAACGTCAACCCTGATGTATCAGTTGTCGTTGCTCAAGCCTGGATGGATAAAAGCATTGGCGCAACGATAGGCGGAACTGTTGCTAATTCTCTAGCCATTTTACTCACCGATCCTGAAGGTAATAATTATCGTTCACGCAGTGGTTTACCTGTATTAGGTAGTTATGTTGGTATCACTGCACCCGGTATGGCTGGCTCTTGGACAGTACAAGTGGTTGGAGAACAAAGTAATGCTTCAGACAGCTTCAACGGTGCAGCTGCGCCAACCACAGATCCAGTGCAAGTTAATGTGAAGCAGTACGCCATTAAAGGCTACACAAACTTAGCTGATGTTCAAGGTCACCTCGGTCAGCAGTGGGTTGAGTATGCAGTTGCTCTTGAACTGATGGATGGTAAGCCCGGAGGTTTTATGCCAGATCAGGACATCACGCGTATTGAGCTAGCCGACGCCTTATCATTAGCTGGTAACCTGCGCCAGTCAACTTTAGGTGATAGCCAACAGTTTGATGATGTGCTTGAATTCTCAGGAGCGGCAAATGCTGCCGCCCAGCCAGGTGGTAGCTTAAAAGACCGCTTCTTTACTCAAAAAGCGTTATTACCTGTCAATGATAACGGAAAATTTGACGCTAATGACTTAGTGAACCGAGGTATCTTAGCTTACAGCCTAGTTCAATCCTTAGGTTTACAAGCTGCAGCCGAAGCATTTGATACCAGCAATAAATTGCAAACATGGGTGTTAGGACAGCAAATCGAAGTTTCTGACAGCGACTCTATCCCTGCTACATTGCGTGGTTATGTACAATTAGCTTTAGACTTAGGCTTGATGCGCACCAATATTACTTTAGAGCAAGAGCCGTTTGATTTTGAGCCGAAAATTATTGCAACATTTGCAGCAGCAAGCACCTTAACTCGTGCGAGTCTGGCTATGAACTTAGTGCAGTTACACACTCAAATCGGAAAGTAATTTCTCTATAATGGATAAGAGGCGCTTTTGGCGCCTTTTTTATGGTCTTGAATCTTATGCTCTTGAATTTTGTGAACTTGAAATTAAATTTGAAGTGACGCCGCACCTAGCTCAGTAGAAGCAGCAAACATGGTTTATGCGATTTATATAATTCAGGCTACGTTTTAAACCGGGTAGAGGGGAGTTATGCATCCACTTATCAATATCAGAGCCAAATATGGGACCAGCAATGCCATAACCTTGTACTAACTCACAAACCGTCTGCAATTCTGCAATAGTGTACTTCTAGGTGTTGCTACTTTAGTAAAAGCGATCTAGTTATCTACTTCACTAAAATAGTCAGCCAAATGAGCAGCTTATTTAACCGCAACACAGCTCTAAATTAAGGGTATGTTTGAGTCAATTGCAGTAGGAAGTAGGAAGTAGAAAAAAATTATCTATAAGATATTCCAGTACATATTCATATGTTATTAACATACGGGCTGTATAGGATTTATATAGCAGAAATGATGGAAATAGTAGTAAGAAAAGTCACATAGGTAATGACATAAAAAAGCGGCTTAAAAAACTCAGTAAAAGCTAAACTCAGTAAAAGCTATCTAGCCGTAATGGGTTGTTACAACTAAATAGCTAAGCGTCAGTCACTAAGTATAAATCGGCATCTAGGATACCGGATACCTAACTTAGGTAACTTATCTAAGTTACTTAAATTACCTAAGTCTTGTGTACAAACTTAATCAGGCTTATCCGACGTATCGCGTGCCGCAATGAAGTACAGTACAGTTCCCACCACCAAAATAAGGCCGAGCATTTGATACGCCTCAATACTTGCATGGCTTGCTACCCACAAAGTCGACAGCGTGGCGACCATAGCAATAAGCAAGTGCCACCATGCTGGCCCTGCACCGTCTCGATGTTCCAATACTGGAAGCGCCAGTGAAGATAGCAAATACATAACCAACCGCGATAAAGTGCTGGCCACAGCCAGCGCTGCAAAACCCGCCCACAGACTAAATAAAATCGCCGCAGCGCCATAAAACAGTATTGAAGCGTCAGGCGTTTGAAAACGTTTAGAAACATGCAAAAATACAGCCGGTAGTGTGCCTTGTTCCGCCATTGCGTATGTCATGCGTGGGGTAACGATACCACCAGATAGCGTGTTGGCACTGATTGAAAAGGCGGCTGCTAATGATATCGCGATCACACCAACATGTCCCATTGCGTTATTTGCCGCCGCGGCAAGTGCACTTTCATTCCCAACAACTTCTGGTGCGATGGCGAGGTAGGCCCAGATCACTAGCATATACAGCAGCGTAACTGCGCCTAATGTGGTAATCAATGCCAATGGCACGTTGCGTTTGGGATTACGCATTTCACCTGCAGCAAAGGTAGCATTTTCAAACGCCATGTAGGCATAAAATGTGAGTAAGATAACACTTTCAAAGCCACTAAATTCGGGAAGGCTTAAACCAACTGCTGGATCTCGCGTTGTAAGGCCAACAATAACGAGTACGATCAGTGGAGTGATTTTCACTACCGTCATAAAGCCAAGCGTTCCAACGGAGGCACGCATTCCAACAAGGCTTACACCAGTCGAGAACACAATAAAGGCAATCACCGCACTCGCCTTTATTGTGGGATCTTCTAAAGCTGGAAACAGTACTGCAAGATAAGCCACCATCACTTGGGTATTTGCCGCAACAGCCACCACGCCAGAAGCATAGCGCGCCCAACCAGCTTGAAAACCAAAAAATCGCCCGAAGGCTGCACTAGCATATAAAACTGGGCCACCATGACGGTCAAACCGAGTAGAAAGTATCGCAAAAACCAGCATCAACGGTAAAATTAACAGTGCTCCAAACAACATCATCCAAGGAGCAAAATTACCTACTGCCGCTACCATGATTGCAGGTAGAGCGAATATACCTGATCCGATCATACCGTTAACAGGGATCAGTGCTGTTCCCCAAAAGCCTACCGTGCGCGGTAATACTTGATTTTTTTCCAAAATATCATCCTAGAGTTTTATAAATGTGCTGTACGAGCAAAGCTAATGACATCCCTAGCCTGTTCAAATCGTTTAAGACGCTCTTATACCCAGAGCTTGTATTAAAAAAAAGCCTGTATTAAAAGAACTTATATTAAAAGCTCACATTACAGGACTTGTCATATCGGCTACCGACAGCAGTGTTTACAATCAGCGAATAAAGACTAACGTCTAGTTTAAATATAAGGATCTCCCAGCCCAGTAAATAGAAGACTCTCTGATAATCAAATAAGCTGCTCTTCGCTAATTCACTCTCTTTACACCCAGCGCTATAAATACCAATAGTTATCGCCCTATGATTATGTCCGTTAGGCCAAATAGCCCATACAAGATCGGTTGATGTATCAAGTAAATCATCAACGAATGTTGACCTAATAAAGCAAACTTATTGAAAACGATATTGGACTTTACTTTAATCTTAAAGAGTTCTTTGTACATTACGAACACACCAATTAACACCACGCCAATCCAAGGAAAAAAACTGACCAAATCAACTGTGTGTTTAGGTATACCTAAATGTAGGATACCCCACTGCCAAATAGGGTCTAAGTTTAAAATACCACTGTAGTAACCCAGCAAACATCCTATTCCAATGATCAAAGCTGCGTAAGGAATACGGACGAATAGTACCGATATAGGCAGCGCTATGGTGATAAAGTGTATAATACCAAAGTATACCCATGCACTTGGATGCATAAAAAGGCTGCCCAATGTGATGAACAAAGAAACGGCGAAAAGTTTGCTCACCGCTTTAGTCAGCTTCTTTTTGTTGAGCGATTTTCGATAGGCTAAGTAACTGCTCATACCCACAGCCAACAAAAAACTACTAACAATAACAGCTCTAAATATTATCCATTCGCTATCTTTGCTAGTACTAAAGTTTGCCCAGCCAAAAATCGTTAAATCATAACAAAAATGAAAAATAACCATCAATATAATGGCTATACCTCTGAGCAAATCAATCTCATAACTTCTGCTCACAGTATTACTAGAAGGATTTCTCATGCTATCTATCGTTATCCTTAAGCCATTCGTTTAACAGCTTGATTTGACCACATTTGTAAGCTGCATAGGTTATGCGTAACGCATTTGACAACATTTCGCTGTCAGTCCATTTAGTTTTGTCAGATAGCTCTTGATAACATTCCATGGCTTGCGGGGTCACATATCCTCTGACTTGTTTTTTACCTTTGTCTTTTTGTTTGTCTCTGAAACGTTTCTGTTTTTCAGCGTTAACGCTGCGTTTAACTGTGCTCATATTGTTTTAATCGTCATTCGTATAGGCTTAAATTGAACAAAAGTAAAATATATCACTGTTCAGAGTTGTTTAGCGTACAACTGTTCGCTAAATTACCCCTCTCAGATTATTAAGGCAATATATAGAATGACAGAACAACAAAATAGTTTCACTAGAGAAGAACTTTTATCTTGTAGTACAGGTGAATTATTCGGGCCAGGGAATAGCCAACTTCCAGCGCCAAATATGTTGATGATGGATCGCATTGTCGAGATCCATGAAACTGGAGGGGCTCATGGTAAAGGTTACATAGTAGCGGAGCTTGGTATCACGCCTGACCTTTGGTTCTTCGCGTGCCACTTTCCCGGTGATCCTGTTATGCCAGGTTGCTTAGGTTTAGACGCAATGTGGCAATTAGTTGGGTTTTTCCTAGGTTGGTCTGGAGGACCAGGTAAGGGAAGAGCATTGGGTGTGGGTGAAGTTAAATTTAAAGGACAAGTGCTGCCTACCGCTAAAAAAGTAACCTACCGAATTGACTTGAAGCGTGTGATTAAACGTAAACTGTTTATGGGTTTAGGCGATGGTACAGTTGAAGTGGATGGCAGAGTGATTTATGAAGCTAAAGACTTAAAAGTAGGTCTGTTTCAAGATACTAGTAGCTTTTAATTAAATAATTAAAGCCCCTTTATTTTACCGAAGGGGCTTATTTATTATCCATAAACTTAGCCTCACACTTAGTCTCACATTTAGCCTCACACTTAATATCGCACTCTTATACCTCTGATACCTTTTGGCAATCTAGCGAATCATTTATATGCGGTATTTGAGATTTAAAAATAAAAATTTTTCTGCTGAGGGGCGCTTTGTAGCTATTGAGTAACCTTTAGAGTGTATGTCTTTTTTTAGTTGTTTCTCAATTTTTTCTCAGTTTTTTCTCGGTTAATTCTCAATTTTTTCTCGGTCACTTACTCACTGCGTTATATGTACTCTTGATAGCTAGCATTTTGATAGTCACGATCTTGATAACTATAGCTTTAATAACTATTTTTCTGATTTGATGATCACGTTAGTCATACAACGCGGGTAACAATCTTAATAAGACTTTATAGCTATAATGCGAAACTTCAGTAACAAAAAACCCGCCTAAAGGCGGGTTAGCAAGAAAAAATTAATAGCGGTGCTAAAAATTGTGCCCTAAGAATTGAGCGACGCTTTCAGAATTATTCTTAAAGCGTCTCCAACCTAGAATAACTAGTCCGAAACCTAATATCCAAGTCACACTAGCACCCTGTCGTTCTCTGTTTATTGTATCGACAGCTGCGTCGCAGTTATCTATTTCACCGCCGGGGATTGGCTCTAGTTTGACTGCTGTGACTAATTCAACTTGAACTGCATTACCTGCAGAATCAAGTATGATTTCGCCTCTTGAATCTCTCGCGGGACCTTGGTACAGAGCAGTTGCTGCTATTTGGTTGTTATCATTAATGCTGTTAGCTTGAACTATTGTATAAGGTGAATCGCAGCTGATTAGCTCTCTGACACCAAAAAACTCAGCAGTGGTAGTATCATACAAAAAACCTTCGTTACGACGACCAGTTAGAGAAGCATCAACTTCTCCATAGCCAACGACCAAACCATTATTATTGATATCTAAGGCAATGCTCGAAGAGCCCAAAAAGAAATCATCTGGAAAGTTTATCTCGCCTAACAGCATATCGTAGACAAAGAATTTTCTTCGGTTTGTGCCGTTAACGGATTTAACCTGAAAACCTACGACTAAGTTATCGTTATTGATATCTGCAGCCGAGCTGATCACATTTGATGACCGAGCAACATTGCTGTCTGGCTCTGGAGTGATGTTAATAATTTCGTCTTGATTAAATATTGCTGCAAAATTTCTGACAACAGTAACATCGTTTTCAGTATATTGGCCATTTGCGACGCCTACGGCAATTCCGTTATCGTTTATCGCCAATGCTTGACTACTGTAGTTAGTACTATCATCCGCGTCTGGCTCAAAAAGTATACCAAGCTGTTTAGTTTCTAGTAAATTCCCTTGCTCATCTAATTGCCAGATAAGGCCTCTTAATTGAGTGAAACTGGTGGCGGAGCTAGTAAACGAGCTAATAATATTGTTTACACAAGAGTCAAGCGGCACGTCTCCTCTCAACTCGTCATCTTCACAGTTAGCTAAATTTGTTTCTAGCGTTTCAGATATAAGTAGGGTTGACCCATAACCAATCACTTGATTACTTTCGTTAATTGCATAGGCTTCACTGATACCGCCGGCCAGTACTTCTGGTGCCGGTAAACCAATAACAGTATTTCCAAAATTAACAAATGCTCGTGTACCGAATTCATGCAATACAAAAGTGGCGTCTTCACCGTTTTCAAATGTGTAGTCAAGTTTACTGTAAAAACCTTCACCACTGCCTACTGAAAAACCTGAATCGTTAATATCTCTGACTATGGTAGTTGAATTGAAAGTAAACTCATTATTTGGTTCAGAACGTTGATCAAAACCAGCAATATAACTCGTGCTATTTTCTGAGGCTAAATAACTTACTGTACTGGCAATCTGCTGAGAACTCTGTGTGCCATCAGCAGCGCTTATTAAGGCCAACAATATTTCATAATCAGCACTATTGATATTACCGTTTCTGGCCGACTCAACGTCAGTTAGAACGTTCATTAACGCTGCTGAATCAAAATCTAGTAAATCTAGGTCGATTGGAACATTAAACGCAGCGCTCACGTTGACGGTGATGTTGCCGTCTTCACCGATTGCGCTGGGGAAACTGCTTTGTCCTTCACTGGTAACAGGTAATTCCACTACTGTATACCTAGCTGCTTGGCTAACAGGAGCTACTATGAGGGCTAAAGATAATGTGGCGGCCAGCCTTGTTTTAGTCATGTATAATTAATCCTACTTACTACTGATATGTTAGATGGTAACGTTTATTCACTATCCACTATTTGGTCATACCTTCAATCTCATCCCACCTTTCATACGTTTGCTTTAGCATTTGTTCTGCATCAGCTAAATCTGCAAGTACTGGATCTGATTTTGACGCGTCTTGTGTAAAAAAGTTGGGATCGTTTACTAATGTTTGTAAACCTTCAACCTTCGTTTCAAAACTTTCAATTTTCAAAGGTAACGACTCTAATTCAAGTTGTAACTTATATGATAACTTCTTACCCTTTGCTTCTGGCATATTGCCTTTAGGACTCTGAAGTTTCGATTTAGTTTCAGTTTGTGTTGTCTTTTGCGCTGTCTTTTGTGTCAGCTGCTGTGAATACCAATTGCTGATATCAGTGCAGCCGCCTACAAACTCTCTCACAACTCCATTGCCTTCAAAGAAATAACTGGATGTAACTACGTTATCAACAAATTCTCTATCGTGACTAACTAAAACCACCGTACCTGGGTAACTGCATATGGTGTCTTCTAATAATTCAAGTGTTTCCACGTCTAAGTCATTTGTTGGCTCATCTAGAATGAGCATGTTACTCGGCCTTAACATCAATTTTGCTAGCAACAGACGATTTTTTTCACCACCTGATAAAGACTTAACTGGAGAATTAACTCTTTCAGGCGTAAACAAATAGTCCTGTAAATAGCTCATAACATGCTTTGTTTTGCCATTTATGGTGACTTCACGTCTACCATCAGCAATAGCGTCGATAACTTTAAGTTCACCATCTAGCTGGTCACGGTGTTGGTCAAAATATGCCACTTCAAGTTTTGAACCTGATTTCACCACACCTGATGTCGGGGACAGTTGGCCTAACAACAGCTTGATTAAAGTACTTTTACCACAGCCATTTGGACCCACTAAGGCTAATTTTTCGCCTCTTTGTATGGTTGTCGTTAATGAGCCAACGATCAGCTTCTCGGCAATGGTGTAATGTAAGTCTTCTGTTTCGAAAACAATTTTTCCTGAACTCTTAGATTCACTCACGCTAACTTTGGCTGTGCCTAACTTGTCAGCTCTTTGTGAACGTTCACTTCTTAGTGCTTTGAGAGCACGAA
>Ga0222645_100439_pt1 | contig 23767 bp, 18 predicted proteins | sample AntAcemetagen292_FD_179881 | JGI IMG/M metagenome (GOLD analysis project Ga0222645, IMG submission 179881) | Saline water microbial communities from Ace Lake, Antarctica - #292 | ecosystem: Environmental > Aquatic > Non-marine Saline and Alkaline > Saline | place: Antarctica: Ace Lake | collected...
GCGACAAAGGGAAATTCAGGTGCAGGCTCGTCCAACATCGGTGCCAACAAATGTCCCTCCATATGATGAACACCAACAGCAGGTTTGTTCCAAGCATAAGCTAAGCTACGCGCCACCGACGACCCCACCAATAGAGCACCCACTAAACCGGGCCCCTTGGTAAATGCAATACCGTCTATATCAGCAGCGCTACAATTTGCCTCTTTTAACGATTCTCTGATCAGAGGCACTAACTTTCGAACGTGATCTCTAGATGCCAGTTCTGGGACAACACCCCCATAATCGGCATGCAATTTTACTTGGCTATACAATTGATGCGCTAATAATCCTTGCTGCTCATCATAAATGGCCACACCTGTCTCATCACAAGAGGTTTCAATACCTAATACACGCATATTTAATTTCTAACAAAAATGTTTCAAACTGTCGTTATTCTACTGATTAGCAGTCAAACCTCCAATTTAATATGACATTTGTTTGAATTAATCAGGGTTTTAGTCCATCAAGACTTTACATCCTTAGAGGATATGAATACAATTCCGCACCATTTTTAACCGAGCTGGCTATTCATTATACCGGCACGATATAGTTTTTATTTTTGAGGTAAGAGTTTAATGCCAATCGTTAAAGTAAGAGAAAACGAACCTTTTGATGTTGCATTGCGTCGTTTTAAACGTTCATGTGAAAAAGCAGGTGTACTTTCTGAAGTTCGTCGTCGCGAATTTTTTGAAAAGCCTACTTGGGAACGTAAGCGTAAGAAAGCTGCCGCTAAGAAACGTCTTTTGAAGAAGTTGTCTCGCGAAAACGCTCGCCGCATCAGATTGTACTAAGCCTCTTATAAAGCGTGTTGTTGACAGCGCGCTTTAAGTCGTTTTATCACACATCCTTTTCCCCGTTTTCAATGAGTCATTCCATGTCCTTATTAGATGATTTAAAAAATGCACAAAAAGATGCAATGCGCGCTAAAGACAAAATTCGTCTTGGTACTATTCGCATGGCTTTATCTGCTGCAAAGCAACATGAAATCGACGGACGTATTGATCCCAATTATATAGCTCTCGATGATGACGGTATTCTTGCAATATTAATCAAGATGGTAAAGCAACGAAAAGATGCAGCAAGTCAATATGAGACGGCGGGTCGTCAAGATTTATTGGATATAGAGTTAGCAGAGATTGTTATTTTGCATGACTTTTTGCCCAAAGCGCTTAGTGAAGAAGAGCTTGATGCTCTAATTATACAAGCAATGGCAGATTCAGGCGCGTCGAGTATGCAGGACATGGGTAAAGTTATGTCTTGGCTGAAACCTAAAGTTCAAGGCCGAGCTGATATGGGGCAATTAAGTGGTAAAATAAAAGCCAAACTTAATTCTTAGTTAGCCCACATACAGTTTAGTATTTCACAAACCGCACTTTGATGCGGTTTGTTTGTTTTAGTACTTAAATTTACTACGTTATATGGCATCATATTCGGCCATTTTTGTTAATTGAGAAGGTATAATGTCTGGTCGTATCCCCCGCGAGTTTATTGATGACATTATTGCTCGTACAGATATAGTTGAACTCATAGACAGTCGTGTTCGTCTTAAAAAGGCCGGCCGTAACCATCAAGCCTGTTGTCCTTTTCATGATGAGAAAAGTCCTTCTTTTACTGTTAGTCAAGATAAACAATTTTATCACTGCTTTGGCTGTGGTGCCCATGGCAACGTTATTTCATTTTTGATGGAATTTGACCGACTAGAATTTCCAGAAGCTATCGAAGAACTGGCGCAATATCATAGTATCGAAGTGCCGCGAGAAAAAGGCGGAGCTCCTCCTCCTTCAGCTGCGCAAAAACAACAAAAAGAAAATGATTACGAATTGATGGAAAAAGTAACCAAATATTTTGCCCAGCAACTCAAAGTGCATCCTGATAAAGACAAAGCAGTCAGTTACTTAAAAAATCGTGGGCTTAGTGGCGAAATAGTCAAAGCCTTCGATATGGGTTATGCACCACCAGAATGGGATTCAGTACTAAAGACCTTTGGTAAAAGCCCTGTTTATCAAGAGCAGCTACTTGAATTAAAACTCATCACTGAAAATGACAATAGGCGTCGCTTTGACTTTTTTCGTGACCGTATTATGTTCCCAATTCGTGACAAACGTGGCCGAGTTATAGGTTTTGGTGGCAGAGTGTTGGAAGACGGAGGTCCTAAATATCTGAACTCACCCGAAACCCGCATATTTCATAAAGGTCATGAGCTGTACGGTTTTTATCAGGCCAAGCAAGCCCATCGAAATTTAGCTCGTGTGATGATTGTCGAAGGATATATGGATGTGGTTGCACTTGGACAATTTGGTATCGACTACGCCGTTGCATCCCTCGGTACCGCTACTACACCAGAACATATTCAAATGTTGTTTCGCGCCACCAGCGAAGTGGTGTGTTGCTACGATGGCGACCGTGCGGGACGAGAAGCGGCTTGGCGAGCTTTAGAAAACGCTTTACCTTATCTAAAAGACGGGGTGGAGATGAAATTTCTATTTTTACCTGATGGCGAAGACCCAGATACATTAGTGCGTAAGATTGGTAAGGAAGCTTTTGAAGAAAAGCTAAAGAACGATGCTGTTCCCTTGTCTAAGTTCTTTTTTGATAACTTGTTACAGCGTCATCACGTAGGGAGCATCGAAGGTAAAGCGGCGTTAAAAGCTGAAGCTATGCCGTTAGTTCAGCAAATAGTAGGCGATAATATTCGAGAAATTTTATTATCTAACCTGAGCGACTATATGGGTGACCAAAATAAACACAAATATGACCGTGATGTTGCGCAAGCTAATCTTCGAAAAGCGCCTAAAAAGTTAGATTTCAATACACCCAACAAAAGCACCATATCGCCAGTACGCATGATGATCAGATTATTGTTAGACGATCCGGGATTGGCAATAAAATGTGAAGCCGCTGATCCAACACCCCTAGCATCAGTAAACATACCAGGTATACCGATGTTGATTGAACTGTATCAGTTTTGCTCAAGCAAACCTCAAGCAAATACAGCCCAAGTCTTAGAACACTTTCGTGAGCATCCACAAAGCCCTCAGTTAGCAAAGTTAATGATGTGGGAGTACGCTGAGCAAAATCAAGCTGTCGTATTTGAAGATAGTTTTGCTAAATTACTGGACTGGCACTTACAAAGTCGCATGGATGAACTGTTTTCTAAGTCTAGGGTTAGCAAATTAACCGATGAGGAGAAACAAGAGCTCAACATTCTTATAAAAGAACAAAGGTAACTATGTAAAAGAATAAAGATGATCTTGTAAAAGAACAAAAATGACCCAACATCTAGTCCAATGCATAGCTAATCTGCTATACTGGCTAATTCGCTAACACCGAAGTAAATACAAAGTACTTACTGGGTATATTAAGCAAGCCACAGCGTAAATCCTCTCCGAAGAGAGGTTTTGATGAATATTAATCTAATTCGAGAAGCGTAAGTTATATGGTGCAAAGCAAGCAGTCGCAGATAAAACTCCTTATTGCCAAAGGTAAAGAACAGGGCTATTTGACTTTTGCGGAAGTTAACGACCATCTTCCACAAGACATTGTCGATTCAGATCAGATGGAAGATATTATCCGTATGATCAACGACATGGGTATCAAAGTGTTCGAAACAGCTCCTGATAAAGATGAGCTTCTGATGCAAGAAAGTGATACTGATGATGAAGCCGCTGAAGCCGCTGCTGCAGCTCTTGCTACAGTAGAAAGCGAAATAGGCCGCACAACTGATCCGGTACGTATGTACATGCGTGAAATGGGTACAGTTGAGCTTCTAACGCGTGAGGGCGAAATTGTTATCGCCAAACGTATTGAAGAAGGTATCAATCAGGTTCAATGCTCTGTTGCAGAATATCCCGAAGCCATTACTCACTTGCTCGACCAGTGGGATATGTTCGAGGCTGAAGAAATTCGACTCAGCGACATTATTATTGGTTTTGTTGATCCAAACGAACAAGATGTAGCGCCTACCGCCACTCACGTTGGTTCTGAATTGTCTGCTAAAGAACTAAAAGAAGAAGATGGCGATGATGACGACGAAGACGAAGAGGAAGAAGACACAGGGCCTGATCCTGAATTAGCCCGTGAAAAGTTCACAGCACTGCGTCATCAATATGAAAAAGCGCGTGATGTTATCGACGCAAAAGGCCGCTCACATAAAGAAGCTCGTGTTCAAATTAACGAACTAAGTGAAGTGTTTAAAGAATTCAGACTCACACCCAAGCAGTTTGACCGCATGGTTAAAAACATGCGCAGCATGATGGACAGAATCCGAGTGCAAGAACGCATAGTGATGAAACATTGTGTGATCACAGCCAAGATGCCGAAAAAAGACTTTATAAAAGCTTTTGCTGGTAACGAAACGTCAACTGTTTGGTTATTTAAAATACTTGACTCTAATTTGCCTTATGCAGAGGAAATGAGAGAGCATCAAGAAGAACTTGAACGCGCAATTAGCAAGATGAACACGGTAGAAAATGAAACCGGATTGATCATTGCTGATATCAAAGACATCAACCGTCGTATGTCGATTGGTGAAGCCAAAGCACGTCGTGCTAAAAAAGAAATGGTTGAAGCTAACTTACGTTTAGTTATTTCTATCGCGAAAAAATATACGAACCGTGGTTTACAATTCTTGGACCTTATTCAAGAAGGTAATATTGGTTTGATGAAAGCGGTAGATAAGTTTGAATACCGCCGTGGTTATAAATTTTCAACTTACGCCACTTGGTGGATACGTCAGGCAATCACTCGTTCGATTGCTGACCAAGCGCGTACCATCCGTATTCCTGTGCATATGATTGAGACGATCAATAAGCTTAACCGTATCAGCCGTCAGATGCTTCAAGAAATGGGACGTGAACCGACACCTGAAGAATTGTCAGAACGCATGTTAATGCCTGAAGACAAAATTCGTAAGGTCTTGAAAATTGCTAAAGAGCCTATTTCAATGGAAACCCCTATCGGTGATGACGAAGACTCACATTTAGGTGATTTCATCGAAGACAGCACCATAGTACAACCCTTGGACTCAGCCACAGGCGGCAGCTTAAAAGATGCTACCCAAGAAGTGCTTGCTGGTTTGACTGCTCGTGAAGCAAAAGTACTAAGAATGCGCTTTGGTATCGATATGAATACTGACCATACACTTGAAGAAGTGGGTAAGCAGTTTGATGTAACCCGTGAACGTATTCGCCAAATCGAAGCAAAGGCACTGCGCAAATTGCGTCACCCAAGTCGTTCTGAGCAGTTAAAAAGCTTCTTAGACGATTAGTAGAAATAAAGATGATTAAAAGCCCTGATAATTAATATTGTCGGGGCTTTTTTGTTTAATCAGCAAGGTTGGCCAATCCGTATACCTTTTTACTACGAATTAATTAGCGACTTTACTGTCCTAATCTGGTCCGTAGTCACCTTATTATAAGATTATTTTTTTATGCGTTTATTAAATCTTTCATCATCAAGTTCTAATTTTTTATTCAAACGTTTAATAGTATCCAGCTTGATACTCAGTCTAATCCTAGGCTTTTCAGGGTGTAGTAGTATCGGCTTCAAAGACTTATTTTCTGATTACGCTACACAGCTTAAAGATGCCAGAGCGGCTCAATTAAAAGGTGATTTTAAGACTGCTGCTACATTAATCACTGAGCCTCAAGCAGCGCAAAATAATTATACTTTAAACCTACTTGAAAAAGCGCGTTTACATTTCTTAGGGAATGACTGGGCACAAAGTCGCAAGGACTTTAGCTTAGTGTCCCAAGTACTAGATTTACAAGCAGTCAAAGCAAAACTGAGGCTAAGTCGGGGTGTATCTAAGGTGGCATCTTTAGTCAGTAGCGACAATGTGATTGCCTATCAAGTTTCAGCTTATGAACAAACCATGCTGCATAGCTATCAAGCTTTAAATTACTTATTTTTAGGCGAGCTTGAAGGGGCTTTAGTTGAAGTGCGTCGCGCGAACTTAGTTCAAGAGAATGCTTTACGAGAAAATCAGCAAGCTCTTGACAAAGACAACCTGAACTTTGATAAAAAGTCTTTGAAACAAGCGTATCCGTCTATGTCAGCCATGATTGGAGATATTAAAAACGGTTTTCAAAATGCTTATACTTTTTACTTGTCTGGCTTACTGTATGAAGCCGCCTCACAGCCTGATGACGCTTATATTGACTACAAACGGGCTTTAAAAATATATCCAAGTAACCATTATCTACAAAAAGATGTACTACGCCTAGCCACTCAACTCGGCATGACCGATGACCTCGCATTATTTACGGCTAAATATGGTGCTTACCAAGCATCTACAATGACTAATAGTGGAGAGCTGGTTGTCTTGCTGGAAAACGGCGTAGTTAGCCCTAAACAAGAAGTGTCGATTGACTTGCCAATATTTAGTGGTGCTGGCCAGCCGCGATTTTTTAGCTTTGCCTTGCCTGTTTATAATGGAACACTTATAAAGTATCCAACCTTAACCATCAATCAAGCAGAGCGAACTTATACATCTGAACAAATTGTAAGACTACAATCTCTGGCTTCTAAACAACTGCAACAACAAATGCCCGGTTTAGTCGCGCGCCAAGCCCTGCGGTTAATCGCGAAAGAAAAATTACGTGACACTATGAGTCAAAAAGGCGGCGATATTGGTAATATTTTAGCCGTTTTATATAACGTCGCTTCAGAACAAGCCGATACGCGAAGCTGGTTGACCTTACCTGACGAAGTACAGATATTACGACTGTCGTTACCCCCAGGCAAACAGACAATAGAACTTAACCTTGCTGGTAAAACTGAGTTAATTGAAGTTAATATCCAAGCTAAGCGTATTAGCTTGATAAATTTTACAACTATTGGAAACTTTCAAAGTCATAAGGTTACCCAATTATGACAAAAATTTTTTGAAGCCGCTTTAGAATAACTTTGAAGTAACTTTGAAGTAACTTTGAAGCAGGAACTAAAATTGATTTGTATCGCTATTGATATCATTGTCCTGCATGCCCACATTATGAGCAGGTGGAGTTAATAATAGGTCGCTTGTATTGCGAGCAACAAGAAAACCAATAGAATTAAATATGAGGATAAACTTGATGAAAAAATTACTGCTAGTAGGTGCTATAAGCTTATCAATAAGTTTGCTCACGGGTTGCGCCAATAACCCAGTTGTTAGTTATGGTGATGCTAACGCCGTTGAAACCACTAATATAAATTTTGGCTCTACGGATCTACAAAAAATAGCGGATCAAATGACAGACTCTCTGATCCAGTCACCAGTGGTTGGTACCATGACTGCTAATAAACGCCCTATTGTGTTTGTTGATACAGTTAAAAACAAAACCAGTGAACATATTGATACCGAGTCACTCACCGATTCAATCTCAACTCAATTATTGCGCTCTGGTAAGTTTCGTTTTGTGGATATGACTAAAGTGGGTGCGGTGCGTGAACAACTCAACTATCAAAATGAAGGTGCTTTAGTCAACCCAAATAAAGCGCTTCAATTTGGTAAACAAGTGGGCGCTGAGTATATGTTGTATGGCAACTTAGCCAGTATAGTCAAAACCAATTCAGATAAATCAGATGTATATTACAAATTCACTATGCGCTTAATGGATCTAGAAAGTGGCTTAGTTGAATGGGCAGATGAAACTGAAATACGTAAAACTAGTAGTAAAAAATTATTAGGCTGGTAAATTTAAATTCTGTTTATGTGTTTGTAAATTTATAAGTTTGCGAACATTAAACTAAAAATTAAGCCAACCATTAAATTAACCGTTAAGGTAGAAAGACGAAAATATGAAAGCGCTATTAGTTTGCCTCATCCTATTAGTTGGGCGTATGCCCTTAGCTTCTGCTGATTATGAGCGTAACCAAGCAGTACCTGTTGATAAAGTACTATTTGGTAGTATCACCTCGGTTCGTCAAATATCTGCAATAGAATTGGCTGAAGATCGTAATCAAGGCTGGAAAGTGTTTGGGGGTGCCCTCATTGGTGGCAGCGTAGGTAATCAATTTGGTAGCGGCAGCGGTAGAGCCCTGAGTACTATATTGGGTGCTATGTTAGGCGGTTCCATCGCTAATGACAGCCAGACACACAGCAAACAAGTGACGGTCCAGTTAGTTGAGTTGATGCTCAGTATTGATAATGATGGCGAGTACATGGTGGTACAAGATTTTGACCCAGCTATGCGGTTTCAGGTGCAAGACAAGATCCGTATGATTTATTTAGCAAATGGCTCTGTGCGTATAGATAAACAATTTTAATTAAACGACTAATCAAAATATACCATCTTGAGCACTCCAGATAACTGAAAATCATCCCAAAGCAATAGTCAAATAAAAAGCCTCAGTAAGTTTGCTGGGGCTTTTATTTGACTGTGATTTTACAACAAAAATTTACCTACAAATAAGTCATTACTGAACTAGCTGATATATGTTTAGCGACAAACAGAAAAACATATGCTTTTGTCCGTCACCGGAGCTGACTTATTTACGACTTACTGACATAGGTATAAGCTAGCATCAATTCAGTTCAATAAACATAATCTCGCAGCAACGCATACCAATAAATAACGCTTAGTTATCATCGCCTTTTTGATAGGGCATACTAATTTCTAATTCTTGTATTTGTTTCGCCCGCGCATTAGGTGAGCCTGTATTTCTAGCAAGCAGATAATAGGCTGTAGGCACGATATACAAAGTTAAAAAGGCTGAAACAGTCACGCCTGCGAATATCACCATACCAATCACTGTTCTGCTTTCAGCACCCGCACCTGTGGCTAAAACCAGTGGTAGTGAACTAAAAATAGTAGTGAAACCAGTCATCACTATAGGGCGTAACCTTTGAGTTGCCGCTTTACGTAAAGCTTCTTCAAATTCGACTCCCGCATCTCGTAGCTGATTAGCAAACTCAACGATCAAGATACCATTCTTAGCAGCTAAACCAATCAACATCACCAGCCCTATTTGGCTGTATATATTTAAAGACATACCCGCAAAGTATAAGCCAATAAATGCGCCAACTAGAGCCAGAGGCACAGTTAACATAATCACTAAAGGATGGATCCAATTTTCAAATTGGGCAGCTAAAACCAAGTACGTGATCGCTAAGGCGAGCGCGAAGATAAACAAAATTGAGCCGCCTGACTCCTGATACTGCTGCGACTCTCCCTTATAATCAAGCGCCACTTCATCAGGTAGTTCAGTATCTACAATGTTACGCAAATATTCTAAAGCTTCACCTACGGTATAACCATCAGCTAGGTTGGCACTAATAGTAATACTGCGCATTCTATTGTATCGATTGAGCCTTGATGAGGTAGCGTTTTCACCCACAGTTAATAAATTATCCAAGGGGATTAATTGATTAGACTGCGACGAACGCACATAAATATTCTCAATACTCGAAGGACTGCGGTAATCTGCTTCCCAACCTTCCATGATCACATCATATTCTTGGCCTTTATCAAGAAAAGTTGATACCCGCCTTTGACCTAACATGGTTTCAAGAGTACGGCCTATGTCACTAATAGACACACCTAAATCTGCGGCACGGTTTTTATCAATATTGACCAATAACTGCGGCCACGTTTCTTTATAGTCAGAGTCTATGCGCACTAAGTTGGGATTTTCTCGCGCCTTAGTTAATACAATGTCGCGCCATTCCACTAGCTCTTCATAAGTATTACCTTGCAACACAAATTGTACTGGTCGGCCAAGTCCACGCCCACCAATACCACTGCGCATCACCGCAAAAGCAGTAACGTCAGGGATACTCACTAATTTACCGCTGATTTCATCCATCAAGTCAAAGGTAGACCCCTTCTTATCTGGGCCAATAGGTGTGCCTACGATAGCAATACCGGCAGTGCCGCCAAAACCAGGGGTACGCACAATAATACGATCAGCTTCACCGGTTGCTGTATAGGGCAGTAATATGTTTTCTATTTTTTTCAAGTTAGCAGCATTAGCTTCAAAACTCGACCCTTCTGCACTTTGCATAAGTATAAAAAAGTTGCCCCTGTCTTCTTTAGGCACAAACTCACCGGGTATCACTTGTACCAGTTTAAATAAGGCTATGATGCTACCAATCACCAATAAACTCATTAACCAAGGCTGATGCAAGGTAGTACCCAAACCATTAAAATAACCTTGTTCAACTTTTTTAAACTTGGTATCCACCCAGTGCGCAAACCCTGAAGGTGTTGTACGTTTTTTCAGTAGCTTAGAACACATCATCGGAGACAGCGTTAAGGCAGTAACACTAGAAAAAGCGACCGCTGCGGCGATGGCTAAAGCGAATTCAGTAAACAACCGACCGATATTACCTTGCAAAAATACCAAAGGTACAAACACTGATATCAAGACTAACGTGGTAGCGATTACCGCAAAACCTACTTCTCTTGCCCCTCGATAAGCAGCCAAAATTGGCGGTTCGCCCATCTCTATGCGCCGAGAAATATTTTCCAACACCACTATGGCATCGTCAACCACTAAACCTATCGCTAACACCATCGCTAACAAGGTTAATAAGTTAATCGAAAAGCCTAAGGCGTACATCACGATAAAAGCTGAAACCAAAGACACTGGCACAGTCACGGCAGGAATAAGCGTCGCCCGAATATTACCTAGGAATACATAGATAACTAACACCACCATCAAGATAGCAATCGCCAAAGTTTCATATACTTCATTAATTGACGCTTCAATAAACACCGAAGAGTCATAACTTGAGACAATAAAAATATTATCTGGCAGGGTTTGTTCGATAAGTTGAATGGCAGCTTTTGCGGCTCTAGCCACTTCGAGCGTGTTTGCCTTTGATTGTTTAACAATGCCTAAACCGATCATGTTTACGCCACCACCACGAAATTCTGTTTCGTCGTCTTCAGCGCCTAATTCAACTCGTGCCACTTCTTTTAATTTAACTAGATAACCATCAGCGCTGGCTTTAACGGTTAGATTCGAAAAGTCTTCAGGAGTCAGAAAACTCCTGGCCACTCGCACTTCAAAATCTCGGTCGATAGATTCCACTTCGCCAGCAGGTAGCTCAACATTTTCAGAACGTATAACATTTTCGATATCGGTGACTGTGATATCTCTAGCAGCCATGGCGTTTCTATCTAGCCACACCTTCATAGCATATCTGCGGCCACCACCTAATTGCACACGTGCAACCCCTTCTGCCACTGATAAACGATCAACTACAAATCTATCTGCATAGTCTGTTAATTCCATCACCGACAAGTTGTCGCTACGCAAGTTGTACCAAACAATAACGTCTTCGTCTGAGTTTGATTTAGACACTTCAGGTGGATCAGCTTGATCAGGCAAGTTGTTTAATACTCGACTAACCCTTTCTCGCACATCGTTTGATGCCGCATCAATATCTCTGGATAAATCAAACTCAATACTGATAGCTGAACGGCCATTACGGCTACTAGATTCAATATTTTTAATCCCTTCTATGCCACTAATGCGCTCTTCTATTAGCTGCGTGATGCGAGTTTCTACAATCGACGCTGAAGCTCCAGGATAATTAGTGTTAATAGAAACGATGGGAGGATCGATATCAGGGTATTCACGTAACGACAATAAACTGATAGAAACTACGCCAAAAACTACCAATAACAAATTAACGACCGATGCAAAAACAGGACGTTTAACTGCGATATCTGACAGAAACATAATCTACTCCTTTATCTCATCTATCTGGTTTATTTTACCTATCCCAGCGGTCACAGTTGTTTTGTCTATTACATCTAGTCCATCTATCGCATCAGCATTCAAAATTTTCACTTTTGAGCCATCTCTTAGCTTCAAAGCGCCTTCGACCACCACCAGCTCGCCTTTTTCCAAACCCGAAACAATTTGCACAATACCAGGTTTACGTAGGCCTATTTTCACCTGCTTTTTTGTCACTACGGCATCGTTAACCACAAACACGAAATGCTTATCTTCTACTGGAACTAAACTAGCTTCAGGAAGAACCAAAGTAGTCAGTAGTTTTTTCTGCAAGTTTATCTGCAACAACATACCGGGGCGTAGTTTAAAATCTTGGTTGTTGATATTGGCACGGATCTGGATCGCACGAGTAGCAGGATCAACCCTAGATCCTATACTGACTATTTTGCCTTCAAATGTTTTATCTGGATAAGCAATAGAAGTAGCACGAATATTTTGATCGATAGCCACACTAGGCAAGTGAACTTCGGCAATATTAAAATCAACCTTGATAATAGATAAATCATCCAAGGTGGTAATAGCGTCACCCGGCCTGACTAATGCTCCTACACTGACTTGTCGCAGACCCAATAAACCATCAAAAGGTGCCCTTACTTCAAGCGCTTGCATTTGAGTTTTCAAGACATTCATTTCTGCTATCAATGCGTTAACCTTGGCTTGCTGTTCATCCAACAGCTGCTCAGACGCAACATTATTTTTAGCAAGATTAGTGACTCGATTTAATTGGCGGTTGGCTTCTTGTAAATCAACGTCTAAAGCTGCTAATCGTGCTTTTTCTTCTAAGTCGATTAAAGTCAGTAATACTTGACCCGTTTTAACCCTATCACCGTCATCAAAATTAATTTTATAAACAATATCTGACGTTTGCGTGGTTATAAGTACCGACTCATTTGCCCTACCTGTGCCTAAAGCTTCAACAATCACCTCAAACTCTTCCTCAGCAGTGCGATACACTTTGACTAACGTGGCATTGGGTTGTCTAACTTGTTGAGAGACATCCTTTGGCAGATACAAAAACGCCACTAAGCCAAAGCACAATACAACGGCAATTAGCAGAGGAGAAAATTTTAACCCTTTAGACATTTGATGACCTATTTAAATATAAGATTAAGTGGGACCTTTGAAGCAATTGAAGACAACTGGCCCTTACAACTGATTCTGTCGGAGCATAAGATTGACGTGATAGTCGTTTATGACAACATCATCAATTTACGTGATATTTTGCTTAACAGACTACTAAGAGTCGTAACAATTCTTGTATTTGGGAGCAATACAAACATCCCCACCCACCCTATGAGCTGGAAAAACGTATTATATACACAAACCTAACCCTTCGCTGTAGCCTATCTTATAAAATCAAACATTCAGCTTTTAGCTATCAAAAATTATCTAAGTAACGGTGAGGCTTACTCTCTTATAGATAACAAAGTTGAACTAACGCTCAACGCATCGCTCATAATCCCCCTTAGAAAAACAGGAACATTGAATTCAGCAAGTAATTGTTTATCGCTATAAATCAAACTAAATAGCTCGGCTCTAAGCTTGCAGATGAATTGTCTGACTGACTGACTGACTGACTGACTGACTGACTAACTAAAAGTATCTTCTATTTCAGCATGGATACAATACAAAACCAGTGGGGCTTATCTGATTAACCTGCTTAATACAAAACCAGAACGAGAGGAATGAGTAAGTAGCTTTAATCTAATTGAGCAGCGCAAAACGCGTCGTCAGTTAGGATGATTTTTCATTAAACGTCGCCTAAAAGCAGCGAACATTCATAAAATTACTAGTGCCGTATCAACACGTTTAATAGTCATTACGCGACTTTTGGCAACTAAAGCCAGCAAATAACAGTATAATCAAGGAATATACGATTTTTAGAGATTATTCCTATGCCCCAATACAGTGCTCCAATAAAAGATATGCAATTTTTACTACATGATTGGTTAAATTTGTCGGAACATTATGAAAAATTAGGACTAGAAGACTTTGATCAGGAACTGGTCAATGAAATCTTACTGCAAGGCGCAAAATTTGCTGAAGAAATCATTGCGCCACTAAATCGAGAAGGTGACGAGCAAGGCGCTAAGCTTATTGACGGCAATGTCACTACTCCTGATGGGTTTGCAGCGGCGCATAAAGAATATACAGCAAATGGTTGGAATGCGATGTTGGGAAACGCTGATTTTGGAGGGCAAGATTTACCCAATACTGTCGCGGTACCAGTACATGAAATGTTGAACTCAGCTAACTTAAGCTGGCGCTTAACAGGAATGCTTAGCGAAAGTGCCATATTAGCGGTTACAAAACATGCAAGTGATGAGCTCAAAAGTACCTATTTAGCCAAACTCATTTCTGGTGAATGGACTGGCACCATGTGCTTAACAGAGCCCCATGCCGGTACAGACTTAAGTTTATTAGGTACTAAAGCTACCCCTAATGAAGACGGTAGTTTTAGCATTACTGGAAGTAAGATATTTATATCTTCTGGCGATCACGATTGGACAGATAATATTATTCATTTGGTGCTTGCCAGACTCCCCGATGCACCTCCTGGAGTAAAAGGTATTAGTTTATTTTTAACTCCAAAATTTTTACCTCTTGGTGATGGAAGTATTGGCCAAAGAAATTTAGTGACGGTGGGCAGTATTGAGAAAAAAATGGGACTTAAAGCAAGCCCTACTTGTGTGATGCATTTTGATGATGCACAAGGATTTCTAGTAGGTGAAGCGAATAACGGCCTTGCCTGTATGTTTACCATGATGAATGACGCGCGATTCCAAGTGGGTCTGCAAGGTCTCGGTGTTGTCGAAGCATCCTATCAAGGTTCTTTGGAATACGCTCGGGAACGTTTGCAATCTCGTGCACCTCAAGGAATACAAGAGCCAAGCAAAAAAGCAGATCCGATTATCCATCAGCCTGATGTGCGTAAAATGTTATTGACTCAAAAAGCCATAGCCGAAGGCTGTCGAGCGTTATCCATGCTCTATGCTCAGCAGATGGATATAGAACGATTTGGTGTAGAGCAAGATAAGCACAAAGCAAAAAATGTTATTTCTTTTTTAACCCCGATTATTAAAGGTTTTATGACAGACATGGGTACCGAAATGAGTAATTTAGGCATACAGGTTTACGGTGGCCATGGCTATATCCGTGAATGGGGCATGGAACAGTTGGTTCGTGATGCCAGAATTGCTCAATTATACGAAGGTACTAACGGCATTCAGGCTCTTGATTTAATCTCCAGAAAGCTAGCACGTGACAAAGGCACTTTACTGGAAGACACTTTTGCTATGTTCAGCAGCAAAGTAGAACAGATAGCTAACACGGATATGCAGGTACAGGCATCTGCATTACTAACTGAGTGGTTTGCTACTGCAACAGAGTTAAAACAACAAAATGTGGTTGATTTAGCAGGTGCTGCCTACGACTTTATGAACTACAGCGCTTATTGTTTATTAGGTGTAATTTGGTTGAGTATGGCCGACACTGCAGAACGTTCAGATAATCCAAGTATCAAATTAGGTAAGAAGAATACTTGTGAATTTTATCTAAAAAGATTGCTACCAAGAAAAGACGCACTCAAAGCTAACTTGTTTGGTGGTGCTGACGATCTAATGGTAATGACTAATCGCGAGTTTGATTACCAATAAATACCAGTGTGAACGACAACTACACCCTTTAAGCCAATTGAACTTAAAAGGCGCTTGATATCACCATCAACCGCCTTTTAATTTTATGTAAATTACTTATGTAACTTCTTGTAAAATAATTATAAACCACTTGTAAACTAACTATTTCACCTTACAACTGAATCAATAAATAGAGCTAAAAATTTTAGTATTTCAATTCCATTTATTGAGTATAACGGTACTTATGAAATTTTCTTTTGCGGGTGCGTTCAAGTTACCGGTCACTAAAATTGATACACCTGCATATTGCTCGTCTTAGAAAGTGACAATTACTTGAGCTGTTCGCACGTAAGTTAAATTACAAATACACTGACTATTAGCCATTGCTATGACCTATCTGTATCTTCAAATTTTAGAGTTAATCAGTTTGCTTTATTAAACAAAAAACACTAATCTCGATAAGACAGCAAAGTGATATCAAAATAATATTAAAATGGAGTGTTTATGATTACTGAGAAAAAAGGGTTTTCAATTAATGGGTACTTGGCTTTTTTTGTTGTGCTACCCACATTGCAGGTTATTTTTGGGATGATGTTAGCAAACAAAATACTGATACCAGTGAGTATTGTTTGCTCTATTATTGTACTTATTTGCTGGGCTGGTTTTTTTATGGTGCAACCGAATCAGGCTAAAGTAATGACTTTGTTTGGTAGTTATGTAGGTACTGAAAAACGTAATGGCTTGCGTTGGACTATTCCATTTTTTATGCGTAAAACGGTTTCATTGCGAATTCGTAACTTCGAGTCAGCTAAAATAAAGGTTAACGATAACCTAGGTAATCCAATAGAAATTGCCACTATAGTGGTGTGGTCTGTGACAGATTCAGCTGAAGCGATGTTTGAAGTCGATAATTATGAGAGTTACGTCACCATTCAAACTGAATCAGCACTTCGTAATATGGCCAGCAGCTACAGTTACGATCCACAAGATGATGATAGTGCTGATATTGCACTACGCAGCCACCCTCAACATATTTCTGAAATATTGAAACAAGAAATTCAGGAACGTTTAGGTAGGGCTGGATTAACAGTACATGAGTCTAAAATAAGCCACTTGGCTTATTCACCAGAAATTGCCAGCGCGATGTTACAGCGACAACAAGCAACTGCAATTATTGCTGCTCGTAGTAAAATTGTTGAAGGGGCAGTAGGTATGGTCGAAATGGCACTCAACAGGCTCAAGTCACAAGGTGTTGTAGAGCTTGATGAAGAGCGTAAAGCTATGATGGTGAGTAATTTATTGGTTGTGCTATGTGGTGATAAAAATGTTCAACCAATAATCAATAGCGGCAGCTTGTATTAAAATTCAGTAAACGTTTTAATGAAATAAAATGAAAATCAGGCAACATCAAGTGAAAAGAGAGTACTTAGAACACTGGGAATATCATGTCTAAAAAAGCTTTTCCTCTGAGAATAAACGCTGACGTATTAGCGGGTATACAACGCTGGGCAGATGATGATCTGCGCAGCGTTAATGCACAAATAGAATATGTATTAAGAAATGCTCTGATTAAACATGGGCGAGTTAAGCTAGTTCAAAAAGTCATCACTGAAGTGGTTGATACGAGTGCACCAAAAACAAGTTAAGATGACGTTACGATCTACAAATTCTGAAGCCATCTTTTTAAAGCTCTGGCTTAATTGAATCACACTGGGCTGCATCACACTGGGCTGCATCACACTGGGCTGCATCAAATTAAACTGCATAAAACTAATCCGACCTAAACTTTTTTGTATTTACGCATAATGATTAACAAAGGTAGTAACAACAACCCCCATAGACTCACACCGCCAGAATCTTCGCGTATAACTATGACTTGAGGAGTTTCATATTCTTTGCTCTCAAGGGATAACAAATACAAATCTGCATCATTATTACCATCGTACACAGCCACTAATTCGTCGCTGTAAGCATCATATAACTCGATTAATACTTCATATTCAGCGGAAGAAAAACCGTTTAATAGTTCAGTTTCAACCACAAAGCTATCATCGTTGTTATCAGAAAAAATACTGAAGTTAGCGGTGCTGTGGTATTCCTTAAATACTTCGTCTTTGCCCAGGTATAGTCTGGCATATACTTCTGCTGAGCTATATTGAGTATCAGCATCAAACTCGACCGAAAAATAACTGAAATATCCATCTCTGTCGTCGTCACTATAAAACTCAACCCAAGCATCAAAAATCCAAAAGTCTTGATTGAAGGCTTTTACTTGTGGTCTAGCAGTTAATATTTTAGCTTGCGTATCTTTTTTACGGTGACTACTTGTGACAGCTTTTGAGCGAGCACTAGGTGTCACAGACAGCGCATTCGCTTGATCATACTCATAGGCTTTATAAATTACCCCACTCGTCTGCTCCAATTGTTTTTCAGTGGATTGAGTACTCCAACTCGTATTTTCGGTGTGCCATTGTGAACCCCATGCAACGCTTGATAAAAATAGGCTACTTAATATCAATGAACTTAAATTTTTCATCTTATTTTCCTTTCTGAACTTGCGCCCTTTTTGAACTTGCGCATAGTATCGAATGAAAAACATGAACAAAAACTGAAGGCTGACTTAATTAAGCTTAATAGTTATATTTAAAATAGATTGATATCATTAACACTAATTACTAAAAGCGATTGAATTGTTCGTATTAAGTCATTATCCAGCTAACACTTTACTGGTATATGATTTACTTAGTAAAAAGTTAAAATTTTGTTAATTTATAGAAGCCGTTAATGCAACGTTGCTTAAGTAATATACTCAAACTAGGAGAAGAATATGCAAAACAGTAATAATGATCATAAAGATGACAACAGTAAAAATACTGCACAAAGCGCTGGAAAATGCCCCGTCATGCATGGCTCAATGACTAGAAATTCAGGTGTTGCTAAAGCAAACCGTGATTGGTGGCCAAATCAATTAAACTTAAACATTCTTCATCAGCACTCCTCACGCTCTAACCCTATGGGAGAGTCGTTTAATTATGCCGAGGAGTTTAATAAACTTGATCTGGATGCTTTAAAAAACGATTTGTATGAATTAATGACAGATTCCAAAGACTGGTGGCCTGCCGATTACGGTCATTATGGTCCATTTTTTATCCGTATGACTTGGCACAGCGCAGGTACTTATCGCACGGGAGACGGACGTGGAGGTGCTGGCTCAGGCTCACAACGTTTTGCCCCTCTTAATAGTTGGCCAGATAACGGCAACCTTGATAAAGCGCGTCGACTCCTTTGGCCTATTAAGCAAAAATATGGGAATAAGATTTCTTGGGCTGATTTGATGGTGCTAACAGGTAACTGCGCACTTGATTCTATGGGATTTAAAACGTTTGGCTTTGCTGGCGGCCGTGAAGATATTTGGGAACCCGAAGAAGATATTTATTGGGGCTCGGAAGACGAGTGGCTTGGTGATAAACGCTACAGCGGTGATCGTGAGCTTGAAAACCCACTCGCAGCAGTACAAATGGGACTAATTTACGTTAATCCTGAAGGCCCCAATGGCACACCCGATCCACTTGCTTCAGCACGCGATATTCGCGAAACGTTTGCCAGAATGGCCATGGGTGATGAAGAAACCGTTGCTCTTACGGCAGGAGGACATACTTTTGGAAAATGCCACGGCGCAGCAGGCGAAGAGCATGTGGGCCCAGCCCCTGAAAGTGCTCCTATTGAAGAGCAAGGTTTAGGTTGGAAAAATAGTTTCGGCAGTGGTAAGGGTGAACATACTATCACCAGCGGTGTGGAAGGCGCGTGGACGACAGAGCCTACAAAGTGGGACAACGGCTACTTCGATATTTTACTTGGTTATGATTGGGAGCTAACTAAAAGCCCATTTGGGGCACAGCAATGGACGCCAACTGCAGCCTCTGCAAAAGGCACAGTACCAGATGCGCATAATCCAGCAAAAAGCTTTGCACCAATGATGACAACAGCTGATATGGCCTTAAAGTTAGATCCTATGTATGCGCCTATTTCTAAACACTTCCATGAAAACCCTGAAGTTTTTGCCGATGTGTTTGCCCGTGCATGGTACAAGCTGACTCACAGAGACATGGGGCCCATTTCACGCTATTTAGGTAATGATGTACCTGCAGAACAGTTGATATGGCAAGACCCAGTGCCTGCTGTCAACCATGAACTGATTGATGATACAGATATTGCCAATCTGAAAACTCAGCTCTTAGATTCTGGATTATCTATTCCAGAATTGGTCTATACCGCTTGGGCATCAGCTTCAACTTTCAGAGGCTCTGATAAACGCGGAGGAGCAAATGGTGCAAGAATACGCCTAGCACCACAAAAAGATTGGGAATTTAGTCAACCGCAACAGTTAGCTAAGGTACTAGCTGCACTCACGGATATTCAGCAAGACTTTAATGCTGCTCAAGCTGCTGATAAACAAGTGTCTATAGCTGACCTAATTGTACTTGGAGGCAGCGCTGCTATAGAAAAAGCCAGCCAAAACGCTGGTAATAGCTTTACAGTACCTTTTACCCCAGGACGAACTGACGCATCTCAAACTCAAACTGACGTCGATGCCTTTGCAGTACTTGAACCCAATGCAGATGGATTTAGTAATTACATGAAAGGTAATTACAGCGTATCGTCGGAAGAGCTACTGCTCGACCGTGCGCAACTGCTGACCCTAACCGCGCCAGAAATGACTGTGTTAGTTGGTGGCATGCGGGCTCTAGACGCCAACTTTGAGCAAACGCAACATGGTGTTATGACAACACGCCCAGAAGCACTGACTAACGACTTTTTTGTTAACTTGTTAGATATCGCGACACAATGGAAGGCTACCTCAGAGGACCAAGAATTATTTGAAGGACGCGATCGTCTTAGCGGCGAACTAAAGTGGACGGCGACCAGAGCTGATTTGATATTTGGCTCCAATACCCAGTTACGCGCTAGTGCAGAAGTTTATGCTTGTGATGATTCACAGCAAAAGTTTGCACAAGACTTTATAGCAGCTTGGACAAAAGTGATGAACGCAGACCGTTTTGATTTAAAGTAATGGTATATTTGTAGTTACTTTTTAAATAAAAAAAGAGCCAACTTTAATGTTGGTTCTTTTTATTTTACCCCTTAGAAAATATTGAATATTCGGCTAGTTGGAGCCTGCAACGGATTCTGCTATAAAAAATCACGGCATTTTGTAACATTGTATTTTTAACCGTGATTAGATTACAAACTTAATGCTTAGCCACTTACATCTTAATCGCTGCTATCGGATGCCTCAGTTTGGAAACGTTGTTGTTGTGTGTGCACAGCTAACTTAGCTTGTTCAGATGCATTGATAAAAGAAATGGTTAGCTCTTTCCATATTTTGGAAAAGCTTCCAAACTCTTCGGTATTAGCATTGATATTCATCGCAATAGATAATTTATATTCGGGAACTAGTACCAATACACTCTGGGCACCTCTGGATACACCACCATGATGCATATAATTAACAGTTTTACCGTTTACTGTCATTTGATCGATTCGCCAACCAATACCATAATTTTGTTGGTTGATGTCACCACTTGATAGTCTCTGCGGTGTCCATATCTTTTGTTTGGTTTTTGAGCTGATGAACTGCTCATTAAAATAGGCATTACCCAGCCTTACTAAATCTGACGAAGTCGATACAAAACCACCACCTGCTAATCGATGGCTGAGGTCAACATCGCGCCAAGCCCGTACCTTTTGACTTTTACCTGCGTCATTCCAATAAAAAGTCGCTAACTTACCCTGATCCTTAAATTGAGATTCTTCACCTGTATGTTCTAGTTCAAGGGGTGTAAAGACTTGCTGTTGCATCAGTTCGAGAAAAGGCTGCTCTGCGGCTTCTTGCATAACAGCGCTTAATAGCACTGTACCATAAGTGGAATAACTGAATTGACTACCTGGCTCGAATTTCAGTTGTGTATCATCAAATAGTGCTAGAGCATCATTTACATTTGAATAATGAGTCGTCAAGGAAATACTTTTATAGCTAAATAAAAATAATATGACATAATAAGTAGATGGGATATAGTTTAGATTTTCGCCAACGAGTGTTGGCTTATAAAGAAGAGAATGATTTCACGTTTGAAAAAACAAGTGAACATTTTAATGTGAGCTTAAGGACGCTGTTTCGTTGGACAAATAACATAGCGCCTTGTACTCACCGCCAAAAACCTGCAACCAAAGTAGACATGGATGCACTCAAAAAAGAGATCGAGTCATCCCCAGACGAGTATCAGTGGGAGCGCGCAAAACGTTTAGGCGTTTCACAACCCACCATTCATTACGCGTTAAAGCGTATCAATATCAGCTTTAAAAAAAACACTGAAACATCCTAAAGCAGATGAAAATGCACGAGCAGATTTTCAATGTCGTATTGAGGGCTATAAAAAAGCGGGAAGAGAGATTGTTTATCTTGATGAAAGTGGTTTCGCACAATGTATGCCTCGTACCCATGGATATTCAAAAAAAGGGTTACGGTGTTATGGCGTACATAACTGGCAGGCAAAAGGTCGGATAAATGTAATTGGGGCTATCGTAGGTGCCGCTTTTATAACACTCAGCGTGTTCACATGTTATGTGAATTCAGACGTATTTTATGCATGGCTAACACAGGATCTATTGCCTAAAGTCTCTAAAGGTTCAGTCATCGTTATGGACAATGCTTCTTTTCACAAACGAAGCGATATGATTGAAGCAATAGACGAAGGCGGCCTTATCTGTGATTTTTTACCGCCATACAGTCCTGATTTAAACCCAATTGAAAAGAAATGGGCACAGGTAAAATCAATAAGAAGAAAAAAACGATGCAGCCTTGATGAGCTGTTTTCTGAGTACACCGATTATGCCAATTTATATTGATTCAGCTATATCACGACTATTCTAGGTATCAATTTTTTTAACTTTCTTGGCGATGACCACTTTTTTTTAAAGCTTCAAATCCTCGAGGGATTTTATTCGAAAAGATGCAAGTTAGATCAACAAAGCAGCATGCATGCCCAGTGTTATATCATTGATGGCTTTCCTATAACGACAGCTCACTTTAAGCGGGCTAATAAAAGTAACAATTTTAAAGGTGAAGCGGGGTACGGGTTTTGTGCAAATAAATCACAGACTGATTACGGTTTCAAAGGACACCTATTGATTAATGATAAAGGAAATATGGCTAGCTTTACTTTAACACAGACCTCGCGTAGTGAAAGGGAAGCGGTTTGGGAGTTGGTTAAGAATAAGAAACGGCGTTTTTTGTTGGGCGATAAAGAGTATTTATCAGCGCGCCTTAAAGAAGATTTAGCTAACGAGCAGGCGTCAATATTAGACACCCCTGTTCGTCATAATATGGTTGACCCTCTGAATAAAATTCGCCGCTTACTTGAAACCTTAGTTGAGGTCTTAGTTGAGGTCTTAGTTGAAATATTTATCGGTCAATTAAATCGTAAGATATTAGCGCATGGATTAGACATGCTAGTTAATGCTCTGCCTAAAAATAAATCCTTGCAACTTGAACACGCGATTTGTGTCTAAAGTCGCGCATGCCGCCAATATAACTATCACAGAGCAAGGCAATTAAATTTTTCTCTCTGCGATAGGTACCATCAAGATTATAAATTCAGTATTAACAAGCCAAAATTCAAAACTTATTTATAAACACTTATTCATAAATACTTAGCATGAAATCTTAAGTGCTCTTCAATAAAGCTAGCAACAAAAAAGTAACTATGGTCATAGCCTGAATGATAACGAAATTCAGCATCGTAGCCTATTTCTAACGCGACTTCTTGCAACGGTTTAGTGAGTTTTTGGGTATGATAAAAGTTATCATCTAAACCTTGAGATACCAACATTGGAACATGCAAAAACTCCCCTTGTTGACGCATTAACATACAGCTATCGTATGCTTCCCAATCTTTCTGGTTGTCACCTAAGTAATGACCAAAGGCTTTTTGGCCCCATTGACAATCTGACGGATTGACAATGGGGGCAAATGCCGACACCGAACAATACTTCTCCATATTGGATAGTGCAATTGTTAACGCTCCATGACCCCCCATTGAATGTCCAGCTATAGCGGCTCTGGCTTTAACCTTAAATTCTTTATTAATCAAAGCGGGTAGCTCTTCAACAATATAATCGTACATCTGATAATGTTCATGCCATGGCTCTTGTGTGGCATTAAGATAAAAGCCTGCACCCAAGCCTAAATCATATGCGGCGTCTGCAGCGTCAGGTATATGCTCTCCTCTAGGACTAGTGTCAGGCATAACCAGCATTATACCCAGTTCTGCTGCTACCCTTTGTGCCCCCGCTTTGGCAGAAAAGTT
>Ga0222645_100441_pt1 | contig 23742 bp, 16 predicted proteins | sample AntAcemetagen292_FD_179881 | JGI IMG/M metagenome (GOLD analysis project Ga0222645, IMG submission 179881) | Saline water microbial communities from Ace Lake, Antarctica - #292 | ecosystem: Environmental > Aquatic > Non-marine Saline and Alkaline > Saline | place: Antarctica: Ace Lake | collected...
AAATGATAAACTCTTCTAACGGCATGATCGTAATCGCTTTTTTTGATTTTTTAGCGAGAACTAAATGAGGCTAGATCATGCCTTTTTCAATATATCACTGACTTTAAAAGTCGCGCACGGCGTTAACATTATACTATTGGATCGTTAAATTTGTATTAAAATAGAAAATAATTATTCTTTAAGTTGTGGCCTCTTGAGTTAATGATTAGTATTTTTGTACATCGCTAACTCAAGTGATGAACAGTTTTAAGTGTTTTATGAAAAGCAGTTACACAAAATTTGTTACAGCCTCGCAGAATGTGCATCCTATCAAGCGAGTTAGCCGCGGTAGCCTAATCATTTATCCATTCACTTATTCACTTATTTATTTACTCACTTGGTTATTTGAAATTTACTTGAAATTCAGATGCAATGGCTGTTTTAAATCTATCAGTTGAGTACTTTTGTCTAGATATTGATTTGACATTATCAACCCCAGCAAAAAAACCAAATAAACTTGTCTCAATATTAATCCACGTAGCAATTGATCTGATTGCGCTTATGCCGCGTTTATGCTGCATGAATAAAAAATTAAATATTGGTTTGTACTGGTTTAGACACGATCTGCGTCTAAGCGATAATCGCACTTTTAATAAGTTGTGTTCACAGGTGGACAGGCTTATTTGTGTTTATATTAACGGTCAAGAAAAAGAGCTTAGAAGTCGCCTTTGTGAAGGGGAAACGGGCGAATTTAAACATAACTTTGAGCAACAAAGCGTTATTGCTTTGGACACATCACTGAGGCAAAAAAACCAGTATCTACTGTTTGTAGATGCACCTGCTCATCAAGCCTTGGTAGATTTGATAGAAGAGCACGCCATTACGCACATGGGGGCTGAAGAATATCCAGGCCTTCATGAAAGTAAAGCCTTAGAAGCAATAAAAAAGGCTAGTCCTCAAGTTACATTTATTACTGATAGCAGCCACACCCTTTTCAATAAAAGGGATTTACCCTTTAAGCTTGAAAATTTACCAGAAACATTTACACCCTTTAGAAAACGTGTTGAAAATATTTCAATAGATGCACCTATAGCAGCGCTTGCAGTGTTGCCAAGCTCAATAGAACCGATACCTGAAGCACCATCAGCGTTGGCAACTATAGGGGATGCACAAGGTGGTGAAACTGCTGGTAATGCTCAGTTGGACCATTACTTGTTTGGTACAGATTTTATCAAAACGTACAAACAAACTCGCAATGAGCTCGACGATTGGGACAGCTCTAGTAAGTTGTCTATGTGGTTGGCGAATGGGTGTTTGTCAGCTAGAACAGCTTATCATGCTATTAAACAATACGAAGCACAGCGTGGTGAAAATGAGTCTACTTATTGGCTGTATTTTGAGCTGCTGTGGCGTGAATATTATCAGTGGTACTTAGCTAAACATCAGGATAAATTATTTCAGTTTTCCGGTGTAAAACAAACGACCCCTTCGACTAAATTTAACCAGCTTGCATTTGCTGGCTGGTGTGAGGGTAGGACCAAATACCCAATTATAAATGCCTGTATGCGCCAGCTAAATCAAACGGGTTATATGTCAAATCGTGGTAGACAACTTGTTGCTAGTTGTTTTGTGCATGAATTAAATTTAGATTGGCGTTATGGTGCTGCATATTTTGAGCAACAGCTGATTGATCATGATGTGGCAAGCAATTGGGGCAATTGGCAATACTTGGCAGGTGTAGGTGCTGACCCACATTCACATCGAAAATTTAATTTAGCCAAACAAACCGCTACGTATGATCCAGACGCTGTTTTTAGGAACAAATGGCTTAGGTAGGGACAAATGAGCGGTGACAAACGAGCGGTTACAAATGAACAGCGAAAAATGACACGCTAACGGTGAAAAGTGAAAAAGATAGCGAGCGGTCCTTAGACAAAGTCAATCTAGTTTGGTTAAAACGAGACCTGCGTCTTAGAGACCACGAAGCTATCTTTAGCGCTTCTGCTGATGGTACGCCTGTACTGCTAATTTATATTATTGAACCTATGCTAATCAATGACCCTCATTACGACGTTCGGCATTGGCGTTTTATCTGGCAGTCCTTGCAAGATATCAATCAACAACTGCGTTCCTTCAACACTCAACTACTTATCCTGCAGGGTGAGGCCAGCGCTATATTTTCAAACTTACAAGAAAATATAGCCATTCAACATATTTTTAGCCACCAAGAAATTGGCTTAGCCAATACCTTTGAGCGAGATATAGCCGTACGTTCTTGGTGTGCTTATAACGCTATTCCATGGTCAGAATTCAGTTATGGCGCAGTGATACGCGGATTAACTCAGCGTCATGATTGGGACAAAAACTGGCAAAAGCGTATGCGCCATCCATGCTTTGATAAACCTTTAGAAAAAATTAACTTTGTTGCGGCGGCACATCCTGTTTTCCAGCAGCCACAGCTAGATGTGCCTGAAGCGTGGCAAACACCTAATCCCCAGTTTCAAGCGGGCGGTGAAAAACGGGCATGGTACACATTACATCATTTTTTTACTGAACGAGGTAAGGATTATGCTTACTCAATTTCTAGTCCTACAGCAAGCCGCAAAGCTTGCTCAAGGTTGTCTCCTTACTTAGCGTGGGGAAATATCAGCCTCAGGCAGGTATATCAATTTACGTTGAGCAAGTGGCAAAAAAAAGGCTGGCGCAGATCGCTGGTTGCCTTTACTTCAAGACTACATTGGCACTGTCATTTCGTGCAAAAATTTGAGAGTGAAGTTGAGATGCAGTTTCGCCCTGTTAATCGCGCCTATGAAAAATATCAATACGATGAGAGTGAATTAGCTAAAACTAATATAGAAGCGTGGAAACAAGGGCAAACTGGTTTTCCTTTAATCGATGCTTGTATGCGCTGTTTACAGCAAACCGGTTATATTAATTTTCGGATGCGTTCGATGTTAGTCAGTTTTTTGTGTCACCAGCTTGATGTTGACTGGCGTAACGGCGTAACTCATTTAGCGAAGCTATTTTTAGACTTTGAGCCGGGCATTCATTACCCGCAATTTCATATGCAAGCAGGTATTACAGGCATTAATTTAATTCGCTTGTATAATCCGATAAAACAGTCTCAAGAAAAAGATCCTCGAGGCGAATTTATCCGAAAGTGGTGTCCAGAATTAACTGAATTACCTAATGAGATCATCCATCAACCTTGGCAACTCACCCAGATGGAACAACAAATGTATGATGTACATATAGGCGTTGATTATCCGCTGTCTATTATCGATTTTGAAAGCAGCGCTAAAGCTGCCAGAGATAAGTTGTGGGCGTTCCAAAAACGTGACGACGTAAAAGCTGAAGGCCGACGAATATTGAAACGCCACACCTTGCCAAATCGACCCAAAAATACGTAAACTGCACTTCACTTTGTTACAGCCTTACGCTTCACTTTGTTACACTTTACTTCGTCACATCTTATTTTATTAGAACTTATTTTACTGAAGCCCGTTTTATTTCATCTTGTTTTATCTCGTTTCATATAATCATGTTTTGTTCATAGTATGTAATGCCCGAATACGGAGAATCCCTTTGAATATTGACTTGTCTTTACCACCACAACTTTCTAGACCTACTTTATTTGATATTATTCGCGAAGTCAGAGCGCCTTTCGAGTTTGCCTCCATTGCTTTAAATGTCCATGCCTTGAGTCGAGCCCCAAAGGGTAAAGGACAAGCGGTGATGTTGGTACCAGGTTATCTGGCAGATGACTACTCTATGCGCCCTTTAGGGGCTTACTTACAGTATCTTGGCTATGCTGTGTATTATCCCGAGATGGGCCGAAATATGGGCAAGGTCAACACTGACACTATGCATTTGGGAAATAGAGTTACAGCAGTATCTCAAGCTTTAAACGGTGCAAAATTAACATTAATCGGGTGGAGCCTTGGCGGTGTTCTTACTCGGGAAGTCGCACGTTTATTTCCTGATGTAGTACAAGCAGTATTAACTTTAGGTACGCCTATTGTTGGTGGCCCTAAATTCACTTCAGTTGGTAAAAGCTACGCTAATCGCAACAATATTGATTTAGAGGAATTTGAATTAGACGTACATCGACGCAATTTAATGGGACTATCACAGCCTATCACCTCTATTTACAGCAAATCTGATGGTGTAGTGGGTTGGCAGGCTTCTATCGATATATACAATAAACATGCTGTCAATCTTGAAGTGACAGGCTCGCATACGGGGTTGGGAGTAAACCCTAAGGTGTGGCTGACGATTGCCGATGTTCTGGGGAAATGATGTATTGATAGATGTTAACAGCGCACGACAGCAAACAGTGTAATAGCCGTCTTATCTAACACGAATACAGCTAATTTAAGCGCTGATCTAAGGTGTCTTTATTACTCCTACTGTCAGTGTTCTTGCTGTTATGTAAATTAAACCTTACTAGCTTATACCTGACAAAATATCTAGAAAAGTGATCGATTTTGCGGCACTCATAGCTATATATTCGATATTCAACAAAACACAGGGAGCACCGCCAATATGGCATCTTATTCATCTACTTTTACTGGTGTGTTTATATCTTTCGGAATTATTTTTCTCACACTTCCCGTCGCGGCGCAGTATCGTGGCGCTGATAGACCGCGTATCGTGGTGGTTGAAAGCTTAAGTTTTGAATACGAAACCTTGAAAGTAGAAGCCGTTGGTACTGCTCAGGCAAAGCATTCAGTAACTCTTTTTTCTAGTGCCTCAGATGAAGTGATGTCTTTAAACTTCCTGCCGGGACAACAAGTCAAAAAAGCTGATGTTTTACTCAAATTAGACAGTAGATTGCAAGATGTTGATATACAGCGCGCAGTGATTGAACTAGAAGATGCGCAGAAAAATCTTAATCGAGTTACAAAGAGTCTTAAACAAGGTGCTGTGACTGAGCGTGAGCTTGATGATGCCAATACTTTGTTCAAACTAGCTGAGGTTACGCTATTAGAAGCCCGAGAAAATAAAGAAAATCGACTTGTTCGCGCGCCTTTTGACGGCATTGTTGGTTTAACTGATGTTGAGGTAGGTGAGCGCATCACCCCTCAAACTGCGATAACCACATTAGATGACAGAACAAGTCTTTTTGTAAATTTTGTGGCACCCGAACTAGCCGTATCTTATTTAACCGAAAAGCCCTTAGTTCAACTTCAGCCTTGGACTGACAGGATGACTTCATTACCTGCACAAGTAGTAGAAATTGATTCTCGAGTAAATATTCAAGACAGAACAATCAGAGCTAGAGCACTACTGCATAATAAAAATGATCAGTACCGCCCTGGTATGAGTTTTCGCGTAACTCTAGAGGTACGCGGAGAAATGTATGTAGCTATTCCTGAGGCAGCTTTATCTTGGGGAGCCAACGGTGCGTTCGTGTGGTTAGCACAAGACAAAAAGGCAAAACGAGTTGATGTACAGATAGCGCAGCGTCTAAGAGGTCGAATTTTAGTGAGCGGTAATTTGGTCGATGGCGAAATCTTGATTGTAGAGGGCATACAAGGCTTACGTGATGGCCAAACGTTAAGTATTCAAAACGTGCTCGACAGTGATATAAAGTTAAGCCAGAAAAAACTTGAGCAAAAGGTAGCCAGCTAATGTTCAAACAAACTCTTTTCAAGGACGATCTACCTTCGTTATCAATTCGCAGACCGGTATTAATTTTAGTATTGAATCTATTGATTGTGACAGCAGGAATTGCAGCCTTGTATGCCCTTGAGGTACGTGAACTACCAGACGTCGATCGCCCCATTATTACTGTTACTGCTAATTATCCTGGTGCTGCGCCTGAAACGGTAGACTCAGAAGTGACCAGCCGCTTAGAAGGTGCTGTGGCAAGAGTCAGTGGTGTAAAATCGATTCGAGCACAAAGTGAGGAAGGCAACAGCCGCATCCGCGTGGAGTTTCGTGCTGGTACTGATATCGAAGATGCCGCTAACGAAACGCGTGAGTCTGTCGCTCGAATTCAACGAAGATTACCAGATGAAGTCGAACAAGTATCGATTGTAAAAGCAGATAATGACGCGCAAGCCGTGGTCAACGTGGCTATTTCTAGTGAAAAATATGATTTAGAAACATTGACTGACATAGTTGAAACTGACTTAGCCCCATTATTCTTAAATGTACCTGGTGTAGCAGATGTGCGCCTTGATGGTGACCGCCAGCGTGTCTTAAGGGTAAGTGTTGATACCTTACGATTAACTAGTTTTCAATTATCAATATCGGATGTTGCCACAGCCCTAAGTACCGCTCCCTTTGACGTGCCAGCAGGCAGTATTCGTTCTACTGACCATCAAATAATTGTGCGCGCTGATGCGACGTCTGTGAACGAACAAGATGTACGTGATATATTGATTTCAGGTGACGTTAAAGTAGGCGACGTAGCCAGCGTTTATTTCGGTCCAGCTGATTTGCGCAGTATAGTGCGTTTAGACGGTAAGCCTGTTATTGGGTTGGGCGTAATTAGACAGGCACGCTCTAACACCATCGAAATCTCAAATGAAGTATTATTAATGCTGGATGATCTTCGCGAACGTTTTCCAGATCTGCAGATATCAGTAACTTCAGATGATGCCGAATTTATTCGTGACTCGGTTGATGAAGTCCTGCAATCATTAGTGTTTACTATTGCTTTAGTCATTGCCACGTTATGGCTATTTATTGGTAAGTTTAGAGCGACCTTGATACCTGCATTAGCGATCCCCGTCTCTTTAATTGGCTCTTTGGCCATTCTTTGGATGTTTGGTTTTTCTATTAATATTCTCACCTTACTGGCATTAGTTTTAGCCACAGGTCTAATTGTTGACGATGCCATAGTGGTATCAGAAAATATTCAGCGGCGCCGAGCTGCAGGTATGGGAGCCAGAGCTGCAGCGGTAATTGGCACTCGAGAAGTATTTTTTGCAGTTGTAGCAACCACCGCAGTGTTAGTGGCGGTATTTGTACCTATTGCGTTTTTACCCTCCACTGCGGGACGATTATTTAGAGAATTTGGCGGAGTATTAGCGGGCAGCGTGATCATTTCATCTTTTGTGGCTCTGTCGTTAGTGCCTGCGTTAACAGCAAAAATTCCTGTTATAGACGTCCGCCAACAGAAAAGTCCAGGTTTACTGAGTCGTTTTGGCACTTCATGTGTTAGTAGTTACGAGCGAGCGTTGCATTTTGTTTTAAAATTCTCGGTAGCTGTAGTGATATTTTGTACGCTGTTAGGTGCCGGTGCTTACTATGTATTCAATGAATTAGACAACGAACTGCTGCCACCAGAAGACCGAGGTGTTATTCGTATATTTGCCCGCGGTCCTGACGGCACAGGTATTAATTTTATGGACAGGCAAGCCCTAAAAACTGAAGCTTTATTGCTACCGAACATTGAACAAGGCGAAATTGAATCGATTTATACTGTAGTGGGCCGCTGGGATCCTAATATTCTATATATCACTGTACCGTTAGTTGATTGGGAAAACAGAGAGCGTTCACAGCAAGAAATAATTGAAGAGTTACGTCCTATGCTATCTCAAGTAGCAGGTGCACCCGGCCGCGCATTTGGTAGTAACAGCCTGAATCTAAGAGGATTTGGTGGGGGGTTTGAGATGGCACTAACCGGTGATAATTATCTAGAAATTTATCAAGCCGCTGTTGATTTTGCTAAAAAAATCGAAGATACCTTGCCACAGTTAGGAGTAGTTAAAATTTCTTATGAGCCGACTCAACCGCAGCTAAGAGTGAGCATCGATAGACGCCGTGCAGCAGAATTAGGTGTGGCTTTTGATGATGTATCACGTACTTTGCGCGCCGCCATCAATGGCGATGATATCGTTGATCTAAACGTAGGTGATCAAGCAGTACCTATCATACTGCAAGCAAGTAACCGAAATTCATTAGATCCCACCAGTATCCTTAATCTGTATGTTAGCTCTGCCAACGGCGGCTTAGTGCCACTTTCAAGCGTAGCCTTTATCACTGAAGAAGGTGTGGCGGCCGAATTAGAGCGTCATGCACAGCGCCGCGCAATAGAGCTAGAAATGGACTTACCTGCTGAAATCACTATTGAACAAGCGGTAACCTCAATCAGAGAGTTAGCCAATCAAACTCTACCTGCTGGCATCGGCGTAGTGTTTTTAGGTGAAGCGCAAACTTATCAAGAAACTAACCAACAAGTTATGCTGACCTACTTACTCGCATTCCTAATTGTGTTATTAGTCCTAGCTGCTCAGTTTGAAAGCTTCAATAGTGCTTTTGTGGTGATGTTAACCGTACCCTTTGGTATCGCTGCCGCTGTCTATGCGCTTTACTTTACTGGCACTTCAATCAATATTTACTCACAAATTGGCTTAGTGATGTTGATTGGTTTACTGGCTAAAAACTCAATTTTGCTGGTGGAGTTTGCTAATCAATTACGCGACACGGGAATGGATGTCAAAGAAGCGATTGTTGAGGCTGGTAAGGTAAGACTACGGCCTATTATGATGACACTGGTTTCGACTATCTTAGGTGGTTTACCACTTATACTATCAACTGGTGCCGGAGCTGAAGCACGCAATGCTATCGGTTGGGTAGTATTTGGTGGTTTAGGTTTAGCGGTAGGATTTACTTTGTTTTTGACGCCAGTGCTATACTACGCTTTGGCACGTTTTACCAAGCCTAAAGCAGATGAAGAAAATCGTTTAAATCTTGAATTAGAAGCAGCGAAAAAGCATGTATAAGAAGCGTTTATAAGAGACGTTTATAAGAGGTATTTATAAACAGTATTGACGAACAGTATTTACAAATCACTGGCTGACTAGACGTTTTTGGGGTTTTAGAATTTTTTGGGCATTTCAGGGTTAGGTTTACGCTTATTAAAGCCAAGCCAAGCCAAGCCAATTAAATTTATAGCAGAGCTAAAAGCTTACATTTGCGTGCGACTAAATCATCACATAGCCATACATAATATGTCCTATCCAATGACTAGCATTAACGTCAATGCTAGTCATCATCTAGAGTAAGAATGAGCCATGATGAAGTTATAAAACTATGTTGACTTTACCTCGACTTCCTTCCAACTTTATCGCGCTCAACCGTGCTCTGCCATACTCAACCGTATCCTTAGCGTACTGTTTTACGCTCTTGACCACAGCGCTTTGAGCAATATTTTACTTCATCCCAGCATCGTTCCCATTTTTTGCGCCAGTTAAAGGGACGGTTACATACAGGGCAGACTTTGCTGGGTAGTTCAGACTTCTTCATTGTTTTCCAAAGCTTTGAAAAGTATTTGGGCATCAGACTGTATAGCTTGGCGCTTTTCAGTAGTCATTTTGCTAAGGGTACGGTAAGGCATACCTAGACGTGGATTCTTACCTAACTTTTCTTGATTTCTATCTAAAAAGTCCCAGTACAAATAGTTAAACGGGCAAGCTTGTGGCCCGTTTTTTTCTTTGACCTTATAGTGGCAACCCTTACAGTAGTTAGACATTTTGTTGATATAACTACCACTAGCTGCATAGGGTTTGCTGGCCAATAGGCCACCATCTGCAAAGAGGATCATACCTGAAACATTAGGCAACTCTACCCACTCGTAGGCATCGGCATAAACAATTAAGAACCACTCGTTGACTTCATCAGGATGTAAACCAGCTAGTAAAGCAAAATTACCCAGTACCATTAAGCGTTGAATATGATGTGCGTAAGCATTTTCTGATGTTTCTTTAACACATTGATGTAAGCAATTCATCTTGGTTTTTGCATCCCAATAAAATTGCGGTAGTGAACGTGTAGCTTCTAGAAAGTTTTCAGCTTTATAATCAGGCATCTTTAACCAATATAAACCGCGCACATATTCGCGCCAACCTAATATTTGGCGTATAAAGCCTTCCACAGCATTAAGTGGCGCATCACCGTTTCGATAGGCATTTTCCGCTTGTTCAATTATTTCTTTTGGAGTTAGCAAGCCGCAGTTTAAGTAAAAACCGATATGCGAGTGGTACATCCATGGCTCGCCTTGCACCATTGCATCTTGATAATCACCAAAATGAATTAAGCGTTGGGCAATAAACTCATGTAAAACAAGCAGCGCTTGTGTACGGGTGGTAGCAAAGTGAAAGTTGTCTAGCTCCCCAAAATGCTCACTAAAATTCTCTGCAACTAATGCTAATACGTCTTGAGTGATGGTGTCAGGTTCAAATTTTGAAGGTTGCGGTGGCGCCATGCCCTTGGGTAAAGCTTTACGATTTGAGCTATCAAAATTCCACTTATCGCCCACCGGTTTATCACCATCCATCAAAAAGTGCCATTTTTTACGCATTTCGCGGTAAAAAAACTCCATACGCAATTGTTTGCGCTCATGCGCCCATGTGGCAAATTCATCAAGGCTTGATAAAAATCGGTCATCTTGGAGGATTTCTACTGGGATCTTTAATTTCTCTTGCCAACTCTGCATTTCTGCTAATATGCGGTATTCACCCGGGTGTGTAAGTACAATCTTATCAACATTTTTTTGCTTACACAGTCGCTCAACCTCAGCAAATAAACTGCCTTGGTTGTTTGCATCATTGTAATGGGTGTAGTGAAGATTATGTCCTTGCTCTTTTAACTCTTCAGCAAAGTGGCGCATAGCTGAAAATAAAAATGCGATTTTTTTCTTATGATGTTTAACGTAACTGGCTTCCTCGCGTACTTCGGCGATTAGCAGCCAGTCGTTGTTTAAGTCACAATCTTGCAAGCTGGCTAACGAATGGCTCAGTTGGTCAGCTAAAATCAATCTAAGTGTTGTCATAGTTAAGTTGGCACTTCATCTGGTTGTTGTTTCGATTGAGCTAGGGCATCAAGGGCCCGCAGTCGTGAAACTTTTAAATCGACTAAAGGTTTAGGATAATTTACACCTAGCTTAACCCCTGCATAATCTAGAATATTTCTTGGCGCTTCCCACGGGTTATGAATGTACTTATCGGGTAGTTTGCTCAATTCCGGACAGTAACGCTTAACGTAGTCACCTTTTACGTCAAATCTCTGTCCTTGAGTAACAGGATTAAAAATCCTGAAGTAGGGAGCTGCATCGGCTCCTGTACCTGCTACCCACTGCCAACTTGCGCTATTAGCGGCTAAGTCTGCATCCAATAAGCAGTCCCAGAACCAGCGTTCGCCTTCGCGCCAGTTTATTAATAAATTTTTAACTAAGAACGAAGCCACTACCATACGCAAACGGTTGTGCATGATACCGGTTTGCTTAAGCTCGCGCATACCTGCGTCAACAATTGGAATACCAGTTTGACCTTTTTTCCAAGCGTCAAGAGCAGCGTCATCACTGCGCCAAGGGAAGTGTTCAAACTTTGGGCTGAAGTTTTCCTGTGGAATATGTGGAAAATGATACAACAGACTATGGGAAAACTCCCTCCAGCCAAGTTCACTTAAGTAGCAGTCCAAACCTGAATCTTCGGTATTGCCATTTAGCGCATCTATGGCGGCGTACCAAATTTGATTAGGAGATATTTCGCCAAAATGTAAATGAGGGGATAACTTGGAGGTGGCACCTAAGTCTGGAAAGTCCCGCTTATTTTTATAGGCTTTGGCACCATTAGGTAAAAACTTACTGAGGTGTTTTGCTGCACCTTGTTCACCAGGTGTCCACATGGTTTCAATGTCGTTGTGCCAATTAATTAGTGGCATCAATTCAAGAGAATCTAAACCTTCGTCCAGCGTTGGAATATATTCAATATGCAGATTTTTTGGTGTTTCAACAGGTATTCTTGGGGCAGATTTAGACAAACAGCCGCGTCTGTAATAAGGAGTAAATACTTTGTAAGGCGTACCGTCTTTTTTTAATACTTGCCATGGCTCCCATAATAAGTGGCTATTAAAGCTTTGAACAGTCACACCTGCTGCAGTTAAAATTTGCTTAAGTTGAGTATCTCGTTTTATCTGCCACGGTTCGTAGCATCGATTCCAGACTACAGTTTTGACGTCATGTTGGTGAACAAACTCAATTAGTATCTTAGTTGCGTTACCTTTTAAGCAGTGCAGCTGCCCAGTCAACGATTCATTGAGTGAATTGAGAGAGTTGTGTAGCCACCACTTACTTGCACCACCAGGCACAAAGTGTTCAGGGCAATCAGTATCAAAGATATATAGTGGGATAACAGAGCCTCGTTCACTGGCATAAGTTAGCGCTGGGTTATCTCGTAAACGTAAATCTTGACGGAACCAAACTAAAGTTGAGAGGGGGATAAAGTACGCTCCATAAATTATAAATACGAAAAATTTATACTAATATTAAACGTTTCTAGATCGAATAATAATGATTATTTATAAACAATAAGTGAACTAGATATTTCATTTATTCGTAACGTAAGAATGAAAAAGAATATAAATACTTTTAATCCTGAAGAAAAATCACGCATTATAGAGATGGCTTGGGAAGATAGAACCCCATTTGAAGCTATTGAAGGCTTGTTTGGTGTCAACTCTAATCAATTAATCGATATAATGCGTAGCGAACTCAAATCTGGATCTTTTAAATTATGGCGAAAACGTATGCGCGGTAGACAAACTAAACACTTAGCTTTGCGCCCTGAGGGCATATCGCGTGGATATTGTAAAACACAGTATAAACATAGTCGTGGTAAATAGAATTGAGCGTTGTAGCTTACAGCATACAATTGGTATCATTGTCTTCCATAAAAACCATTCATTAATTTCTGCATGCTGACATATAATATCATCCAACATTTGTTAAGTGTTCTTAAGGCCAAAGGATTCAAAACCTTAGTCCACTTCGAATTGGAAGGCGTGTTTGAGCTACAAGCTAGTCACAAAAAGCTTGATTATGTGGGCATTAATCAAAAACTGGTTAAACTGGATATCGATGGCGAGCTGAAGTCTGAATACTGGAAAAATCAATGGGAATTTGTTTCCTTGTTCAATGGTCAGTCGCCCTTAAAAGAAGCACAAAATTTGGCTCGAGCTATGCAAGTATTGCCAACCATCATGTGTCAACACGGCGCCAGTAAAGTGTTGATGGAGCCTGTTTCTTGGGGAGCAGACAAAGGCAGGTATGTACATGGGTCTGCTGCAATATTTTCACTCGATACTCGGTCTGTGCACATCCCCAATGCGATCCAAATGAATGTCAGTGTTGAAAACGAAGAAGGCGATAACTTATTCGCCCAAGAAGGATTAGGTGAGTGGATCCAATATGAGCTATTAGTTAATAGCTATGCTTGCTGCCTTTTATTTTTACCTGAAGAAGATGCTTTTAAACGTCTGTCGCTACGTCAAGATTATGGTTTAGATGCAGAACTTAGTTCTCCAGTGGTGCTATCTGGCGGGCATCAGGGTAGTGTTGCCTTGTATAAACAGATAGGCAAACACAATCAGGCGATGGGTTTAGAGCCACTGTTTTTTGCTTCTGATAACTCAGTATTACATTACGCTGGCGATTGGCGAAAAACGGCTCGAGTAGAACATAGGATTGGCGCAACGAGCAAAAACTATGATCCTTATTTGAATATGATGTTTATTCTTATAAACGTTCTTGAGGGCATCAGTAAATGGCAGGGTGAAAAATTGCCTCCAACCTTCAAGGACAAAGCGTTACCCGAATCTTTACACGATAGAAAGAACCAACAAGATGGGCAAGAAAAATTAGGTGCGCTATCTTTATTTAAAAACGATAACTGGTTGGTAAACAAAATAGATTTTTATTGCCAAGACATTCCCAATATTAATGCGATTGATTTGGGCGCAAAGATTAAAGAAATGATGCTAAGCAAATACCAACGTTCGGTTATAACGTTAAAGTCATAAAAGTTTTATCCGTGATATTTAAAATGGTAAAACAGATAAAAGAGATTAGGAAAGCACCTTTTGCTAAAACAAAAATTGATAACATTAGATAAGCCGCCGCTATTAACTGGCCATGATGTTGAAAAAAAACGAGCCGAGCTTAAAGCCTACTTTGAGCAGACGTGGGAATTATATGAATCATTGTTTTCGTTGATAAACGAAGACGAAGCATTTGTGTTGCGCCCGGAACCACTGCGCCATCCACTGATTTTTTATTACGGGCACACTGCAGTTTTTTACGTTAATAAATTACTCTTAGGTAAATTTATTAAGCAGCGTGTTAATAACCAAATTGAATCAGTATGCGCAGTCGGTGTGGATGAAATGTCTTGGGATGACCTATCCCCAGATAACTATAAATGGCCAAGCGTTGAGGCGGTATCTGAATATCGTGACCAGGTAAAAGAATGTGTGTCAGATTTAATTGACAATATGCCAATTACTTTGCCGATCACCCAAGACTCCTTGGCATGGGTGATACTCATGGGTTGTGAGCACGAACGAATCCATATCGAGACATCGTCAGTTATTGTGCGGATGCTTGATACTGATTATTTGACTTCTTCAAATGCTTGGAAAAATTGTGCTGATTCAGGCGCTGCTCCAGACAACGCCCTGTTGAGCGTTGCGGGGAAATCATTGGTACTGGGTAAACCAGATTCTAATCCAACCTATGGTTGGGACAATGAGTACGGACAGTTACCCGTTGAAGTTAGCGATTTTTCTGCCTCACAGTATTTAGTTTCTAATCAAGAGTTTATGCAATTTGTCGATGCCGGTGGGTATAAAAATACCAGTTACTGGACAACAGAAGGGCAAAGCTGGCTTGAATTTAGTAAAAGTGAAATGCCGCGCTTCTGGCGACGTAAAAATGGTGAATATTGGCAGCGCAATTTAACCGAAGAAATCTTATTACCGTTGAATTGGCCAGTCGAAGTCAATTATCTTGAAGCCAAAGCCTTTTGTAATTGGAAAGACAGTACTAGTGACGATTTTGTGCGCTTGCCAACAGAAGCCGAGTGGCAAGTTTTACGGGACCAACTTGATACCGATTTAGCTGATTGGTCTCAGGCACCAGGCAATATTAATTTAGAGCACTTTGCTTCTTCATGCCCAGTTGATAAATTCAAACAAACTGAGTTTTATGACATTATTGGTAACGTATGGCAGTGGAGTGAAAGCCCAATTGATGGCTATGAAGGATTTAAAGTCCACCCACTTTACGACGATTTTTCAACACCTACATTTGATGGACAGCATAATTTAATCAAAGGTGGTAGCTGGATGTCTACTGGTAACGAAGCTACCCGTGATTCTCGGTATGCGTTTCGTCGTCATTTTCATCAACACGCAGGGTTTCGCTATGTGTCTAGTAAGCATCAAGAGATACCGATTACTGCAGTAACAGAGTGCGAAATGCAAACAGACATTAGCCGTTTGTTGCATCATCATTTTAGTGATAGTAGCAATAACGCTGAGCACGATTTACAGCAAATGCTTAATTTAGTACAGCCCTATGTTACGTCAAATAGTAACGTTTTAGACATGGGTTGTGGTGCTGGGCGCTTAGCCTTTGAATTGTCTAAAACTGCTGGCAGCGTCGATGGTATAGATTTTACAGCAAGGCATATTCAGCACTGTCTTAACTTGAAAGAGCAAGGGCAACTACGTTATGCCATGACGACTCAAGGTGAAATCTTTGATTTCCATGAAGTCACACTGGAAAATTTAGGACTTAAGCAAACACCTAAAAACTTAAATTTTGCACAAGGCGATGGGCATAACTTAAAGCCACAATTTAATGACTATGACTTGGCGATTTGCCACCGCGTCATTGAATACAGCTATCATCCTCAAACTTTAATACAACAACTTTGTCAACGTGTGAAAGCAGGTGGATTAGTTGTGTTAGGCAGCAGCTATGCATGGGATACGTCGATAACTGACGTACAACATTGGATTGGTGGCTTTAAGCGTAATGGTGAAAATCTGAGTAGCGAAGCGCATCTGTTCGAAATCATGTCAGCTGAATTTGAGTTAATACAAGAAACGCAGATAACCAGCAAGCTTGAGTTAGACCAGCGCACTAGCCAAACTGCTGATAATCATATTACTATCTGGCGCAAACGAGTTTAAATCGCTGGGCAGCTACTTTGAGCAAAAAAATTGTTATTGCAGGTGCAGGAATTGGTGGTTTGTGTGCCGCGCTAGCCTTGGCAAAACGCGGTTTCGAGGTGGCTGTTTACGAACAAAGCGCTTACTTGGGCGAAGTAGGGGCGGGCGTACAACTTAGTCCCAACGCCATGCATGTATTGCAGGCCCTTGGTATAGCTGATGAAGTGAAAGCCAAGGCATTTAATCCAGCTTCAGCTGTGATGCGCCACTACCAAACGGGCAAACATTACTTCACTGTGCCGTTAGGTGAAGCAGCCATACAAAAGTATGCTGCTGACTATCTGCATATTCATCGCGCCGATTTACATACTGCCTTACAACACGCTTGCGAGACTTTGAATGTCAGTATCCATTTAGGCCAAACTATTCAAAGCTATCGGCACACTTCACAAAACTCAGCGACTCATAACTCGAGAGCTAACAATGTAGCTCGCCATAATTTGAGCATACAATTTGAAAAAAGTGAAAGCTTAGAAGCCGACGTATTAATTGGTGCCGACGGTATCAAGTCAAAGGTTCAGACTTGTATGTTAGGTCAAACCTGTGCTGATTTTACTGGGCAAGTCGCTTGGCGCGGTGTTATAGAAGCCAAAAAACTTCCCAAAGGGCTGATTAAACCCAATGCTAATTTATGGGTAGGCCCAGGTAGACACTTTGTTAGTTACTACCTGCGAGGTGGTAGCTTAGTCAATTTTGTCGCTGTACAAGAGCGCACCGATTGGCAAAAAGAATCGTGGAATGAGCCAGGAGATATCAATGAATTAAGAGATACCTTTTCAGGCTGGCATCCCGAAGTTACAGAATTATTAGCCGCCACAGAGTCTTGCTATTTATGGGCTTTATTTGATAGACAACCCCTTAGTCAATGGACAGATAAAAACGTCGCGCTGCTAGGTGATGCATGTCACCCTATGTTACCGTTTTTAGCCCAAGGCGCGGCCATGGCGATTGAAGACAGCTATGCCCTTGCGCATTGTTTAACAAATGAAAACGACACCCAAACCGCTTTAAAAGCTTATCAAGATATACGTCTAGCTCGTACTCGTAAAATTCAACTTAGCGCGCGCAACAATGCCAGCTTGTATCATATGAGCTTACTTACTGAGCAAGCAAAACTAGCAGTCTTATCGGGTTTATCTAGCATTGGACTAAGTGACTCAATCGCTGCGAATAAACTCGATTTTATCTATGCATATAATATCGTTAAGCAGTTAAGCAGTTAAGCAGTTAAGCAGAATACACAACATGCATGTCCAAAACGTTGAGATATACCTAATGTCTGATAAGTACCAAACTCAAACTCAAACTCAAACTCAAATTCAATAAGGGTTACCAAATATTAGCCACGAAAACTCAAGTCTGTAAAATTTCTGATAGAGAAAGTAAAATTTAAACATACTTGAGTTGCGGCAGGCTAAATTGGGTTGTCTATCTTTCCAAATTTAAAAAGCTTAAAAAGTTTGAAAGTAAAAATAACCTTTTCGATTTATTTTTGACGTGCTTGCATCGTATCTAGATTTTATTGTTATTGTTATTTTTGCCTTTATCTGCACATAGATGGGTCTTTTTTACATAAGCTATCCATAACCTGTGCAGTCTCAGTCTCAACAGTTCGGCTAATGATCCGCTTAAGATGCTCACGTAACCATATTAAACCTTGGTCTCTGTCTTGCCGTTTGTGCCAGATTGTTGAAACTTGCTGGGGCATTATTTCTATGGGAGGCATAGTGGCTGAAATTTCCCCAGTGATGATGTCCTTAGCTACTGCGGTAATTGGGATAACGCATATTAGATCGCTGCGTTTGATTAAATTAGCAACCGAAGAAAAGTGGTTCACGCTAATCGCAACTCGTCTAGATAAACCATGTTGCAGTAAAACTTGATCAGTATATCCAGTTATATCACCAGATAACGATACCAGAAGATGATCTGCAGCAGCAAACTCTTGTAAACTAAGTTCGGCTTTTGCTAACGGATGAGCATGGTTCATAACGCAGATATACATAGGCGAAAACAGGTACTCGGCTCTAAATGTATTTGAAATAACGCCTGTGTTACCAATAACCATATCCACCTCTGCATCCTCCAATACTTGATCTGCATTAACTATGGTATATGGGACCGCGTGAATATTAACGCCTGGCGCTTCTTTTTCGATAGCGCAGCGTAATTCTGCCCAAGCCATATCGACAACTATATCTGTCACTGCAACTCGAAAGGTTCGTTTCGCAGTTGCTGGATCAAAGCTTTTGGGATCAACGGCTTCGGTGAGGGATATAAGCGGTTCACGAACTTGGTTCCACAAGTTTTGTGCATGCAAAGTAGGCTGGATATTACGCCCATCCTTGACAAATAATTCATCTTTCCAAGCTACTCGCATTCTGCTTACCGCATTAGACACTGCGGGTTGCGTCATAGATAGTCGCTGAGCTGCTCGCGTAATAGAACGCTCGGTCATGATGGCATCAAATACCATTAAAAGGTTTAATTCTTGTGGTCGCATAAAGTGTTTATTCAAAAAATTAGACAATAACAATACATCACAAAATAAAATGTGTCATATATAAATATATAATTTTTTTTATTTAATCATAGCGCTCATAATGCCCGCATCAATAAAGCCTAGACAAAAGAGTGAGTCAATAAACAATAGGTAAAACAGGCACCGCCCCCTAGTAGGGATGCCAACTGTAATCGTTATTCACAAACTGTATGGCTTAAGTTAGCAATCAATTCTAATAAGTGGTGCCGTGTTATTAACACCCAATTTGGTTTTTTTATGGGTCTAATGTGAATTAACACTTATTTACACACCTTGTCTCGTAGACAAGTTTCAAACTATTTGGAGAACATCATTATACGCTGGTTAATTTCATTATTAATTATGTCCCTTACCTTATTTTCGAGCCAAAATGTTTTTGCTAGTAAGCAGGCGCTGGCAATTGATTATTTGCACGGTGAAAGTGATTTGTCTGGAATTCGCCTAGCCTATCGCCCCTATCATACTCAAATAACTGAATTTAAGTGGTTAGGTAGCCTTGATTTATATTGGGAGATTAGTCTAAATTTTTGGGAGTTTGGACAAGATAACCAACATGAAACCAATTATGCGATTGCGCTATCCCCCGTTTTTTCAAAGCAATTAGACATGTTGTATGCCAAGTATCCTCTCAAATTTGAATTTGGCATAGGCGTATCATTGATCACTGATACGCGCTTTGCCGGCAAAGATATAGGCTCCCATTATCAGTTCGAAGACCGATTTGGTCTGATATTAGAGTTTGGAGAGCAGTTAGAAAAGTCTGTAGCGGTGCGCTACATGCACTATTCAAATGGTGGTTTGAATGACGCCAATCCTGGTTTAGATTTCCTGAATCTTTCTTTCGCACGTCAGTTTTAACTTTGGTAGAAGTGTAGCGTTATTACTTCTACCTTTTGTTGATAGACACAATCTTAGTTTTTCATTTAATTACTTATTTAATCATTTACCTATTTACAGCTTGTTAGGAACGTTTACCCATGAATATAAAATTTTCGACAGTAATAAAACACCTCAGTCAGACAGCATTGCTGGTAACAGCAATTGTGCTAGTAAACCCAAGTTATGCGGACACGATCAATCCTCAAGTATTACTAGAAAAAGTGACTAACACTACATTCGAGCGAATCGAGTCAGAACAACAAAACATTAAGGCTAACCCTAATCATTTACGTGTGATCATCGAACAAGAACTGATGCCCTATGTTGATCATAGGTTTGCTGCATTTAAAGTATTGGGAAATCAATTTAGAGCGGTTCCTAAAGATAAAATCCCAGAATTTGTAGATGAGTTTAAACAATACCTAGTTTCTAACTTTGCTTCTGTGTTGGCCAGCTATGGTGGTCAAGAAATACAGTTTGAGCCCGTCAAAGATTTTGTTAATCAAAGCTCAATGAGCATTAAGGCGATTATTAAGCAAGTGAATGGTCCAGACACACAGATTAGTTTCAGTTTGCGTAAAATTAAAAATACTCAAGAATGGAAAACCTATGATTTGGTAGCAGAAGGGATCAGTTTATTATCAAGCAAACGCAGTGAATTTTCATCGATTATTCGGCAACAAGGCATAGACGCTGCCATTGACATCATGAAAGATACCAACAATCAATCCTTGAATACCACAGCAAGTGTCAATTAATCGGGACCCTGTTTAAGAAATTGAGTTAAGTGCCTGTTTCAATAATGGCTCTTTCGACCAAGATAGAGCAACTAAAAAGGTAACAGGCATCGCCAAACGTGTTGAGTTTTACGACGTCGATGATTGTTGCACGATACTTACTCTTGTTTCCAGCATGGTCATAAAATGTGACCTTATAATCGCGGTTTTGCACACCGACAAAATTTATATAACAAAATACAAAAGTATATGTATGAAAATAAATATACATGAAATATGTAAGTCTAGAGAGCTTGACTTAAGAAACGTTGAGAACGTTTAATCGAAGTGCCTAGCCTTGGTTAAAGCATAATCTCATAATGGATGGCCACTCAAACTACCAGAAGCTAGATGTTAATAACCAGTCCCCTGCAGTATTTAACTAAATGATTATGCAAGTTTTTATCATATGATTTTATACTTTTACAGAAACCACGGTGCTATTTTCTGATAATATTCTAACTTAAGTCAATCCTTTTCATTTAAACCATGAGTTAAATATTATGAGTCCTGCTATTTTAGGAAGCGCAAAATCAAGTAGCGCAACAAAAGCGCTTTTATTAGGCTCCGGCGAACTTGGTAAAGAAATTGCCATTGAATTACAAAGACTTGGTATTGAAGTTATCGCTGCCGATAGTTACGCCAATGCACCCGCGATGCAGGTAGCTCATACCTCGTATGTGCTTAGCATGCTCGACGGGGAACGTTTGGAAGAAATTATCCGTACAGAACAGCCTGACTTCATTATTCCTGAAGTTGAGGCCATTGCTACAGCTTCATTGATAAAGCTAGAGGCTGAAGGCTTTAATGTCGTGCCCAGCGCACGTGCCACAAAATTAACCATGGACAGAGAAGGTATACGGCGCTTAGTGGCTGAAACACTTGCAGTAAAAACGTCTCCTTATGTTTTTACTGATAGCAAAACTGAATATTTACAGGCAGTTAAAGAGCTTGGTATGCCTTGTGTTGTTAAACCTGTGATGAGCAGCTCTGGCAAAGGCCAAAGTGTTATTAAATCAGAAGCAGACCTAGAATCAGCGTGGACCTACTCCCAAGAAGGTGGCCGCAGTGGTGCTGGGCGCATAATTGTGGAAGGTTTTGTTCCTTTTGATTATGAAATTACTTTATTAACCGTCAGCGCCATCGATGGTATTCATTTTTGTGCTCCTATTGGTCATCGTCAAGAAAATGGTGATTATCGTGAGTCGTGGCAGCCACAAGTAATGTCTGAACTAGCACTGCAAAAAGTACAACAAATAGCTGCAAAAGTAGTTAAAGAACTAGGTGGTTATGGCCTTTTTGGAATGGAGTTTTTTGTTAAAGATAATGAAGTGTATTTTAACGAAGTTTCACCCCGCCCCCACGACACCGGTTTAGTTACACTGATGTCTCAAGACTTATCTGAATTTGCTTTGCATGTTCGCGCTATTTTAGGTCTACCAATCGGAGTGATCACTCAATATGGCGCAACAGCATCGAGCGTTATTTTAGGTGACGGTAAGTCACAAGATATTAAGTTTGCTAAATTAAGCCAAGCACTAGGCTTAGTGGCAGGTTCACAGCTACGTTTATTTGCAAAACCAAATATTGATGGTACGCGCCGTTTAGGTGTGGCTATTGCCCGTGGCGAAAACACAGAAAAAGCAGTAGAAAATGCTAAGTTAGTATCTAGTTGCATTGAAGTGCTTTATTAAATTTAAGTGGAGTAACTAGGGGGTATCTAGGTTCACAGTAAACCTTAACTAAAAACCTTAAGTAATTTCCACGTTTTTACTGTTTTGGCTATAAGTAACAATCTATATTGATTTAAAAATGGGTAAAGTCTAGAAAGTTTACTCTGACCCTAGATACTCATTCTAGAGCTAATCAAATTGACGCTTGTTGCGCAGATTGAGGATGCGGTTTACTCTTCTTATTAAAAACAAATTGGCACTATGATAAAAATCATAAAACAAATTCGTCAAAGATTACTAGTTGAGAATAAATTTAATAAATACTTACTTTACGCCATAGGTGAAATTGTTCTGGTGGCAATTGGTATTTTGATTGCTCTGCACGTGAATAATTTGAATACTATTCATTCTGAAAAACAAAATTTAGATAAGTATCTAGAAAAAATCTCATCCAATATTAAAGATGATATTTTCACTGCGCAAAGAATGTTGAAGTCTAGAATGGAGGTTGCGAAGCTTTGTGATAGGGCAACTGAATTGATAGTTAATAGAGATTTTAGTGAGCAAGTCACTGTTACCAATGCATTGTTTGCCATGACCATTGAACAGCCTATAAATTTTAACCGCAGTGGTTTTGAGTCCCTTAAAAACTCTGGATACTTACGATATATTTCTGACTCTACATTAGAAAATTTGATTTACAAATACAACAATGCTGTTGAGCACGTTTTATATGAGGAGACTAGCTTACAAATGTGGGCTAACGACTTGGAATTAGAACTACATAAAAGTGGGTTCACTGCTAAATGGCTAGAATTAGAGGGTCAGCCCAATCGACAGTTACCTGATATAGTTGGAAATTATAACAACGAACTTTATCAGCACCCAGGGCATAACATTACTCTTTCTCTGTTATTTAGAGGTCATCTTTTTCCAGCATTTTTAACAGGGTTTTATGAAGAACAAATTACTATCGGATTAGAACTTATAGAAGTCATTGACGAATATAAAAAATAACTAAATATCTTCATAAATCCAATATCCAGTTCCATAGTTTCAAAGGGTGTTTTACATTGCTACAAATGGCAAAATAGCTGAATAGTATTTTCACTCTTTCCCAGAAATTTGAGTTGCATCATTTGAAGTATTCACAACGAGTACAAGTCATTTCCTCCTTCTTTGCCACGGTTTTTAGTGAAAAAGCTTCTCGCTTAAAAGCGCAAGGTAAACATGTTGCAAGATTAAGTATAGGCGAGCCTGACTTTAAAACTATCGGGGTCAGAAAACTATCGGGGTCAGAACAACGTTAAATAAAACTATCGGGGTCAGAACAACGTTAAATTAGTTTTTATAAGACCAATTGGTTTTGCTAATGGCAGAGATTTTAAACGTCCACTTTTTAGTGACGTCAGTTATTGCTTAGCTCCATCGCTTATTTAACCTCGTTCTGACCCTAATTAATTCACTAATTAATTCAATTTATTTGGATAGCTAGTTTTAATTGATAACTGCAGCCCAGGTGAAACTTGTTGTTGATTGCTAATATCAAGGAGAGAGTTTAGTCTTAGCGCATTTGAAATAACTCTAAGCTGAGCTACTCGATGGATCAAATATTACAGTTTTTTAGTAGTGCCTATATGCCGCATGGTCACTGCTACTTGTGGTTACCAAGTATTTTATGGGTCAACGTGATAGCAGATTTATTGATCGCCTCAGCCTATTTTTCCATACCAGTGATCCTTCTCATCATTATTAATAAGCGTAAAGATAACGCCATGCGCGACTTTAAACACAGATCACATGTTCGAGTTGCAAGGGTTTATTTTTAAGTAGGGTGTTAGCAAGCATGCCTAGTCCATGCGCTAAT